>OBLU010000543.1_pt1 | contig 35463 bp, 28 predicted proteins | sample 1518681 | NCBI WGS metagenome assembly OBLU01 (sample SAMEA3539304, study PRJEB22396) | soil metagenome | biome: tundra; feature: field; material: soil | place: USA | collected 2010-05 | depth 0.15 m
GGCGACCGCCGGGCGCGTCCAACGGCCACCTCCTCGCCGGTGCCGGCCGGGTCGGGTGGATGGGGCTGGTAGCGGACCCGGAGGAAGGGCGCCTCCGGACGGGTGACCAGCCGCCTCGGCGGCTGTGGGATGAGCGGGGCGTCCATCAGGGGCCACCAACCGCGCGGCACCCGATCCCGGCCGCCCAGCCGGTCGGCCAGCTCGTCGACAGCTATCCGCAGCGCGCGGGAGAACCGGTCGGCCGGCGCCTCCGACTCGAGGAGCACCCCACCGCCGGAACAGGCGAGGAGCAGCTCCACACCGGGCGCCAGCCCTCCGGAGGCGAGCGGATGCTGGGTGAGGGTGAGGGGCGGGCGGGGCATGTGGGCGAAGCTCTCGGTGGTGAGGATCAGGCCGGCCGCCATCCCCGTGAGGCTGAGAATGTCTGCCAGCGGGTGGAGGTTCTCCAGCTCTCTCGCCATCCCGGTCCAGAAGAGGAGGGTCGAGAGCACCCTTCCTTGGGCCGCCCACCTCTCGAGCTGGGCGTCGTCCGGCTCGTCGGGCGGCGGCGGAGCCGGCCAGCGGGAGGGCGCCTCCCGGAGCACCGGGAATGGCGGCCTGCCCGGGTCGATGACCTGCAGGCCGACGCCGAGGCGCGAGAGGGCCAGGAAGTCGTCGTCGTGATGCTGGCGACCAAAGACCACGTCGGTCAGACCGAGCGGTTCCGCCAGCCGGGCTATGACGTCGGTCTGGGGCGTCCCGTGGATCGGCATCCAGCCCTCCCGCGACGCGGTGGGTATCCACCGTCCGACCAGCTCGGGGTCACCGAGCAGGAAGCCGCGCCTCGCCTCCGACCACCGCTCCGCCATCCATGCCGTCTCCTCGGCGGCGACCCCGGTCTGGTCGGGCCGGAGCTCGCTGCTGCCCGGGGGAGGCGGGCCGGTCAGCCAGAGCGTCTCCACGCTCCGGGTGGGGCTCAGCCGGGCGAGCGCATCGGGGTCACCCTCCCCGATCGCGAGGAGCCGTCGGTTGACGACCTCCGGGAAGGCGAAGGCACCGAGCCTAACCCCGGGTGCGCGGCCGCCGCCGACCACGAGGAGGTGCTCGGGCGAGGCGATCCCGCCGCTGCTGAGGACCTCCTCGTAGAAGGTGCTGACGTCCGGGCTCCGGGAGCGGAAGGGGACGCCCGCGTCGTCCAGGGTGTCGCCCAGCAGGACCGGCCCCAGTGAGGCTGCTTCGCAGTCGAAGCGCTGGAGGAGCCAGAGCAGCTCCTCGAGATGGTGGGCTCCGCTGAACGTCCCTCCCCGCATCTGGTTGGGATCGCTGCCGGGCAGCAGGCCGCCCCCGAAGTGGGTCCCGCGCGGGCGGGCGTCGTAGTAGCACTCGAAGAGGCTGCCCTCCGCGGCGGCGACCCAGGCGAGGGTGGCGCAGACGAGGTCGCGGTGCGGGTGATCGGCGGGGGCGAGGAGGAGGAGCAGCCGCCGCCGCCGCCGCTTCCCTTCGCCTACCGCGCGTACCAGGGCTTGGCCCCCGTCGAGCGCCGGCCCCCAGGGCCGCAGATCCCGTCGATGAGCTGGCGTGGGGGGTTGGCGAGGTCCGCGGCCACGTGGACGCGAGCCAGATCGACGTGCCACGCGGCCGCCAGTCGCATCGCCGTCGCCCGCTCGGGGACGAGCAGGAGTGCTGAACGGCGCGCCTGACGGCGCTCCAGCCAGCTGCGGACGCCGGTGCCCGCCAGGTCGACCCGGCTCGGGTCGAGGATACTCGCGAGGCGCCGGAAGTCAGACCGGCGGAGCAGCGCCGCCGTGCCCCCGGCGATCGGGATGACGAGCGGCCCGTCGCCGCGGGTCAGGGTGAAGCGGAGTGCGAGGGCGCGCCGGAGACTGCTCCCGCCTCCGACCCCCACGTCACCGTCCGTTGGCTGCATGACGGGTCTCCACCTCCTGAGGTGGACGGAGCTGCACCACGGTTCCCACTGCTGCCGAGCCGCGCAGGCGGAGGAGACCCGCAGCGTCGATCTCGTAGTCCCGCCGGCAGCGGCGGTAGCCCACCTCGAACCAGAGCAGGTGCCGCAGGTCGATGGGCAGGCGCTGGGGCCGCAGTCGCCGGGCCCAGTCGGTCAGGCAACGGCGGCGGGTCACTCGGAGCCAGAGGCGCCCCCGTGGATCCCCGGCCAGGGTCTGCTTCGCCGCCAGGACGCCGTTGCCCGTGGCGTAGTTGCGCTGGCTGCGCAGCGCCGCACGGCCCCTGCGAACTCCCGACGAATGGAGTATCCGGGACCGCGGCGTGGTCAGCATGCGGACCCCCAGGGCTTCGAGTCGCAGCTTGTAGTCGGTGTCCTCACCGACGGGGAATGGCGTTCCCGGGCCCAGCACCTCGTCCCAGGGGCCGACGCGGGCGGCCGCCGTGAGGCGGAAGGCGCAGTTGGCCCCGATCCAGTTCCAGCCGGCCGGTGGGCGCTGCGGCGTCAGGGCCGAGTCGTACAGCGCCTCGGCGGGCATCACGGTGGGGCACGAGGCGAGCGGGCCGAGCTTCGCCGGCCCGATCACGGCGCCGCCCACGGCGCCCAGCGCGGGGTCGGCGTCAAAGGCTCTGACGATCGTTTCCAACCATGCCGGATCCGCCTCGCAGTCGTCGTCGAGGAAGGCGATGACCTCGCCGCTGCTCAGCCGGGTGCCAGCGTTGCGGGCTCGGCTGCAGCCGCGCTCGGTGAGGTGCACGTAGGTCACCCGCGGGTCGTGGCCGGCGGCCTCCGACGCCGCGGCGCGGAGCACCGCCTCGGCGGCCGCGTCCCCCTGACCCACGACCAGCAGCTCCCAGTCCTGCCACGTCTGGTCGAGCACCGACCGCACGGTCCTGCCCAGAGTGTCCGGGCGGACGGTGGGAATGCAGACCGTGGCCCTCATGTGGAGGTCGCGCTGCCTGCCAGGCCGCGGCCCCCGCGCACGTCCTCGTAGACGTTGACCAGCCTGTCGACCATCCTGTCGAGGTCGAAGTCGCCCGCTCGCCGGCGGGCGGCCTGCCCGACCCGCGCCAGGAGCGCGTCGTCCGCCACCGCGGTGCACACCGTCGCCGCCAGGGCTGCGGCGTCGCCAGGATCGATGAGGAAGCCGTCCACGGAGTCGGTGATCAGCTCGGAGAGCCCGGTCCCGTTGGTGGCCACCACCGCCCGACCGAGAGCCATGGCTTCGAGACAGGCGTTGGCAAGGCTCTCGGAGCGGGACGGCATGACCACCATCCGGGCGTGCACGACGATGGGGAAGAGGCGCGCGTGCGGCATCTCGGGAAGGAAATGCAGGCGTGGCCAGTACTCCCCGCACTGCTCGCGGGCGATGTCGACGAAGAGTCGGCCGTCCAGGCCCGTGTCCTCGCCCACGAAGACGGCGTGCAGGTTGGGTCGGCTCGCCAGCACCTGGGGAAGGGCCTGGATCCAGGTGTCCACACCCTTGCGCCGCTCCAGGCGGCCGAACATGAGGACGTACTCCAGGTCGCGGAGCTCGTCAGGGAGGCTCCCCGCGCCGGTACGGGGATGGCGGATCCCGGTGGGGACGATGGTGATCGAGCCGGGCCGGAGCCTCCAACGCTTGGCCACCTCGCCGGCCAGCACCCTGGACGGCGAGATCACCCGGGCGCTGCGTCGCGTCTGGGAGCGCTCCAGCCATCGCCTTACGAAGGTTCCCCAGCGCTGGCGGCGCGGTATCCCCTCCTGGTCCTCGACGATGAAGTGGGGAGTGGCCAGACGGGTGACGAGCCTGACTCCGGGATGGAGCGAGTACCACCAGGCCTCCCCTTCCCATTCGCAGGCCTGGACGATGTCGAGACGGCCGAGGCTGCGCAGCGTGCGGCTCACCGCCAGCGAGCGGGCCACCGCGCGCGGCCGGATGCGTCCCGTGGGGACGCGATGCATCTGCACCCCGTCCACGATCTCGGTGGTCAGCTGACTCGACCCGGGAATCAGGACATGAACCTCGTGTCCCAGCGCCGCCAGGGTGCGCGACGTCTTCTCCGTGTACGCGCCGATGCCGCCTCCACCCGGAGGGGGCCCGGGGCTGACCATCGCTATTCTCACTGCTGGACCTTAACGCTCCGTTGGCCCGCGGGCAATGGCCGCTCGTGGCCCGTTGCGAATCACTGTCTCGCCCGCGCCTGGACATCTGCCCACGGGCCGTGGGAGCCCCCCCCAGGCGGGCGGAAGTCCCGTACGTGGAAGGGACAGGACACAGGCCCGTGGCTGTCCGTGCCCAGCGGTGCGCGCGACTGCCGATTCCTCCCGGCGCGCATCGACCGTACGCTGCAGTCGGAGTGGCAGTCCAGGCCGGTGCCATCAGGGATACTGCCGTTGCCGGCTCCGGTGCCAGCCCTGTCAGGATCTCATCACCGGTCGCTCCGGCCGCACCACCAACCACCGGCCGGCGACGGAGTCGACCGCCACGCTGGGCACGCGATGTTCGGATCCCATCTGAGGAGCGGCTCCGACCTCGAGAGGATCGAGGCGGCGTGCGCGACCCGGCACGCCCTGGCCGAGGCCAGAAGGGCGGGTGGGCGATCCCTGGTGTCGTTCGTGCTCTCCCACCGGACCGCGCTTCGCGAGATGAGCTCATCGGTGGGAGCCCTGCCCAGGATCGAGGTCATCACCAGCTCCGGTCCGGCCGGCCGGGAGATCGCCAAGCACCTCTCGGTGCGGCACGGCGGCCGGCACGTCAACCGCCGGGCGGTCGGAGTGCTGCCCCTCCCGGAGCATCCCGAACTCTACCTCCAGGGCGGGAAGCGTCAGGCCGCGCGCACCAATCTTCACCATGCGGAGGAGCTGGGCTTCGCATTCCGGGAGCTTTCGGATGTCGCGACCACCCGACTGGAGGCGGCCCGGATCCTGCGCCTGCACCAGGACGAGTTCTGGGACGCGGAGGAGCTGGCTCGGGACGTCGCTCAGCGGACGTCCCGCGTCTTCGTGGTGGCCGACCGCGCCGGTGCGGTCCAGGCTCTGGCGGCCGTCGTCGTGGACGCGAAGTGGGCCCACATGTACCTCTGCATCAGCGACAGGAGCCCCTCGGCCCATGCGGCGCTGTACATGCTCAACGTCGGGGTCGTGAAGCAGCTTGCCGGTGAGGGCCTCCGCTACCTTTTTGTCCGGAGTGCCTTTCAGCTCACCCCGGGGCAGCGCTATCTGCAGGCGCGCCTGGGTTTCGAGCCGATGAACCTGCGCCTCTCCGGTCGGTCTCCGAACCGGGCCTGACCCCGAGAGCTTGCCAGCCGCGCACTGCACGCGGCTGGACACGTTGGGATGGTCAGCTGATGGTGATCTGGCCGGACTGTATCTGACCGGTGCCCGGGGTGCCGGGAACGAGCGGTTCCATGAGCTTCACGTAGGCGACATGGTCGGTGGTGTCGACGGCGGCGATGTATTGGGTCCCCTCGGCGAGCGCGACCCCGCCGATGCTCACCGTGGGCAGGGACGTGGAGGTGTAGCCGTCCACCGCGTAGACGTCCAGCCATCGCTCCTGAACGGTTGAGGAGAAGGTCGGCGTGAAGGTGACGGTGTTGCCCGACCCGGTGAACGTGTACAGGCCCTGCCCCTCACTGAAGCCGTCGAAGCTCCCCGTGGTCATGGTCGGGGTGTCGGGGTTCAGGTAGTCCGCCGCGATGCTCTCCGCCTGAGCGGAGGTCAGGTTGCGGCTGATCGTCTGGAGAAGGTAGAAGGTGATGGTGGTGCCGGCCGGGAACGAGTAGTCCTGTCCGGCGACGCTGTTGTCCCCGAAGACCCCGATCTTGAGCCGGTTCCTGTTCAACAGTGCCTCGATCTGGAGGTTGGCCAGTCCCAGGCTGGAGAGGTTGGTCGCGAGGGCCGCCGCGACGCCGTCGCTCACGCCCGATCCCGATGCGGGATCGATGTAGAAGTAGTCGGGGGCTCCGGGGGTGGCCGAGGTGGGCAGGCCCTGGACCGAGGAGCCGCCCACCGTGCCGTACCCGCCGTTGGCAGCCGCCCAGGTGCTGTTGGCCTGCTCCAGGCCGCTGATGGTCCAGAACTGGAGCGGCTGGGTCGGCGACAGGAGGATCGGGGAGCTGGACGGGTTCGTGATGTCGAAGCGGTCGACGATGAAGCCGGGGTTGCCCGGGTAGACATAGGTGGTGACGGTGTGCACGAAGCCGTTCGTATCCACCCCCGTCGAGGGCACGGTGGCCTGCATCCCGGCCCGGAAGGAGGGGATGCTCGGGCCCATCTGGACCTCGGTGTAGGGGCTGTTCTCCGAGCCGACGAAGTTGTTCGAGGGCGACTGCGTGTAGTCATGGGCCAGGTCGGAGGGACTTGTGGTGTCGAGAGACGTCTGGGTCGGTCCGACGGTGCACCCGTCGACCTCGTACCACATGGCGATGTTGGCGCCGCCGTACCCTGGTATCGCGCCCACGCGCCAGCCGTTGCCCGACCCGTCGATGTAGGTGTAGTCGGTCTCGGTCTGGTTGTTGGGGGGCCCGTTGGTGACCCCGCTCTGGATCTGCGTCGAGGTCGTCAGGCCGCCGGTGGCGCAGGATCCCGAGGCGGAGGGGAGCGCGACGCTGGCGGCCGCCGTGGTGCCCGTGGTCGGGCTGACCGCCGCCGCCTCCGTCGTGTATCCGGTGGCGGAGACGGTGACCGTGTAATTCGCGCCGCCGGTCAGGCCGCTGAAGCTGTAGTTGCCGTTCGCGTCCGTCGTGGTGCTGGCCCCACCGGTCAGCGTCACCGTCGCGCCCGCGATCGGGGTGCCGGTCGCGGAGGCGGTGACCGTCCCGCTGATCTGGGTGATCGGCACCTCGGAAAAGCTGGACCAGGTGACGTTGGAGCCCGTGGTCCTCGTCCCGGCCTGACCCGCGCCGGTCAGCGCGGTCTGGGTGCCCTGGATCATCCACCCGGGCTGGGTGGTGCCGGCCGGCCAGACGCTGCCCTCCACCACGTTGCCGACCACCTCGAGCTGGGCGGCGTAGAGGGTGTTGAGGGAGATGGTCGTGCCCTGGATCGCCAGCTCTGTCCACGACCCGTTGACCGCCGCCCAGAGCGAGAGGTCGCCGTTCGGGTAGGCGGGCTCCGAGGTGTTGTACGGATCGACGGTCATCTCCACCAGGGTGTCGTCGTCATTGGCGCCGAGCTGCTGGGCCCTCGCCAGCAGGCGTGCACCGTGGGCGTTGGCCGGATCGGAGACGATGCTCGTGATCTCCAGCTGGGCGCTCACCACCTGGTTCGCGTACTGGTAGCCCATCCAGGTGTCGTAGTCAGCTCCGGTCGACTCGCCGGTGTCGACGAAACCTTGCTCGCCCGCGACACCCACCTGGCTGCTGGTGATGACGACCCCGTTGTTGCTCGTGCCGAGGTCGCTGTTCCAGGTGCTGCCATCGGTGGAGGGGGACCAGCCGCCCGTCTGGTTGGGCTGGGTGAAGTTGTCCATGGCCTCCTGCGCGGGGATGGCCGCGAGTTTCTCGAGGCCAGCGGAGACGCTGCCATTCGCCGGGGCGACCACCCCGCTCGTGAAGTTCGCGTTGTACCCGACCGCGGCCCCGGTGTAGACGACCGTATACGTGGCCGCCGGGACGGCGAGCGAGTACGCCCCCGAGGCGCTGGTGGTGGCCGTCGTCGTGGCCGGGACCGTCGACACCTGGACCCCGGCGATGGGCGCGGCCGCGCTGCTCGTGACGCTGCCGGTGATGGTGGAGTTGTTGGGACCGGTGGACCCGCTCACCGCGGCGACCGAGAAGGAGTCGAACTCCACCGGCGCTCCGGGTGCGGCCCAGCCGTAGAGGCCCATGGTGCCGGCGCCGGTGATGACGCTGCTCGTCCCGGACCAGGTCCACGATGAGGGTTCGGTGGTGCCGTAGGGCCACAGCTTGAGGTAGACATTGCTCCCCTGCACCTCGAAGCGCAGCCAGTAGAACGTGTTCACACTGACGCTCGCCGAGGTGTTCTCGACGATCGTCCAGGTCCCGCCGGATTGGACCATGAACTCGAGGTTGCCGCTGCCGCCGAAGCGGGCGAGGTCCATGTTCCCCGCAGACTCGTATCGGAGGATGATGCCCGCCGTGTCGTTGGCGGCGCCGACGGAGAAGCGGACCAGCCCGTTGGCATCCGCCGCGGTGGCCGATCCCAGGATCTCGTAGTCGCTCGATGAGCTGTTGCTGATCGTCCCCTCATCCCCGGCCACGGAGGTCGACGAGGCCGTCCCCAACTCCTGGGTCCAGGTGCCTCCACCGCTGGCGGTTCCCCAACCGCTCTGGTTGCTGCGCTGGAACGTGTCCTGGACGATGTAGGCGGGGCTGACCACGACCGATGCGGTGGCCGTCGCGCTGACGCCGCTCGTGTCGGTGACCGTCACCTGCACCGTGAAGGTGCCGGTCGCGGTGTAGGTGTGGACCGGCTCAGGGGTGGGCGAGCCCTGGGTCACCGCGGCGCTGCCGTCTCCGAAGCTGAACGTGTAGCTGGAGATCGGGCTGGAGCCGGCGGCGGATGCGGTCGCGTTGGCGGTCACCGGGAGCGGGGCGATCCCGGAGGTGGGCGTCACCGTGAGTGCGGCGGTCGGCGGCGTCGTCACCGTGACCTTGGCGCTCGCCGTCGAGGTGGCCCCGGCGCTGTCGGTGATGGTCACGGTGACGGTGTAGGTCCCCGCGCTGGAGTACGCATGGGTGGTGGTGGAGCCGCCCTGAGGCCCGGCAGTGGTGCCGTCTCCGAAGGCGAAGGTGTAGCTGCCGATGCCGAGCGGGTCCGTCGACGCGGAGGCGTTGGCGGTGACCGTGAGCGGCGCCGCGGCGGGAGTGACCGTCAGCGCTGCGCTGGGCTGGCCCACCAGTGCCTGGGCGGTGGCCGTCGAGGTATTACCGGCGCTGTCGGTGACCGTGACCGACGCCGTGTAGGTGCCGCCCACCGTGTAGGTGTGGGTGGGCTCGGGGGTCGGCGCACTCTGGGTGACTACCGCGCTCCCGTCCCCGAAGCTGAACTTGTAGCTGGAGATCGGGTTGCTGCCCGCGGTGGAGCCGGTGGCGTTGGCGGTCACCGCGAGCGGCGCCTTGCCCGACGCCGGGCTGAGCGTCAGTGCCGCGGTCGGGCCGTTCGCGACGCTGACCGGCGCCGTTGCCGTGGAAGTGGCCCCGGTGCTGTCGGTCACTGTGACCTTCACCGTGCGGCTGCCCACCGTCGTGTAGGTGTGGGTGGCGGTGGACGACGTGCCGCTCACCGTGGCGCTGCCGTCCCCGAAGTTGAACGCGTAACCGGTGATCGAGATCCCCGCGGCGTCGGTGGAGGCGGAGGCGTTGGCGGTCACCGCCAGGGGGGCGTTGCCCGATGAGGGGGTCACCGTGAGCGCCGCCTTCGGCTGTCCCACCGTCTCCTGGGCGGTCGCCGTCGAGGTCAGGCCGATGCTGTCGGTCACGGTCACGGTGACTGTGTAGATGCCACCGGTCGCGTAGGCGTGGGTTGCCGTGGCCGTCGACTGTGGCCCGACCGTCGTCCCGTCCCCGAAGGCGAAGCTGTAGGTGGAGATGGAGTTGCTGCCCGCCTTGGAGCCGGAGGCGCTGGCCGTCACCGTCTGGCTGACGGTGGTCGAGGTGGGGGTCAGCGTGAGCGCCGCGGTCGGTCCCTTGCTGGTCGGGGTCGCCTTGAAGACGGCGACGATGGCTCCGCCGTAGCCGGAGCCCCCGCTTCCCATGGTCATCGACTGCCCGGCGGCCGAGCTCGAGGACATGTCCTCGAGGCCGCCGGCGTAGATCCAGTTGGAGAGCGCCGATTCCCGCAAGGTGAATCCGGTGCCTGCGCTGAATCCGGTGCCGGCATAGGTCTGGCCGCCGACCCCGACGACCAGTTCACCGGCCTCGCCGATGGCCGCGGTCGGCCCCGCCTTGAGAGTGCTTCCCGTCGTGCTGCCGCCGGCGACCTGGTCGAGAGCTGCGGTGGCGGCGACCCCCGAGTACTCGGCGACAGTCAGCGCTCCGCTCCCGGCCACGGTCACGGTGACGGTGCCCGCCTTGGAGTTCTGCAGGTAGTACAGGTCCTCGTACCCGTTGCCGTAGGCGAGCGAGCTGGCCGCGGTCCAGGCGCCGTTGAGGCTGTCGGAGACCCCGCTCACCTGGGAGCCACCGGTGGTGATCCCCGCGACCAGCAGATCTCCCCCCGTGATCGGCTTGGAGAGGGTGAGCGATGTGGAGGTGGTGGCGCCGCCCTGGACAAAGTTCGGAGTGCTGCCCGGAGCTGCCGTCACCTGCTCCTGGGCGGTGGCCGTCGAGGTCAGCCCTGCGCTGTCGGTGACCGTCACCGTCACGGTGTAGGTGCCGCCGGTGGTGTAGGTGTGGGCCGGCTCGGGGGTGGGCGAGCTCTGCGTGACCGCTGCGCTGCCGTCTCCGAAGTTGAACGTGTAGCTGGAGATCGGGTTGGAGCCGGGGGCGGATGCGGTCGCGTTGGCGGTCACCGGGACCGGCGCCTGGCCGGACGCCGGGCTCAGGCTCAATGCTGCCGTCGGGCCGTGCTCGACGTTGACCGACGCCGTGGCCGTGGAGGTGGCCCCGGTGCTGTCGGTGACCGTCACGGTGACCGTGAAGTTTCCGGTCGACGCGTAGGTGTGCGCGGCGGTGGCAGCGGAGCCGCTCACCGCGGCGCTGCCGTCTCCGAAGTTGAAGGCGTAGGTGGAGATGGACACGCCGGTCGCGTCGCTGGAGGCGGCCGCGCTCGCCGTCACCGGGAGTGGCGCGCTTCCCGAGGAGGGGCTCACGCTGAGTGCTGCGGCCGGTTGACCCACCGTCTCCTGGGCGGTGGCGGCGGCGGAGACCCCGGCGGTGTCGGTGACCGTGACCGTCACCGTGTACACGCCGCCCTTGGTGTACGTGTGCGTCGCGGTCGAGGCCGCCTGAGGACCGACCGTCGTCCCGTCTCCGAAGCTGAAGGTGTAGGTGGAGATGGCGTGGGCACCCGGCGTCGACGCCGAGGCGTTGGCGGTGACCTGCTGGTTAACTGGGGCCGACGCCGGGCTGAGGGTCAGCGCCGCGACCGGTGCGCCGCTCGCCGTCCCGGCCTTGAAGGTGGCCACGACGGCGCCGAAGTACTGGCTGGAGCCGGACGTCATGGTCATCGACTGGCCGGCGGTGGAGGAGGAGAGGGAGTCCTCCAGGCCGTTGACCGCCCACCAGTTGGAGACCGCGGATTCGCGGAGGGTGAAGCCCGCGCCCGCGGTCAGGCCGCTGCCGACATTGGTCTGCCCGCCCACGCCGACGACCAGCTCCCCGGCGCCGCCGATGGCGGCGGTCGGCCCGGCCTGCAGGGAGCTGCTGCTGCCGCTGCCGTTGGTCACCTGGTCGAGCGCCGACGTGGTGGCGATCCCCGAGTACTCGGCGATGGTCACGGCGCCGCCACCGCCTGCGACGGTGACGGTCACGCTGCCGGCCCTCGAGTTCTGGAGGTAGTAGAGGTCGACGTGCCCGTTGCCGTAGTTCACCGAGCTGGCCCGTGTCCAGGCACCGTTGATGTTGTCCGAGACCCCGGTGACGGGGTCGGTGCCCGAGTCGTTGGTGGTGATGCCCGCCACCAGCAGGTCACTCGCCGTCACCGCCTTGGTCAGGGCGACGCCGGAGCCGACCGTGTTCGCTCCCTGGACGAATGCCGGGGAGGTCGCCGCGCTCACTCCCGTGCCCGCGCTCTGGAAGACCGATGCGACGACCGCGGCGCCCGCGATGAGATAGGCGAAGCTGCGGCGGCGCGCCATCACCTCGACCCCGGCAGCGGGTCACGATCCCGCGGGGAGGCGGCCTCCGGCACCCTCGCCGCGCAGACCGCGAGCATCCACTTGGGTGCGAGGGGTGAGCCGTACGCGCGTTCCTCAACGATGCGCAGCCCCGCGTCCTCGAGCATCCGATGAAACTGGGCACGGCTGTGATGGATGACGATCCCGGTCCATTCGGGCAGGACTCCCCCGGCGCGCCACGTGCTCAGCCATCGCCGTGGCCTTCTTCCCACGTAGCTGGGGTGGCGGAGCATCCAGAGCGGGTTCCGGTTGGTCGTGTCGACCAGCAGCTGTCCGTTGGGGGCGAGCACCCTGCGCATCTCCCTCAACGCGGCGGTCGGATCGGGCAGATGGACGAGGAGATCGGCAGCGATCACGGAATCGAAGCTCCCGGACGGGAAGGGGAGGGGCTCGCGGGCGTCGACCCGGACCAGGGACAGATCCCTCGCGGGGACCCCGGCCTCCTCCGCCGCGCGCGCCGCCCGGGTGAGCATCTCGTCCGAGATGTCGGCCAGGGTCACGGTGTGGCTCCGGGCGAGCGGAACCGCGATCCGTCCGGGCCCGCCGCCCAGGTCCAGCACCCTGCTCCCGGGCCTGCTATCCGCAAACCGGAGCAGGTCGCGCCGCTTGGCGGCATAGAGGTTGCGGAAGGGGTTGTCCGGGGCGTCGGGACGGAAGTGGTCGGCGTAGCTTCCGTCGCTGAAGACGGTGCGGCTCAGCGACTCCTTCTGCGCCAAGACCGCGCTCACGAGACCGTCGCCCGCGAGGCGGCGTGGTCGGGCGCGGCGGGCCGCCGGCCGGACACCGCGTAGGACTCGGCGAAGATCAAGGACGCGAGCCGCCCCCTGCGGCCACGCCGTGCCACCCACTTCCACACGGCCTGCGTGGCGGACAGGGCGGGTCTCTCCGCGAAGGCCGGGATGAGCGGGTACTGCTTGGTCCCGCGCACGTAGACGGGCAGGCCGAGGATGACCGGTCGCACCCGGATGTCTACCATCCCGGCCTCCGCGAAGGCGCGGGTCAACTCGTGCACGGGGAGGTGGCGCTGCCAGAAGCCGGGATCCATCTCGCGCCGCAAGAGCCGCCGGAGCAGGTTGCGGGGCCCGAACCAGCGTGACCGGCCGGTGCCCCGCCAGACCGAGACCGGCGTCTTGGTGATGACGACCGCGCGTCCACCGGGAGCGACCAGCCGCTCCAGCCTCGCGATGATCTCGCGCCACTCGGGGACGTACTCGAGCACCCGCACGCTCATCACCAGGTCGAAGGTGGTGCCGGGATCGAAGTGGGCCGCATCTCCTTGCAGGAAGCTCACGTGCCTGGCCGCCACGGCGGCCCGCGCCTGCTCCAGCATCTTGGGCGAGAGGTCCATGGCCACCACGCGGGCGGCGCGATCCGCCAGCAGAGGCGTCCACGTGCCCGGCCCGCAGCCGATCTCCAGGGCGGTCCCGACCGGGCCACTCCCCAGCTCCTCGACGAGGACCTGGTGGGTCTGCGCCTTCTCCAGGAGCACGACCGGGTTCTTCTCCCAGCGCAGGCGCCTGTAGTAGCTGCTGGCCTCGTCGAAGATGACGGCGATGCCGTCCTGGACGCGGGGGCTGTCCCCGGTCGGGACCTGCTCGCCGGGGGCGCCGTCCACCCGGGATGCCGGGGCGCGGGCGTACGGTGCCACGCTCACGCCCCTCCGGCGCGGGCGGAGGCCACTTCGGCATGGAAGGCCTCGAGCCGGGCCGCGGCGCCGGCCCAGCCGTACCTCTCCACCGCCAGGGCCCGTCCCGCGTCCCCGAGGCGGCGGCCCAGAGCCGGGTCCGCGAGCAGGCGGAGGATGCTGCCGGCCATCTTCGCGGGCTCGTCGGCGAGCAGCAGGTGCTCGCCATCGGCGACGTCGAGCCCCTCGGCACCCAGGGTGGTGGAGACGACCGGCTTTGCCATCGACAGCCCCTCCAGTACCTTGAGGCGCGTCCCCCCTCCGACACGGAGGGGAGCCACCACAACGCTGGCTCTGCGCAGATAAGGCAGCACGTCGTCGACGGCGCCGGCGACGATGACGCCAGGAGCGGCGAGCCGGCGTAGCAGGGCGGGCGCGCCCCGGCCGACGATGGTGAGCACCGCCGCCGGCCGGGCCCGGCGGACCCTGGGGAGGACCTCCTCCACGAACCAGGCCACGCCATCGGCGTTGGGGCGGTAGTTGAGGCTACCCACGAAGAGCAGCGCCTCCGGGTCGACCGGGGAGGAATCGGGCTGCAGGTGCTCGGTGTCCACGGCATTGGGTACGACCGCTGTCGGCACCCCGGGGTGGGCGCTGCGGATGGCCGCCGCGTCGATCGCCGACGTCGCCACACAACCGGCGGCGCGCAACCACGCCTGCTGCTCCTCGTGCCGAACCTTCGAAGCCTCCACCCGTCCGAAGAAACGCCGCACGGCGGAGGTCTCGATCCGGGCCACCCGCTCCAGGAGCTGGTACTCGATGTTGTGCTCGTCGACCACCACCGGGGTGTCGCCCGGGAACCGGAAGCACATCATCTGGCTGGACTCGACCTGCACGATGTCGAAGCGGCGATCGCCGAGAAGGGTGTCCAGCTCCCGCTGCATCGCCTCCGAATGGAGGACGTTGAGGTGGAAGGAGGAGTGGCCGCCGAGCGACGCCAGCTGATGCCGGCGGCGCGACTCGAGGGCGGCGGGCGGTGGCACCCGATGCACCGCATCGAGGGTCCGGCGCAGGCCGGCCCAGTCGCGCCCGTCCCCGGCGGTCCCGTAGGCGATCAGCGTCACCCGGTGCCGCCGGGCCAGCTGCAGCGCCAGATGGTGAACGCGCAGGGCGAACCCCCAGGTGGGTGGCGACGGCGCCTCCGGGCAGACGATGAGGACGCGTCGGCCCGAAGCCGGGTCGAAGCTGGTGGGCGGGGCGGGGAGTCGCCTCTCCATCACGGACAAGGTGATCTCCGCGGCGGCGGCCGCCTGGAACGCATGAATCGATTCTGGCTAGCGCGTGCCGGGGCCGCCATGGGACCCGGCGGCATCCCGACTGGGACAGATGTCTCGGTAGGCAGGCGGACACCCCCTCGCCCATACTCAGTCCGTGCACCTGACCCGCGTCGGGGTCGGCCTGGGCATGCCAGCGCAGGGATCAGTGAACAGAGAGCAGGAGCCGGGGCGCGCGTCGGCCGGGGTGGCCCTTCGGGTCGTCATCGGTGTTCACGACGGCGGCATCAGCGGAGTGAACACCTACGCCGAGCACGTCGCCGCGGCGGCAGCGGCAGCCTCGGTCGACGTGACCCTCCTGGCCACTCACGCGGGGCTGGCGCTCACGCTGGAGCGGAGGCTCGAGGGCACCGGCGTCCGCGTGGTCGATCTTGGTCTGAAAGAGGCGACCGCGTGGCAGCGGCGGCTGGAGCGGTTGTCTCCCGGCTACGCGGCCCGGCGCCTCCGCGCCGCCATCCGCCTCGGGCTGCCCCGACTCGGGCACTACGACGCAGCCCACGCCAACCACCCTGCCCTGGCCGCCGCTCTCCGTCCGCTGGCAGACCGGGTGGTGGTGGCGGCCTGGTTCCACCCCCATGCCCCGATCGGGCGGGCCGTTGCCACCTGGCGGCACACGGGACGCCGCTTTCCCCGCAGCGCCGCGATGGCCGCCAAGGGAGTGCTCCACTACCGCAACGATGTCCGCGGCTACCGCGCCGCGGATTGCGCCGTCGCTCCCACGCTCGTCCTCACCGAGGAGCTCCGCCGGGCTGGGATACCCGCTCTCCACAGCCCGCCACCCTGCCGGGTGGTCGGGGGGGGGCCGCGGGCCGAACGCGACGGCGACCCCACCGCCCGCCTGCTCATCTGCAGCGGCGACCTGGCCCACCCGCGCAAGAACGTCGCTCTGGCGATCGCGGCTGTGGGTCTCCTCGCCGCCCGGGGGCGACCGATCGCGCTCGATTTGGTCGGCCGTAACGCGGAGAGGCTCGATGCCGCGCTGGACCGCCTCCCCCACGGGGTGGAGGTGAGGCGCCTGGGGTCGCTGCCGCCCTCCGAGGTCCATGCCCTGATGCGGGACGCGGACGCCCTCCTCCTGCCCAGCCTCTTCGAGGAGTGGGGCTACGTCGCCGTCGAGGCCGCCTTGCAGGGGACGCCGGTCGTCAGCCTCCCCGTCTACCCGTTCCCCGAGATGCTGGCCGGGCGCCTGGGGTGCTGCGCCGGCGGGATGGGCGCCCGCGCCTTCGCCGACGCCGTCGACGAGCTTCTGGCCGACCCTCCGGACCGGGTGCAGCTGGCCGCGTCGGCCGAGGAGCGCTTTGGGCTGGCGACGGTCGGCCGCCGCCTGCGGAGCATCTGGGAGGGCCCCCTCGTGCGGGCCGCGCCGCTCGAGCAGCGGGTGATGAAGCCTATAGGCACCGCGCATCCCGTCGGCAACGAGCGCACCCGGTGACCGTCGCCGTCACTTCACCCCGCCTGGTCGCCACCTGTCACCACGGACTCGAGGCCTTCCTCCGCCTCGAGCCGGAGTGGCGCGCGCTGGTGGAGCGCTCCCGGACGACCAACCCCTTCCTGAGCTGGGAGTGGGTCTCCGAATGGGGGCGCAGCTTCTGGGGTGGGAACCTGGTGGTGGTGGTCGTCGAGATGTCGAGCGGTCCGGTGGCGATCGCACCCTTTCACGAGTACGAAGGGCTGCCCGCTCCCGGGCTGAGGGCCCCGTCGCTGGAGCTCATGGGGCCGCGCCGCCGCCGGTACCGGCAGATGTTCGAGTTGGCCGAGGCCCTGGTCGACCCCGATCACGCCGTCCCCGCCCTCGCCATGGTCGTGGACAGGCTCTGTGCCGAGGGAAGGTGGAGCTGGCTCGAGGTCGGCGCCTGGGGAGAGGGGGCCGGCTGGTGGCAGGAGGCGATAGGCGTGGCGGAGGCGAAGGCCACGGCGGCGGTCGAGGGTCGGCGCGACGTCTTGATCATGGACCTGGGCAGGACCTGGGAGGAGCTTCGCGGCCAGCTGCGCCGCAACGTCAAGGAGAGCATCCGGCGCGCCTACAACGCCCCGGCGCGCGACGGCATCCGCCTCGTCTACTCCGAGCACCGGGGCGTCGCCGGCCTCGACCCCGTGCTGGACGACCTCTTCGCGCTCCACTCCGCGCGGGCCGGCGCAGGGAGGGGGGTCGCTCATCCGGACTACTTCTCGGACCCGGCGGTCCGCGGTTTCGTCCGGCGTGTTGCCCTTCGCCTGGCGGAGGCCGACCGGCTCAGCCTCGGGATCGTGGAGCACGACGGCCGCCGTGTGGCGGTGCGCTTCCAAATGGAGATGCACGGGGTCCTCTACCTCTACCACTCCGGGTTCGACCCGGAGCTTTGGCGGTACAGCGTCGCCACCCTGGCGACCGTGGAGGCGATCAAGGCCGCGATCGCCCGGGGCCTCCGGGGCGTCAACTTCTCGCTCGGGGTGGACCAGGCGAAGGCCCGCTGGAACGTTCGCAGCGTTCCTTTCGAGCGAGTCCAGATCGTCAGGGGCACCGCTGGAGCCCGCCGGGTGTCCGCCCTGTACAGCGGCGTGCGCCATGCCCGCCAGGCCGGCTCGGGCGTGGCCCGGATGGCCCACCTGGGACACTGACCACGCTCACCGCGCCGGCCGCCGCATCGGTCGGGTGCGGGTGGCGCCGGCGCCACCGGCGCTTCTCCGATGTCCCGGTGGCGGTGCGATCCGCCCATTCACCGGTGCCGCGGCGCCCGTCACACTGGGTGGGATGGGGGACCCTCCTGTGGCTGCCGTCCGCGTGACGGAGCCGTTTGACGCGCCCCCGCCGAACGCGACAGAGTCGTTCGACGTGCCCCAGACGAAGGTGACGGAGTCGTTCGGCGCGCCCCCACCGAACGCGGTGAGGCTGGCCCGGAGCATCTCCATCCTGACCGTCGGTCAGATCGTCACCTGGATCGCGACCCTCACCTGGACTGTGATCGTGCCGCGGCGTCTGGGCTCTGCGCAGGTGGGCATCTGGACCCTCGGGCTGGCCGCATCCGGGGTGCTGCTCGTCCTGGTCGGGCTTGGGCTCCGGCCCCTCCTCGTCCGCGAGATCGCCTCCAACCCCGAGCGGGCCCCCCAGCTGATCGGTACCGGAATCGTCCTCCGCGCCATCTTCTGCCTGCCCGCGCTCGCGGTCACCCTGGTCATCACCCTGGTGGGTCCCTTCCGCGGGGTGGAGGGCACGGCGGTCTTCCTGGGGTGGTGCATGACCGTCTTCGCGGTGGTCTCCGAACCGATCGCGGCCGGGTTCCAGGCGATGGAGAAGATGCGGTATCTCACCTACTCGACCATCTTCAGCAAGACGCTCTCCACCGTGAGCGGCATCGCTCTGGTGCTCTTCGGGGTCAAGGCACTCGGTCTGCTCCTCGCCTACGTCGTGATCGGTGCCGTCCTCAGCGTGCTGGTGGTGATCTGGTCACGCCCCCATTTCGCCATCGACTGGAGGGTGAAGCGCTCCGAGCTCCGCCGCCTGTTCATCGCCAGCCTGCCGTACTGGAGCTTCGTCGCCTTCTTCACTATCTACCTCTGGATCGACTCCCTGATGCTCGGGGCGATGACGTCGACCACGGTGCTGGGCTGGTACGGGCTGCCCACTCAGCTCTTCGGGACCCTCATGTTCATCCCCACCGTCCTCTCCACGGCGTGGCTCTCGCAGCTCGTGCGCGCTCACAAGGGAGGCGCTCAGTCGCTGGTGCAGGCGGCGCGACCCGCGATCGAGTTTGTCCTCGTCCTCAGCCTGCCGGTCTGCGTGGGGGCCGTGCTGGTGGCCGCCCCGCTGGTCAGGGTGCTCTACGGGCCCGACTTCACCGAATCGATCCCCGTCTTTGCCCTGCTCTCACTCTGCGTCCCGCCGATGTACCTCAACATCATGGCCAATCAGCTGATGATCGCGCGCAATCAGCAGATGGTATGGACCAAGATGATGGCCCTGGCGAGCCTGATCAATCCCGCCTTGAACCTCGTCCTCATCCCGTACTTCCAGCGCACCCAGGGCAATGGCGCCATCGGCGCATCCATCGCCATGGTCATCACCGAGGTGGTTCTCGCCGTCATCGGCTATGTTCTGGTTCGGGACACCTTCACCCGCAACTCGGTCGTGCGCCTGCTGAGGGCGGCGCTCGCCACGGCGCTGATGGCCGGAGTCGTGATCCTCGCGCTGCGCGCCGGGCTGGTTGCCGGCATCGTGTCGGGGATGGTCAGCTTCCCGCTCTTCGCCGGGCTCCTGGGAGTGCTCAGCGCCGCCGAGCGGCACCAGCTCTGGGATCTCCTCGGCGCCATCGCACCCCGACGCCGCTCGAAACCGAGCGGCAGCACCAGCTGAGCGTGCTCAGCCGGGCGCGCTGCGGACTCGCTCGAGCCGTGGGGCGCGGTACCGTCGCGAGTGCGCGTCGATGGGGAAGCGGAAGCTCGTCCGCGCGCCTCGGGCAAAGGCGGCGAGCCGGCCCAGTCCGGTGGGCCTGCGGAGGAGCAGCAGGTTGCGCCATGCCACCATGCCGAAGAGGCCGCGGATGATGAACGTGGGCACGATCACCGGGTCGCCCAACCGCAGGTGCTTCATGTAGGTGGCGCCCTCGGAGAAGGCGGCGTCCCAGGCCAGCTCCCGCAGCTCCTTGCCCCAGGTGCGGAGCCCGCTATGCAGCACCGCGGGCTCGGGAAGCTCGAGGATGCCGTGACCCGCCCGGAGGAGCCTGTATGCGATGTCGCCGTCCTCGCCCGCCCGCAAGACGGCCCCCGCTCCGAGGACCTCGTCGAACGCGCCGGCGCGGCGGAGCTCGGCGGTCCGGAAGGCGAGGTTGGCGCCGATCCCCTGAGCCCTGAATGCCAGCCAGGGTGAGCGCAGCAGGCGGGTGTGACGGGGAAGGAAGGTGGGGATCGCTCCCACGGCCGGGTCGTGCGCGGCGGCCCTGACGCCGCCGCAGATCATCGCCACCTTCGGATGGGAGGCGAAGGCCCGCTCGATGCCGCTCAGCCAGTCGCGAGGAGCCTCGCAGTCGTCATCGGTGAAGGCGACGATCGCGCCACGCGCCGCGGCCAGGGCGACGTTGCAGGCAGCCGACTTGCCGACCCTCGTGGAGGGGATGCGCGCGAAGCGGTGGTCGTCCCCCACGGTCTCCTCAAAGACCAACCGGGTCAGATCGTCGGTGCTCTGGTCCACCACCACGACCTCGTAGCTGTCGTGGTCGAGCCGCTTCAGGCTCTCGAAGGCGGCGGCGATCGTGGCACCGCGATTGCGGGTGGGCATGCATACGCTGATCCGGCACCCCGGCGGGTTGGGGATCGGTGGGGTGGTGCGAATGGCAACGAGCTTAGGTCTCCGGGGCGCCTCCCACGATGGGCAGGTGGCGTCGCGGCAGGGGGTCGGTCCCGATCCGCCCGGGACATCGGTCCCACTCCGCCGGCCCGGTGACCTGCGGGTCGGCTCCCGGGACAGACGCCCACGATGGCGGGGACATCCGGGGTCGGCACCCGTGCTGCTCCCATGGCGTCACACCGGCGCAGGCCTGACACTTGACGCACTATGAGATTCCTAGAAACCCTATTCCGGCACAAGCTGGTCGCAATCCTGCCGATCCTCCTCTGCCTATTGGTGGCAGCGGGCTACCAGGTGGCGCAGCCCAAGTCGTACACATCCACCGGCAGCCTATATATCGACGCGACCGTGCCGGGCAACAGCCCGACCAACACCGCGAACCAGTACGTGGACCCGTCCACTCTGCAGGAGTCCGCGATCCAGGAGCTGCTCACCACCCGTTCCTTCGCCATCGCGGTCGGGGACAAGGGTCCGCTCGCCGCCTACCTGGCGTCGCATCCGCGGGCCTCGTCCACCGGGCTGGCTGCCGTTCCCTTGCTCTCCAACCTCTTCAGCAGCTCGAAGGGGTCGGTGGACGACCAGGTTGCCAACAACCTTCCCAGCATGGTGACCCTGGTGACGGCCGGCCCCCAGGTGGTGAACATCACGGTCGCGGCTCCGTCCCCCTCGGTGGCCGCGGGCACCGCGCAGGCCGTGATCGATGAGTACACATCCCAGACGACCGCGGCCCTGACCAGCACGGACCAGGTGGCGGTCCAGTACTACGACCAGCAGCTCAGTCAGGCGGAGGCCACCCTGCAGCAGGCCCAGCAGCAGCTCACCGCCTACCTGGTGGCCCACCCCACGGTGCCGTCCACCGGCGTCGGCAACGCCACCGCGACCGAGCTGTCCCAGGCGGTGACGCTGGACACCAGCTCGTACCAGAACGTGCTCTCCGAATACCAGTCGGCCGAGCTGTCCCTCGCCAACGTGGCCAGCCAGACCGGCTTCCAGGTGCTCGACGCTCCCACGGCCAGCGCCTCCCCCGTGAGCAGCAGCAAGAAGCTGCTGGGGACGGGCCTGGCCGGCCTGGTGGTGGGGCTCCTGGTCAGCGTGCTCCTGATCACAGGCCTGACGGTCACGGATCGCACCTCGCGCCGGGCCGAGGACATCCGCCGCGCCCTGGGCCTCGAGGTGGCAGCCACCATCGGGCGCTTCCCGCCGTCCGCCGCAGGCACGCTCCGGGGGAATCAACTGTGACCGGCGATGTTGCCCCCTCCCGCATCGCCCCGCTCTCCGCGCTCCACTCGGCGCGCTCGCAGGAGCTGACTCGCGACAAGGACCTGGATGCCGCGCAGGAGGCCCGCGAGCTGATAGCGCCAGCGCTGCTCCAGGGAGCCCGCGAGGCACTCCAGCGGATCGGGCAAAGCGGTCACGGCAGCTACGGCGTCACCAGCACGGTGCGCGGCGAGGGCCGCACCAGCATCGCCACCGCGCTCGCCATCGTGGAATGGCTCGACCATGAGCGTCGGGTGGTTCTCGTCGACCTCGACCTTGAGCAGCCGTCCCTCCACGAGCGCCTCGGGCTCCGCGAGGGACCGGGGATCAGGGACCTGGTCCAGGGCCAGAACAGCGTCGAGGACTACGTGCAGCGGATCGTCGGCGACGTCTGGTTGCTGAGCGCCGGCCGCTCGCGCGACGACGCGCCCCGAGGGCTGAACCGACTCGCGGAGAGCACCATCCTGTCGCAGCTCTCGGAGTGGGCCGACGTGGCCGTGTTCGACCTGCCGCCGCTGCTCGAATCGGTCACCGGTGCCGAGGCTGCCCGGCTGTGCACCACCCCGATCATGGTGGTGAGGGCCGGCGTGGCTCCGATGCCCCAGGTGAAGGAGGCGGTACAGAGACTGACGGCTCCGCCGATGGTGATCCTCAACGGGGTCCGGTCGGCGGTGCCCTCCTGGATCCGGCGCTCACTGGGCGACACCCGGTGACCTGGCCCGTGCTGGCCATCGCGGCTCTGGTCGCGGTGAGCCTGCGCTTCGGTGCCCGCACTCGGCAGGCGCAGGCCCTCGCCCTGCTGGTCACGGTGGTGGCACTCGGCTACGCCTGGATCGGCCTGGGCAAGGTGTGACGACCCTAGCGCTCCTCACCCCCTCCGCCGCCCTCTTCGAGCGGAACGCCCGGCTCCGGGTCCGGGTCGCAGTCATCGCCGGAATCGTCCTGGCCATTCTCCTCGGCCTCGTCGCCGGACTCCTGAGCGGCGGCCGTCCCTACCTGCCCATCGCCCTGGCCGCGGTCCTGGCGCTGCCCTTCGTCTGGTGGTGGAAGCCGGCCACCGGGGTGGTGACCCTGCTCGCCTGCTCCACCATGGTCGAGCAGTTCGAGTACGGGGTCGGCATCCCAGGCCTGGACGCCTTCACGGACAAGATCCCGATCTGGACCAGCCTGCAGAGCGGGCTGGGCGCCTCCGGATTGGTGATGAGCCCGATCGACATCGCGGTGGTCCTCCTGCTCATCGTCTGGCTGACCCGGGCCGCGACCGAGCGCAAGCTGACGGTGCCGCGCACGCAGGTCTCCGCCACCCTCGGCGTGCTGGTGGTGCTCGCCGCGATCGCCCTGGCCCGCGGCCTGATGGAGAGCGGCGGCAGCGCCGACACCAACGCCGCGCTCTGGGAGATCCGGCCGTGGGTGTACCTCGGGGCCACCTACCTCTTCGCATCCCAGGTGATCCGGAGCCGGCGAGCGGTGCAGGCCTTGCTCTGGACCTTTGTCATCGGCAGCGGCTTCAAGGCACTCCAGGGCGTGTACATCTACTTCGAGACGCGCAACGAGATACCTCGCCCCGAGGCCATCCTGGCCCATGAGGAGTCCATCTTCTTCAGCCTCTTCCTGGTTCTCACCCTCTGCCTCTGGCTCTACGGCGAGCGGGGCCGGCTGCGTGCCACGGCCACGGCGCTTCTCCCGCTGGTTCTCATCGCGGACATCGGGAACACGCGGCGCGATGCTTTCCTGATCATCGCCGCCGAGATCGCGGTGATGATCATCCTCACCTACATCGCCCTGCCCGAGCGGCGCCGCCTGATCCGCCGCGTCTGTGTCGTGGGCCTGGTGTTCTTCGCTCTCTATCTCCCGGTCGAGTGGAATGGGAGCGGCACCCTGGCGGAGGTGGCTGTGGCGGTGCGCTCGGGGATTGCCCCCGATGCCCGCGACGCCCAGTCCAACGCGTATCGCGTGTCCGAGGACGCCAACCTGGGGGTCATGATCAAGCAGGATCCGATCATCGGTTACGGTTTCGGGGTCCCGATCAACTACAGCAGCTACCCCATCGTCGACATCAGCAACGTCGACAGCAACATCGCCTGGGTCCCCCACAACGGCGTGCTCTACGTTTGGATGCGCATGGGGGTGCTCGGAGAGCTGGCACTCTGGATGTTCGCCGCCGCCGCCATCTTGGCCGGTACACGATCGGCCAGATCGCCCAACCGCCAGGTCTCCATGCTCGGCACGCTCACCACGTGCACCGCCGTGGGGTGGGTGATCATGGGGTACACCGACATGGGCTTCTGGTGGTTCCGCATCGCCGTGGCCTTCGGATGCCTGCTCGGGGTGCTCCATGCCGTGAACGTGATGGAGGCATCGTCGTCGCCGCCGGTCCCGGCTGATCGACCTGCATGACTGGGGTCACCAGCCGGGCCGGACGGGCGTCGTCGCGCAAGCTCACCTGGACCCTGAAGTACGTTGGTGCCCAGACGCTCGGGTATCTGAGCAACCACGTCGTCAACCGGGTGCCCAGCTACTCCGTGCGCCGCGTCTGGTACGACCACGCGATCGGCATCCGCATCGGCCGCGGCTCCAGCGTGCAGCTCGGTGTCCGCGTCTGGTTCCACGGACCCGGCCAGAACCGGCGCGGCGGTCCCTGGGAGACGGCGGGTGGCGGGTCACGGGTCGGAGCCGGGACGAGGGTCAATCGCGACTGCACGCTCGACGTTCGCGGGGGGCTCCGGATCGGCGACCACGTCAGCATCTCCCCGGAGGTGGTGATCCTCACCGCCGACCATGGACGTGACCTGCCCGGCTTCCCCCTGCAGCATCGTCCGGTGGTCGTCGAGGACTACGTGTGGATCGGCATGCGGGCGATCATCCTCCCCGGTGTCCGGGTTGGCCGGGGCGCCGTGATCGCCGCCGGGGCGATCGTGACCCGCGATGTCGAGCCCCTGGCGGTGGTCGCCGGCGTTCCCGCCCGCGTCGTCGGGCATCGCGACCCTGCCGCCCTGGACTACGCGTTCGCCGACGAGCCGCTCGCGCTCTTCGAATGATCGCCGCCTCGCCCGCACGGCACCGCTCCGCGGAGCGCGCGGAGGTGGAGCGCCGCGCGCGGCGGCTCGCGGTCGAGCCCATCGGCGCCGCAGAGGCCTGGGACTTCCACCACCGCCACGCCGATCTCACGACGCCGTACACGCGGCCGGACTTCGCCGAGATGCTCGCCGTCGGCTTTGGGCCGACCCTGCTCCGCCTCGGAGTCTTCGGGGAGAGGGGCATCGAGGCCGTCGTCCAGCTCGCGGTCCGGCGCAGGGGCCTGCTGGGGACCGCCGACCAGACCCCCTTCCCCTACGTCGGTCTGATGACCGGCGGTGGCGAGCGACTTCCCTCCCAGCTGCTGGCCATCCGCCGGGCGCTCGCCCGGGAGCGTGTCGCCTTCGCCGTGCTGAGCCTACCGCCGCAGGTGGTCGTCGACCCGGAGTGGCCGCGCGGCGCGGGCGTCTTCATCCATCCGAGGACGACCTGCGTCGTGCCCACCGACGCGGCTTCGCTGGATGCCGTGGAGGCGAGGTGGGCGCGATCGGTCCGGCGGGCCACCCGGGACGGTCTGCGCATCGAGAAGGCGACTGCCGCGGAGATGAGCGGGGCCCTGGCCGGCCTCACCGCCGATGTGCTGAGCAGATCCATGGCGGCACCGCCGGACTACCGCGAGGAGATGTTCCCGGTTGCCTGGGAGACCTTCGAGGGCGACGGTGACGCCTTCCTCAGAGTGGCGCACGTGGGTGACCGCATCGAGGGGATCATGTTCTCCATCAAGCAGGGGACCACGATGTACGCCGACGGGATCGCGCGGCATCCGGCGACCCTCGGCGTGCTGATCCTCGACCTTGGCCGGCTAGCCGCCCGTTGTGGGTGCACCTTGTGCGACATCACGGGAGGCCCGCCCAAGGTCGTCGCCTACAAGGAGCGATGGGGGGCGCAGCTCTCCGAGTACCACGACGTCCACCTCAGGGATCCGCTCCTCGGCACCGCCTACGATGCCCTGCGGAGGGCCAGCCTGATGGGCAGGGCTCTGGCCGGAGGTGCGCGCCGGGCGGGTGACGCCCCTCATCGCGAGCCCTTCGCGTCAGACGGCCGCCAAGCTGCCTGAGACCATCCCTCGGGCGGCGGACCGTGCCGCCTACAGCTGGACCAGCCCCTTGCGCGCCGCGTAGAGGACCGCCTGGGAGCGGTCGAAGATCTGCAGCTTCTCGTACATGTTGCTGATGTGGTTGCGGACGGTCTTCTCGCTGATCGACAGCTTGTATGCGATCTGCTTGTTGGCCGAGCCGGTCGCGATCAGCTTGAGGATCTCGATCTCGCGGGCGGTGAGCCCGTCGTAGAAGTCCTTGGGAGTGGTGTCGCCGGTCAGCATCCCCAGCACGCGCTGGGCCACCGGCCCCGACATCACGCGCTCGCCGGCCATCACGGTGAGGATGCTGGAGATGATGGCCTCGGGCTCGGAGTCCTTGAGAACGTAGCCGCTCGCGCCGGCCCGGAGCGCGGCCAGAACCTGACTGTCGGCCTCGAAGGTGGTCAGGATGAGCACCGGCACGCCCGGCATGCTCGCCGTGATCTGCTCCGTGGCCTTGATGCCATCGAGGTTGGGCATCTTCACGTCCATCAGCACGATGTCCGGCTCCAGCTCCCGGCACTGCCGGACCGCTTCGACACCGTCGGCGACCTCGGCGATCACGGTGACCCGAGGGTCGTCGCTCAAGAGCCGGGCCAGCCCGGATCGGAACAGCGTCTGGTCGTCGGCGATGAGCACCCGCACCGGCTTGGTGGCGATCACTATTCTCCGAATGGGACGATGCAGCGCACTCTTGTGCCCCCCTCGGGTGGAGTGTCGAGTGTGATGCGACCGTCGAGAAGGTGCACTCGTTCGCGCATGCCGCGCAGCCCGAACCCGGATTCCGGGCTCCCGAGGCCGCGACCGTTGTCAGTGATGGTGATCGCCAGCGAGGAGCCGACCACTTGGAGCGTGACCGTCACCCGGCTGGCCCCGCTGTGACGGCGGACGTTGGTCAGCGCTTCCGAGGCGATGCGGGAGAGGTGCCATGCCTGCTGGGAGGGCAGCTCATCGGGCCAGGAGTGAATGACCAGATCCGCCTCGATACCGGTCACGGCGGCGAGCTGCTCCAGGTTCTCGCGGATGGAGTCGGTGAAACCGGTCTCCGTCGCCGGCTCGTCGCGCAGCTCGTAGAGGAGACGGCGAAGGTCGGCGAGCGCGCTGCGGGTGGTGGCCTGCAGCCGTTCCAGGGCTGCCGGTGCGGACGCCCGCTTCATGTGCTCGAGCTCCACGACCATCACGGTCAGGTGCTGCACAGCACCGTCGTGGAGCTCCCGCGCCAGCCAGGTGCGCGCTTCCGCGAGGGCTCCACCGCTCACGGAAGAGACTGCGGACTGCCCCGGCCAATCGGACTGCAAAGCCAAGCCCGTCGTCAACATAACCCCCCCCCGAGATCGCGACCTGGGCCTGACGGCCCACCCACCCCAGCCCACTTAGGACTTAATACCCGCGAGTATAGGTGATTCAGGTCCTTCCACGCAAGACGTCTCCTTCCACGCAAGGACGTCGAGCTCGCCACACGCACTGACGTCGTCGCCCAGGGGGCGGCCCGGGCCTCTCAGCCGAGGGAGAGGAGGTGCTGCTGGTAGTAAGTGCCCTCCCCGGCTGTCCCCGTTCCCGCGGTCATGGAGGTGACCAGGACGTCGTCGGCGTCCTCCCACGAGTTCCAGGTCCAGGCCAGGTAGCTCAACCTGTGAGCGTCCGCCCAGGGCAGGAAGGTCGGCAGGTAGGTCTCCGGGCCGGCCGAGGAGTCCCCCGTCTCGCCGACGATGACGGGGCGGCCGTTCGCCAGCGGCGCGATCACCGAGTTCCAGCAGGACGCGGCGTCGCAGTCCTCACCGGGGTACGTGTGCCACGAGACCACCGTGTTGGCGTCGCCCGATCCCCACTTGCTGAAGGACGAGGCCCACTCCGAGCAGTCGTCTGCCCAGTTGACGCAGCCCGCCATGATCACGTTGGGCGCCCCCGCGCCGCGGATGTCGGTGGTGAGCTGGTCAAACCCCGCGGTCGTCCAGTTGGTGCTGACCGTGTAGGGCTGGCCACCGGTGACGTACTGGGTGAGCGTGCAACCCTGCCAGAGGCATTGCCACTGGTCCTCCCCCGAGGTCGTCCAGTAGAAGTACGGCTCGTTGTAGAGGTCGAAGAGGACGCCGCCATCGGAGCCGAAGGTGGTGGCGACACTCGACCAGAAGGCGGGCGAATGGTCCTCGTCGGGGGCTGGATTCTGGGACAGCGCGACCTGGCTGCCCGGAGCCGACCAGTGCAGATCGACGATCACGTAGAAGCCCGCGGCCTGGAGGTCGTTGACCAGTTTCACGACCGCGTCCTGGTAGGCGGAACCGCCGATCTCCACGCCGTTGATCCCCAGCCAGCAGTCCTCGTTGAGCGGGACCCGCACCGCGTTGATGTCCCACGACTGCATGGCGGCGAAGGTGGCCGCGTCGTCCTCCGGTTGCCCGCCAAAGGGATCGGTCGTCCAGTTCTGGGCGCACGCCGATTCGGTCCCGCTCATGTCGACGCCGTGGAGAAGGACGGTGGCCCCGGCTGCGTTGACCAACCGGTTGCCCTCGACGTGGAGCGCTGCCGCGCCGGTTGCAGTCGGAGCACCCGGGCCCGAACCTCCTGGCGGAGAGGCGGTGGAGGACGAAGCGGCCGCGGAGGGGCGGGGGGGGGCGGCCGGTACCAGAGTCGGGGCGGGCGAGGTCGTGACGTCCGGCGCGGTCGAGGGCGTCGCCGGCACCGACACCGGTACTGCCGACCCCGTGGCGGCGTGTTCGCCCGAGGAGGTCGACGTCCGTGTAGCCGTGCCGAGGGCGGCCGGGCTGCCCCCGGCACTAATGGCTGCGGTGACACCTGCGATCGACAGGGTGAGGAGTCGCCGGGCGAGGAGTTTGGTCATCGTGAGCAGGGCCTTCGGGCGAGTGTACGGGGGGTGCACCACCCGCCGCCATCCGGCGTCCCGGTCCTCCCCTGGGCCATTGCGCCCTGCCCCTGGGCGCGTGTCCTGACTCCCGAGTCGGTCGCCCGTGCTTCTCTCCCAGGGGCGGCCGGGACAGTTTGCGGTGGCCGACACGCCGCGCCCATTGCCCACTTCGAGGAAAAGCGCGAACGTGGCAATCAGACGCGACCGCCGGTCAGATCCAGAGGAAGGGCGAGGGCGGCGCCGGGCAGGCCTACAATGCGGGCATGCCCACAACGGATGGGAAGCTCGGAGGACGGCGATGAGAACGCTGTTCGCGACGCGCATACGCCTCGGCGTGGCAATCGCGGGGGCCGGTTTCCTGGTGGCAGGCCTCGCCGTTGTCGCGGCTGACACCCAGGTGCAAAGCTCGCCGTCGTCGGGCTACGACGGCGCACCCGCAACCTACGACATCACCGGTGGCCCGGTGAGCCCAACGTTCTCGTTCAGTCTGGAGAACCTGACCAGCAGCACGATCGTCACCAGCATCGAGTTCGACGCCACCCCGATACTCTCCGACCGGGGCGTCGACATCACCAGCGGCTATCCCGAGCTCACCTCTCAGCAGCTGGGAGATGACGCCGCCGACGGGCTGACAGTGCAGGAATTCTCCGAGACGATCACGGAGTACCTGGACGCGGTGAGCTTGGATCCCGGGACCTGGACGCCGATCAGCTTCTCTTTCACCGTCGATCAGTGCGGCTACTACCAGATGGACGCCGCGGGATCACCGAACACCGTGTCCGGCCTCTTCGCCACCGGCTTCCTCCGAGTGATCGGGTGCGACGATGCGCTCCCGACCCCGACGCCGAGCCTGACGGCGACTCCTACGCCGACGCCGACCGCGACTCCTACGCCGACGCCGACCGCGACTCCTACGCCCACGCCGACGCCGACGCCGACGCCGACGGCGACTCCTACGCCGACGGGCTCGGTTCAGGCGACGGCAACCCCCACGCCGACGGGCTCGATCCAGGCGACCGCCACCCCCACGCCGACGGGCTCGGTTCAGGCGATCACCACGCCCTCGCCCCCTCCCACGGGCTCGGTTCTGGCGACCTCCACCCCGGGTACCGGTGCGGGCCCTGGAGCCGGCGGCTCGCCGTGGGGCCTCGTGCTCATGATGGCCGGCGCGATCCTCCTCGTGGGGGGGCTCGCCACTCGTCGCCGCCCGCAGGCGGTCTGATCTCGAGCGTTTCGCCACACCTGCCCGGGACGGGGAAGCGCTGGGTCGCGGCTTCGTGGGCCGCCGTGATGGAGGTCTCTACGGTGTCCGCCGCCGCGACCGGGTGGCGGCGCCGATGCCGTAGGCACCCGCGAGCAGCAGCACCATTCCCAGGGCGATCAGTACCAGGCTGCTGGTGGGGATGGGGCCTGCCCCGGTGGACGGGGTCGACGCGGCTGACACCCCGCCGGTCGGGCTGGGGTCGGAGCTGATACCCGAGACGCCGCCCGTCGGGGTGGGGCTGTGCCTGGTCGACGGGGCGGGGATTCCGTTGTAGTACGCGGTCACGGTGACGGCGGCGCTGCCCCCCTCGTAGGGATTGCCGGCCGCGAGGGGAAGCGACCAGGAGATGGTGAAGGTGTGGCTCCAGGTGCTGACCCCGGTGGCGCCCGGAATCGCCTGGCCGTCGTCCGTGCTGGAGCAGCGCGTGACGTCGGGATAGGTGCCCGTGCACGTCGGGGTTCCGATCCCGAGGGTGTTACCGGCGGAGTCCCAGACGATGACCTGGAGGCCGGTCGTGCGCCCGTCGAGCAGGGCCTCGGTGGCAACGCCGTTCCCGCTCGCGCCGCCTCCCGACGCGGAGGTACTGTCGACGTCCAACGTCACCGTGAACGGCTGATTCTGGGCCTGTGTCGCGGTCTCGGTGTAGGTGAAGGTGCAGCTGCCTGTGGCTCCGGGGACCAACGGGGTGGTGGCGAGCGTCGCGCTGCAGGTCATGGTGGCGGCCTCGACCGGGGTGGCGGTCAGAGCGAGGACAAGGCCGGAGCCGGACAGGAGCACGCCGAGGGTCATGATGGCGGCCGAGACGCCGGACCATCCGGCTCTGAACAGGCGGCCCGGCCGCACTCGCCATTGGATGCTCATTCTGAACGCTCCCCGTCAGGAGCTCTGGAATCGCTCCGGCCTGTGGCAGCCGGGGGGGATCCAGGGCGCTCATCGCTGGACCTGACATTGGGTCTCACCCGCTCGCTCGATCGGGACTCCTCATCGACTGCAGGGCGGTGGCTCAGTTGCGGAGCGGGCCATGGCGCATGGAGGTCGGGCTGTGGTCGGCGGCCAGCAGCGCGGCGTTCCCGGGTCAGCACGGTGCCGACCACGACGATCAGCAGGATGGCGCCCCCCACCATCAGGTCCACCCCGTGATTGGTGTAGACGGCGGGATAACCCAGGAGCGGAAGCGTGAACTGCACGACGTAGACGTCCTTGCCATGCAGGGTGACCGTCCATGGGTCGGCGACGGGGTTGGCGTCTCCCTTGGTCTTGACGACGGGCTGGCCGGAGTTCCCCGCCTCGAGCTGGATGATCCGGTGCACCATTTGCACCGAGGGCTGGTAAGGGTTCTGAAAGAGGATCACGTCGCCGACGGCGAGCCTGCCCATGGGCATCCGCTCAGCCACCGCGACGCCGCCGACCGGGAACCCGGGTCGCATGCTGCCGGACAGGATGGGGGTCACTGTCCAACCACCGCTGAGCACCGAGAATGTCGCGATCCCCGCTGCCGCTAGGACCACCACGACGAGCAGTGACCAGATCCCCGTTCGCACGCGGTCTGCGGCGGTGGCAGCGCGCTTGCGTCGTAGGCCCCGGCGCCTCCGGACGGGGCGCTCACCCTCGGGGATCGTCGTCATGGTCCTGCTGTGTGCCTCTTCGTAACGCGGTTGATCAGCGGCCAGCTGAGCTGACCGTGGGACAGGGGCGGTGGAAGCCCCGAAGAGCTTCCACCGCCGCATTGGCCTTCTAGCCTGAGTAGGTCAGTGTCAGCGCCGGAATGACAGTCCCGCCCTCAGCGGGAGTGGTCAGAGATGCCGCCGCTGTGTTATAGGCAGGACTCTGCGGGTATGCTGGCGCTGGCCAGTACCAATCCACGGTACTGCCACACTGGGTGGCCGCCGTTGGACCTGCGTAGAACTGGAGCGTGTAGTAGTCGCTGGCCCCGGGCGCAATATCGGCACCCGTCGCGGATACGGGGGTACCTTGGCCGGCGAGCGGAAGCGAGCCGTACGACTCGATCTGCCACAAGGGCTCGTTGAACATGACCCACGGGGTGCTCGAGGCCCACCCACTCACCATGCATGCATACACCTCGCTCTGCAGGGTGGAGTTGTTGTTGGTGTCAGTCACTTTCAAGCTGATTTCACTTGCTGTGATGTTGCCGTTGTTGTAAATCTGGACCTCTACGGGGGTAGTCGCGAACGTCGACCCCACCTCTCCGACGGAGGGGAGTGTGAGGGTGTTCGAGCCGTCGCCGCTGCTCCCGCTCGGCCCGTACAACACCACGCTGAGTGTTCCAGCCGTGATGCTCTGGCTGCTGGTAGTGCTAGTGGTGAAGACTGCCGATGCGCCGGCCCCGATCAGGGCGATGGCCGCAACGCCGAGTCCCCCAAGTACCGCGATCATCCGAAGCTTCATGATGTCCTGTTTTCTCCCATTCCCTGTGTCTGTCCGGCGCTCAGTCGGGCAGAACGTTCTGCTGTGTGATCTGCCGTCATGCGTATGCGTTGGTTCTTGCCTATTTCTCCTCCGCCTCCCTTGCCCAGCTGTGTCGGGACAAACAATCCCGGTCATGTCGCATGAGCGATTGAAGGCGCGCGGATGGGCTTCGATGCAACCCTGTGCGACGCGCACGCGTGCTGCGTCGACCGACGATGAAGCTGTCCCCCTGACCCCGCACCCTTCCCCGATGATCCCCCGCCCGGCACCAGCTTTGTGGCGTGGACGCCGTGGCGGGGCCGGTGTACCTCATCGGATGGCCCTCGCACCAGGGCAATTCGACCCTGTCACCTCTGGGCCGAAGAGGGTGGAGACGGTGCCGGAGGACAGGTTGATCGGCGATACGACGCTGGACGCCAGTGCGGGGACGAGGTTGTGGCCGGTTAAGCCATGAGCAATCGGCGGCCAGTCGGCCGCGCGGCAGGCACCCTTGCGCCGTCAGGCTGGGCAGGGAGGGTGGTGCAAGCCGGTCTGTAAGCCGGATTCTGTCCCCACCCGCGGGTGGGGGACGGCCATCCATCTTGGATGCCGGTTGCCCGGCACCTCGTGCGGTCTGACCCGGGACCTGGGACGAGCAGCCCCTGGACGCCGAGGCGTCCGCCCCTGTTCGACCTTGCTCCGGACGGGGTTTACCTGGCCGGCCGGTCACCCGGCCGCCGGTGGGCTCTTACCCCACCATTTCACCGTTGCCGCGGCCACGAGGACCGTGGCTGTGTCCTTTCTGTGGCACTCTCCTTCGGGTCACCCCGACTGGACGTTATCCAGCGCCCTGCTCTATGGAGTCCGGACTTTCCTCAGGCGGCGAACCGCCCGCGGCCGTCCGACCGACTTGCCCGGCGAGTGTACCCCCGGGATGCCGCGCCCGAGATGGCGGGCCCGACGCGTGACGTGCCAATGCGCGGCTGGGGCGGGGGCGGCAGCACCACTCGCCGGGCGCGCCCGACCTGCTCGGTGGGGAAGGGCCATCTGTTCCGATTGACGGGCGTACATCCGTTCTGATTGACGCATTGGACCAGCCGGAGTAGTCTTCGGCCACTCTGGTGGTGAGAAGTGGTGAGAAGTGGTGAACGTGACCGCAAGGTCCCTGACCCGATCCGCCTCCGGCCCTGTGCCGGCGGCGATGCGTGATCTCACATGCTCCTCGGCCAATTTGATCACGCCGTCGATGCCAAGGGGAGGGTGGCAGTCCCCGCCCAGTTCCGGCCGCACCTGGCACCGGGTGCGGTGGTCTCCATCGGCCCGGAGGGGCGCCTCGTGATCTGGCCCACCGCCACCTGGGAGGCGCACCTGCGCACCCTCAGCATCACCGCCGGAACCCCCGCGGAGCAGCGCAAGTACCTCCGGCGGGTCAATGCCGGCACCCGCGATGTCGAGCTCGACTCCCAGGGCCGCCTCCTGCTCCACCCGTCGCACCGCGAGTTCGCCGCCATCGGGGAACGGGCCACCTTCGTGGGCATGGGCGAGTTCGTCGAGCTCTGCTCCACGGAGCGCTGGGAGGACGAGACGCGTGAGCTCACTCCCGAGTTCTTCACCGAGCTGACCGATCGGATCAATCCGATGGGTTTCATCGCCCACGCACCGGCGCCGTCGTGAGCGGCGCCGATCTGGACACACCCGCCCATGCCGATCGTGGCAGGCATGGACAGGTCCGCCGATGCCACGCCCGGGGAGCCGCCTGAGGCGAGCCTCCACCGGCCGGTCCTCCTCACACCTCTCATACAGAACCTGCAGCCCCGTGAAGGCCAGGTGGCCATCGACGGGACCCTGGGCGGCGGCGGTGTCACCGCCGCGCTCTTGGACAGGGTCGGTGCGACCGGGCGGGTCCTCGCCATCGACAGGGACCCCACCGCGATCGCCCGAGCCCGCCTGCGCTTCGCCGGCACGGCCGGTGAGCGGCTGATCCTCGCCCAGGGCGACTTCGCTGAGATCGACCACATCGCCGCGGGCCAGGGGATCGTCGCCGCCGACTCCCTCTGCCTCGACCTTGGCACCTCCTCACTTCAGCTCGACGATCCCGCCCGCGGCTTCAGCTTCCGGCAGGACGGCCCGCTCGACATGCGGATGGACCAGACCGCGGCCGGCGAGACCGCGGCCACCCTCCTCAACAGCTGGGACGAGGCCGATGTGGCCGCCCTGATCCGGACCTACGGCGAGGAGAGGTTCGCCACCGCGATCGCCCGGGCCGTCGTCCGGGACCGGCGGCGCCGCCCCATGGCCACGACCCAGCAGCTTCGGGAGCTGGTCGAGCAGACCATCCCCCGCCGCTTCTGGCCAAAGCGGATACATCCCGCCACCCGAACCTTCCAGGCCCTCCGCATCGAGGTCAACCATGAGCTGGAGAGCCTCCGTCGCGGGCTGCAGGCCGCCATATCGCTCCTCCGGCCCGGTGGGCGTCTTGGGGTCATCTCCTTTCACTCTCTCGAGGACTCCCTTGTCAAGAACGCACTCCACGTCGCAGCTCAGAACTGTCTCTGTCCGCCCCAACAGCCCTTCTGCACCTGCGCTCACCGGGCCTCGCTCCTCCTCTTCACCCGCAGGGCGATCCGACCCGACGCAGAGGAACTGGCCGTGAACCCCAGGTCCAGGTCGGCCCGCCTCCGGGTGGCGGAGAAGCTGGATTCCATATAGCCTCCCCCTCCTGCGGAGGAGGCCGGCACCTGCCGGCCTCCTCCCTCACCTCTCCTGACACCTCCCCATAACCCCCTCCCCGCGGAGGAGGTCGGCGTCTGCTGGCCTCCTCCGTCCTCTCCCCTCACCGCGCGTCCCCCCTCCCGCCGCTTCCCGCGGCGACCCGTCGCAGCAACCGTCCCACCCCACGTCCAGGCAACCATCCATGCACCTCCACTCTCTCCGCGACCGCGGCGACGCCGATCCGTCCGCCGACGCCCTCCCCCTCAACGCGACCTCGTCGCGGCGGGACAGGAGGCGGCAGGGCGGACCGCGCACGCCGCTTCCCCTGCTCCCGATCATCGCGGTCTGCGCGGGGATCGGCCTCGCCTACGTCAGCCAGACCGCCCAGGCCACCCAGGCCAACTACGACCAGACCTCCCTGATCCACCAGCAGCAGCAGCTGACCCTCGAGGACCAGCAGCTCGGCAGCCAGCTCGCCGAGCTCTCCGCCTCGGCGAGGATCATCGAGTCGGCGCAGCGGTTGGGGATGGTCACCGGCGGTACCTGGGCCTACGCGGTGGCGCCGGCCGCTCAGGTGGCGACACCGCCCGCCACCGAGCTGGCCGCCCCGTCCACCCAGTCCGGGACCTCGATCCTCGGCCAGTTCGGCTCCGCCCTCCTCGGTGTCTTCGGCGGCCCGGCGTGAGGCGCGCCTCGCGCCGAGACACGGGCGCCGGTGACGCGCCCCTCAACCGCGACTGGGCTGGGCGGGACTGGCTCGCCGACGCGCCCCCGGGCGCGACCCTCCCTCGCGCCGCAGGGTCGGCG
>OBLU010000544.1_pt1 | contig 35458 bp, 26 predicted proteins | sample 1518681 | NCBI WGS metagenome assembly OBLU01 (sample SAMEA3539304, study PRJEB22396) | soil metagenome | biome: tundra; feature: field; material: soil | place: USA | collected 2010-05 | depth 0.15 m
TGAACAACATCTTAAAACCGATGCCCATTCATCGAAACGCTTTTGTCGTACAAGGGAATCTATTCCCGACACACTCCTAGAGTCGGCCTTTTGTCTCACAGGGACTGCAAGAATGTCGCTACCAACTCTTCTTGATCAACGTGTCCATGGCGAAGCCGCCGTTCTGATCGCGCGTGGCGCTGACCGCGACGCGGGGTGAAACCTGATACTGACCTTGGATGGTCTGGCTCTGCGTCGACGCCACGTTGGTTGAGAAAGTCACAAACAAATTGCCGGTGACGCGCTGTTGAATGGTGATGTTGGCGCCGGGAGGACCCTGGCTGCTGTTGCCGCCCAGCACGGGGTTGATGGACAACTGCGAAATTCCGGCGATCTTTGAAATACGGCTGGTCACCTGGCTCGAAACTTGCGAAGCGACAAGAGACTCACCGGTTTGCGTTGTTGAGGTTCCAGCGCTGTTGACGGCGCTGGCTTCGGTGGTCTGTCCGAACGCGAGAAGGTTGATGATGTCGGCCGATGGGAGCGACGGGTCAGAACTGTATTGCGTGCGTAGTTGATCGACGGGGCCGTTGAATCGCAAATTGATGTTGTACTGCTGAATGGTAGTGCTGATCGTCAGGTTGACATCAGGCTGCGTTTCAGACGGATTGACGAACTGCACCGTGCCGCCTGAGAGCACGAAACGGTTACCGTTGAGAATGATGTCCCCGCTGTTGAGGTTGACGCGCCCGAGAATGACGGGGTCCGCCGCAGTGCCGCGCACCTGTAGATTTGCGGCGCCGTTGACGCTCAGTGTTCTGCTCACGAGGTTCACATTGTTGGTGGAGTGAACGGAAAGGTTGAGCTGAAGACTCTGACTGAATCCCTGCGATGGTGGTGCGGGGGCTCCGCCGGAGAATTGGCCAATAAAACTGTTGAGATCGAAAGCGGGTGTAAAGGAAAGGTCGGCCAAATTTACCGAGCCGCCCAATGTAGCAGCATCCGTTGTGCCGGCCAGGCGCAGATTGGCATCAATGCTTTCGCGCATGCCTTGCGGATAGAGAAGCCGGATCCCCTGTGCGGCTAGGCCCAAATCAAACTGGATTCCCGGGCGGTAGGCGACTCCACCCTGGGCAGTGACCGTACCGCCGCCTACAGTGCCCTTGAAGCTCTTGATGTTGATGCGGTCGGTGGTAAGTGTCAGTACGCCATTGCCATGTTGCAATCCGACCGGCAAGTCACCTGAAGCATAATTAGCGTCGACGACATCGATCTCGCCGCCGAGATCGGCTCCGTTGGTCTTTCCACTGGAGTTGATATTGAATTTCAGCTCGCCGGAAGTTCTCGCATCTGGATCGAAGAGCTGCGCGAGTTGAAGATTGACGGTTCCGCGTAACAACAACGACATGGGCGCATTGCCGCTTGCTGGAATGGTTCCCTGGAACTCAAGGTCGATATCGGTGCCGTGAATGGCGCTGTGCTCCACGTTGATGTTGCCATCCTTATAGTCCACGTGGATGGGCGCGGTAGCTGCGAGTTGAATATTGTTGGTGTATCCCAGGCGAAGATAGGGTACCGTGACGTGCGCTTCAAGAAGGTTCTTATTCTTGAGCGGACCGTGCAATGTCGCATGTAGCTCGGTCTGGCCAGTGATGGAAGCAGCCTGCTCAGGGGCGTAGACAGCGAGCAGCGGCTGTAGGGGAATTCCCTGCGTATCGAGAGAGGCGTCCGCCGCATAATCTCCCGTCAGATTGACCCTGGCCTTGGCCTGGATAGATGTATTGGCGGCTGATGAGGCCAGGTTGGCATTGGCGATATGATTCGCCACGTTCATCTGCAGGTTCAGGCCGGAGACGGTCTGATGTTGAATGACGAGCGTTGGAATTTGAAGGTTTGCGTCTAACTGCGGGTTATCGAAACTTCCCTGGCCATTCGCTTTAAGCGACAACATGCCTGTGGCGGCGATGTTTCGGGTTTTGAGTGCTTGTAACTTATCGAGTTGGATGCCAGATGAAGTCAATTGTGCAATGTACGTCTTCTGCTTTGGCTTCACGCTCACATTGCTCTGCAGGCTGCCTGCGGGCAGTTGCACCGACAGATCGGCATGAGCTTCATCGCCGGTGCCCGAGAAATTTACCTCTACCGAGTTTACCGGCTCATCGTAAGCTGTCAGCTTTGTCAGAGAGACATTGCCGTTGCCGAGCGGATTCAACTCTGTGCCGTGAACAGAGACATGGGCGTTCAGGATGCCGGTGACTGGGAGCTGCTGGCCAGTAAGCTTGGTGAGATCGGCGATGTTCATCTGCGTCGCCGCCAAATCGACCTGAATGGGGCTTGTCTTGGTAAAGGACCACTTGCTCAGTCCTGTGCTGGCACTCAACGTGATACGACCTTGCCCTGCCGGAACTACCTCGGCATTTTGGAGGCTAGCTCGCGATGGGCTTAAATCAACATTGGTGTGCAACGATCTGACAGCGCTACCGTTCACTACGAGGTTCGACCCGGTCAACTGCCCTGTGAGGTGGGGAGCTTTGGTTGAGCCCTGGACAATGCCCTGAAAGGAAGCGGAACCTGATAAGTTGATGGGCTGCACGGGTTGTCCTGGCGCAGGGGTGCGAAAAAGATTCGCAATTGTGGAAACTTCGCGCAGATCATTAGCCTGCAGGTGAAGTGCCAGGCTCGACTTGTTACTGACCGTTCCGTTCATAGTCAGATTTGTTTGCGGCGTGCGTAGGTAACTTTGCTTCAATGCGAGTTGCTGATTGCTGCCGGTATAAGTCGCATGAATGGCACTGTTGACCGGAACTGCACCGCCTGCTGCCTGTCCACGGGATCCTGCGGCCTCAGCATTAATCGTGGCGTCTGTGTTGGCGATGAGGTCATCGAAGGTCTTCCCCCAGGACGCAGTGGCAGTGCCATTGAGAGCGCCAGTCAAGGCCATGCCAGGAGTCGCAGCCGATGAACCAAGTGTGCGTTTCAATTCTCCCAGTGAAACTCCGCGCACGTTGGCCGTGAAGTTAGAGTGCGAGTTACCGGAGAGAGATTTCATGGTACCCTGGGCGGTAACTTCTCCACCCAAGATACCGGCATGAAAATCGCTGAGGGTGGCATCCCCATTCTGGAGCGAATAATGCGCGGCCAGATTCTCAATCGCGGCTCGTGCCGAGGCCGTCCTCACAACAAGTTGACGACCAGTCAAATCTCCATTGACCACGAGCGTATCAAGCAAGGCTCGGTTCGCGACTTGTTGGTAATGCGCCGTGCCGGTAGCGCGAACGAGGCCTGAAGGGACAGAAGAGCTTTGCAGGAGTTCCGCCATCTGCGCACCGTCGACGGACAGGTCGTATTTGGCGTCAGCAACGGGCGTGGTGCCGTAATTATTCACGGTTGCCGCGAGATTGATCTGGGATGTGTCGCTTGTGATGTGCAGGTGGTCCAGTTGAAAGGCCGTCGGCGTCAGATCAAACTGCGCATCGAGATTATGTTGCAAGGGCTTAAATGTTCCGTACACCAGGCGGCCATTGTTATAGGCGAGACTGCCGGAATATTTCTGCACCGCATTGTCGAAGCCTGCGTGGAATTCAACATCATGCAGGTCGGCCGCGAGGGCGCTTGGCTGATCGTTGTAGAAGACCTCGCCACGGTCGAGGATCGCGTGACGGATGCCGAGGTCGAAGATGCTGGTGTTGCTGCTGGAATTGCTGTTGCTCTTGAGCTTGGGTATGTTGGATACGCCGTTCTTATCGACGAAAACCTGCACAACGGGATGATCGACGCGGATGTTATCGAGATACCATTTCTTGCGTAGGATCGAGAAGATGCGTACGCTCGCTTGAGCGTGTTCGACCTGCAGCAGCGGAGGATTGGAATACGGACTTGCGCCGTCGACTGTGACTCCGTAGAGGTCAAGACTCAAGGTCGAGAAGTGCAGCGCAAATTCTTGAAGTGTCACCCTCGTGCCGAGACTGTCGCTGGCTTCTGACTGAACTTTGCCGAGTAAGTAACGGTGGAAGCTCGAACTATTCAGCAGAATCACGACGATAATCGTGAACAGCAGAGAAAAGGCCATGAAACCGGCCGAGGCCCACTGCAGGATGTGCTGGAACCGATGGCGAGGCGCGCGTTCCGTCACTTCGAATTTGCGTTCTGGATCCGGGGTAGGGAAGGATGCATGCACGGCGCTCTCCTCAAAATGCTTGACCGATGCTGATGAAGTAATTAGTGGCTTTGACTCCGGTGATCGGATTGAGGTTCTGTCCGAGATCTATGCGGACGGGGCCGACCGGAGTTGCGTAGCGCAGACCCACGCCCACGTTATTGGAATAGAGGGAAGTGAAATCATGAAAGCCGACGATTGGAAACACGTTTCCGCCATCGTAGAAAGGCACAATGCTCAGGCCTTGCTTGATCGGCAACGGGATGCGGGCTTCTGAATTGATAAGGAGCAGCTCGTTGCCGCCTGCTGGAACCTGAATGCTGTCGGGGTTAGTGCAACTGGGCACCCCGTTGGGACAAATGAATACTTGGCGTTGAGGGCCGGCACCATCGAGAGGGAAGCCGCGCAGCGAGTTACCGCCGCCTGTAAAGTATGCTTCGCTGAGCGGCACGCGGCTGCTCGCGAATGGCTGTGCGAGGCCGATGCGAAGGCTGTTGGCAAAGACAATGTTGTGGAACCCCTGCTTGTAGTAGGCGGTCTGGCCTGTGAGCTTGGCGAAGTTCACACTCGAGCCGAGCTTGGTGGTATTGAAGTCCAATTCGATGGAATCTAGAACCCCCTTGTGTTCGTCGAGTGGATTGTCGCGGGTATCGCGAGTAACGTTAGCTGCCAGCGCGGACAGGCGCACGTGCTGATCTGCTGTGGGAACCAATGCTTGAATCAACACACGCGTCAGGTCAGTCTGACTGAAGCTATAGCGCAGAAACAAGGTATCCTTTTTGGCTTGATCGATAGGCCGTTGCATCTGGAAGCTGCCCAGCTCCTGTTGCGAAGAGAAGATGGGATTTTCCTCATTACGCTCAGCGAAAAACGAAGTGGTGGCCGTCCACTTGGACCAGCGGAAATCAGGATTGATGTAATACGCCGCGAAGCGCTGATCGAGCCGGCCGGCGAAACCCGTGAAGGAGAGCGTTTCACCCTTGCCTCGGAAGTTGTTGCGGGTGTACTGCACGGTGCCACGAGGGCCATAGAAGGTGGTCTGACTGGTGGTGAAGTTCTGGGGCAGTCCAACCGGGGGGAGATTCGGCAGTGCAACGGTGCCACTTGGAATGCTGCCGCCACGGTTGATGACTTCAAAGCCGAAGCCGTACGTGAAGTCATTGCGCTTGGCCTCATGCACTTTGACCAACACGTCTTCATTGGTCTGAGTAGTGATCTGTCGTTTCGGATCGACCTCGGCCCAGTCGAAGACTCCCGTATGGTCGTACATCCTGCTACCGGCAGCAAGAAGATCAGTTTCCGTCAGAGGCTGTCCTGGCTTGATGGCCGCTACGTCGCGATCGATAAGACGCTGAAGCGTGTTTTTGCGACCGAGGGTGAGCACGTTGGCGGTGTAAACCTTTGGGCCTTCGTAAATGTGATAGACAACATTGACGTGATGCGGATCTGTTTTTGAAACCGCCTTCGCCGTGGCGCGAAAACTCGAAGTCAAATATCCCGCCTGCAGATAGTGAGAGACGATGTTGGCGCGATCCGCTTCAACGTGGGCTTGAGAGTACGGTTGGCCCGCTGCTACTTTGAGCCCACTGGGTGCGAACTGAGATTGAGGAAATGTGTCGGCGCCTTCGATGGAGAGGGAGCTTACGACATCACGCGGCCCTTCCGTGACGGCAAAGGAAACATCGATGTCTCCGCCACGATTGGCAACAGTGGGAACCACTGCGACGTCGCTGAAGCCTTCAGAGCGATAGACCGCCTTGAGATTGTTCACGCTGGTGCGGACAAGTTGATCGCTGAATTTTCCGGAGTAGAAAAAATGCTTCTTTTCAATCGCGATGTGCGGCGTTAGCTGGGAAGAGGGCAGCTGCGAGTTCCCCGTCAACTTGACGGTAGTGACCTTGTGCTTCTTTTCTTTTGCGATCTGATAAACGACCTGGTCGCCCTTGGCCGTGGTCTTCAGCTGGGCATCAACTTTCACATCGAAGTAGCCCTTGGCCTGAAAGTACGAGGCCAAAGCCTGGCGGCCTTCCTGAACTGCTTCATCATCCGCGCCAACACCTTGATACATGGGGAGCAGGGATTTTTTCGTCCAGCTCCAGACATGGGCGCCTTCAATTTTGACACTAATGTCGGGCCCAGGAGTAACAGTGAAGTGAATGTCGGCGCGGTTGGAATCCGCATGATATTCGGCCCCGGCGAGTTTTACCTGGGCGTCCAACAAACCCTTCCTCTGCAACTCGGTCTGTAGATAAAGGGTGGCCTTGTTCAACGTGGACAGGTGGTAAGTCTTGCCGGGTCGAATGGCCGAGCCCCGAGCGCGCGCCAGGAAGGTCTTAAGACTGTGCTGCAGTTGTTCGACATACTGCTGAGGAGCGCCTGCCAAATCGACCATCCCGAATTTTGAACGGCGACCGAGTGTCACGTTGAAGACGACGTTGGCTAGGGAATGCTCCGCGTCGACGTGAACCTCGGGTTGAACCGCGGCTTGAAAGTAGCCTTGTTGGCGAAAGAAGTCGATAAGGCTCTGCTGGTCCTCAGTCACTGCCGATTGGTCAAAGGGAGTTTGAATGGGATAATTCGCGACCTGGACAAGGCGGGAGTATGCAAATTGCCCCGCCCCGGGAAACTGGAATACGCCAAAATAGACGGCCGGTTCCAGGATTAAAAGGACGCGAACGCCGTTGGCCTCAGGATCGACCTGCACTCGCACGTTCTCAAATTTGCCGGAATTTCTGAGAGCCGCAGCTGACTGATCCACCTTCTCCTTAGAGAACGGTTCTCCCGCCCTCTGAACGAGGAGTGCGGCGAATTGATCGGCTTTCAATTCAGGCCGCCCGCCAATTCCGATGTATGAGACGTTCTGTCCCTCGTAGGAAGAGAGGATCTGAGCGGCGGCAGGGGTCGTTTGAGGAGCGGGGACCGGGGAAGACTGCGTAGTCTGAGCGATCAAAAGCCCGCACTTTAGCAAAGCAATGCAGGTCAGTGTGAGTCCAGAAAGAAGGGACTTTCGAAAGACCGGTCCCAGGAGGCGGTCTCTTGACCGGGATGGAGCGCAACGCGCTGAGCGTAATGAGGAAAAGTGCTTGTATAGACCCACCCCGGATGAGATGCCGCGCAATAGGGGTTGGTTGACCCCATGGTCTGAATGACACACATCGCAGGTCTGTTGAGGACTTCATTTTGAAAGGCGCGGCTACCAAAGATGCAGTTGAATGCATCTACTGTCATACGCGAAGTCCCTACTCTTCGCGTCTTCACGCAAATAGGTTGTCGAGTCGGGCCGGAGAAAACAGCGGTGAGCGCGGGCCCCATCATCGATCAGCGTTTGAATCGTCATGAACGACGGGTCTGGGAATTTGTGTCCCGATGGCCAATGTCCTCGCTGTGGCACCTGCAGGGGACTTCTCTACGCACTGTGGCCACGCGAACCTGGAAGTCGATGGTGGCTGACCGCATTTTTGGGCATTCGGCGGAACTTGGGTTTTACTTTCTGTTCTCTCTGTTCCCAACCTTATTAAGCGCGAGCTCGATATTAGGTTTGGCCGCGCGCTCGGCACACCAAATTTACGACCGGTTACTCCATTACCTGGCTTTGGTGTTACCCACCGCTGCACTGGGAACGGTCCTTGACACATTCAACGAAACGACCGCGGCAGCAACCTCGGGAAAGATCACGTTCGGCCTCATTGCCGCAATTTGGTCGGCCTCGGTGGGCATTTCGGCAATCCAGGATACGCTGAACGTCGTATATAAAATTGAGGGTTCGCGCTCGTTCATCCGGGCGCGCATTTACGCAATAGGCCTGACTATCGTGCTAACGGCGACCTTTTCGCTTTGTCTCGGCTGCATGCTGGGCGGAGACTTTGTTGCGGCGCTAGCTCATCATCGGATCCCGAACCACATCCTATCATTGTCTGCGGAATACGCGGCGCGACTTGTTGGATGGGTGTTCGCAACTGGTTTTCTGGCCCTGGCATTTGCGATGGTTTACTACTGGGCTCCAGATCTCAAAAACCGGAAGTGGCACTGGCTCACCCCCGGCGGAACGTTAGGCATTGTGGGGTGGCTGATCGCGTCGCTCGGACTACGTGTGTATTTGCATTTCTTTAACAATTATTCTGTTACCTATGGATCTCTCGGGGCCGTCATTATCCTGCTTACCTGGTTCTATATGACCGGTCTGATGCTGCTCGCCGGAGCGGAGTTCAATAGTGAGATTGAGGCGGCCGCGGCAGAGAAGCGAGTCCTCGAATATCCGCTACCCGCCTCCCCTATTCCCGGTGCCGGACCAGACCTGCGGCCATCACACGAATAGCCCTTTTTGAGTAATTGAAGCTTTTTCACGATGAGCCGGGCGGGACTTGTGGAGGGGGTTTATTGCAACTATTGGCCCCCTTACGACGTCATTTAGAAAGTGGTTGAGAATGAGTAGTTTGCGCGTACTTCAAGATGAATAAACCGGGCCCCGAATGCGTGCACACGGCTCACCTCAACCAAGGGATCTAAGCGCGAGAGCGAGACCCGAGATGCTAAACTTAGCCCTTCGGAATCTTACACTCGCGCTTGACGTTGAGTAGTGGTTTCCACTCATCCACGAATTTTTGATAGCTGCCACGCGAGAAAAAATGGATCAACAATCGTCTGTTCCAAACCCTGCCCCGGCGAGCGATTTTGCCGGTGAATCTCCTACGCCGGTGAAGAAGCGTCGTCATCGCTGGATATGGGTTGTCGTCCTGCTTTTGTTTGGGCTGTTGTTTTACTGGGTGATCCGTCACGAGCAGAAGAGCCAGGCAGCTGTGACGGGCGGCGGCCGGCGCATGGCCGGCGGGTCCGTGCCGGTAACAACGGCCACCGCGCGATCTGGAAATGTCGGACTTTATCAAGACGCTATTGGCACGGTAACGCCGCTTTATACCGACACGATTACCGCTCAAGTTACGGGCGTGATTACGGCGGTGCACTATCGCGAAGGCCAGCAAGTCAAGAAGGGCGATCCCCTGATCGACATCGATGCTCGCCCTTATGAGGCGCAGCTGGCGCAGGCGCAGGGCGCGTTGGAGCGCGACCAGAGCCTGCTGGCTGAAGCGGAGATGGACCTGGAACGTTACAAGCAGGCATGGGCCAAAAACGCGATTCCGCGTCAAACACTGGAAGACCAGGAGAAGCTGGTGCTCCAGGATAAAGGGACGGTCAAAAACGACGAGGGCACAGTGCAGTATGACCAGGTTCAGGTGAGTTACTGCCATATCACATCGCCTATCTCGGGTCGGGTAGGCTTGCGGCTCGTGGATCCCGGCAACCTGGTGACCGCCAACTCGACCACGACACTAGTCGTTGTGACCCAACTGCAACCAATCACGGTTATTTTTACTTTGGCCGAAGATAGCCTTCCTGCGGTGCTGAAGCAAACGCATGGAAAGGCCCAGCTTACGGTCGAGACTTACGATCGGGCGCAGCAGGGGCATCTAGCGTCGGGCAAACTAACCTCAATCGATAACCAGATCGACACCAGTACAGGTACGGTAAAACTGCGCGCGCAATTCGACAATAAAGACAGCAGCTTGTTTCCGAACCAATTCGTGAACACGCGGTTGCTGGTGACGACGTTGCAAAACCAGGTGCTGATCCCGTCTTCGGCGATCCAGCATAACGGTAACTCCGACTTCGTCTACCTGATTCAAGACAAGAAGGCTGTGATGCGGACCGTGAAGTCTGGCATTTCAGACAAAGGGGAAACCGCGGTGCAGGGAATTCAACCGGGAGACGTTGTGGCCGACAGCAGCTTTGAGAAGCTGCAGAACGGTTCGCAAATCACAATTTCGGAAGTCAAGCTCCCGTCCACGTCCTCTGACTCGACCGGGAGTTCTACCCCATGAATCCGTCTCGCCCATTTATTGTGCGGCCGGTTGCGACCGCTTTATTAATGGCAGCTATTTTGCTCGTGGGAATCGTTGCCTTCCTGCAGTTGCCTGTCTCGGCCCTGCCTGAGGTCGACTATCCGACGATCCAGGTGCTGACGTTCTACCCGGGTGCCAGTCCGGATGTAATGGCGACGACAGTTACTGCTCCCCTGGAACGCCAGTTTGGCGAGATGCAGGGTCTGAGCCAGATGACTTCAACAAGCGCCGGCGGTGTGTCGGTGATCGTTTTGCAATTCAATCTGACGTTGAGTCTCGACGTGGCCGAGGAAGAAGTGCAGTCGTCGATCAACGGCTCACAGTCATTTCTGCCTGCGGATTTGCCGACGCCCCCGGTCTATAACAAGACGAATCCTGCGGATGCGCCAGTGTTGACGATGGCAGTGTACTCCGATTCAATGCCTCTGTCGCAGGTGGAAGACCTGGTCGACACGCGATTGGCTCCTCGTATTTCGCAATTGAGCGGCGTAGGACTGGTAAGCATCAGCGGCGGTCAGAAGCCGGCCGTTCGCATCCAGGTGAACCCGGTCGCGCTTTCCTCCTACGGGTTGAACATGGAGGATGTGCGCACCGCGCTGACGCAGGCCAGTGTTAACTCGGCTAAAGGCAACTTCGACGGGCCGCGGCAGGACTATCAGATCGATGCCAACGACCAGATCACAGAAGCTGGAGGCTACAAGAATGTAGTCATCTCCTACAGCAACGGCGCGCCCGTGTTTGTGAAGGATGTAGCCAGCGTTGTGAATGGAGTGGAGAACAACAGGCTGGCGGCATGGATGAACCAGACGCCCGCTGTCATCTTGAATATTCAGCGCCAGCCCGGTGCGAATACCATTACCGTTGTCAAACGAATCCAGCAGATTTTGCCGCAGCTGGAAGCAAATCTACCTGCCTCCATCAAGGTCGTCACATTGACCGACATGACTACCAGCATCCAGTCATCGGTCAACGATGTGGAGTTCGAATTGATGCTGACCATCGCGCTGGTGGTCATGGTGATCTTTCTCTTCCTGCGCAATCTTTCGGCGACCATTATTCCCAGCGTGGCGGTACCGTTGTCGCTCATCGGTACGTTTGCCGTGATGTACATGTTGGGATACAGCCTCGACAACCTCTCATTGATGGCGCTGACGATCTCCACAGGTTTCGTGGTGGATGACGCCATCGTGATGATTGAGAACATCTCGCGCTATCTCGAAGAGGGCATGGCGCCGATGGAGGCCGCGCTCACCGGCGCCGGACAGATCGGGTTCACCATTGTTTCACTGACTGTGTCGCTGATTGCGGTGCTGATACCACTGTTGTTTATGGGCGATGTAGTGGGACGGTTGTTCCGCGAATTCGCAGTGACGCTGGCGGTCACGATCATTCTCTCTGCCGTGGTGTCGCTAACACTTACTCCGATGATGTGCGCGCGCATTCTGCGTCACAATCCTGAAGCGCAGCAAACCCGCTTTTACCGTGTGTCGGAGCGAATGTTTACCGGCATGATCGATTTCTATGGGCGCACGTTGAAGGTCGTATTGCGCTACCAAACGATCACGCTGCTGGTGGCCCTGGCGACACTGATTCTCACGGTCGTTCTTTACATCGTTATCCCCAAAGGATTTTTCCCGGTGCAGGATACGGGCGTGATCCAGGGCATTTCACAGGCGTCGCAATCTATCTCTTACACCGAGATGGCGACCAAGCAGCAAGAACTGGCGCGCATCATTCTTCAAGATCCTGCCGTCGAGAGCCTTTCGTCCTTCATCGGCGCCGATGGTTTGAATACGACCATGAACAGCGGTCGTATTGCCATCAATCTGAAGCCGCTGGACCAGCGCAATCTGAGTGCCTCCGATGTTATCCGCCGCCTGCAGACGAACCTTGGGCAGGTAGCGGGTATTCACCTGTACATGCAGCCGGTGCAGGACATCACGGTTGACGACCGCATCAGCCGCACGCAATATCAGTACACGCTTGAAGACCCGGACATCAACGAACTGAATCTGTGGACGGACAAGTTTGTCACGGAGATGAAGAAGCTGCCGGAGCTTGAGGATGTGGCAACCGATCAGCAGACGGGCGCACGTGCGATTTCGTTAGTGATCGATCGCGTGACGGCTTCGCGGCTCGGCATTGCACCGACAACCATCGATAACACGCTATACGACGCCTATGGACAGCGCGAAATCAACACCCTTTATACGCAACTGAATCAGTACCATGTGATTCTTGAAACCGCTCCGGAATGGGCAAAGAATCCTGCAAACCTGGGCTCGCTTTACATTCAGGCGAGTGCATCGTCGGGCGCCAGCGGCGCAGGGGCAGCCACTTCGTTCTCATCTTCGGCATCAGCTTCAGCGGGATCGAATGCCCTGACGACCTCGGTTAAGTACACTCCGTCTGCGGCGGTTATGACGGTCCCGCCCACGGTTCTAGCAGGGGGCACGACGACCTCTGGCTCCTCGCAAAGCGGCGGGACAACGGCAGGCACAACGCCGAATACATCGTCCGTTTCCACGGGCGCCAATGCTGTTCCGCTAAGCGCGTTTACGCATGTTTCGCCCATCACAGAGGCTCTCTCGATCAACCACCAGGGACAATTTCCCGCGGTCACGGTGTCGTTCAACCTTTCGCCGCACGCGTCGCTGGGAACCGCGATTACCGACATTGACAAGCTGGCAAAGAGGCTCAACTTGCCGCCCACTGTACAGGCGGATTTTCAAGGGACGGCGGCCTCATTTCAGAATTCGCTTTCGAATGAAGCCGTCCTGATTCTCGCGGCGCTGGTTACGGTTTATATTGTGCTCGGCGTTCTGTACGAAAGCTTCATTCACCCCATCACGATTCTGTCGACACTGCCTTCCGCCGGCGTGGGCGCGTTACTCGCGCTGATGATCTTCGGCCAGGATCTGAGCGTGGTCGCGATCATCGGCATCATTCTGCTGATCGGTATCGTGAAAAAGAACGGCATTATGATTGTGGACTTCGCGCTTGAGTCAGAGCGCGAACATGGCAAGAATTCGACCGACGCAATCTATGAAGCCTGCCTGATCCGATTCCGGCCCATCATGATGACGACGATGGCTGCGCTGCTGGGTGGAATTCCACTGGCAGTCGGAACGGGTCTTGGTTCAGAATTACGGCGTCCTCTGGGTATCGCCATGGTGGGCGGATTGCTGCTTAGCCAGGTTCTAACCCTCTACACGACTCCGGTTATCTATATCTTCTTTGACACGTTGGGCCAGAGGATTACAGGCCGCCGACCGTCGCACAATGCTCCCCGGAACCAGCCTTCGCATGGAGCAGAGCCTGCATGAGCCTCTCTTCCCCATTCATCAAACGGCCGGTTGGTACAACGCTGCTTACCATCGCGGTGGCGATTGCGGGTGCGATCGCCTTCACGGTGTTACCGGTGTCCCCACTGCCGCAGGTGGATTTTCCAACGATTAGTGTTTCGGCGAGTTTGCCCGGAGCTAGTGCCAATATCATGGCCGCCTCGGTTGCGACTCCGTTGGAAAGACAATTCAGTCATATCGCCGGCATTACGGAGATGACTTCGTCGAGTTCGCTGGGCAGCACGAATGTGACATTGCAGTTTGATCTGAGTCGTAATATTGACGGCGCTGCTCGCGACGTTGAAGCCGCCATTAACGCTGCGCGGACATATCTGCCGACCAACCTTCCATCGAATCCGTCTTATCGCAAAGTGAACCCGGCCGATGCGCCGATCATGATTCTAGGACTTACTTCAAATAAGTACGATGTGACCAAGATTTACGATTTGGCGTCGACGATCCTCGAGCAGAAGCTTTCGCAGATTCAAGGCGTAGGCCAGGTATTTGTTGGTGGCGGTGCCACGCCTTCTGTCCGCGTCGAGGTCGATCCCAAGAAGCTGGAAAGCCTTGGCTTGACGCTGGGTAACGTGCAGTCGATGTTGAGTCTGCAGAATGCGCATGAGCCGCGAGGCCAGCTTACTGATGGTCAGATGTCGCAGGACATCATCACCAACGATCAGATTTCCCAAGCCGAACAATATAAGCCGTTGATCATCGGGTATCACAACGGTGCAGCGGTACGGCTGACCGATGTCGCAGATGTGGTTAACTCGACCCAAAATATCAGGACCGCGGGTTACCTGGACGGGACCCGGGCCATCTTTATCATCATCTTTCGCCAACCAGGCGCGAATATCATCGACACAAATAATCGCATCACGACGCAGCTTCCTTTTCTTGAAGCAGTGATGCCGCAGGGAATCAAGACGACGATTGTGCTTGACCGCACCACCACGATCAAGGCCTCTGTACACGATGTTGAGCGCACGCTGATTGGATCAATCATCCTCGTGGTGCTGGTGGTTTTCATCTTTTTGCGCAGCCCGCGCGCCACTTTGATTCCCACCGTTGCGGTTCCGGTATCGCTGATCGGGACCTTCGCGGTGATGTACCTGTGCGACTATAACCTCGACAATCTTTCTCTCATGGCCCTTACCATCTCTACGGGATTCGTGGTCGACGACGCCATTGTGGTGATGGAGAATATTACCCGGCATCTCGAAGCGGGGATGGAGCCGTTCGCCGCGGCGATGCAGGGCGCAAAGGAAATCGGGTTTACCGTTTTTTCGATCAGCATGTCGTTGATCGCGGTTTTCATTCCCATCATCATGATGGGTGGCATCGTCGGAAGACTGTTTCGCGAGTTCGCAATTGTGTTGTCGACAGCGATTCTCGTTTCAATGGTGATCTCGCTGACGACAACTCCCATGATGTGTGCTCACTTGCTGAGGGCTCATCAGGAAGGCGAGAAGCATAACTGGTTTTATCGAACGAGCGAGAGATTCTTTAATGGATTGATCGCAATTTACCGTAGCTCGCTGACCTGGGTTCTGGATAATCCAGCGCTGACCTTGATTGTCCTCGCCCTTACGATTGCGCTGAATGTTGTGGTGATTGTCAGAATTCCGAAGGGCTTTTTCCCTCAGCAGGACACGGGCGCGATTGTGGGGGGGGTGCAGGGACCCCAGGACGCATCGTTCCCCTTCATGAATTTTTCCCTGAAACAGCTGGTCGGCATTATCAAGGCCGATCCGGCTGTCGCCCACGTGAACGCGTATACAGGCGGCCAGGGATCGAGCAACGGTGGGTTTATCTATATCGCGCTTAAGCCGCTGGGGACGGAACGGAACATATCAGCAATGGATGTGATCAATCGAATGCGGCCGTTGATGAATCAACTCCCCATCGCTTCAGCCTTTCTGCAGCCCGCGCAAGATTTGCGTATCGGCGGTCGTGGCGGGAACGCGATGTATCAGTACACGATTCAGACGGAGAACGTACCGGATCTAGCGCATTGGGGACCGGTGTTGATGGCTAACATGCGCAAGTTACCCGGGCTGTTGGACGTGAACAGCGACCAGCAAAACGGCGGTTTGCAGGAGATGCTCACATATGACCGGGCTACAGCAGCGCGGTTGGGACAGACCGCGCAGTCGCTGGATCAGTCGTTGTACAGCGCCTTTGGTCAGTCGGAAGTATCGGTAATTTACACGCAACTTAACCAGTATTACGTGGTGATGGAAGTGGCGCCGCAATACTGGCAGGACCCGTCGGGCCTCAACAATATCTATTTCAAACCATCGACTAAGTCTGGGGTCGCCGGTCCCAGGACCATCTCTCCGCTGCTTTCATTGATGACACCCAAGACAGGGACCACTCCGCTACAGGTGAACCACACGGGGCTATTTCCTTCGGTGACGGTTTCATTCAATCTCGCCAACGGCGTCTCATTGAGCGATGCGACGCGCGAAATCAGCGAAATGGAAGCAAGCCTTGGGATGCCCGCGACAGTTCATGGTTTCTTTGCGGGAACAGCGCAGGCCTATCAGGATTCGCTTGCCACTGAGAAGTATCTTGTCCTTACGGCATTGCTAGCGGTTTATATCGTGCTGGGCATCCTGTACGAGAGCCTCGTGCATCCTTTGACGATCATCTCGACACTGCCTTCAGCCAGCGTTGGCGCCATGATCGCGCTCATGCTGTTTAATATCGACCTCAATGTCATTTCAATTATCGGCATTATTTTGCTGATAGGCATTGTGAAGAAGAATGCAATTATGATGATTGACTTTGCGCTGATGGCCGAGCGGCAAGATGGATTGAATACGCGGGACGCAATTTTCGAAGCGTGCATGTTGCGTTTCCGGCCAATTCTAATGACAACCATGGCAGCGATCTTTGGCGCGCTACCGCTCGCTTTTGGAACAGGTACGGGATCGGAACTACGCAAGCCGCTGGGTATCACCATCGTCGGCGGTTTGCTGCTGAGCCAATTGCTCACGCTTTATACCACTCCGGTGGTCTACCTGGTTATGGATTGGCTGCGCTTGCGGGTAACGGGCAAGACACAGGACACGTTGCCGCGGGAGGCAACCGAAACTGCTTCCTGAGACGAGAGAGACTATGAAAACACTTAAGCGGAAACTATCGGGAACCATCGCGGCGACGGTCGGCTTTCTCGCGGGGTTGGCGTTCCTGAATGGCTGCCGGGTTGGTCCGCCATATCATGCACCTTCGTCGCCGGCCGTTACGGCTCCCAATTACAAGGAATCAACGGTCAACTTTCATGATGCGGATGGTTGGAAGGTGGCCAGTCCCCAAGACGCGATGATCCGGGGTAAATGGTGGGAGATTTTTAACGAGCCCGAGTTGAATACGGTGGAGGAGCAACTCAACGTCGACAACCAGAACATCAAAGTGTCGTTTGAGAATTACATGGCGGCCCGCGCCGTGATCGCGGAAGCCCGCGCGCAATATTGGCCAACGATCACGGCGGGTCCTTCGTGGGGACGCTCCCGTTCATCGAAGAACACCGGTAACAATTCCAACAACAATTCGAACAACAACAGTGGGAGTGCCAGCAGCTTATGGTCCCTGCCCCTCGATGTGTCGTGGACACCGGACTTCTTTGGCAAGATTCGGAACGAGGTTCGCGAAGCTCAATATACCGCGCAGGCAAGCGAAGCCGATCTGGAACTGGAGAAGCTGACGGAGCAGGCTAGCCTCGCGCAGTATTACTTTGAAATTCGGGGACAGGACATGCTGCAGCAGATTCTGGACAGGACTGTTGAGGCTGATCAAAAGGCACTGGATGCTGCGCAGGGCGCCTACGATTCCGGCACCGGCGACTATATCTCGGTGGTCGAGGCGAAAACTACGCTGCAGTCCGCACAGTCGTCGGCAATCAATGTGGGATTGTTGCGGGCGCAGTACGAGCACGGAATCGCGCTGTTGCTGGGCAAGGTGGCTACAGACTTTTCGATACCGGTCAAACCGATGATCTACACGGCACCGGCAATCCCCACAGGGTTGCCATCGCAACTTGCGGAACGCAGGCCAGACGTTGCTGCCGCGGAACGCACCGTGGCTGCGGCCAACGCAACCATCGGCATCGGTTACGGAGCTTTCTTTCCGCAGGTTACGCTCTCTGCCAGCGGCGGGTTCGAAGCTTCTACGTTCAAACACCTGTTTGATTGGCCGAGCCGTTTCTGGTCGATTGGGCCATCGACTTCGCAGATCATTTTCGATGGCGGACTGTATCGCGCCCAGCTCCATCAATACGAAGCTCAATATAATGCCGATGTGGCGACGTATCGTCAAACTGTGCTTACTGCCTTCCAGCAGGTGGAAGATGCGCTGTCGGCAACTCGGATTTACTCGCAACAGATCCTTCGTCAGCAAGAGGCTGTGAAGTCTTCGCAAGAATTTCTTGACCTTGAAATGCAGCGGTATCAGTCGGGCGTGGATCCTTACGTCGACGTACTGACGGCGCAGAATACGTTGCTGAGCAGCCAGGCGACGCTGAATTCGCTGCAAGTCTCGGAGATGGCATCGGCGGTTCAACTTGTGCAGGCGTTGGGTGGAGGATGGGATCGTTCGCAACTACCCACCCCGCAGCAGGCAGGCGCTAAGGTCCCCAGTACCGACTACAAGATGCAGCAGTGATTAGAGGTGGAAGATCTCCGGTACAAGCCCTTAGGTTTACACCAGAAACACATTATCGGCTGGATGACGAGGACGGCTGAGGATCCGCGAAGTGTGGGTCAGCCGCCAGGGGACACCCATCGCATCGAGCGGTCCTGCCGCAATGTGCTTTGCCGACGGCTACGGTTAATGCGTGGAACTCGTTGAAGAGCGCAGCTTGGATTGCGGACGGATCGGCGGCGAAGGCTTGCCGCGTCAGGTGCACTAATGCTTCGTAGCTCTTGCGGTCGCGACGCGGCAGGGGGTCGACGAGCCGGTGCCTTTCCGCGACACGTCGTAGGTATTCATCGGCAACCGGGACGGGTTGATCGAGCGCGTAGAGCATGACGGCATCCGCGGTTTCAGGGCCTACCCCAGGCAGAGCCAGCAAACGTGAACGCAAGTCGACGGCAGGCATAGACGCCATATTGTCCAGCGATCCAGCAAACTCGTTATCAAGCAATGTGACGAAGGCTTTGAGAGCTGGAGCCTTGCGCGTTGCGAATCCCGAAGGGCGGATGAGCGTCTGCAGTTCTTCGAGCGAGAGCGTTCGCAGACCGCCAATGGTCAGCGCACCTCTAGAGCGCAGATTCGCGAGCGAGCGTTCGACGGCTTTCCATGCGGTGTTCTGCGTGAGGTAAGCCCCAAGAATCACTTCAAAGCGGGTGTCGGCGGGCCACCAGAATTGGGGTCCATAGGCGGCGACGAGTTGATCGTGCATCCAGCGAAGGCGTTGTGCCGCAGTGCGGCGAGGCGAACGATTCACGACACGGAATCCTCGCGAGGGGGAAACTGAAGCTGCACCTTCCACTCCAAGATGCGTGCGCGCGCTGCGGCAGCCTCAGCTTCAGGCACGTGACCCGCTGTCTGCAGAGAGATCGAGAGGGCAGTGTGAGCGAGAGGGTCGTTAGGAGTGAGTGCAATTAGAGCCAGCGCCGCAGCGACAGACTGTTCCAGCCGGCCGGCATCGCGCAGTGATCTAACCAGGCCGTGATGCGCATCGAAGAGTGTGGGTTCGACTGCGATTGCTTCACGAAATGCAATAGACGCTTCTGCAGGCTGACCTCCCGCGAGCAGATCCATGCCTTTCTGAAAGAGCAGTTCAGCTGATTGTGTTTTGGCGGCGGACATGACTGTCGTTAGGATAAAGGCAGGGACGGCCCAAGAGCGACCTGCTCGGAATTCGAGAGCGCGGAGATCAAAATGAAGAGTCATACGGAATACCTGGTATTTGAAACCAAAAAGCGTCGCGAGATGGTGCACATCACCGACCAGGTGGAGCAGATTGTTCGCCGCAGCGGTGTGAAGGATGGCTTGTGCTTCGTGTCGCCGATGCACATTACGGCCGCCATCTACGTCAACGACCTGGAGAACGGCTTAATCGAGGATATCGGAAAATGGCTCGAAGAACTGGCGCCCGCACGACCTGAGTACAAACACCATCAGACCGGCGAAGATAATGCTGACGCACACTTGAAGGCTCTTCTTTTGCATCACGAGACAACATTGCCGGTTACTGCGGGCAAGCTTGATCTCGGAACGTGGCAGAGGGTGTTCTATGCGGAGTTCGACGGGCAGCGTCGCAAACGTGTAATCGTGAAGGTGCTGGGAGTGGAGTAGAGAATTATGGCGCGATCTGAGCCATTCACTGATGTAACGGATGCGATCACATTAGCGAAACCCAATCTTATTCGTCGGTGATTTTCCGCCATTTGTTAGTGGATGGCGGAAATCCGGGTATATCAAAACTGACGCGGCTTCGCGGTATGACAACCAGGTCGATGCGACGATTCTGCGCGCGGCCTTCAGGCGTGTCGTTGCTGGCCACAGGATGAAATTCAGCGAAGCCGGCGGCCGAAATTCGATCGGCAGCCATCGTATGCAGGTCGAGAAACAGGCGCGTGATATGCGTTGCGCGCGCCGCTGACAGTTCCCAATTAGAGTCGAATTCGGCGGTATGAATAGGAATATTGTCGGTGTGGCCCTCAATGCGCATGTCATAAGGCGTCGGTCCAAGCGAAAAGGCAACCTGGCGTAAAGTATTTTGAGTTCCAGGAAGCGGCATCGCCGAGCCTGAGTTGAAGAACCCTGCTTCGCGCAGACTGATCACAAGCCCGTCGCGCCCCATGTGGATGGAGACACTGTGCTGAGCCACCTGATTTGAGAGCCGTTGCTCCAAATCCTTGCGAATGTGATTTAGGTCCGCTTGTACTTCAGCAGGCGAGAGTACATCTTCGCCCATCACGACATTCATCGGCATTGCGGCTTGCTCAGTTCCCCCGCCTGTATCGGCGTTCCTGGCAGCGCTGCGCGTTGTATCGGCGAACAGCCCCAGAGACTTGAATGCTGAATCGATGGACTCTGCGACCTGAATTTCCTTCTTCTGGTCGGCTTTGGCTGAGGCGAATAGCACGACGAAGAACGCGAAAAGCAGGGTGATAAAGTCAGCATAAGAGACGAGCCAGCGCTCATGCGTGACGCGACTCCTTGGCACCCGGTTTCTCATGCCGCCTGCTCCGTCCGTTCGCGATTCGAATCGTCAACGAAGCCCGATAACTTGACCTCGAGCATACGCGGATTGATGCCTTCCAGGATGGAGATCACGGCTTCGAGCATCATTTCGCGGCGCAGGAACTCGTCGCGAATGCGGATGCGCATCTTGCCGGCGAACGGCAGGAAAAAAAGGTTGGCGATACCGACACCATAGATGGTGGCGACGAACGCGACCGCAATGCCGCGACCTACTTCCTGAATATTGTCGAGGTGCTGCATGACTTGAATAAGTCCCAGCACGGCGCCAAGAATCCCGATGGTGGGTGAGAATCCGCCGGCGGACTCAAACACCGCGGGTAGTCGCTCTTCATTCTCAGTGGAGGAGTCGAGGCTGAGCTGCATGATCTTTCGCAACTCGGTGGGCTCAGTCCCGTCTACTGCCAGCATCACGGACTGCTTGAGAAAGGGATCCTGGATGGACGCGAGATCTGTGTCGAGCGAAACAACGCCGGTGCGGCGCGCCTTATTGGCAAAGGCCACCAACGTGCGAATGAGTTGGTCGTTTCTCTTGCGTGGAACCCGAAACACATGAACGAGGCTGCGAAATGCATCAGTAACGGTGTTGAGTGGGAACTGCAGCAGGACGGCTCCCATAGTTCCTCCGAAGACGATCATGGCCGCGGTGGGCTGGAGGATCTGACCTAGATTCCCCCCCTCAATCAGAAGTCCTGCAATGATGCCGGCGACCGCCAAAAACACTCCGCCAAAGCTCGCCTTATCCATGAAGTGCTCCCTGTGTGGTGCGCCGAAGCCATCGGCTGTAGTTAGCGATGAGTGTCAGAACTTCGCTCCGCTGGCGCTTTGGATGGAGCTGGCTGCTCGGCCAGATCGAGACTGGCAAGCGATGCGATCTGGTGCAGATCTGCGGGAGAAGGTAGATGCTTGGCGACCTCAGCGAGCAGGCGCGCGCGGTAAGCAATCACGCGATCCATCACTTCAGCGCAGTGCTCGCGCACAATGAGTTTTTCTCCATTGATCAGTGTGAGCATGGTATCGGGAGAAGACTCGGCGGTCTTAATCAGATCACTATTCAAGACCATGGGGTTGCCGTTGAGTCTGGTGAGTTCAATCATGATCTCGAGGCTCCTTTTGATGAAGTTATCGACGCAAGGTGAGAAACGTTCAAACATTAAAGTAATAGGCTTGCTGTGTCCGTGTCAGGACAATGGAGGGCCGCAATAAAGTCCATAACAGCCACGCCGAAGAAGGGGCCAGATGCGACGACCACGTCCTGAAGGCAGCTACCCAGGGTAAGTAAAAAATGGGAGCACTCGCGGGAATGCGCCGTAAATCAACGCATCCCACAAGGAGAACCCCATGTCCCTGGGTGTCTTGAATAATCTCAATGCAATTTACGCAGAAAGCAACCTGAATCAAACCAGCGCCAGTTTGTCTAAGACGCTGCAGCAATTGTCTTCCGGTTCGAAGATCAATTCCGGTGCGGACGATGCGGCCGGTCTTTCTCTCGTTGATGGTCTTCAAGCCAACTCCATGGCGCTGACCCAATCGCAAACCAATGCCACCGAAGGCGTGGGCCTCTTGACGGTCGCCGATGGTGCTCTCTCGCAAGTGACGAACCTGCCTAACCGGGCCGTAACGCTGGCAACAGAAGCCTCGAACGGCACCCTCAACACCTCGCAAGACTCTGCGGCGAATAATGAGTACCAATCGATTCTTTCGGAAATCAACAACATCGGCACGACGACAACTTATAACGGTAAAGCTGTCTTTGGTACCTCCACCAGTATCTATACTGGCGACTCTTCGTCAACCGGCTCATCGATCGACTCGTTGAATATCAGTTCGCTGACGTCAGCCAATGTTGGCGATTCGAACGGTTCAATGTCGTACAGCAATGGTCAGAATAACGTGTTTATCAACCTGTCGAGTGGCGGCAACAACGCGGCCATGACCGATAGTCTCGGAGCAGCCAGTGCCACCACCACCATCATCAACGTCGGTTATATGACGACAGGCGCTGGCGGGTCCGCTGTCTCTGCCACTTCAGCGATCGGCGTTGGCGCTGGCACCAGCTATTCGAACACCGCGCAAGGCTTGATTAGCGCCATCAATCATTCTTGGGCTTGGCCTGAGCGCTGCCTTCGCCACTGCAGCACAGTCGGGCTCGGCCGCGGTCGCAACCGCGCAAACGGTGGGCGGCAGCGGGGCCGACACCGGAATCGAAATTTCGGCTACAGGTATCGGTACAGGGACCAACGGCGTGGGCGTCGTTGGCGCTATGGCGCTTGACGCCGGCGATACTCTCAGCGGCACGCTCAACGTTGTCGGTTCCGACGGAGCCAGTCACAACATTTCTCTCGGCACGGCCAACGCAACCGACAACCTGACCAACTTAGCATCCACCATTAACGGCGCCGGGTACGGCGTCACCGCCTCGGTTAATCAGGACGGAACCGCGTTGACTTTTACTTCAGCCGACGCGAATGTCGTTGTCTCGGGAACCAACATTGCGGAAAATACTGCAGCGACCTCGAGCAACGTTACGATCCAGGGATCGAACTTGGGAACCTTATCGGTCGGAGGTGCCAGCGATACGCTGACGGGCAAACTGAATGTCATTTCAGGCGCCGATGGCAGTGCTCAGACCATCACCTTGGGAACCACGAACTCTACGGATACTCTGGTCAACCTGGCCGCGTCGTTCTCCGGAACCGGTGCGAATGCGGGTCTCGGCATTACTGCGGCGCTGTCCAACAACAACACCACGATCACCTTCAGTAAAGCGAGCTCAGCTGCTTTTACTCCAAGCGTTGCCAGTTCTAACGTCATGGACGTGGCAGCTCCGGCGATCGGCATCGGTAGTACCCTTGGGTCCATCTCCGTGGCGTCGGCGGGCGACACGCTGGCTCAAAGCGCTGCTGATAACCTGACCATCAAGTCTGGTCTTACCGGCGTTCAAACCACCATCACGATGGGTACGGCAGGTTCCACCGACACTCTGGCTAACCTGGCAGCTACGATCAATAAAGGCACCTACGGGATCACCGCCACGCTCGACAATACCGGCACCGACCTGACGTTTACGCAGACCGCGGGAACACAGGCGGCCGGAGTCAGTGGCGCCGCGATGGACACTACCTACTCATCGTCCGCAACCAATCCTATTGGGGTCGTAACCAGTACGACGCTGGGATCGATCACTCTTGCGAGCGCGAACGATACAGTTACGACGACCGGCAACTGGAACTTACCGGCAACATCGCGGGCGGCGGCAGCGCCACCGTGAACATTGGCGCGCAAACCGCAGTGAGCCTGACAGCTCTCGCGGCAACTGTCAATGGTCACACAGCAGCCACCGGAATCATCGCGACCGTGAATTCAGCGGCCGTCAACGGTCACGCGGCAGGCACCATCCTCACGTTCACGACGGAAGTCGGTTCGGGTACGACCACTGGAGCGACCAGCACGGTGAGTGGCACGTCGGTTTCCGCACCGGGAAGCATTGTCGACAACATCGCTACGCAATTCAACACCACCGGCATCGTCAGCAAACTTGGCACGCTGGGAACTCTCTCTGTCAACAGCGCCACCGATCAGGTGGGTGGGACACTCCTTATCAATTCGGGCACATCCACCTACGGCGGAGCCATCGCCCTGGCAGCGGTGAGCACGAATCTGCATCAGACTCTCGCCCAGATCGCGGACGACTTCAACTCGACTGCCACAGGTGGTGCAGGCACGACGCAGGTCTTGAATGGCGGGACGGCGTTAAACAACCTCGGAATTCAGGCCACCCTCAACGCAACCGGTACAGAGATTACGTTCACGCAGAAATCTGGCACGGCAAATAATGTCAACACGGCTTCGGTCCAGATAGGACTAACCACCGCCACGGTTCCGTTCGCCTCAGCTGCGAATACTGCTTCAACAACGTTGACCGCAACCAACGTTGGCAACACGTTTACAGGAACAATCACCGGTACGACCACCGCCGATGGGGTCTTAAGCCGAAGCGTCAACGGCCTGACATTGGCCCAGATCGCCGACAACTTCAATAACACCCAAGCCTATTCGACAACCACTAAATCGGACTGGTCTGCAGACGGATTAACCGCCACGTTGTCAGGGAATGTGTTGACACTCACAGCGTCCGGCACCACCAACGCAGCCATTACCGGAGGCACGCTCACCGAAAACCTCACCACGGATACTATCGACGGAGCCACGAAGGCGGCGAGCAATTCAACGACCCTGACCGCCACCAATGCCACCGATCTCTTCCAGGGAACCATCGCAGGCGTCAATGGGTCTTCGGTGGCGTACGGTGAGTCAGTGAATGGCTTGACGCTGGCCCAGATCGCGGACAACTTCAAGGACTCCAATACCTACACGACCGGCACGGTCACAGACTGGTCTGGATCCGGGATCACCGCTTCTCTTACCGGCAACGTGCTGACGCTCACTCCAAACGCGACCAATTCAACTGTTACCGCGGGCACCGTCACGGAGGGGGTTGGAGGAGGAGTCCTTACCGAGGCGCCTACCGTGACCTATGGCGCAAGCTTAGGGTCTCTGACCGCCACGAACGCCAGCGATACGTTGAGCGGTGCCTTTTCGATTCAGTCCGGCTTCACCAGCGGAAGCGCGCCAATCACATTCAACTTCACCGGTCAGACACTTGCCCAGATTGAGCAGACGATTGACACGGGCAACTACGGCATCACGGCCACCCTCAACCAAGCGGTGAACAACACCAGTGGCAACGGAAAAGTTCTTGCGGATACAGTGCTTACATTCACACAGAATGCAGCCGATGGCGGTCGGCTACTATCACCAATAATGGGGTGATCGTCGATACAGCCGGTGCCGTCACCAATTCCACCTTGACCGTCTCCAACCCTGGCACGGTAGTCAACACAGTGGGAACCCTGGGCGTCGCCAGCGTGGCTAATGAGGGCGATCTGCTCACCGGCTCGCTCACCCTTACTGAGGGCATCGATGCCAAAGCCACCCAGACTACCTATTCATTCACCGGCCAAACCCTGGCCGAGATTGCCGCTTCCTTCAACGCGCCCAATGGAGCCAACTTTGGTCTTGGGATCACGGCTGCTCTGAATACGGGAAATGTCACCATTGGGAACACCACCTACGCCGCCAACACCCTGCTTGAATTCTCCGCAAGTTCGACAGATCCTGTTGGCGCTTTGGGTGCGTCCAATGTTGCCGTCAGCGGGAATAGCATCTCGGATGTTACCCCCGCCTCGTTCAAGAATCAGACCGTCGTGGCTGGTACTCTTTTGGATACCATTACTGTCGCCAACGCCGCTGATTATGTGACAGGAGACTTACACACAGTCTCTGGTGAGGGTGCCAACACGGCAACTTTCACCGCCATCACCGCCGGTCAGACTCTGCAGAATATCGCCGACGACTTCAACGGCGTGACCACCGATGCCGGCGCTACACAAACAGGAGCGTTTGACGTTCTGGGTATCACGGCCACCCTCAATGCGGCGGGAACTGCACTAACTTTCACACAGACGCTAGGGGACAGCGGACCACTCGGCGCGGCCGGTGTAGCGGGATTTTTCCAGGGCGTGAACAGCTGGGGCGCGAATTTCTCTACCATGCTGACCAATTCCGGAACCACTTCTTCGGCGGGAATTCTAAAACTGGCTCAAACCTCAAACAGCAACATTGAATCGACTCTGAATGCCGATATTTCCAAAGAAGAAAGCCTGATTTCGGCGCAGCAGAAAAGTTTGACGACGGAATTAAACAGCGCCAACGAAATCATGCAACAGATACCCTCGCAGTTGCAGGGCGTCAACGAACTTTACTCGGCCATCACCGGCTACAACCAGAATTTGAACGGCTAAGGAACGGTACTGGATGGGAAGTTATCAGGAACGTGCGCTTGACGGCGCTTCGGCCGTTGATCTGGTGGTCGCGCTCTATGACGGCATTATCGCTTCCTATTTACCGCCAAAGATGCGGTGCAACGGGGAGACGAAGGCGACCGCCGCGCTGCTGTGAAGCGGGCGCTCGATATCATCATTCATCTGCAAGCGCGGCTGCGCATGGATGTCGGGGGAAAGCCTGCCGAGGCTCTCAGTGAGTTCTATACGTCGATCTTCGCGCAGATCCTGCAGGCGTCGCAGTCGGTTTCACAGCAGAAGGTCGACCATGCCATTGAATGCGTGCGCAATGTGCGTGATGCGTGGAAGCAAGTGGCGATCGATCCGGACATCAATCCGGCTCCGCTACAGGTGGCGAGTCTGTCGTCGAGCAAGTCGGCTTTCGATGAACAAGAATATGGTGCGGGGATGAGCGGGCATTCGAGCTGGAATGCCTAATCACTGGGCCGCGGCGGGTGTTACGTAACGAGTCTTAATGGTGGAGCGTGGTCGAGGGTCAGCCGGCGACGGTCAATTCTTCTTCCAGCTGCTGCTTTTGGTAAAGGCTGGCGTAATAGCCGTCGAGCGCGAGCAGTTCATCGTGCTTGCCAAGTTCCACGATCCTGCCATGATCAAGCACCGCAATCTGATCAGCGTTACGCACCGTCGACACGCGATGCGAAATCAGGATGGTCGTTGAATTAGCTGTGTAGTTGCGAAGACCGCCTAAAATGCGCTCTTCGGTGTAGGTATCGACCGAGGCCAGGGCATCATCGAGGATCAGAATCGCGGGGCGCCGGAGCAGAGCGCGAGCGATCGCCGTACGCTGTTTTTGTCCACCCGAGAGGGTCACGCCGCGCTCTCCGACGATGGTTTCAAAGCCTTGGGGAAATTCTTCAAACTCTTGTCGCACATGGGCAGCCTCGGAGGCCGCGAGCAACTCCTTAGCATCGGCCTGAGGTGCTCCGAAGAGCAGGTTTTCTCGTAGTGTCTCGCTGAAGAGGAAAGTCTCCTGGGGTACCATGCCGATGTTGTGGCGCAGCACCGCGAGCGGATAGTCACGCACGTTGCGGCCATCAATGAGGAGCGTGTCCGGAGGCGCTTCATAGAGTCGCGAAATCAAATTCACAAGGGTGGTCTTGCCGGAACCAGTGGGTCCGACGACCGCTAGACTTGATCCGGCGGGGACATGCAACGAGATTCCATGTAACACCGGCGTATCGCCGTAACGGAAGCTAAGATCGCGAAAGTCGATTGCGCCTTGGAGAACGATATCGGCAGGTATGGCGGGATCGGCCGCACTGTCGTCGATGGCCGGCACAGCCTTGAGCAATTCATCGATGCGCTTGACCGAGGCAGTACCACGCTGGAAGATGTTCACCACCCAGCCCACGGCGATGATGGGCCAGATGAGCAGGATCATGTAGGTGTTGAAAGCCACGAACTGGCCTACCGAAATCCGGTGCTGGAGCACCAGGTGGCCGCCGGCCATCAGGGTGATGATCATCGATACGCCGAGGATGAATTCAAGCGTAGGCCACAGCATGCCCATGAGTTGAACCAGGCGCAGCGCGCGGGCGATGTACCGGCGATTGAGGCGTTCGAAAAGGCCGATCTGTGATTCTTCACGGGCGAAGGCGCGAACCAGGCGCGCGCCGGAATAGTTCTCCTGTGCCTGCGAAGAAATTTCAGAGAAGCTGGCCTGGATGCGTTCGAAGCGATCGTGAATTTTGCGGCCCAGGTATTGCACCAGAATGCTAGCCACAGGGGCGGGCGCCAGAGCTACCAATGTTAGATAGGGACTGATGCGCAGCAGGAAGAACAGCGCACCCACCGTGAACATGACGGTGTTGGCGCTGTACATGATGGCCGGCCCAAGCAGCATGCGCACAGCATTGAGATCATTGGTGAGCCGCGCCATGATGTCGCCCGTGCGGTAGCGCTGGTAAAAGCCGGAGTCCTGCTTTTCAAGATGGCGGAACAAGTCGTTGCGGAGGTCGAACTCGATTTCGCGAGAGATACCGATCAGGATCCAGCGCTGGGAGTAGAGAAAGACTCCCTTGATCAACGCGATTCCCACCAGGATGCCGGCGAACATAAGGATGCGCCGGTGCGTCACACTGTGGTTCAGCTCATCGATGGCCTGCTGCAGGACGCGGGGAAACAGCACCCAGACCGCGTTGGTACCGATGACCGAGAGGCTACCCCACACATACCCCCACCGATAGCGGCGCATGTAGGTGAAAAGGGGGCGCAGATCGCGAAGCATGCTTTCATTGTACCGGGCAGGTGGTGACGTCAGTTCGGCAGGGCTAAGTGGGCGTTCGAAGCAGCAGGTAGCCACCCGCGAGGCCAAACAAGATATCCGAGGACCAGGCAGCCATTCCGGCAGGCAGGTAATTGACATTTCCCATGGCCCCGAAAAGCCCATCGACGACCCAATAGGCGAGGGCCACTCCGATGGCGACGGCGATACCGGTAAGCGAGCCCCGTCTTCCCATCGACAGCGCAAACGGAATTGCGAGTATCGCCATGATCACTGCGATCAGCGGGTAAGCCAGCTTATGCCAGAGGGCGACGCGGAGGCGCATGGTGTCAAATCCGCTTTGGCGCAAGTCGCGAATGTAGCGATCAAGCTGCCCGAAATTCATCTCCTGTGATTGCAGGCTTTCCTTCTTGAAGTAACTAGGCTCTTCGTGAATTTCCACAAAGCTGGTATTGAGGAATTCGCGATAGTGCGTGGTATTGGCTCCCTCGAGATCGCGGGCCCAACCGGTCTGGAAAATCCAACAGCCTTTGTCGGGATTCCAGAACACCCGAGCCGCAAAGATGCGGCGCGATAGCGCGAAAGTCGAAGGATCGAATTCAAAGACCGACAAGTTGGCGAATTCATTGCGATCGGGATCGAAGAATTGGTAGTAGAAGATGCGGCCCGGTTCACCAGGATGAGGTTGTCCAAAGATCCATTTTTGTTCGGGATGCAGGAAGGTTTGCGGAGGGCGCCCCTTGATGGTGCTGCGCAGAGCCTCCTGACGGCGATTGGCCTGAGGCAGATAGAACTCGTCGAAGAGAAAAAGGCTCACTGCAAGAATAGCCGCGATCGACACGATGGGAATGACCAGCCGGTAAAGGCTAATTCCCGTCGCTTTCATGGCGATGATTTCGCTATTACGATTGAGCACGCCAAAGGTGACCAGCACGGCGATGAGCACAGCCAGAGGAGCAATGGTGTAAAGCATGCTCGGGGTGAGGTTGATGAGATATTGGCCAACTGTAGCCAATGGAATATGGTTGCGGATAATGTCACCCACCAATTCAAAGAAGGTGAACACCAGCATCATCATCACGAAACCGCCCAGGACAAGCGCGAACGTGGAGAGGAATTCGCGAATTACGTATTCATCGAGAATGCGCGGAAATACGCTACGCGAAGCGCTGCGGACGGTGCGAGGCTTGATGCGGTCGAAGAATTTGCCGATCAGCGCGCCGTTGTGTGCCAGCGCTCCCTCCGGCTTGAAGCGAAGAGAACGAGAAGACAGGCCGGCGATGGCGTTGAGCACACGCCCGCCCTTGGCCATCTGCCACAGCAAGAAAACACCCGCGACTGCGAAGAGCATATTGGCGGACCACACCGCAACGAAGACGGGAAGCTTATTCTGTCGTGCCAGAGCGATGCCGGTGTAGGAGAGCACGTAATAGAGGATGACCAGGAGGATGGTGAAAACGAATCCGGAACTCTTGCCGCCTCGGCGTGAAATCACTCCGAGCGGGACGCCCACCAACATGAGTACGAGGCAGGCTGCGGGATAAGCAAAGCGGTTATGCAACTCAATGAGAAACCGCTTGCTGTCTGGTTCGTGAACTCGTTTGAAAAGCGCACTGGTTGGCAGCGCGTATATTGCGGTGTCCATGCGCCCAAGATGGACATCGCTTTGCGGGCTGAGGCTTAGCGGAAGGTCGGTAGTCGTGAACGTGGAGACATTGTACTGATGCGGTTGACCGGCGACCGTCTCGTGTTGCGCGCCATCGTGCAGCCGCATCATCAGCTCGAGCGTAGAGTCGTTGACCACCGTGGCAGATGCAGCCGTGGTAATGCGCGGCGATGATGGATCACTGACGTCGGCCATGAAGACCTGGCGCCAGTTCGATGCGCCGGTCCCGCCGCGCACATCCTGCACATAGAGAACAGAGTTCCGGAAGTCCTCATAGAACACACGCGGCTGAATTTCGTACGAGGCCTGCGAGGTGGCGAGCGACTGCTGCATCTCGAGGATGGCCTGGTTGGCTCTCGGTGCGATCAGCAGGGAATTAACCAGTCCAAGTCCCGCGCCGCCGATGGCCACGATTGAAGCTACGCGAACGAAGTATCCGATGCCGAGACCGGAGGCGCGCATGGCGACAATCTCGCTGTCGGCAGCGAGTCGGCTAAGACCGAGCAGAATCCCAACCAGCACCGACATGGGAATCGTGACCCAGAAAAGGTTCGGCAACGTGAAGAGAAAAATCTCCATCACGTTTGAAAACGTGGAGCTATTGCGGACCACCATTTCCAGAATCTGGGGCAGGCGGGGCATAAACAGAATGAATGTGAAGAGCGCGCACCCGATGAGAGCGTGGGAGAGGATTTCACCGAGAATGTAGCGGGTCAGGATGCGCACGCGGGATGTCCTGACTTCAGTTTAGCGTGCTGCGGCGCTCACTTTGGTGTTTGGTTGCCAGGAACGCAGACGCAAGCTGTTGCCCAAGACGCTGACGGAACTAAATGCCATGGCGGCCGCAGCAAGCCAGGGGCTAAGCAGGATGTGAAATGCGGGGTAGAGCAGTCCGGCGGCGAGCGGAATGCCGAGCACATTGTAGGCGGCGGCCCAGACGAGATTCTGACGCATCACGCGCAGAGTGGCATGCGACAGCTCAAGCGCAGCGGGGATCGAGCCCGGTTGTGCGCGCAGCAGCAGGACGTCGCCGGCTTCCTGGGCAAGGTCAGTGCCCGAGCCCATGGCGATACCGGCATCCGCTTGTGCCAGCGCGGCGGCGTCATTGATGCCGTCTCCAACCATGGCTACGCGCAGGCCACTCTCCTGCAGGGCGCGAATACGGGCCAGCTTGCCTGCGGGATCGAGATTCGCTTCCACCTCGTCGATCCCTGCTTCCTGCGCAATGGGAGCAGCCGCGGCAGCCGAGTCGCCGGTCAGCATCAGCACGCGCAAGCCGGACCGGCCGCGCCGCAGCGAACGTATCGCGGCGACGGCATCGGGGCGTAATGCATCACGCGCCTCAAAAAATCCAACCGGCTGCTGATTGATACTCATCCAAAGGCGCGTGATGCCCGCGGCAGGGGGTGCGATGTTCTTAGGGAGCGGGATGAAGAATTCTGCGAACAGGGCTTCATTCCCGAGCAGGCAATCGTGCCCTTCTACGACGGCGCTGAGACCGCGACCCGGTAAAAGCTGCACATCCTGCGGCTGCTGCCAGAACAACGCGCGTTCATGCGCCGCATCCACAATGGCATGAGCCAGCGGATGGTTGGAGCGCTCCTCAGCGGCCGCCGCCATGCGCAACAGGTCGTTTTCACCATTCACCGACTCACTGTGGTGACTAGTGCTTTCACCGCCTTCGTGGGAAACGGGCAGATGCAGCACCTGAACGCCTTCAAGCACTGGCCTACCCATCGTCAAAGTGCCGGTCTTGTCCAGGACGATGACATCGAGGTGAGCCAGTCTCTCCAACGCCTCCCCGCCTTTAAACAACACGCCCAGTTGCGCGCCGCGACCCAAGGCCACTGTTAACGCCGCCGGGACAGCCAATCCCATGGCGCAGGGACATGCAATCACCAGCACGGACACCGTGCTCGCCAAGGCTAACGGCAGCGAATGAGTAACGATGAGCCAAACCGCAAAAGTGAGGGCCGCAAGCCCTAAAACGACCGGCACGAATATGGAACTGGCGCGGTCGGCCAGGCGCTCCATTGGTGCACGCGAGGACTGCGCCTGCTCTACCATGCGAGTAATTTGTGCCAGCACCGTGGCCTCGCCGAGGGATTCAGCGCGGCAGACGACGGCCCCATCGTAGTTGAGGGATCCGGCCAGGACGCGGCCACCGGGCTCGCGCGCCAAGGGTAGCGATTCGCCGGTCAACATGGATTCGTCAACCGTGGTGCGGCCCTCGAGAATCGTGGCGTCCACCGGAAATCTCTCGCCGGGAAGCACTACGATACTGTCTCCGGGCAAGACTTCTTCGAGTGGGACCAGGGTCTGAATGCCTTCCACGACGCGGCGCGCGGAGACAGGTCGGAGGCGACTCAGGGAATCGAGTGCTGCCAAGGCGCGGCGTTTCGCGCGCGCCTCCAGCGCCTTGCCAAGCAACAGAAAACCGAGGATCAGAAGGACAGCGTCGTAATAAACCTGCCGGTCAGGTGCGGGCTCGATGGTTGCAAACGCTGAATACGCAAAGGCCACGCCAGTGCCAAGCGCGACCAGGGTGTTCATGTTTGTCGATCTGTGGCGGAGCCCACGCACGGCACTTAAATAGATGCTGCGGCCAGCCCACACCATGAGCGCCGCGGTCATGACGAGAAGAATCCAACGCAACAGGCTTGGTGGCGCTGAATATAGCCACGGCACCGCGTCCATCAGTGCATGGTCCAACCGGCCCATGTCACTTCCCAATGGCATGGCCATGAGCATCGCCACCGCTCCCGCGAAGAGTGTGATCAGAGCCGTGCGCATCGCCTTCGGGATGGTCTCATCGTGCGCGCTCAGCTCAACTCCGGCACGTGGAAGCACTGCGTCATAGCCTGCTTCTCGAATCGCCGCAATCATCGCTTCGGGTCGGGCCACGGCGGGATTGAAGACCACGCGGGCGCGGTGCGCCATTAGATCAACGCGCGCCGACTCAACTCCCGCGGTTGAGCGCAAAGCTTCTTCTACGTGGTGCTGGCATGAAGCACAAGTCATCCCCAGTACGGGAAGGGTTAGCGATTCTGTTTGTGGCTCAGGCAATTTATTGCCCCGCTTGGACCGTTGGAGCGGATTCGTTCTGTTCGAGGTGTGCAGGGTAGCCAGCCTTGTCCAAGGCTGCAATCGCGCGATCGACCGGCGCTGTATCTTCGTTGGATTCGAAGCGTGCTGCGCCGATGCGAACCTCCTTAACAACCACTCCCTCTGTCGACGCCAAGGCCTGGCTTGCGCGGCGTACGCAGGATCCGCAATGCATTCCATCAATACGAAGTGTGAATTCGGCCATAAGGGTCACCCTCTAGAGTGATGATAGCGATTTACAAAAGTTGCAGCGGGTCAATATGGGTCAATCTTTGGATGGAGAACGCCGCACTGTGTATTGGTGCGCCTTTCTCTCTTATCGTAGAAGGCAGAGAGATTAATAGGAGGAACATGCAGAGAGAGTTTCCCACGGCGCCGCTGGTTGGAGTGGGTGCAGTCATAGTGAACCAGGGGCGCGTTCTGTTGGTGAAGCGAGGAACTGAGCCTTCCAAGGGCATCTGGTCGATTCCTGGAGGTCTGATCGAGCTTGGTGAGTTGCTCAGCGACGCTGTGACCCGCGAAGTGCAGGAGGAAACCGGAATGCTGGTTGAGCCTATCGAGTTGATTGAGCTCATCGATCGCGTTCACCGCGAGCGCGACCGTGTCCGCTACCATTATGTGATTGCAGATTATCTGTGCCGGTTGGTTGGCGGCACTTTGCTGGCAGCGTCGGATGCGGCCGGCGTCCGCTGGATCGAGCGAGATCAGTGGTTATCCTCTGCGGTTCCACAGGGAGCGCAGGACACCAGTTCCGACGTGGTGCAGCTCGACCCGCTCACCGCGCGCATTATTGAGGCAGGCTGGCAACGGGCCATTTCCATTGAAGCGAAAGGAATGGAAGGACAGTGATTCCGATACGAAAGGTCCTTGTAGCCGCCGGCATTTTCCTTGCGATCGCACTTGCGTTACTCGTCTGCTTCTGGGCGCGTCCTCTCAGTTTTTTCAATGGATTGCTCTATTTGCAGATGAGCAATGCCGGAGCGCACAGTCGGACGGTGGTGGTCGATGGTCACCAGATTCACTATTACGTTATGGGTTCGAAGGATGGCAAGCCTGTGGTATTGGTGCACGGCTTGGGGGGGCGTTGCGAAGACTGGCGCAATCTGGCGCCCTACTTCGTTCGTGCCGGCTTCCGTGTGTATCTTCCGGATCTGCCAGGTTATGGCCGCAGCGAAAAGCCGGCTGACTTTTCGTATTCCATTCCCGACGAAGCCAAGGCAGTGCTTGGTTTCATGGATGCAATGGGATTGAAGCAAGTGGACTTGGGCGGCTGGTCGATGGGAGGCTGGATCGTTCAGCACGTGGCCGCCACGCACCCGGAACGGGTGGTGCGACTGATGCTTTTTGACAGCGCAGGCCTGCACGAGGCGCCTTCCTGGGATACGCGATTGTTTACTCCAGTATCGGCGATTGAGCTTGAGCAACTCGACAAACTACTGATGCCGAATCCTCCCCAGGTTCCCTCCTTCATTGTTGCCGACTTGTTGCGGGGGGCGCGAGAGAATGCGTGGGTCATTCACAAAACATTGGCATCGATGCTCACCGGTAACGATGCGACCGATGCTCTGTTGCCGCAACTGAAGATGCCGGTTCTGATTGTCTGGGGGGCTGAGGATCACATCACGCCTCTGAGCCAGGGCGAGGCTATGCATCGGTTGGTGCCGCAATCTCAACTCGAAGTCGCTGCCGGCTGCGGCCATCTTGCACCGGTGCAATGCGCGACGCAAATTGGACCCGGCGTGCTGAAGTTCGTGATGCAGTAGGCAAATTCTTATTTTGCCGCAAACAAAAAGGGACGGAGCCGAAGCTCGTCCCTTTTGTTTGCGTGCACGCTGCTAGAAGCTCATTCGGGCGCTGAGCTGGATCTCGCGGCCCGGTGTTGCTGCCTCGGTGATACTGCCAAAGCTGGAAGTATTCACAAAGCGGTTCGGGGTCCCGAGATTGGTCTGGT
>OBLU010000545.1_pt1 | contig 35415 bp, 24 predicted proteins | sample 1518681 | NCBI WGS metagenome assembly OBLU01 (sample SAMEA3539304, study PRJEB22396) | soil metagenome | biome: tundra; feature: field; material: soil | place: USA | collected 2010-05 | depth 0.15 m
TTCAAACGTTACCTGTACATCATTGCGGCTACCATTTGTAATGAACAACACGCGAAGATCTCACAAATAGATCCTGGTCACGACAGGTACAAGGAATTTACCCACTCCTATTCGGTCCGCCGGTTGGCGCACCGCGACAGCTTGTATCGCCGCGATCTCGGAATCGAGTTGAGACAACCGGCGGACTAAGTGCTTGAAAAGATTGGTCGGGGAGAGAGGATTTGAACCTCCGACCCCCTGGTCCCGAACTATCGCAGTACAAACTCCAAGTGCTTTAACTGGTGTCGCTTAGGGGTCAGGAAACCACCTTTTCTCTCGCTCGGTTACAGGAAGCCACCCAAGACATCTCAATTTCAAAAAGGGCGATCGGGAAATCCGAGTGGGCGACCCAAGACGAATCCTGGCATTGCTGAAGTATTCCGAAAGGTCACAAAACAGGTCGTTTTAACCAATGGTCAAAACGGTCGGCAACGTATGACAAAACTGGAAGCAAGCATCACACAGCTGGTAAATAAGGCCACAACCGGCGATGTGAAGGCGATGAAGGTTCTCTTGCAAATCGCGAGCCGATTTCCTGAGCTGGTTAAAGATCCCGACGCTCCAATTACGATCGTTATAACTCCTGTGTCACCTAAAACAGCCGGCGGAGACCATTGATGCTTTCGTGATCAAGTTCACTGCTGTGATCGACCACCCGGGTTAAATACCGGGCACTCTACTCAACTACTCGCTGGCTTCCTCCAACGGGTGATCATTCAAGAAAATTGTATTGAGGTGATAATCAGGGAGAAGGACCTGCATCAATTGTTAGAGAACGGAGGCAAGGTCCTGGCCGCTAACCTCTCGGACAAACGAACGCCGGTCGACGTAAGTGATCTCATCACTTTGATTATCGAGGCCAAGCAGAAACGGTATGGAGGCGAGGTTCATCTGGTTGTACCGCCGAACTCAAGTGTCTCGGTCGGGCATCCTAAACCCTCGTTAATGAAAGCCATCGCACGAGCTGGTACGAAAAGGTGGTTCAGGGAGAGGCGCTCGACATGAGGTCACTGGCTCGACAGGCGGGACTCACGGAACGTTATGTTGGGAAGGTTTTCGGGTGCGCGTTCCTCGCGCCGGACATCATCGAATCGATCCTGGAAGGACGGCAACCTCATGATCTGAATTTCGAGAAGTTGCGCCAGGACGTACCATTAAACTGGGCGGAGCAGCGTGAACATTTTGGCTTCCCTCCAGTCTCGTCGCAACGAAGTAAATCACTCCTGCAATAGATCCCTGATCAGGCAATTAAATTCCCTGATACGTTCCTGTTAATTCCCTGTTCCGATTTACGCCAATACAGAGCTTTTCCCCGCAGAATGTGCAGTTTAGAGAATAGTAGTGCCATTTTTGGGGTCAAAATCTCAAATTCCCTGTTATTTTCCCTGTTGGCAGGGAATTTTGGCGGAGAAGAGTTAGCGCCAGACTGCGCGCTCCGCCACGCAGTCTGAACTGCAGGAGAAATTTCGCTCGCTCCGCGCCGACATATGCGAATAATGCCCGTTTTCGCGATTATTCCCAGGCAAACCGGACTGCAGAGAACGGACTGCTCGGCATCGAATGCGGTCACTGTCCTCGCTTTTCTCCGGAAGGCACATGCGCAGTCCGGTTCCTAGTGTGGCATTAGGCGAATGCAATGCGATCAGAAGCCGGGGATTCGGCCATAGCGAGTTGACTTGTGTGGGCATCTTGGAAACCGATTTCGGCGCTTCCCACAAGCCCGTTTCTGGATAGCTTCCGGTTTGCCGACAACCCTCCCAGAATCGTCGCGTCCGCGGGCAATGTACAGCGCGGGCTATAATTACCCGCACGCATGGCTCTAACTGCCGGTGCCAAACTCGGCCCTTACGAAATCCTCTCACCGCTAGGCGCAGGCGGCATGGGCGAAGTCTATCGCGCCCGCGACACGCGGCTTGACCGGACGGTTGCGGTCAAGATCCTGCCTGAATCCTTCGCCAGTGACACCGACCGCCTTCAGCGGTTCGAGCACGAAGCACGCATACTGAGCGCTCTAAATCATCCGAATCTGCTCTCCATTTTTGATGTCGGCACGCAGGATGGAACCCACTACCTGGTCTCGGAGTTTCTGGAGGGGCAGACTTTACGGGAACGCCTGAGCAGCGGTCCGCTGCCGCCGCGCCGGGCCACCGACTATGCCCTGCAGATCGCCAGTGGAATGTCGGCGGCGCACGACAAGGGAGTGGTTCATCGCGACCTGAAGCCGGACAACGTGTTCGTCACCCGCGATGAACGGGTCAAGATTCTTGATTTCGGACTGGCCAAGCAGACGCATGCCACCGAGGCCTCGGCCGATGGATTAACTCTAAGCGGCCCCACGCCAACGGCCGCAGGCGTGGTACTGGGTACCGTGGGATACATGTCGCCCGAGCAGGTGCGGGCGCAGCCAACCGACCATCGTTCCGACGTCTTCAGCTTCGGAGCCATTCTCTACGAGATGGTCTCCTGGCAGCGCGCTTTCAAGGGCGACTCCAGCATTGAGACGATGAACGCCGTCCTCAAGGCGGAGCCGCCCGAGCTCAGCGCCAGCGGCACGCCCGTGAATCCGGGACTGGAGCGCATTATCCGGCGCTGTCTGGAGAAAGCGCCCGAGCGCAGGTTCCAGTCGGCAAGCGATCTCGCCTTCGCCATCGAGGCCCTTTCCAGTGCCTCCAGCATCGGGATGCAAGCGGCTGCGCCCGCCGTGTCAGGTCGCGCGCGATGGCTTCGTCCGCTCATCGCCGCGGTCGTTCTTCTTGTCCCTGCGGTGGCGTATCTCCTGCTGACCGGCTCTAAGAAAGCGCCCTCCGGTCTGGACAATGTTTTGTTTCAACAACTGAGCTTTCAATCCGAGACCATTTTCAATGCGCGCTACGCGCCCGATGGCGAAACTGTCTTATACAGCTCCGCCGCCGATGGCAACGTTCCGGATTTATTCATCCACCGCGCCGATTACCCTGCTCCGCAGCCGATGGGCCTGCACGATGTCCAGTTGCTCTCGATCTCAACCAAGGGAGAAGTCGCAGTCCTTACCCATACTGTCTATGTTGCGCAGCGGCTGTTTAAGGGCACGCTGGCAGAAGTGGCACTGGGCGGAGGAGCGCCTCGCGAGATTCTGCAGGATGTTCGCGAGGCTGATTGGTCTCCGGATGGAACAAAACTGGCCATCATCCGCGAGGTTGACGGAAAGGACCGCCTCGAGTTTCCCATCGGCAAAGTGCTTCATACAACCACCGGGTATGTGAGCGACCTCCGCTTCTCGCCGCAAGGCGACCGGATCGCGTTCTTTGATCATCCCTTCCGCTACGATGACCGCGGATCCGTTGACGTGGTGGACCTGGAAGGGCACGGCTCAGTGCTCTCCGACGGCTATCAGTCTGAAGAGGGTTTAGCCTGGTCGCCGACGGGGAAAACCATCTACTTTTCTGGCCAGCTGGGGAACGGATTCAGTACGATGGTTTATGAGTTGACCCTGTCGGGCCGGAGGAGGACGGTGCTAGCTGCCCCGGATGATCTTTGGATCCTCGACGTTTCGAAAGATGGCAAGCTGCTGGTCAGTCGCGGCGAATATCAAGAGCGGGTGATGGCCCTGGTTCCGGGATCGAAGAGCGAGCAGGATATGTCATGGCTGGACAGTTCCGACTTTGCCGTGCTGTCTTCCGACGGACGAACCCTGCTTTTCAGTGACAGTTCCGCAAACGCGGGCGTGAACTACGCGCTTTGCCTGCGAAAGACGGACGGTTCGCCCGTAGTACGGTTGGGTGACGGCAATGCGCAAGGGCTTTCGCCGGATGGCAAGTGGGCTTTGTCGATCGTCCCTAGTTCTCCAGCACGGCTGACGCTTTATCCGACCGGCGCTGGAGAGATACGGACACTGGAGAGCGGCAACATCCAGACTTATGACAGGGCCGCATTCTTTCCTGATGGGAAACGCGTCCTGGCCTGTGGAGGTGAAGCCGGGCAGGCCTCCAGATGCTATGTGCAGGACCTGGCGGGCGGAGCGCCGCACGCGGCCACACCACCCGGAACCAATCATGGACTTGTGTCCCCGGATGGAAATTCCATTCTCGTACAAGAGGCGGATGGAAAGTTCTCCATCTATCCCGTGGCCGGAGGTGCTGCAAAAGCCGTGCCTGGTACCGTCCCCGAGGACGATATCGTCCACTGGTCCGCAGACGGCCGATCAGTTTTGATCCATCGAACCGGGGAAGTACCGGCGCGCGTCGAACGCCTGGATCTCTCTACCGGCAAGCGCGTGTTGTTCAAGGAACTTGCGCCGCCTTCGCGGGCCGGAGTGCTCAGTGTCATGCACGTTGCCTTCAGCGACGATGAGCGGTGGTATGGATACGGCTACCACAGAGTTCTTTGCCGCCTCTCCAGCGTAACTGGAGTGAAGTGACGCGGGCGGCCAGTGCGCGGCTTTGCGGCCTTGCGAGGTCCGAGGATGTGGTCGTGAGACCGGACTCGAGCAGGTGTTGCTGCGATTTCCCGAGTAACGGGCAAGTGGGAAGTAATCCCAAGGTAAGGGTTGCCGACTAACCGGCCAGTAATCTCGGCTCTCACCTCTGGTGACCACTTTCCCGATTCGAGGAATCATCGTTCTGATAAACGAACCAACAAGACTTGCCCGGGTCTAACGACGCTGGAGCTTTTTGCACAAAAGACTTTGCGCTTGGGCAAAAGGCGCGTAGCATCCTTCCAACAAAGGGGAACCAATGAACCACCCAGTTCTAGCGGTGCTGTCCGGTTGTGTGTTGCTAGCTACTAGCGCCGCCCCGCAAACGAAGCCCGCAGCGTGGACGACTCCATCTGCCGAGGAAACAAACGCGGTTTATCCAGAGGTGGAGTCACTCTACTTCGATCTCCATCGAACCCCCGAGCTTGCCATGCGTGAGCAGCAAACCGCGGCCAAGCTGGCGGAGCGCGTCAAGGCTCTGGGATACGAAGTGACGACGGGCGTGGGCGGCACCGGAGTTGTCGCTGTGCTGCGCAACGGGAAGGGTCCCATCGTACTTTTGCGCACTGACATGGACGCCCTTCCGATCGGAGAAGAGACGGGTTTGCCGTTCGCCAGTCATGTCGTCGTTAAAAGCGATTCTGGAACGTCGATCCCCGTTATGCATGCCTGCGGTCATGACATCCACATGTCCAGTTGGATTGGCACCGCCAAGCTGATGGCAACAAATCGGGATCGGTGGCACGGCACTTTGATTCTCATCGGCCAGCCGGCCGAAGAGACAGGCGAAGGAGCTGGTTCGCACTATCATGGATGGCCAGGGCGAAGTCAGGTTTCGGGAAGCGCGTCAACAAACCGTCCTTAATCATAGCGGCGCCCGAGTCACGGGCAAACCGGAAGTTGGAATGAGCCATAAGTCGGCATCTGGGAAGTTTGTGGCAGCCGACAGAGTGCCGCCTGATTCCTGCGTGTTGGAAACTGAGGGGACCACGACTCTGGGTGAGTCGACATGGCTCGTTGGCTACCTCGGCGGGCCGGCTGCCCAAAATCCATTTCGCTGCTAGCCTTGCTGTCCGGCAGTTGGAACGTTGAATGTGCCCGAGAAGCCACTCCCCACGGCCATAATCCGCCATGTGCCTCCGAACATATCCGGGAACACCTTGTTGAAAGAGAAATCAATCGAGGACGGCTTGATGTTCATCCGGCGACTAAGGATCGATAACCGTCAATGAAGGTCAGAAAGTCAGCGCTGGACGTGGCTGTATCACGGCCTATCCGGAAACGGCACTTTAGCGTGCGGAAACCCTGGCGTTTCGGAATGGAATAGCCATGCTACGGATTTGCGGCGTTCCGGAGCCAACCCTGATCTATAATTGCAGGATACTCTGGAATCAGAGACAACAGCAGTGCGGGTTTCTCTCATTGGGAACAGGGTCGCAAGCTTGGTGTTTTCCGGAAACGGGTCGATTAAAAAGGCGGAGAAAGACTTTTCCGATTTAGAAGGGTTAAGCTCGGGATGAAGTGTAGTGGCGAAGTGGTCGAGGGATTTCTGTTTCCGTCCGGGAGAACGCCGCTGAAGAAGATCAAGGCCACCGAACTGCACTTGGGTCTGTGAAAAAGTGCGAACCGCACAGTTCGCACGCCAAGTGAGGGTGGAACTCAGGGTTGCGTAGTGGGGAATGGATGAATTCTGTGAGGTTCGCTTGCCTCGCCAGGGGTTGCCCATCGGATTTGAGGGCGGTTCTGCGTGTTTGTGTTTTTCTCACCGTCTGCTGCATCAGCGTTTTCAGCCAAACGCGACAGCAGGCGCCTGTCCCCCCGTCTGAACTGGCGCGTCAGAACATGGCGCGCGTTGCGGCGTCCACTGGCCAGTTGATCGCAATCCTGCACCGCGATCCAGGCCTCATGGTCGAGTTGAAGCGCTGGATCGCGAAAGACGCGACGGACCACGGGCAACTGATCGCGGACACGGACCTGACAGACGAGGCGATTTTCGACCGCCTCGAGACCGACACCAATTTCCGTGCAGTGGCTACGTTGCTGGTGCAGAAGTACGGATATCTCCAGCCCTTGGTCAATCCAGAATCACCGCTTGCTAAACAGCAGGAACTCCTAATGCAGGAGCGGGTCAAGTGGCTGGCACAGGATGAAGAGTCGGAACGTGCAAGTGCGCGCCAGCAGCAAAAGCTCGTTCAGCAACAAACGCAAGCTTGTAACCCGCGGATAGATTCCAACTGCGCTGCTCAGACCGGAGCGTATCCCTCCACTCAGCAATTGCCAGGGCAGCCTGGGATCAATCAAGGCCCGGTCGAGGTCCCTGGGATGCAAACTCCGCAGACCTATCCTCCTACCACAAATCCTTATAACGCGCCGCAGCGGACGATTCCCGCCAATGACATGACCGAACTGCTGCGAACCAGTGGGCAGGACCCCCTTGCGATGGAGGAGACGCAGCCGGGCAGCGCTTTTGGCGGGCAATCCGCGCAATCGACGTACACGCAGAGTGATGAAACTGAGGGCAGCGGTTCCCAGCGCATCAATCAAAGCGGGCAGCAAAATCAGCGTTCGGCGATGTCGGGAACCGACTTCAACGATTTGTCTTTGAGTTCAGACTTTCTCGGGGAGGGGCTCAGCCAGGGTTCATATTCGAGCGCCCCGGGGCCGAGCGGAGGTTTGTATCCCCCAGCTTCGTATGGGACGTATGGGACACGTGCCGGAGTCTCACGATATGACAACTCCGGTAACAATCCTATTGCGCGCGACAACTTGTTGCGCGCCCGGGAGTCGACCAGCCTAAGCCAGCGCATGGTGCGAAGCCCTAACCCCTACCAAGATATTCCGTCCTTGTATGACATGTATCTGCAGGCCGCGGCTCGACCGCCTGCGGTCGAGCGTTTTGGTATGCAAGTTTTTGAGAACGGCACGCGCGATCTGCAGATGATTCCGACGGATCTGCCCGCAGGTCCTGATTATGTGCTGGGATCTGGTGACGGTGTAACCGTGGATCTGTGGGGAGGAGTTACGCGTCGGTTCTACCGTATGGTCGATCGCGAGGGGCGGATCAGTCTGCCCGAAGTGGGGCCGGTACTAGTGGCAGGGAAGTCGCTGCTGGACGTTCAAGAATCGGTCCAGAAAGCTTTGCGGACCCAGTTTCACGATGTTTCTGCCGATGTGTCGCTGTCGCGGCTGCGGACCATTCGGGTTTACGTTGTGGGTGACGTTCTCCGCCCCGGCGCGTATGACGTTGGTTCGCTTTCGACGCCGCTGAACGCTCTGTTCGCAGCGGGTGGCCCCACGGGCCGCGGCTCGTTGCGCATGCTCAAACATTATCGTGGAAACCAACTGGTGCAGGATGTCGATGTTTACGATCTTCTGCTCCACGGAGTGAAAGGCGACATCCAGCGGCTGGAAAATGGCGACACGGTGATGGCTCCGCCGCTCGGTCCAGAAATTACCGTGGAGGGCATGGTTCGCCGACCGGCGATCTACGAACAGAAAGACGAAAAGTCGCTGGCGGATGCACTCGCTCTTGCCGGCGGCCTTCTTCCGACTGCGACCCTGCGTCACATCGAAGTGCAGCGCGTGGTTGCGCATCAGAAGCAGACCATGCTGAGTCTAGATGTTCCGCAGGATGACAGCGCCGAGGCAGCAACAAAAGAGCTGGAGGCCTTCCAGATCCAGGATGGCGACCGGATCAGGATCTTCCCCATCGCGCCGTACAGCCAGGATGCGGTGTACCTGGAAGGTCACGTGCTGCGGCCGGGGAAATACTCGTTCCACGAGGGCATGCGAGTTACCGACTTGATCAGTTCCTACAAAGATCTGCTACCGGAACCGGCGTTGCAATATGGCGAGATCATCCGCCTGAGTCTGCCGGATTACCGTCCGACGGTGGAGAGCTTCAGCGTGGCTGAGGCTCTGGCTGATCCGAGCAAGGCCCCGGTGCTGAATCCATTGGACACGGTCCAGTTTTTTGGGCGGTACGACTTTGAGAATCCGCCGGCTGTTTCGGTGTTGGGGGATGTGCGCGCACCCGGGACTTACCGAACTTCAGGAGATATTCATCTTAGCGATGCTATACATCTTGCGGGCGGACTTTTGCCGGACGCGGAGACGGTGGACGCCCAGGTTTTCCGCTACATGCCAGACAGCACTCTAAAGATTCTGAACATCAAGCTGAGCAGCGCGCTGGACGGCAGCCCGGGGGATAACATCGTGCTGACATCGAGGGATCGCGTTCTGGTTCACAGGAACGCAGCGGCGGCAGATCCTGCGACGGTCAATGTGAAGGGAGAGGTGGCCCGGCCCGGGCGCTATCCGCTCACAGCAGACATGCAGATCTCGGACCTGATTCGCGCGGCTGGTGGTCTGAAGCAAAGCGCCGACATGAAGACGGCCGATCTTACGCATTACGTCTGGAAGGATGAGAAGCAGGTCACGGGCCAGCAGGAACAGATCGTTTTGGCGGACGTGCTGGCCGGCAATTCGGATAACCACGCAGCGTTGAACAACGGCGACGTGCTCTCGATTCGGCAAGTGCCGGGCTGGAATGATTTGGGCGCCTCGATCACGATTCGCGGGGAAGTAGTGCATCCGGGAAGCTACGGAGTTCGGCCGGGCGAGAAACTGAGTTCCGTGCTTACTCGTGCGGGAGGTTTCAGCCCGGGGGCTTACCCGTTTGGAGCAGTGCTGCTGCGGTCTGAGGTTCAGAAACTTGAGCAGAGATCGTATGGCGAACTGGTTCAGCGGGTCCGGGAACAACAGGCGAATTTGAAGCTGACGGCGACGAGTACGACCGATGCGGACCAAAAACTCTCGGCGGACTCCGCCTTGGTGCAATGGCAGACTACTCTGGACAACCTGATGGCCAGTCCACCGACAGGTCGGGTTACGATTCAAGTCTCATCGAACATCCGCAGTTGGGCGAACACCTCGCGTGACCTCACGGTGAGGGCCGGAGATATGTTGGTGGTTCCAAAGCGGCCGAGCTATGTGCTGGTGCAGGGGCAAGTGTACGGTCCTACGGCGGTGGCATATCGTCCGGGCAAGAGCGCGAGATGGTATTTGACGCAGGCAGGCGGTACCACGAACATGGCCAACCGAAAAGCCATCTTTGTGATTCGTGCGGATGGAACGGTTGTGGGCAGTCACAGTTCGCTGTGGCTCACAGGCGATACGCTAGGCGTGGCCTTGCAGCCGGGCGACATGGTCGTGGTACCCGAGAAGGCGCTGGGCGGTCCCCCCGTCTGGAAAGCAATATTCCAGAATGCGCAAATGCTGAGTTCGATTGCCACCAGCGCCATTCTGGCTTCGGTATATTTTTAAGGACTGGTACGTGATTCGACGTCTGGTTATTAAGTCGATGTGTCTTCTGGCGAGCGCGGCAGTTGCATTTGGGCAGTCCAGCCCGCCGTCTCCCGGTCTCGATACCAAGTCTGCGCGCCCGGAAGCGCAGCAGACTGGTCAAACGCAACGTTCCGATGCGGATGATGTGCCGGAGAATCCGAAGCCCGTCGAGCCTTCCGAGAACAGGGCTCTGACTCTGCCGCGGCAGTTGTTGCACGATCAGATCGGGATGTGGACGAGTCCTGCGAGAATGAGCCTGTCGGATGCCACGTGGCTGGTTCCTGTGGGAGGGTTCACCGCGGCGCTGCTCGCCACCGACAGCGACCTCAGCCGCCATCTTTCGAACACGCCGAACACCCTTCTGCGCTACCGCCATATTTCCGATTACGGCGTTTACTCGATGGCTGGGGGTTCTGGGGGAATCTACCTGCTGGGACTCATGACGCAGAATGAGCATCAGCGGGAAAGTGGCTTTCTGAGCGGGGAATCGGCTATCGACAGCCTGGTGGTGGTAGAAGCGCTGAAATATGCTACCGGCCGGCAGCGGCCTTTCCAGGACAACGGGAGCGGCCAGTTCCGGAACGGCGGAACTTCGTTTCCTTCAGAACATGCAGCGGCGGCATGGGCCATAGCGGGAACGATGGCACATGAATATCCCAGCCCGTTCATGAAGTTTCTGGCGTATGGGGCTGCGACTGTAATCAGCGCGTCGCGTATCAACGCCAAGGAGCACTTTCCGTCGGACGTACTGGTTGGCGCGGCTCTTGGATATCTGACCAGCGAGTACGTTTTCCGGCAGCATCACAATCCGGCATTGCGGGGCGGGACCTGGGAGATGCCGGCAGCTCGGCCGGATCCGTCGTCGCACTGGCAGGCCAAATATATGGGGTCGCCGTATGTGCCGCTGGATAGCTGGGTCTATCCTGCTTTGGGTCGTCTGACCGCGCTCGGGTACATTCATAGCGGGTTTGCCGATATGCGTCCGTGGACACGCATGGAGTGTGCGCGGCAGGTCGAAGAGGCCTCGGATCGCATCACTGAAGACGAAGCAGGGAAAAGCGAAGCAGCGCGGCTTTACCGGACGCTGCAGAAGGAATTTGGGCGGGAAGTGAGCTTGCTGGGTGGCGGAGATAATGCTGAACTCCGCCTGGAATCAGCCTATACGCGAAGCACAGAGATCGTCGGCAAACCGCTTACTGACGGCGATCACTTTGGACAGACAATCATTAATGACTATGGCCGGCCCGAGGAGCAGGGCTTTAACAACGTTGCGGGATTGTCGGGATGGGCTGCGGATGGTCCTTTTGCAGTTTATGCCCGCGGCGAATATCAGCATTCCCCCTCGGCACCCCCTCTGCCCTTGGCTGCCCGCGATGCCATATCGCAGGGCGATTTCGGCCACAGTATTGTTCCCCCGCCGTTCCCGGTGCCGCCCGATACGCCAACCTCTGCCTTCGACCAAGGTCGGTTCTTGGATACTTATGTAGCCATGAATCTCTCCGACTGGGAGCTTTCTTTCGGAAACCAGAGCCTGTGGTGGGGGCCGTCCCAGGGCGGGCCCTTGATGTTCAGCGACAATGCGGTTCCGCTCAGGATGTTCCGCATCAACCGGGTCAGCCCCTTTACGCTTCCGAGTTTCTTAGGGCTGCTTGGACCGATGCGGCTGGAGGCTTTCATTGGGCAGTTTTCAGGATATGAATTCGTCTTTACTCCCACTGGACTCGTCGGTCAGTATGGTCAGTCACTGAATCCCCAGCCCATCATTCATGGCGAGAGACTCAGCTTTAAGCCGACATCCAACCTCGAAATTGGCCTCTCGCGAACCACTGATTACGGAGGACCCGGCTATCCATTGACCCTGCATACATTTCTGAGGAGTGTTTTCTCGACTGGCAACACAAATCCTGGCACGCCCAACAAGCCAGGATCGCGCCGATCCGGATTGGATTTCAGCTACCGGATTCCGGGACTGCGAGACGGAATGACTTTCTACGCTGAGGGTCTGGCCGAACATGACGAAATCACTCCGATTCTTGGCCCCGATGTTGCGGCTTGGCTCGCGGGAATCTACATTCCGCGACTGCCCAAGATCCCGAAACTGGATTTCCGTGTCGAGGGTGGCTACACTGATCCGCCTAACAGCGGAGGCGACGTTGCCTTCGGCGCTTTCTATTGGGATGCAACCTGGATTACGGGTTTTCAGAATGCCGGTCGCTTAATGGGTAGTTGGATGGGACGTCAAGGACAGGGTGCTCAGGCGTGGACTACTTATTGGTTCAGCCCCCGTAATAAACTCCAATTCGGATTCAGACATCAGAAAGTCAGCCATGAGTTCATCCCGGACGGTGGCACACTGGCCGACGCGGATGTCCGGGCAGAGTTTTGGCCGCGATCGAGCTTCAGCCTATCTGCGTCTGTGCAATACGAAGTCTGGAATTTTCCGGTCATCGCATCGACGAGACAATCGAATGTGACTTCCTCGGTGCAGTTGTCTTTCTGGCCCAAGGGACTTTCGCGGAAGAATTCAGGCGAATGATTCGGGCAGGTCCGAGAACTCCGAGTAACTAGATATGGCGACAAAGCAAATCGCAAGCCGGGAGCCCCCATATGCCGAGCCAAACCTCGAGCCGGATCTGATTTCCGGGGCTGAGCCGGAGGCTGTCGAAAGAGGAAGGGCCATTGCCAGACTCGGGTTGCTCTGGGAGCAAAGGCAAGTTCTCTACCGCTGGGCTGCGATAGGCCTCGTGGGTTCGATCGTCATCGCCTGCGTAATTCCGGTGCGTTACACCTCGACGACGCGACTGATGCCTCCCGATCAAACACAGCAGGGCATGGCTTCGATGCTGGCGGCTTTGGGAGGAAAGACGGGCGGAGACATGGGAAGCATCGGGGGAGAATTGTTGGGTTTGAAGACTTCAGGCGATATGTTCGTGGGCGTGCTGCGTAGCCGAACCGTAGAGGACGACCTCATCAACAAGTTCGATTTGCGAAAGGTCTATGGCCATCGGCGCTATGTAGATACCCGGAAGGAACTGGATGAACGCACCGATGTTGTGGCAGACCGCAAGAGCGGGATCATCACCCTCAAGGTGAGCGACAGAAATCCTGACCGCGCCGCAGGGATGGGATTGGAGTACGTGGAAGCATTGAACCGCATCGTCATCACGCTTAACACGTCTGCTGCCCATAAAGAGAAAGTCTTTCTGGAAGAACGGCTAGGGCAGGTGCAGCAGGACTTGGAAACCGCAGAGAAAGACTTCAGCCAATATGCCAGCCGGAACACGACAATCGACGTAAAGGAGCAGGGCAAGGCAATGATCGTCGCGGCGGCGGATTTAGAGGGGGAGTTGATTGCGGCCGAGACCCAACTGGAAGGACTGCGACAGATTTACGCTCCGAACAACGTCCGCGTGCGCTCAGTTCAGGCTCGCATCGACGAATATCGGCGCCAGTTGCAGAAGTTGGGGGGCAAGGGCCCGGCCAGCGCGGGAGGCGGAGCCTCCCAGAACGAAGATGGCGCCGAACAAAGTCAGGATTCGTACCCCACAATTCGACAATTGCCAATTCTGGGTGTTACATGGTCCGATCTTTACCGTCGCACGCGGGTGCAGGAAGCGGTCTTCGAGACGTTAACCAAGCAGTACGAACTTGCGAAGGTAGAAGAGGCGAGAGAAACGCCCAGCGTGAAGGTGCTCGACCGGGCAGACGTGCCGGAACAAAGGTCGTATCCACCAAGACTGCTCGTTATCTCGTTGGGTACCGCTCTCGTGTGTGTTCTCGGTTGCGTGTGGGTATTAACCTATGCGCGATGGCAGGAGGTTAACCCGAGGGATCCCGGGAAGATACTGGCGCAGGAAATCTTCCAGACCGTGGAGACGAAAGTGCGTGGAATTGCCAATAGAGTTGGGCACAAATCGGGACGGGGTGGAGGAGAGAATCCTCCCGACCGATCATAGAAGCGCCGCTCGAAAGAGGCGATCATCCCCGTGATCAATGGCGAGCAAAGAAGTATTTACCCGGACCCGGCAAAGGGACATGCTGACCGAAGAAATCAAGGACGAGAAGACGGTTTCGGTTGCTCTTGGCCCCGCACAGCCTCGGCTGGGGGCCAAGATGATGCGCAGCGTGATGTTTGGCGGTATACGCTACGTCTTTGTCGCGCCCGTTCCGTTCGTCATGACTCCGCTCATACTTCACAAGATTGGAGTCGCGGGGTACGGCACGTGGGCTGTGTTCCTTGCCATCAATGGGCTGACATCGCTGGCGGATTTGGGCCTAATGGGAACGTTGAGCAAGTTTGTCGCCGAGTATTACGCGCGACGGGACTTCCCCGCTTTGGCCAGACTGTTGGGCACGGGGATGAGCCTGTTCGTGCTACTGGATTTCCTGATTGGCACCACCCTGTGGGGCGCGAGCCCGCGGCTTGCGGAGATGCTGTTTCATGGTAGCGCGGTGCCAAGGACGGAATTGGTCGTCCTCTTGCGTTGTTTTCTGATCGTCATTGCCGCCAACATCCTGACCCAGCTGTTCGCTTCGGTGACCACTGGTTTGCAGCGCCTGGATTTGACCCACATGGTGAGTGCGGCAAATGTCCTGCTGGGTGCGTTCCTGGGTGGTCTTCTGTTGCTTCGGGGATGGGGCCTGCGCGGGTTGGTGTACGGGTATATCGGCTCGGGAATTCTGACCGTTGTCATCTATGCGATCATTGTTCGAAGACTATTACCGCAAGTTGCCCTGAACCCATTGCGCTTCAACAGGACCGAGGCCAGGAAGATGTTCGGCTTCAGCCTTCGCCTATACGTCACGCAGGCGGCGGTGGCAGTGCACAACCAAGTTGAAAAAATTTTCTTGGCAATGCTGGTCGGCGTGGGTCCGGTGGGGTGGTACGACATCGCGAGCGACGTTGCACTGAAGGTACGCGGTGCGATTGGCCTCATCCTAAGTCCGGTTATGCCGGCCGCGTCGGAATTGAACGCACTAGGTGACGAAACAAGAATGAGGGAGCTCTACTACCGCACACACAAGTATCTTGCTCTTTTCGGCGTGCCGGTTGTGTGCTACGTCGTGGCAATCTCGAATCGCTTTGTGGAACTATGGCTCGGACCCAATCTAAGGATGATCGCCCTACCCTTGAGCGTTCTCCTCGTGGTGAATTTCTTCAATCTTGCGACTGGCCCCGGATTCCTGATTTTTGCAGGAAGCGGATGTATGAGACCCGGTGTCCAGTCCGCGATCCTGGGAATGGTCCTCAACGTGGTCTTAAGCCTGGGGCTGATTTACAAGTTCGGGTTCGCGGGCGCGGTGCTGGGGACGACGGCGTCGTTGATTCTTGCGTCGGTTTACTTCATGTCGATGTTTCACCGCCGAACTGGGTATTCGGTCTCCCAAGTACTGCAAGAAGGTTATTTGAAACCGATGTTCTGCTCGGTTCTGATACTGGCTGTGCTTTTTGCGATTCGTCCGGCGAAGGGTCTTTCTTGGTTCGGACTAGTTGGGATGGTAGTTGCTTTTGGAGGGTTCTATTCCACCGCCATCCTGCTGAGCCGGTTTTTTGACGAATATGACTGGAACAAGATGGAGAGCTTCATACCGGCGGCCCGATACCTGAGGAGGGTCAGCCGGATTGCTTAATCGTGCTGCTCGATTTTTCCCGATTCTCCGAGAGCTGAAGTACCAGCTTCCGACTGGCGGCACTTTATTGGAACTGGGCTCGGGCTCTCTAGGACTGGGAGAGTTCTGGACTGGTCCTTTTGTGGGATGCGACGTTATCTTTTCATCGCGCCCGGTGAAGAACATGCGCGCAGTTCGGTGCTCGGGACATCAGTTGCCGTTCGAAGATGGTGCTTTCGATGCGGTTGTCGTCTCAGACGTGATGGAGCATGTGCCTCCTGGAAAGCGAAAGGAAGTCGTCGCCGAAGTTCTGAGGGTCGCCCGTAAGGTGGTGGTGTTCGGATATCCCTGCGGGCCTGCGGCCTTCCAACTTGACCAGAAATTGTATCGCGAGTACCAGAGTCGAAATCTGCCTCCTCCTGCGTGGCTGGAAGAGCATATGCTTCACCCGTTTCCCGATGAAGACCTCTTGGCGGAGCTGCCGGAGGGATGGAAAAGAAAGGTTATCCCGAACGAGAGTCTGCCGTTTCACTACCGGATGATGAGAGCTGAGATGCTCCGGCTGTGGGACTATTCCTTCCGCCTAATGCTGCGGATTATGCCGGGATTCGTGGATCGGTGTTTGCAATCTGTCAACCGAGAACCGTCGTACAGGAAGATTTTTGTGCTCACGCGGGAGTCGCGGTCAGCCTATGCCTGAGACGTCATTCTTCAATTCGCTGACCGTGATCATCCCGACTTACAACCGGAAAGAGCTGGTTGCCAAGGCCCTAGAGGGGTATCTGGCGCAGTCCTCGCCCCAGCTTATCCACGAGTTGTTGGTTGTGGACGATGGGTCCACAGATGGCACGGAATCAATGGTGCGAGAGTTCAGCAGACGATCACCGGTTATGATTCGTTATCTTCGGCAGGCCAACAAAGGACCGGCGGCTGCGCGCAATTTAGGGATTCGAGAGGCGAGATCGAGCATCGTTCTATTTACGGACAGCGACATTGTTCCGGAGCGCGAACTGGTTTCACAACACCTAGAGTGGCATAGGAACAATCCTCAGACCGGTGCGGCGGTACTGGGTTACGTGACATGGCCACCGGAAATCAAAGCGACTCCATTCATGCGCTGGTACGGCGAGGATGGCGCTCTTTTTGCTTATCGGCGGCTCCGAGGCAAGCGCGAAATTGATTTTCATTTTTTCTATACTTGTAATCTTAGTTTGAAGACCGACTTTCTCCGCACTTGCGGGCAATTCGACGAGGACTTTAAGAGCGCCTCGTGGGAAGACACCGAATTGGGGTATCGTCTTCACAAGGCGGGGCTGCGGCTTCTGTACAATCCGCAGGCCGTCGCATTCCACCACCAATTTTTCACTTTCGATCAGGCGTGCCGCAAAGCGGTGGGGAATTCGGCCGCACGCGAGATTTTCCTCAAGAAGGAGGCTGGTCAGTACTTTCTGGCTCAACGTAAGGAACGGATGGGGGGGGTAGGGTTGCGGGTTGCGAGGTTGGTGGCCACAGGGGTCGGTGCCGTGATGAGTTCGTCCGCACGCCTGCTGGATTCCAAGATTCCTCTCCCGTCCCCGATTTACCGGTCCTTGTATTGGTATCGCGTAAGACAGTGGGATTGATCGCGTGCAACGATGGAAGCGACTCCAGAGGTTTGCGCCACGGCGCAGGATCAGCAGGAGCGGTTAGCCTGAATACACAGACAACGATGTCGCGGAAGACAACATCAGGCCGGGCGCAACGTTGAATCCTTGACATCGCGGTTTTTGACTCCTAAAATCTTATTGTGCCTAGTCAGGCGCTTCCGCCCTTCGTACCACTCTTATGAGGTCTCTGTGTCGAAACTTCGTCTCAGCTGTTCCAATTTATCTCTTCTTTCTCCCGTAATTCTCGCAATGATGTTCGCCTTCGTCCCGGTTCTATCGGCCCAGAGCGGTTTAATGTTCAATGCGCCACGAGACTACGTTGTCGGCCAGTGGCCCGAGTCTGTCGTCCTCGGTGACTTCAACGGTGATAGACGTCCTGACATAGCCGTTGCCAACTTTTTGTCGAATAGCGTCTCGGTGCTTCTTCAAAATAGCGATGGGACATTCCAGACTGCCGTCAATTATTCGGTGGGAAGAGGCCCCATTTCCTTGCAGGTCGGCGATTTTAACGGCGATGGGAAACTAGATCTGGTCCTCATCAACCAAAACGACAACACGCTGGGGGTGTTGCTGGGTAATGGGGATGGCACGTTTCAGGCACAAGTATTGACGACTTTCACGCAGACCCTGTCGTCTACAGCACTGGCAGTGGGAGACTTCAACGGTGACGGCAAGGCCGATGTCGCCGTTACCCAGCCTTTGGCGCAAGTTGGGACCTACGGAGTGGCGGTGCTGGTGGGCAATGGTAACGGCACATTTCAGACGCCTGTTACTTACGCGGTGAACGGTTCACCTGTTGCTTTGGCTGCCGCCGACATCAATAAGGATGGGAAACTGGACCTCGTCGCGGGCGGTAATGGCATTTCCACGCTGCTGGGCAATGGTAATGGCACATTTCAGGCTGCAATGAACAGCGCCACTAGCTTGGTGTTGGGGTCCTCGCCTTTGCTGATTGCCGACTTCAATCAGGATGGGAATTTGGATATTGCGAGTGCAACAACCGCATCAGGTGTCACGAACCTGACTTTATTCATTGGGAACAGCACCGGAACGTTCCAATCGAATGTCCTGCCGCTGCAAGCTGTGCCACTCGCTGTCGGCGATCTAAACGGCGACGGAAAACCGGATTTAGTCGCTACTGGCAATCCTCTCACCATCGAAAGCCTCCTCAACAGTGGGAATGAGACCTTCACTGTGGGGCAGTCTCTGACCGTGACAAGTAGCCAGGTGGTGGCTGCTCTGGCGGATCTGAATGGCGACCAAAAGCTGGACTTGGTTGCCGCCTATTTTGCTCTGAGCGCAGGTCCGCCGAACGTGGACCTTGTCTCCGTTCTGGATGGTAACGGAGACGGAACTTTTGGCCCGCAGATTCCGTCATACGCCGTCACCACGGCTACGAATAGCTCCTTGGGCACGTTGGTTGCCTCAGACTTTACCGGCGACGGGAAGCCAGACCTGGGCGCAGGCATCGTGGTGAATCCTGGGAGCAACACGAACCTGCAGTTCGGCTTGCTCCTCAATGACGGAACAAGTTTCTCGCCTGCCACGATAACCCAGGTGGAGTCAAACGCCGGTTTCCAGTCAACGGCTTGGGCGGCCGCGGGCGATTTCAATGGCGACGGTCGAATGGACTTGGCGATGGCCACTGGCGCGTACGAGCTAACGGCACCCGGCATTTCCATTCTATTGGGCAATGGCGATGGTACGTTTCAGCCCTCCGTGTTGTATGGCGCAGGGATGACAGGGCCCATCGCGATTGGCGATTTTAACAATGATGGAATACTGGACGTGTTTGGCCTGGTTAAGACGTCAGGGGGCAATTCCCTGGGTGTGCTCCTCGGCCAGGGCGATGGAACCTTTGGTTTCCCGGTAAGCTCTATAGCGGTCGGTGCCGTAAACTATGTGGTCGTCGGGGACTACAACCGTGACGGCAAGCTGGATCTAGCCATCGTTGACGCTGACGTCGTTGAACTGTTCTTTGGGAACGGAGACGGGACTTTTACCGCCGGCCCGGTTTACCAGGTAATTCAAGAGGGGGATGCGACGGGCATTGCTGCCGGTGACCTAACTGGTAACGGTATCCTTGACCTCGTTGTTGGGACAGTGGCTCTCGATGGGGAAACCTCATACCTCGTCGTGCTGCTGGGAAATGGCGACGGTACGTTTCAAACCCCTATTACGACGCCAGCTGACCCCTGGACGGCGCCGCTGGCTATCGCTGACTTCAACCTCGATGGTAAGGCGGACTTCGTAGCCACCGGGATTGGAAATGATGTCTCTTTTTCGATGGGGAACGGTGACGGCACATTCCAGCCTGCTGAGCACTTCTACGTCGCCAATCCGGCGTACTCGTTGGCGGTCGCCGACTTTGACGGAAACGGCAGTCCTGATGTCGCCGTAGCCGGCGTGACCAGCCTATCCGTGCTGTACAACAACGCGAGCGGTCCGGCTGCAGTGCCTTCCCCCGGCTTACTTGCGTTTGGAAGCGAGGGCTTGGGGTACACGAGCCCCGCGCACACCGTCACCTTGAGCAATACCGGTTCCATCGCCCTGGGCGTTACGAGCATTTCAATCTCCGGAACGCAAAGCAGCGACTACGCGCAGACTAATACCTGTGGTTCCGCCCTCGCTGCGGGCGTGACTTGTACGATCAGCGTAACCTTCGCTCCTCAGTTAAGCGGGCTGCGCACGGCGGCGATTCAGATTGCCGACAACGCGTTCAACACACCCCAGACCATCAATCTGACTGGAACAGGCGCTACGCCGTCAGCGGCAGCATCGGTCACGCCAGGAACCCTGACTTTCAGCAGCCAATATGTGGGTTCGACCAGTTCCTCGCAAACCGTGACACTATCGAGTACGGGAAGCATTCCTCTGACCGTTACCACAATTTCGCTTACGGGTGCGCAGGCGGGAGATTTCTCTCAAACCAACAATTGCGGAAGCTCGGTGGCCAATGGATCCAGTTGCCAAGTGACCGTCAGCTTTGCTCCCACAGCAGCAGGCAGCCGTGCAGCCACGCTGAGCATCGGCGATAATGCCAGCAACAGCCCGCAAAACGTGGCGCTCTCTGGAACAGGCGCGAGTCCCAGCATCGGACTGAGCGCAGGGTCGAACTCGACGACGGCAACAGTTCCCGCTGGACAAACTGCAAGTTATACTCTGTCGATTGGCGGCGCTGACCTGGGTGGGACCGCGTCATTGACCTGCACCGGTGCACCCCAAGGGGCAACGTGCTCAGTTCCCTCCTCGGTCACGGTCAGCGGAACGACCGCATCGACCTTCAACGTCTCGGTGACGACAACGTCTCGTACGATGGCGTCCGGGAATTCCAGTGCGATTCGCTTCGGAGGGGTGTGGGCTGCGGTCCTGCTCGGACTGGTAATCGTACCGACCCCGTGGAGGAAGCGGTCACCGAGGGGGCTATATCTCGGCGCCATTGTCGCATCGCTAATACTGATCTCTTCCTGTGGAGGCAGTTCGTCGGGGCCAGAGACCAATCCGAACGGCACGCCCGCGGGAACCTATAACCTGACGGTAACTGCGACCTTGAATTCAACTACGCAGACCGTAACGCTCAAGCTAGTTGTTCAATAGGACGGCGCCAATCAGCAGTCCGCTGTTCGCCTCGTAACGCCGTGATTAAATGGTGGGTTGAGCTTGTCTTTTTAGCTGAGTCCCGGCCAGAAAGAACAGAAAAGCCATGACCTTGTAGGCGTTATGAGAATCGACCATCAACATGTTTACTGCCAACGCAAATACCGCCATTAAGCACGATGTGCTTAGGCTGGATATTCTACGCATCAGGATGAGAAAGGCAACTGTGCCGACCACCCCTGTCTCGCTAATCAGCCGGAGCCATCCGCCATCAAGCGCCGGAGTCAGCGCCCCCGGACCCAAACCAAGTATCCATACTGTCCATCGCTCATTGAACATGGTTTTTACAACCTGCGCCCATTTGAATCCGCGCATGTACCAGCTCGGATCGACGCCTTCGGGTGCCTCCCCTGGATCTCCGCTATCCACGAAGCCCGTGAAGTGCTGATCGACCGGAATGGCGTCATATACCTCGCCGAAGGTATCCAAATTCTGGCGGGAAAGCAGGTCGGTCGATCGGCCGCTGATTGAATTGGGAATGGCAGTGAAAACCGCAACCAGCAATCCAAGAATCGCCGCTGTTCTGAGGGCAAAAGAAGTTTTGTTGATCGAATGCTTATAGAGGTACACCAACGTCAAGAAACAATGCGCGAAAATGGCGCTCCTTGACCCGGTGATGAAGATGCAAAGCCCGGTTAGAACGCACCAGAACCAAAATCTGGCCGCGGTTTTGGTTCCAAATACTAATGCCGCAAACGCCAAATTGAGGAAGGCACCCATTTCGGCAGGATGGTTTGCTGATAACCCAAATGGACGCTCGACTCCCGATTCATATCCGTCCGCAGTGAATCCGCCAATTATTCCCGCGTATTGAAGAAGTATGAAGCCACAATTGACCCCAATGAGTAGCTTCACGAGGAAACCGAAATCAAAATGATCGCGGATAAGAGCTCTTCCAGCCCAGAAGAAGACAAGGTACTCGAGGAGACGCAGAGAATATAGAAAATTGGAATGCCCAGCGTTTATAAGATTGGACGTGCAGAAGACCGCTACAACCGCGAATCCCATGGCTGGTATTGGGTCGATGTGGAAGTCTAAGCCCACGATCCAGCCGCATAGGAGTAAGGTGATGACTGTCAATAGAATGAAGTCGTCAAATCTTATTCCTGCGGTTTCGTTACGAAAGGGAATCAAGTTTATTTTTGGAATAAAGAGCAGTAGCGTTGGCCAAAGGACAGGCCGCGACAGCAGTGCCCCAATTTTCTTTGCGTGCCGGTAGACGAATTCAGCAAAACCGATAAGTGTGAAGACTGCTACGTTGGCAGGTTCGGATCTGGCGGGTGAAGACATGGCGCAGGGTGAGTCTGTGGCCTGACGAAATTCTAGGGTGTGAGCATGATTCGGTCAAGCCATCCAAGATGCCTCGCTCGGAAAATGTTCCGCACGAAGATTTTCGTAACGACCTCGGGAGTAGGCTAAGCAAAAGCGAAGGGGCCAACATTTGCCTCGAAAGCTCCAACGAAATCATTGCGACGACATATCGAGACTCGTTTTCTTATGCCTGAGATAAGCGTCATCGTCGTGAACTGGAACGGGAAATGTCTTCTCGGAGAATGCCTTTCTGCTTTAAGGCAGCAGACGTTTCGAGATTTCGAGACGATTCTGGTTGACAACGGCTCGGAGGATGGCTCGGTCGAATATGTTCGTACGCAGTTTCCGGAAGCAAAGGTGGTGCCGTTGCCGGATAACCGGGGTTTTACGGGGGGAAATATTGCGGGGTATGAGCAAACCAGCGGAGACCTGATCGTTCTCTTGAACAACGATGCCGAAGCCCATCCGAATTGGCTGGAGGAAATCCACAGAGCGAGTCAGGCGTACCCGAAGGCCGGGAGCTTTGCTTCGAAACTGCTGTACTTCGACGAACGGGGCCGGGTGGAGAATTGCGGGTTCGACCTGGACGTTGCGGGAGCGACGGTAGATTTGGGCAGAGACGAGCCCGACGGGCCGGCGTGGGCTCAACCACGTAAGGTGTTTGGCGCCTGCGGAGGGGCGGTCGCGTATCGCCGCAGGATGCTGGAGGAAATCGGCTTTCTGGACCCTGAGTTCTTCATGATCTATGAAGATGTGGACTTGAGTTTTCGCGCGCAACTTCGCGGTTACGAGTGTGTTTATATTCCCGGAGCGATTGTCTATCATCGCTATCGGGCTACGATCGGGAAAGCGCCATCGCGTCAAGTATTTTACTCGCAGCGAAACATCGAGTTCGTGTACCTCAAAAACATGCCGCTGGGCTTAATCCTGCGGTCGGTGCCGCAACGTTTGGCGTATGAGGTGGGAGCAGCTATTTATTTTGCCCAGCAAGGTGCTGGTGCTGCGTTCTTACGGGCAAAGCTGGATGTGCTGAGATGCTTGCCGTCGATCCTGCGGAAGCGGAGGGAGATTCAGGAGAGAAAGACAACAACAAACTTGCAGATGCGGGCAATCTTGCGAAAGTCGTTATTTCCTAACAAGTGGAAGAAGCTTCGCTCGGTCTGGACTCAGCCCGCTCAGGGGCCGACCTAATGTTGCATTCATTGGCGGGAGAAACTGATCGATCAATTTTTCTTATGGGAGATGCCAGGAATGGCAATCCTCTTGTATGTCTGACACGTGTACAATTCTTGTGTCTCCAATAAGATAGACGGGGTTGCGAGCTTTTCCCTGTTTCGGGCTGTTGAGTGTTTCAGGTTGAACTTTGCATGATTGGAATTTCCGTCTTGATTCTAACGAAGAACGGCGGTCACTTGTTTCGGAGCTGCCTGGAGGCCGTCTGCGCCCAGACTCAGGTCGGGAAGGCGGAGGTCATTGTCGTGGATTCCGGCTCGACAGACGGGACCCAGGAAACCGTGAAAGGCTTTCCGGTACGCCTCCAACAGATTCCGCCGGAAACCTTCCATCACGCGCGTACAAGAAATTTCGCTGCAACTCTTGCAAGAGGAGAGATTCTGGTCTTTCTATCACAGGATGCAATTCCCAGCTCGAATCGCTGGCTCGAGGCAATGGTTGCCAACTTTGATGATCCCGGGGTGGGAGCGGTGTATGGGCGACAGGTACCTAGGTCGGGTTCGTCTCTGGAGCGGCAGGACGCTCTGGACGCAGTGTATGGCGAACAAAAGATCGTGAAGGATCCGGCTCACCGCAATGGATTGGGTTACCGGTTTTATCATTTTTCGGACGTGAACGCTGCGATCCGGCGGAGCGTTTGGGGGGCGACGCGCTTCCCCGAGGATCTCAAGATTTTCGAGGATCTCGGAATTGCCAAGCGCATTCTTGATGCAGACTGGAAGATCGTCTACGAACCCGAGGCTTGCGTCTTTCACTCCCATCAGCACACTACGATGGGCCTATTCAAGCGCTACTTTGACATCGGGTATACCTTGAAACGTCTGCAGATTTGGGATGCGCCAGGTACGCGTTCATCCCTGCTGCGGGACGGGCACAAACTGCTGTCGAACAAACTGCGGCGGGTCAAGGGGAGAGGGGAAGGTCGCCGTGCCGGCGCCGCCATCGGCCAGGACATTGCCAAATCCGCTGGGCTGTTTCTGGGATTGCATCAAGCATACCTACCCTCTGCTTTGAAGCGGCATCTGAGTGCGCACGGGGTCACTGAATAAGGGCTGGACAAAGGGGATGCCGAAAGACTAATAATTTGCTGGGGGGGGCAGGAAGAGTTGGATCGGTATGATTCGCAGTCGTCTTAGCTTTGTCCGTTTGTATTTGAGAATCGTGACGCTGTTGTTGCCAGCCTGCGCCTATTTCATTGCGGTCAAGTTGCGCTTCGGTTTTAACGTGTTGTTCTCGCGAACGCCCCCTCTGGGGTTGCCTTCGTATTGGGGCATTCTTCTGCTCACCACGATCGTCTGGGCGATTGCTGCGGAAGAATCCGGGCTTTGGAATGTGGAGCAATTGTATGCACCCGGTGGGAAGAGTCGCCGGCTGCTGGAAGCCTTGGCGTTTACCTACGCGGTGGTGATGGCGGCCGGATTTTTGTATAGACAAGCGAGTTACTCGCGGCTCGTCATTGCCATTAGCGCCGTCGCTCTGTTCGTCCTGGCAACAATCGCCCGTATCGCATTCCGGGTATTTCTGGAGCTGTTGCGCAAAGGTGGCAGAAACGAAGTCAAGATTCTGATGGTTGGGACTGATCGTTTCGCCCGCCGGATGGGGACATCGCTTCTGAATGGCGAGGTGTTGCCTTGCAGAATAGTGGGTTTCGTGCGACTCCCGGGCCAGGAGATTGCGGTGGATGGTCCGGTATATGAACTGGATCAGATACCCAACTTCCACAATGGCAACTCGATCAACGATGTCATTGTTGCATTACCTGCGGCTCGTTTAACTGACGTTCAGAAAATCGCACCCACCCTGGAGAAACTCTGTGTCCCAACGCGGGTGGTGGTTGACCTTGGTGATGGAGTTGTCCTTCGCGACCGCTTGATTGATCTAGGCGGGATCCGTATGCTCGATCTCCGACCAACCTTGGCGGAGAGCGGTCCTTATTTGGTCCAAAAACGCATCTTTGATTTGGCTTTCTCGACTGTAATTCTCTTGCTCACCCTGCCGATCACGCTGCTCATCGCGATGGCCATAAAATTAGGAAGCCGGGGCCCAATTTTCTTTGTCCAGGACCGAGTCGGGCTAAGCGGACGGGTGTTTCGAATGTTCAAGTTCCGTACCATGAGAGTGGGCAGCCGCGAAGAAGCCGACACGCGCTGGACCTGCGACAAAGATCCGCGCCGGACTGCGGTGGGGACTTTTCTGCGCAAGTCGAACCTCGACGAACTGCCCCAGTTTCTCAACGTTCTGAAAGGGGACATGAGCATCGTCGGGCCACGTCCGGAGCGGCCATTTTTTGTGGAGCGGTTCCTGGAGGAGTTTGATCGTTACAACTCCCGCCACATGTTCAAGACTGGAATCACCGGGTGGGCCCAGGTAAACGGTTGGCGTGGGGACACATCAATTGCTAAGCGAGTGGAGTACGATCTTTACTATCTCCGCAATTGGAGTCTGACCTTCGATCTGCAGATCATCACGATGACCTTTCTGCGCATGTTCACCAGCAAGAATGCGTATTGACACCAGGAACCGGCTCTCGAGACCAAGTTAGAAACGGATCGCTAGTCGTTACGACTGCGATAAGGCCCCACTTTCCTGAAGAGCAATCTCGGAACATCCCGGAGATTTCAAGAGCTCACGTGATAGCATGACTCTCCACGGGTCATGGGTTGCCGCATTGTCCTCGCTGCTGTCGTGTTGCTCTGGCCCGCGTGCGGCGTCGGCCAGTTGCCGCAGTCTGGACCCAACGCAATCGACAAGACGCTTGAAGATTGCATTTCGGCGGGGAAAGATACGATTCCAGGTATCCCAACCTTCCAAAGCTATGCTTTGGGGGGAAGTTTTTTGGACAATAAGGGTTTGGACGTCCAAGGATTTAACGCGGCAGCAGTCGGCGACGCAGCCGCCGGAACCTCTGCGGAACGCGACAAGCAGGGTTTCCATTGGGGCCGGGCTTTGGCTGAATCTCTTACCTTCCTTGTGATCGAGCACGCGTACGTTGTGCACACTGACTTCAGATGGGTGGTGTCTGAAAACGGAATACCGTTCAATCACTATTGGCGCGATTACAGGCAGTCGCTCTCCGAGTGGACGCACTCCAGCTGGAACGACGGCGACCCCAATTGGTTCGGCTATGTCGGGCATCCGATTCAAGGGGCCCTGACCGGCTTCATCCAAATTCAAAATGATCCTCAGTCCGAGAAACAAGAGTTTTCCAAAACCAGGGCCTACTGGAAGAGTCGGCTTAAGGCTGCATTGTGGAATACTGCTTATAGCATGCAGTGGAATCTCGGACCTTTGAGTGAGGTCACTGTCGAAAAGTACGGCACGAAAACACGGCCGCCTTGGAACCCGAACGGATCATTTCCCTGCACAACGAAGAATTGCTATACCGGTGTGGGCCAAATTGACATCGTGATGACGCCGCTGGGTGGTACGGGCTGGCTGGTGGGTGAGGATTTCCTGGACGCGAAGATCGTGCGACGTGTGGAGAGCGCCACACAGAACCGTTTTCTGATCAACACCGTCCGAGTTGCCCTCAATCCCCTTCGCGGAGGAGCCAATATGCTTCACGGAAAGAACCCTTGGTATCGTGCCACTCGCGATGCCCAAGGAATGAGTCATTTCACTGACCAGAAAACTACCGTCTCCACGGGTGAGACCCCGCGGGCACAAGTTCCCCAACGTGGAAATATATTTCTTGGATACTCCCACACGGGTGCATCGCACTGCGAAGTGACAATCTCAGGCGCCGCAACTGCCTGCGATCCACTTTCCGGAAAGAGCTCAAAGCTCAGCGGCTGGAACGTAGCTGTGGAGAAAATGTACCTTCGCTATTTTGGAGTGGTTGCTGATTTTAGCGGACAGTATGGCGGTGTGAGCCAGAGTAATTTCTTGCTGGGTCTGCGGGGGGGAGCTTCGATTGGAAGGTTCCGGCCGTTTGCGCAGGCCATGATCGGAGCCGTGCACGCCCGGGAAAACGCCTCCTCGGGGTCGACGTCGGATACGTCTTTTGCTGAAGATCTGGGCCTAGGAGTCGATTTCCGACTGATGCGGTTGCTGAGTTGGCGCAGTCAAGCTGATGAACTGAAGACGGGGTCGCTTGACTTTGAGCGGCGTAACCTTCGCCTGATTTCTGGGCTCGCGGTTCGATTTTAGCTGCCCTTTGTACCACCAGCATGGAAACGCTATCCTTCGTTGGCCCGCAAGCCTCCAGAGAACCGCGAACGCTACCAGTGCGAGTCCGGCTTGAGATGCTGAGCCTGCTTCTTCTGCTCGTCTCCTGCCGGGCGTTTACTCAAAATCTGCCGCCGGTCGGACATAAAGGAAGTTTGGACCTCAGCGTTTTGGCCGCCGGAGAAACCGGGGAAGAGAAGACCAACTCATTTACGGAGGCGCAAATCTGGTCCGCCGGGGCCTTCGTCGGCCGGGTGATCACGCGCGACTACGGAAGCGGTTGGCGGCGCGGCAATCTCGAGTATGGATTTGATGTGATGCCGGTGTTCGAGACCTTCGGAAATCAACGCACCCATGGCTGGGGTTTCGATCCCGCGATACTGCGGTGGAACTCCGCCCTCCACATGCCTCGCATTTCACCCTACATCGAATTGGCGGGAGGCGTGGTAATCACCAGCTCGAACCTGCCCCCTGGAAATACTTCCAGTTTCAACTTTACGCCGAAAGGCGGTGGAGGGATTTACCTATGGACGCGGAAGCGGCAGGCTTTCGACATTGGATTCCGTTGGTCGCACATCTCAAACGCGAACCTTGGCGTGGACAATCCTGAATTTAACGGAGTGCGACTCAGCCTCGCCTATCATTGGTTCAAATAGGTAATTCAGGAACTCCAGCTCTGTATCAACGTGCGTTTGCCACTCGTCTCGCGTCTTCTCGACCAGCAGTCAGTGACTTCCGAACCACGCAAAATGGGTTTCGGCTGTCGGTTTCGGTTGGAGGCGCCGCTATCGGAAGGGGCAGCGAATTTATCATTGTCGACGATCCCCTGAAGCCGGACGAGGCACTCTCTGAAACTCAGCGAAAGGCAGTAAATAATTGGTACGACCACACGCTGATTACGCGTCTCAACAATAAAAAGACTGGCCGCATCATCGTCATCATGCAACGATTGCACGAGGACGACTTGGTAGGGCATCTGCTCGAACTTGGCGATTGGAAATTATTGCGCTTCCCTGCGATTGCAGACCAGAACGAGGACTACGAGATTGTGAGCCCCATCGCCGGCCGCCGTCGAATCGTCCGTCTCGCAGGCGAGGCATTGCATCCGGACCCGGAGCCTCTTTCGACTCTCGCGGAGATCCGCCGTACTCAGGGAGAATACAACTTCGCTGGTCAGTACCAACAGGCCCCCGCACCCTTAGGTGGCGGCATGGTCAAATCCGATTGGTTTAGGACCTATTGCTCCGTTGAATCTCCCAGGAACTTTCAAGTGATCCTCCAGAGCTGGGACACCGCTAACAAACCGAGCGAGCTGAGTGACTTCAGCGTCTGTACCACGTGGGGACTGATGGGACCGCACGTTTATCTGCTCAACGTGTATCGCAAACGCGTCGATTATCCGGAGTTGAAGCGTGCGGTACGGGAGCAGGCGGATATGTTTGGTCCCAGGGTGATCCTTATTGAAGACAAGGCTTCTGGTACTCAGCTACTACAGGAGTTGGTTCGGGAAGGAGTTCATGCGGCTCAGTCCTACAAACCAACCATGGACAAGGTCATGCGTCTTCATTCTGTCTGCAGCACCATCGAAAACGGTTTTGTCTACCTCCCGGAAAAGGCTCCATGGCTACAAGAGTTCTTGCACGAAATCACAACTTTTCCCAACAGCAAGCATGACGATCAGACAGACTCGACATCACAAGCACTGGATTGGGCAAAAACAAGGAGTCTGGGACACACCGTTCAAATCTATAACGCTTTGACTGGGCAGATGATCGGCTGAAGATTGCATGAAGTCGGGCAGGGCACATGCAATAGTCCGACTCGAGTGGCCTGCGCACGAACTCGAAGAACGAGTCATCGAAAGCGGGTGCGCATTCCTCGCGCCGGGCATCATCGAATCGATTCTGGGAGGAATCGAAGCGGCGTCCAGATAAGTCCCTCCTGCAATAGATCCTGATCAAGGGATTAAATTCCCTGATACGTGCCTGATACGTCCCTGTTAATTCCCTGTTCCGATTTACGCCTGCCGAGGTACTTCTCCTGCCAAATGTGCAACTCTTAGAGAGAAAGAGTGCGGTCTTGGGAGTCAAAAGTTCGCAAATTCCCTGTCATTTTCCCTGTTAGCCGGGAATTTGGGCGGAGAAGAGTTAGCGCGAGACTGTGCGCTCCGCCACGCAGTCTAGACTGCACATTGGGAGTCCGGTTTCAAAGACTCCATCAGGCGAACGCAATACGATCACAAACCGATGATTCGGCGAAAGCCGGGTTTGACTTCTCGTTCAATGCCTCGGAACTCGTTCGAGTCTCTACACGCCCATTGACGGGTAGCTTCAGGATTCGACCAGCTCGCGGCCAGAAGCGCGATCGTTCATTGCTTAACGACATCGATCATGTTGTCATCGGCATTCCGGTCAATCAGCTTGTTGTAGGGATCAATGCCCGCCAGGGTAGGCTGTTGGTCGACGATAACCACAAAGGTCTTGTGTTCGTCGGTGAGTTTTTCTTTTTTGAGATACAGCGGTTTCTCCTCGTCCTTTTTTCCGCTGAAAACACCGATCTCGATGTAATCGGCGAGGGGCATCGGAGTTTCCGCGCCGTTCCCATCGGCCTGCATCTTGCGGGCCTGAACCTCGAGGGTGATCTTGTATTTTCCGTCGGGCGTTTTCTGCGAAGTGGCAGAGACAGCTTTGTTGTCGTAAAGAACAATGCGGTTGAAACCGTCGTCCACCAGATACTGAAGCTCGCGAGGAGTTTGGGCGCGGATGGCATCGACCAGCATGCGAGTGTCGGGGTAAGAATTGTCGAGGGCTTCGGAGGAGCGGGAAGCGGCGTCTTTGTTAGGACTGGCGTCGACCTGGTTGTTGGCGTTGGCGTAGCGGTACTGCATGAGGAAATTGTGCAGCGCGAGATTGAGTTTGTCTTCGCCGATGTAGTCGGCAAGAGTGTAGAGAATCTGTCCGCCCTTCTGGTACCAGACGTAGTCTTCGCGTTGCACGAGAGCGAGTGGAGGCTCGTGGCGGATTTCGCCGGCGCGGCCGCGAAGGTAGCGATCGAGCTCGTGGCGGAGGTAGCGATGCATCAGATCGCGGCCGTACTTATGTGCCATGACCTGCAAGGCAGAGTACTCCGCGAGACTTTCCGACATCATGTTGGAGCCTTCGGCGTCGGCGCCGATGAGCTGGTGAGCCCACCATTGGTGGCCGAGTTCGTGGGCGGTTACGAAGTAGGTGAAGTCGATATCGGTGGGCTTCTTCACGCGGCCGATGAAGCCGATGCCTTCGGAATATGGAATGGTGTTGGGGAAGGATTGGGCGAAAGTGCGGTAACGGGGAAACTCAAAAATGCGGTACTGGCTGAACTGGTAGGGGCTGTAGACACGTTGATAGTAGTCGAGGCCGGCACGGGAGCTGGCGAGCATGTCGTCGATATCGTAGGTGTGGGCAGGATCGTAGGAGACCTCAAGGGCGACATCACCGTTGGGCCCGTGGTAGGTCTCCTTCCGAGACTGGTACCGGGCGGAGATGTAAGAGAAGAAGTCCAGAATGTGCGTGGAGCCCATGCTGTATTCAAAGAAGCGCCGGCCATTAGCTTGCCATTCGCGCTGCAGGTATCCGGGGGCGATGGCGATCTGGTCCACTGAGGTGCTGACCACGGTGTGATAGGTAATCCAGTCGGACTCGCCGCGGAAGAAAACGTTGTTAAGGGAGTGGACGGGATCGCCGCGGTGAGCCATTTCTTCGAGAGCCGGAAGGTGCTCTTCGCGGCGGCGGCGGGGATCATCCAGTTCGACGTTAATGTTGTAGCCGATATAGGGGAAGTAGTCGGAGTCGAAGAAGGTTCCGTTATAGGCGAACTCAGCCGGCTCATTGCCGTCGCGGAAGCCGCGGGTCTGGTGGCCGACGTTGCAGGTAAGGGTAATGGTTTCGCCGGGCGCCAGGGGCTTTTCCAAGGCGTAAATGGAGTAGAGGTTGCGCGGCGCGGAACTGACAAGGTGGAACGGCCGATCGAATTGGAGGTTGCTGACCGACTGCCTCTGATCCGTAACGTGGATCTGTGGGATCGGCTGGTTCGTCTTATTCTCGAGCGTGATGCGGACATTTCCGTCGAAAGAGCGGCGGTCTGGGTAAATGTTGACGGTGGCATCGACCGCGGTGACTTTGGGCTGCAAGAGGTTTTCGTATTGTTTGAACTTGCGTTCGTAGTCGGCTTGAATATCGCGTCGGGCCTTGGAGTCGACGTACTCGTTGAGCACGTGGGTGTTGTAGAAGTACCAGGATCCGGCGCCGGCGGCGATTACAGCAAAAACCATCGCAATCGGGGCGAGGCGAGGAGCCAGCCGAAGGGCCAGTCTGGAGCGGGCGCGCAGGGAATCCTCCGCGCCGCGCCGGGACAAAGCGATCGACACTACGCCCAGGACGGCCGAAATCGCAAGCCAGTAGGTGATCGACCAGAACAGCGCCGGGACGAAATGGCCGTAGCCGTTCATGTCGGAGTAGGTATAGGTGGGGGTCTGGCCGACGAGGTACAGCGTGTTCTCCCATCCAAAGCTGTACAGGATCGGCATGAGGACAAAAATGCCGATCAGGATGCCGTAGCCCAGAAACTTGTTCGAAACCACGGTCTGGACGAAGAGCGCCAGCAGGATGAACATCAGCACCTGCGGGAAGGTTACGACGTAGAGCTCTTTGAGGTACTGCGTGATCTCGTAATGATGGTAACCGGCTGCGGTTTGCATCACGATGCCGATGAGCATGGCAAAGGCGAGAAGAATCACTTCGACGACGGCAACGGCAGTGAGGCGCGAAAGCCAGTCGATGGACTCGCCCATGGGCAGAGCATCGTGGATGCCATCGAAGTGCGTGTCGCGCTCACGCCAGAGCAACTCCGCGGCGTAGAGTCCCGCAATAATGAAGAGGAAAAGCAGAGCGCTGCCCTCGACCGCCTGGACCATGAGGTAGGTGACGGGCCAGACGTCGATTTCAGCGACGCGTCCGGCGAAGTAGCCGTTGTTGATGCCGAACGCCAGCAGCAGGGCGACGATCGCCCAGAACACTACATCGCGGAGAATGCTGCGCAGGCGAAGGCGGGATAGAGAAAGGTATTGGGCAAAGGTTGTGCTAGGAGTAAATGCCTGACGGACGCGAGGGAGGCGAGCGGCGACGACCGAACGGACGGGCGCGGCTTCCGCGAGTTCCTGTTCCTTCGCCTTGGCAGCGCGGCGGCCTTGCGAGCGCGCGGTCAGTGCCTCCACCGACATCGGGAATAAGGCCCAGACCGAGACCAGCGATAAAACCCCCACACCGAGCCAGAACAGGCGGTTGTAGAGAAAGACGCCATTGACGAGCGTTGGCGACCAGGTAACGGAGAGCGTGTTCTTTTCGATGACGGTCCAATAGCGGGTGACGTCATTGAACAAGACGAGGCCGACGGGATCGAAAATACCCGACCAAAAGCGTTCGAGCGAACGAGTGGCGAAAAAGACAGTGATGCCAATGACGTAGAACATGAACAGGGCGACACCCTGCAGATAAACGACAAAGATTTTTCGGGTAAGGGCAGAGACCACGAAAAAAGCTGAGCCGATGAAGAATATCTGGACGACAAGGATAGAGAAAAAGGGCTGAAGGTAAGCCCAAAGATGGTTCGGACCGATGCGGGTGTGGTCTGCCCAGGGTGCGAAGGTGCCGATAAAAGTGCCGAGCATCATGCCGGAGAATGCGAATACGGTGGTAACGAAGGAACCAGCCCAGCGTCCCCCGAGGTAGGCGAACTTGGAGATGGGTTGCGTAAAGAGAATCTGATAGGTGTCCCGCTGGAAGTCGCGGAGTACGGCAGTGCCGAAAATGGCGGCGATGACGATGATGCCGAAGAGCGCGGCGCCGAAGTCGTTGAAGGCGTTGGCGTATGCGGAATTCAGCAGGACCTTTCCGTTGCTGTTGCCGATGGGGCCGAAACTCTCCGAAGCAACGGAGAGAAAGGAAAACGCGAGCCAGAGCAGAAAGTACATGTACGTCGAGAGGCTCTTGAAGCGGTACTTGAGTTCGAAGGTGAAGAACTCCCAAAAGAGTGCCATGTCAGATCCTCCTCCAGGTGCGAGGCATTAGTTCGGACGTTGTTGCTTGGCTTGCTGCGAAAGGTTGAGGAAATAAACGTCCTCAAGGTCGGAATCGACGGGGCCGAAACCGTTACCCGGGGAAGTATCCGCGTACACCCGCACCTCATGCTGTCCGCCAACCAGGTGTGTGGAGATCACATGGAGCTCGGTCTCCAAGGCGCGCAGCTCGTCGTCGGTAGCGACCACCTTCGACCAGACCTTGCCCTTGAGTGCGGCAAGGGTGTCGCTCGGTGCGCCCTCCAGCAGCAACTCGCCCTGCGCAATGATCGCCATGCGGGGGCAGAGTTGGCGGACGTCATCGACAATGTGGGTCGACAGGATGACGGTGCGGTCGCTGCCCAGTGACGAGAGTAGATTCAGGAACCGATTGCGTTCGGCAGGGTCCAGGCCAGCCGTGGGCTCGTCGACAATAATCAGCCGGGGATTGCCGAGCAGGGCCTGAGCGATGCCGAAGCGCTGTTTCATGCCGCCGGAAAAAGTAGAGAGCGCTTTCTTGCGGACGTCCCAGAGATTGGTCTGCTGTAGCAGTGCATCGATGGTTTCCTTGCGCTCGGACGAAGAGGTAATACCCTTCATGACGGCTAGATGGCGGAGCATGTCCAGCGCGGAAATCTTGGGATAGACGCCAAACTCCTGTGGCAAGTAGCCGAGGATGCGGCGGACCTCGTCTTTCTGGCGCAGCACGTCAATGCCATCGAGGTCGATCGAGCCGGAGTCCGGGTCCTGCAGCGTGGCGACGGTCCGCATCAGGGAACTCTTGCCGGCGCCATTGGGCCCCACAAGGCCAAACATGCTGTTGCCGATGGACAGGGACAGGTTCTTAAGTGCCTTTACCCCATTTGGATAAGTCTTGGAGAGACCTGTGATCGTGAGTGCCACTGCTACCTCCGGGTTTCGAGAAATACGCCTATCGGACCAGGACAGCTACCGCAAAGCAAGATGGAGAGCTATTTTACTACCAACCGGAAGCGGCTGATCGCGCTCTCTACCAGATGAAGCGCAGCGGCGGTGGAGCCGTGACAGCGCCCGTCAGGTTCAACGCCGGGTTGGGCGGCGTTCCGGGACATTGTGTTTCGATCACCCACGTTCCCTTTTCACGGTCGTCGCACGGAGGAGTATGGTCTGTCCGACCGCCAGTCGACCGATGCGAGTGACCGCGCCGTAGATTCCCGCGTTGTTCTGGTTCGCACGAACGACCGCCTTCAGCACTTCTGGCGCCGGACTTGCTGAGTCGGGATCAAGGTTCACCATCGAGCAGCGGACGTCGCGCATCGTGACGGTGATGGCGGGGGCGTCGTCCCCCTCGCCGAATGAGAGCACACCGCCCAACCACTCGTCCTCCTGGAAGGGAACCGATCGCAGTAAACGAACCACAACATTCGGGCGAAATCGTCGCACGTCCGGGCTCCGCCCTGCGAGTCGTCCGATCTCGCGCACTGTCTCGGAGGCGATCACGGAGATGCTCGCTTCATCGAAGATGCCATGCCTCAACTGCATCATCTGCACGGGAGCCCCGTACCGACGCCCGACCTCCTTGGCCAAATCCTCCCCGAAAACGGGCATCTCTTCGCCGTCCGGCGTGCGAATATGCGTAGGAAGGTCTCCCTGAGCACCGCCTTCACGGCGGTGCGGAGCAAACAGGAGCAGGTCGGGTAGCTTGCTTGCTGTTAGCCACGGGAACCCGCTGCGGTCATCAATCCGCCGGAATGCCAGGCGTCTGTCACCCTCGAGGCCGTGCCAGCCCAGCTTGGCGACATCGAGTCGTTCGCCGCCCATGGACTTGACGGGATACCGGAAGATCGCCTCCACATGTCCGATTTCTATGAGCATGCTCGATC
>OBLU010000546.1_pt1 | contig 35403 bp, 30 predicted proteins | sample 1518681 | NCBI WGS metagenome assembly OBLU01 (sample SAMEA3539304, study PRJEB22396) | soil metagenome | biome: tundra; feature: field; material: soil | place: USA | collected 2010-05 | depth 0.15 m
ACATCTTCATTTTCGGCAGCCTCTTCTTGGGCAGGAGTTTGGTGCGTCTGGTGGGACTTGGAATATGGCATGATTCGCATCCTTTTTATGAGAATGATAAGCGTTTCCCGAAATAACGATATCGAAACCGGACATAACAGGCAAGTCCCTCCTTTTGGTATAATCAATAAGAGCCTGATCTACTCATATATGTGATCTCATATATGTATTTCTTAGTTAAGTGCTTGCCAACTTCGCGCACGTGAGAACACCGAGTCCCATCGTAGATTCTGGCCGTGAGCCAATCGCGCACCATAGTGCTCATGAGGCCCGCGAATGACGGACCTGCTCTACGGTGGCCTGATTCGTCTACACCTCCTGCATCACGTTGCCGCACGCCCGCTCTATGGGCTCGCGATGAAGGGCACTAGGTTCGGTCACCCAGTCTCAAAGCCTCATAGAATCGGTCTTGTTCAGCCGGACCCAGACGCCGAGCCTGATCGGCCGCGATCTGCATGATCACCCAGTAGGCTTGCAGCTGGTGCAACGTCGTCGAATTACCATCGGGATCCACGAGAGCATTGCCGTTGATGAGCCAGCTCTCCCACTCATCGCCCAGGACACGGCGATCGGTGTACATCGACCAGAGACGCAAGACAGGACGTGGCGGGTGGCGCTTACCGGACTTGTAGGCGCGAGCTGAGGACAACCTGACGCCGCACCAATCCGCAATGGTTCGAGCCTGATGCCCATAGAACCGATTAAAGGGAAGAACTCGAGACACACGCGCCGTACCGTTGCTGGTCAGTAGCGCTGGCGTGATCGACGGGTTAGACAAGAATCGGTATGCGCGTTCCGACATACCCCGACTACCCGAGCGTTGCGGCACCCGACAGGGAATCCTTTCAAACCAACCCGAGCACCGCCGCACAGACATCATGCCAGCATGCCCCAAGAACAACGGAAAGGAACTCGGCCACGTCCCTCTGACCAGCTCCCACGCCGCACTCGCGCCCCAGAGGCTAGGGAAACCAAACTGGGCGGCCGATCAAATAGTTACCGGCCTGAGCGGAAGCATAGAACTTCGCATAATGTATATTATGTTAAATAATGGACGCAGGTATGTTGGTCCTAGCCCGACTAGCCCCATTTGATGAATTGGCGAAGCGGCTTGTCTCCCGCCCCCGTGAATCACCCTCAGCGCAGCTGACTGTCCTTGCTGGCGCGGCGGTTATAGCCGCTGAATTTCGCCTGGTCGCGATCGTGCGCGCTCTGACAACTAACGCATAGGCGAACGCCCGGATAGGCGGTTCGCCGTGCTTCCGGAATTTCCGCTTCGCATTCTGCGCAGTGCGTCGCCGAGGGCCCATGAGGCAACTGGCTCTTAACGCGGCTAATCGCGTCCTTTACGGTCGCGTCGATTTGATCCTGCACAGCACCGTCACCCGCCCAGCCCGTCGCCATTTCCTGCTCCCAAAGGTCAATTCCGCTTATACGCCCGAGACATTGTATCTATGCGTTCCCAGTCGTACATTTTCAAGCCCAAGATTACCCAACATGACAGGGTGAGCGCCAGTACAAAGGCGCCATAAAAGGGTTTTCCGGGTGGCGTTTCTCAGTCTGCGGCAACGCGGCGCGTAGTATTCTTGTGACCAACGATGCCTGAATTACATGACCCGCGCATGTTTTTCGCTGCCGTGCAAGCTCTGCTGGCCTGGCAGCGCAGCAGCTTGGCGCTGATGGCGTTTGGCTTCGTGATCGAGCGTTTTAGCCTGTTTCTCACCTTGCTGCGTCTGGCGCCCGAAGGTTCGCCGCACCACTTATTTTCGCTCATCGGCGGTGTCGCGTTGATCTTGCTCGGCGCCGCCGTCGCGATCGCCTCGGAGTTGGCATTCCGCCGTTTCGTGCGCGAGTTGCCTAAGCAGGACATACCGAGCGGTTCGTGGGTGTGGTTGGGCTCGATCATCAACCTGGTCGTGGCGGTGATCGGAATAGTGCTCGCCGGTTTTCTAGTGCTGTCCGGCTTCTAGCGAACGAGCCAATCAAGCGAGCGTGGACCCTTGCGGCGAGCCGCCGTACCGATTGGGCTTGCCCTGCTCCGCGCACAAGATAACGAGAGTGATCCACCCAATGAGGGGAACGAACCCGAGGAGCAAGCCAGCCGCTTCGATCGGTATCGTGCAGGCGCCGCGCAGTCACCGCAGCCGTCGAAATCGGCGTACTTGGTGCAACAGATTTCTACCGAGTCGATGAAATTCAGAAACGCATCAATTTTACCAAAACGCCGTTGTTCGCGCTGGAGTACTCTAATCTCGGAGCGGGCGTTGCAATCACAACGAGATCACTATGGAAGAAAAACCTGCCCCTGTTTCGATCGTCTTGGCCGCGAGCGCATTCGCCGCCCACAAGCACCGCGATCAACGGCGCAAAGGCGCCGACGCCAGCCCCTACATCAACCACCCGATTGCAGTGGCAAACGTGCTCGCGAACGAGGCGGCCATCACGGATCCCACCGTCCTCGCCGCGGCCCTGCTGCATGACACCATTGAGGATACGGACACCACGATCGAGGAGCTGGAGGCCGCATTTGGACCGAAGATCGCCGCGATCGTGGTCGAAGTCACCGATGACAAGGCTCTCGATAAGCCGGTGCGCAAGCAGTTGCAAATTGAGCATGCCGCGACCTTAAGTCAGGCTGCCCAGTTCGTGAAATTCGCCGACAAGATTTGCAACATACGGGATATGAGTCGATCACCGCCGGTGGATTGGTCATTCGAGCGCCAAGCCGAGTATTTTGCGTGGGCCAAGCAGGTGGTCGATCAGATGCGGGGCGTATCGCCGGTATTGGAAAAATTATTCGACGCGGCGTTCGCTAGGCGCCCAGCGATGCCGGTTTGATCCGCTCTGCCCGTTCACTGCCCGCCCCAACGCCAAGAGGGCGGCTCGCCCTTCGCATAACAGATCATCAGTAAGAGCACGATCATCAGCAGATTGAAGCCAAGAAACGCAACAACCTGAGCCGGCATCAGGAGCAACGCCGCAATCGCTATCGCGGCAAACCAAACTATCAGCACGACCCATCCCTGCCACATCGTGGGCGGCCCCCATCCCCACCCATAGCGCTTGGCCGGAAACCAATATTGACTTCCCCTGCCATTGGCCGTTGATTTCATCGTCAGACTCCCTGTTTCATCGTTGAATCCCGATGCCTTCTCCAGCCCCTTACCCGACCGCGCGTCCGCCTCGCGTCTGATTCGCACGATCCGTCAGGCCGGCGGCAACGCGCTTAACCCCGGAAAGATTGGACCAAAGGCTTGCTTGGGGCAGAAATTCAATTTGCCCTCCGAGCTTCGTGGGTTGATTGAGACGGACCGTGATCCGATGCAGGCCGCTGCTGCTCGAGACCTTGGCCTCGGAAACGTTTGTAAAAGGAATTATCTCTTCGGTCCTTCCTCGTCGAACCTTCAGGTGATCCTCGCAATCCACCACTTCGTCGGCAAGACGATGGATCGGCGTCTTGTGAAGAAAATACGCCAAAATCCCGCCGAGAATGCATACTGCACCCCAATTTGGCACAGGGTTTCGCCACAGACTGCCGTTGAGCACCGAAGGAGCCATCGCAAACGCGACCAATGCGGCGGCGCTGAGCCATATTCCGCGCTTGAACAAAACGGTGCTCTTAAAAGAGATGACTTGCATGGCTCGGTCGATCCGCATCGGCTGGCGCAGGGTTTGCACTGCTGAGGGCTACTTGCCAAACTGTACCTTATCGATTGCCCAATTTCTCCGCCAGGAACTCACCGCAACCCGTGAGTAATCGCGTCTCCAGTGCTCGTCGGGCTGCCAAATCGCGCACCCCTTCAGGGTTTCGGCCTCGACGGGGCGCCGATGTGGGCATGATGAAAGCGTTGCCGTTGTCGAAAGTCTACCAATTGATCGAGCCGGGCCCGGTGGTGCTGCTGACCACCGTCCATCATGGACGCGTCAATGTCATGGCGATGTCGTGGCACATGATGGTCGAATTTGAGCCCCCTCTGATCGGCTGTGTCGTCAGCAACGGCGATTACAGTTTTAAGGCGTTGAAGGTCACGAAACAATGCGTAATCGCCATTCCAGGGGTTGACCTCGCCGACACGGTGGTCAAGGTCGGCAATTGCTCGGGCCGCGACGTCGCGAAGTTCGAGAGGTTTGCGTTGACCCCGATTCCCGCGAAACGCGTTGCCCCACCCTTGATAGCCGAATGCTTTGCGAATTTCGAATGCACAGTGGTCAACACGCGTCTCGTCGGCACCTATAATCTTTTCGTCTTGGAAGCGCTCAAAGCCTGGATTGATCCGGCGAGGCGCAACTCCAAGACCATCCACCATCAAGGTTTCGGGCGGTTTGTGGTGGACGGCGAGTCAATCACCTTGAAATCAAGGATGAGGTGAATTGCGAATTCGCATCGAGGTCTACATACAACCGCGCGCCTCCGCGACGGAGCTTGCCGGAACGCATGACGGTCTGGTCAAGATCCGCATCGCCGCGCCACCGGTCGAAAATGCCGCCAATCTCGCCTTGATCGATTTCATTGCCCGGCGCCTCGGCATTGCGAAACGTGATGTGCGCGTCGTTTCGGGAGCCGCAAGCCGCCGGAAAATGCTGGAGATCGAGGGTGTAACCGCCGAAACGGTCTCGGCGATCCTGGCGCAGAGCGATTGAGGTGACGCCGGTCAAGGGCGCGCGGCCCCTGGCCGCGGATCACGCATCAATGACCTCTACGGCCGAGCGCGTGTCGAGATCCCGCGGCTCGCACAACGGCTGGGCGTGAGCGCGGGTAGAATTGAATCGATGCGAACGCCGACACCAGCAAGAGCACTATTATTCATCGCAGCCCTGCTGCTCTCCGGCAATTGGGCCTCGAGCGCGCGCGGAGCGGATCAGGCATCGACCCAGTTGGATGAACTCGTCGTGACCGGCGAACGCACCGGGCCTGGAATGTGGCATGTGCATCGCGGCAGCGCGAACTTGTGGATTTTGGGCAGCATTTCCCCGTTGCCCAAAGGCATCACTTGGCGCTCGAAGCAGGTGGAGCAAGTGCTCGGCACGACAAGCATGGTGCTGGTGCCCAAACCCCTCGAAATTGGTATCGTCAGAATTCTGTGGCTGCTGCTCACCGAACGCGACGTGCTGATGGTCGGTGGCGGTAAGCGGCTCAAGGATGTGATGCCGGCGAACCTGCATGCAAGGTTCGCGCTGCAACGAACCAAGTTCACGGAGGACTCGACGAAGTGGGAACGATACCGACCGATCGTCGCCACGGCGTTCCTGCAGCAGGCCGCATTTCATCAGGTCGGTTTATCGGCGCGTTTGGATTTAGGCGCCGCCGTACGCACGCTCGCAAGAAAACATGGCGTTCGCGTCGAGGAAGTGAAGATTGCCGGCGTCGGCGATCTGCTGGACGCGCTCAAGGTCATGCAGCCCGCCACTGAAAACACCTGTGTCGAAGCGTCCTTGGTGACGATTGAAAGCGGCTTACCGCGATTGATTGACCGCGCCCAGGCATGGGCGACGGGCAACGTGGAGCGCATCGAGAACTTGCCGGAGCCGGCGGAAGTAGACGCCTGTCTGGCCGCGCTTGACGCGGGCTCGGCGTCAGGCGACCTCATCGCTCGCTTGCATCGGACCTGGCTCGAGTCCATGGAGCGGCGCTTGCAGAGTGGAGGGACAACCTTGGCGGTGGTCAACATGGATATACTGCTGCGGCGGGGTGGGCTGCTCGATGAGCTGCGCGCCAAAGGATACGATGTGGATGCGCCGTAACGACGCGCCGCGCGGTTAATAAATTATAAATAAGGTAAAGTAATAGTAACAACGTTCTGATATATAACGCTATAATATGCTCTTCTCACGCCTCTACGTTCGCTTGTTTCGATCGCTTGCCGAACTCGGTCCGGGCTTCGCCGCAGCGTCGGTCGATTGCTGCAGTAGGACGTGGTGTCCCGAGCGCAGGCCCGCCGCGTTTCCCTCATCGGTGTCCAAGTGCATTTCCAGCCGATAGGTCGGGGATACGCGTACCACCACATTCTGAAAAAGCATTTGCCGATCTTCGCTTTGCGCGGCCACTTGAATCCGATCCTGATCCTTGAAACCCAGGCGGGCGGCCTCCTCGGGACACATATGGACGTGGCGCAGCGCGCAGATGACGCCGGATTCGAGCTTCGCGGATCCTCGGGGACCCTCGAGCACGATACCGGGCGTTCCCGCAAGATCTCCGGACTCGCGCACCGGCGCGTTGATCCCGAGCGTGATGGCATCCGTTCGGGATAGTTCCACCTGATTGACCGAGCGGGGCGGCCCGACGATGCGTACATGCGGTATCCGCCCGTGAGGACCGACCAAGGTCACCGATTCTTCGGCGGCATACTGTCCGGGCTGCACCAGGTCCGCATGGGTATGCAGCCGGTATTTGTCGCAGAACAGGGTCTCAATGACCGATTCGGTGAGATGCACGTGGCGGGCCGAGATGGCCACGGGTATGCGCACCGGCGCATCTGCCGCCGCAGCCCGCGGGGCCACCGCTTCGCGGTCCGCTCGGTTACCCATCGATTGCTCTCTCGGCGCCTGATCGGCACATTCTCCGTTCCTCGCGCAGTCGCTTGGAGTATGCGCTGCGCCCCGCGGATGGAGGATTCGGATATGTACGTAGTCCACTCGCGGCCGATGATCCGTCGCGGGGCTATTGCTGCATGGAGGCGGGAGGCGCCGGAATCTGCAGCTGGTAAATGTATCTTGGAGCCGATCTCAAGGTGACGTTTACCGGCCGGCATTTCAATTTTCCCAGGTTGAAACGCGTGGTTGTTTGGTAATCGTTTTGTTCCGCATCCTGCCATTGGCTGTCGATCACATTGGCGGAAATCTGCGGCGAGCCATCCGCCGCGGTTTTACATCGTCCCCATTTCAATGAGAAGGTGTGATTGGGATTCGTGCCGCTGTACATCATCGTGACCACGAGTTGATCCGCGCCGGGGTCGTAGTAGACGTTGGCGAACTGGGTCGCCCAGGTGATTTCAGGGCGCATCATGGCCGCAAGGCTCAACATGAATGCAAACAGCGCACCGTGCGGCAGGCGTCGTGCCCGGCCGCGGCGACTGCTGTGAAATGGAATCGTAGAGATATTCACGGCTCACTCGCGTGGACTGGTGAGTTTATAAACCCTCCTCCAAATCGCGTCAAACTCCATCCCGCGACAGGCCGCTCGCTCAAGCTCGTCTCCCCCACCCTCGTCCCTTGAAATCTATCTCGAATGCCATTTTGTACGTTACAGTTCCGAGTGGCGTATTGACCTGAGGAGCATTGCATGAGCGCGATCGCGGCATTTACGCGCCTGAGTGGCCATCAAAGAATTGCCGGAGGACTGGTGCAATCGAGCGGCGGGACTTCGATCGGCGTCATCGATCCGGCTACCGAGCAGCGCATCGGCGAGATTGCCGACGCGACTGCCGCCGATATCGACCAGGCGGTTGCGGCGGCCAATGCGGCGCAGCGTGCCTGGCGCACGGTCAACCATCACCGGCGCGCAGAGCTGCTGCACGAAGTGTCGAGACGGGTGATGGCGGACCGGCCGCTGGTGGCCGAGATGCTGACCCGCGAGATGGGCAAGCCGTACAAGGAGTCCTTCGATGAGGTCGGTTGGTCGGCGAGCGCAATCGACTATTACGCCGAGGTTGCACGCCACGAAAACGGCAAGGTGCTGGGGGCCGCGGTGGACGGTCAGTTTCACTTCACCACCAAGGATCCGCTCGGCGTGGTAGTGATCATATTGCCATTCAATTATCCGCTGTGCCTGCTTTGCTGGCAGGCAGCCGCCGCGCTCGCGAGCGGCAATGCCGTGATCATCAAGCCGTCCGATTTGACGACGCTCACCACGCTGCAATTCGTCGCCGCCTTCGATGCGCTGCCGGCCGGGCTGGTGCAGGTCGTCAGCGGCGGCGCGGCCCCCGGCAAGCAGCTGGTCGAGCATCCCGACACCCACATGATCGCATTCACGGGCGGAATCGAGACCGGCCGCCGCGTCGCGCAGACTTGCGGAGGTCTGTATAAACGAACCCTGATCGAAACGTCCGGCAACGATCCGTTCATCGTGATGCCCTCCGCGCCGGTGGACATCGCCGCACGGGGCGCCGCCTTTGGCGCCTACCTCAATTGCGGCCAAGTGTGTGCGGCGGCCGAGCGCTTCTACGTGCACGAACAGGTGTACGCCGAATTCGTCGATCGGCTGGTGCATTACACCTCGCGGGTGCGGGTCGGCAACGGCCTGGAGCGCGTGGACATGGGACCGCTCGCTTCGCAGCGCGAATTGACGCGTTATCTGCGGATACTCGACCGTGCGCACACCGCAGGCGCCAAGGTGCTCACCGGCGGCGGGCGGCCCGCGCATCTCAAGAAGGGATGGTTCGTCGAGCCGACGGTGCTGGGCGATGTGGCGCCGGACGCTCCCATCATGAACGATGAGACCTTTGGACCCGTCGCGCCGGTATGCAAGGTCAAAAATTTCGATGAGGCGTTGATGCTCGCCAACCGCTCCCGATACGGGCTCGGTGCGACCGTATACACCACCAATCTCGACGAATCGATGCGTGCGGTGAACGAGCTGGAGGCGGGGATGGTGTGGGTCAATGCACCGCTGCTCGATAACGATGCGGGGCCATTCGGCGGCCGCAAGCAGTCGGGGATGGGCCGCCAGCTCGGCTCCGAAGGTTTGGACACCTTCCGGCACACCAAACTCTCGATGATCGACCATGCGGCCAAGGCGCACGATTTCTGGTGGTTTCCCTACGCCGACGCAGAGGCATTCCCGGGTAAAACCGTTGCCTGAACCGGCGCGCAATTCTCTCCCGGGGCAGGCGCTGCCCGCCGAACTCGAGGCGCGCATTGCGGCGCTGGAGGCGGGCGCGGCGCGCTCGGACTTCGACGGCTTGAGCTGGTTTTGGATGATTCTCATCGGAATCGCCATTCCGATACTGTTGCTCGTAATCGGTTGGTGGGCATGAGCGCCCGCGAGAACTTGCTTGCCGACGAAAGCGCATGGCCCCTTCTTCCCGGCGAACGGACCTGGGGCGGCGCACGACTCACCCTGACGCTCGCGACGACCGCGGCGGCAACCTGGTGCTATTTGATCGGCGAGTCGGTGGGCGGCTACCTGGGCTTTGTCAAAGGCGGAGTGGCGCTCACCGCGGGTTGTCTGATCGGCATGCTCTTGGTGCTGCTCGCGGCCGGACCGACCTGCGTGCGCTTCGGCATCGATTCGATCGCCTCGACCAAGCCGCAGTTCGGAGCCCGCGGGTGGATGCTGCCGGCGGTGCTGCAGGGCATCTCCGTCATCGGCTGGAATTCGCTGCTGATCATTTTCTTCGCCAAGTCCGCGGTGCAGCTCGGCGTGGCGCTCGGCCTGTTGGGCTCGGGACCCCGCAGCGCGATCCTGGTGCCCCTGCTGACGTTGTTTGCCTGCGGCGTGATATTCGCCGCATTGCGTCGCGGGGCAAGTGGCGTATCGATGGTGTCGAACATCCTGTTCGCGCACGTGTTCGTGGGACTCTGGATGCTGTACTTGTTGGTGTCGCACCGTTGGCCCGAACTCGTCAACGCCCATCCGGTGCTGGCGAGCCCTAACCGGCTGTGGAACTATACCACCGGCGTCGAGCTCGGCATAAGCGCGACCTTGTCCTGGTGGCCCTATATCGGCGCCATGATTCGCATGGCGCCCAACGGCCGAACGGTCGTGTTGCCGGTGCTGCTCGGCATGGGCGCGCCGGTGCCGCTGCTCAGCCTCATCGGGCTCGCCGGCGTGTTGGTGCTGAAATCATCCGACCCGGCCGAGTGGCTGCGAACCGTGGGCGGGCCCGCCTACGCCATCGTCTCGCTCGCATTCGTCACGGCGGCGAATTTCGGCACGACGACCGCCGGCATCTACGCGTCGGCCATCGGGTTGCGTAACTTTTCGGGCTTGCAGCGGCGCTCGTGGACGACCTTGTTGTTGATCACGATCACGCCGGTGGCGCTGGTGGGTATATTCATTCCGGAGCTCTTCTTTGCCAAATTCGGCAATTTTTTGGCGCTGATCGGCGTCGCGTTCGCTCCGCTGTGCGGCATCCAAATCACCGACTACTTCGTTCTACGGCGCCGCCGCATCGATATTCGCGCGATCTACGAGGTGCAGGCCGCGCGGCCTTATTATTTCTGGCGCGGCATCAATCCGGCCGCGATGCTCGCTCTCGCCGCAGGCTGCTGCACTTACGTGAGCTTGCTCAATCCCCTGACTTACCTGTCGCGAGGTCCTTACGCGTACCTGACCGCTTCATTGCCGGCGGCCGGGATCGCGGCAATGGTCTATTACCTCGCGAGTCTATTGGTCATTCGTGCGGGTCGCGGCGGCTACAACCATGGTTAGCGGACATCACATGAGCGACAAAAATCTGCCGCAACAAGCGCGCATCGTCATCATCGGCGGCGGAGTCATCGGCTGTTCGATTGCGTATCACCTCACCAAGTGCGGATGCCGTGACGTCATTTTGCTCGAGCAGGCGCAGCTCACGGCGGGCACCACCTGGCATGCGGCGGGACTTCTGACTTCCCTTCGCGACACCGAAACGCAGACTCGGCTCGCCAAATATTCCCAGGACCTTTATCGCAAGCTCGAATCGGAGACCGGGCAGGCGACCGGGCTCATCGGCTGCGGCTCCATTCAGCTGGCGATGACGGCGGACAAGGCTGAAGAGATGCGCCGCGGCATTCACATGGCCAATTGTTTCGGCGTCGAAGCGCATGAAATCACCGCCGCCGAGGTCAAAAACATGTGGCCGCTGGCCGATGTCGGCGACCTCGAGGCGGCGTTTTATTTTCCGAATGACGCGCGCGTCAATCCGACGGACGTGACGCAGGCGCTCGCCAAGGGTGCCCGACTCGGCGGCGCTCGATTTTTCGAGAACACGCGGGTTACCGGGATCCTCACCCATCAGGGCCGCGCCACCGGGGTAAGGACCGCGGCCGGCAACATCAGGGCCGAGATCGTGGTCAACTGCGCCGGCATGTGGGCTCGGGCGGTCGGTCGCATGGCCGGAGTCAACGTGCCGCTGCAGGCGGCCGAGCATTATTACCTCATCTCGGAGCCGGTGCCGGGCGTGCATCCGATGCTGCCGATTCTGAGGGATCCGGGCAACTCGGCCTATATTCGCGAAGAAGTCGGCAAAATCATGGTGGGCCTGTTCGAAGCCGAGGCGCGACCCTGGGCCACAGGCGGTGTGCCGCCGGATTTTCGCTTCGGCGAGATACCGCCCGACTGGGAGCGCATGTACCCGTACATCGAAAAGGCGATGCGGCGTGTGCCCTGCCTGCTCGAGACCGGGATCAAACTCTTGTTTTGCGGACCCGAGTCGTTCACCGCCGACCACAATTATCTGATGGGTGAGGCGCCGAACCTCAAGAACTTCTTTGTGGCCGCGGGATTCAATTCGCTCGGCATCCTTTCGGGCGGCGGAGCCGGATTCGTGATGGCGCAATGGATCCTCGAGGGGCAGGCGCCCATGGATGTGTGGTCGGTGAATCTGCGGCGCATGCATCCCTGGCAGGATAACGACCGGTATTTGCGGGACCGGATCGTCGAGTCGCTCGGCATCGGCTATCAAGACCACTGGCCGTTTCGCCAGTGGACGAGCGCGCGGGCCGTGAAAAAGAGCATCCTTCACGACCGGCTCGCGGCCGCCGGCGCGTGCTTCGGCGAGTCGGCGGGCTGGGAGCGTCCGAATTGGTACGCGCGGCCCGGGCAAGCGCCTTCCTACGCCTACGGTTGGGGCCGCCAGAACTGGTTTTCAAACAATGCCGAGGAACACGCGGCGGTGCGCGAGCGCGTCGGTCTGTTCGAGCAATCCTCGTTCGCCAAGTTGTGGGTGCAGGGTCGCGATGCGGCCGGGGTGCTCAATCGCATCGCAACGGCCAATGTCGATGTGGCCATCGGCCGCTGCGTATACACGCAGTTTCTCAACGACGCGGGCGGCATCGAAGCGGACCTGACGGTCACCCGCCTCGCCGCCGATCGGTTCCTGGTGGTCACAGCGGCGTTCACGCAAACGCATGTGGAGGGGTGGATTCGCAACCATATTCCCGACGGCTCGTTTTGCACCGTGAGCGATTTGTCGGACGCGTACGCGATGCTCAACGTCCAAGGACCCGCCGCGCGGGTGCTGTTCGGCGCCGTATCGACGGACGATTTTTCGCCCGCCGGTTTTCCCTTCGCGACCTGCCGGGAGGTTCGCATCGGCTATCAGACCGCGCTCGCCATACGGCTCACCTACGTCGGCGAACTTGGCTGGGAGCTTTACATACCGACTCCTTTCGCACTGTCGGTGTACGACGCGTTGATCGAAGCCGGCAAGGCGCACGGGCTGCGCCACTGCGGCTATCACACGCTGAACTCCCTGCGGATCGAGAAGGCTTATCGCGATTGGTCGCATGACATGGGGTCCGCGGACACGCCGCTCGAGGCGGGCTTGGGATTCACCTGCGATTGGAACAAGCCGGGTGGGTTCATCGGACGCGAGGCGCTCGCGGCGCAACGCGATGTGGGTTTGCCGCGACGGCGGCTGGTCCAGCTCCTGTTGCAGGACCCGCAGCCCATGGTTTATCACAATGAACCCATTTATCGCGACGGCGAACGGGTCGGCTTCGTTACCTCGGCCATGTACGGTCATACCCTGGGCGCGGCCGTTGCGCTCGGCTATGTGGTGAACCCCGACGGCTGCAGCGATGAATACGTCAACTCCGGTCGCTATCAAATCGAACTTGCGAATGGGCGAGTGAGCGCGCGCGCGTCGCTCACGCCGCTCTACGATCCGAAGAATCTGCGCATTCGCGCCTAAACCTTAAGGAGTCAAGCGGGTTGCGCACCGAGTTCGACGTGGTGATCGCGGGGGGCGGCGTGATGGGTTCGGCGTGCGCCTACTTTTTGCACTCCACTCCCGAATTTCGCGGCTCCATTTTGGTGGTGGAACCCGATCCGAGCTACCGCCAGGCCGCGAGCACGCGCTCCGCGAGTTCCATCCGTCAGCAGTTCTCCACGCCGCTCAACATCGCCCTTTCGTCATTCGGCATGCAATTCCTGCGCGATGCGCCGCGGCGCTGGGCGCACTCCGGGTTGGCCCAAGACTTGGGGCTGGTCGAATCGAGCTACCTGTTCCTCGCCACTGCGCAAGGCCGAGCCGAGCTCGCGGATCGGGTGGGGATTCAACAGTCGGCCTCGGTCCCGGTAACCCTGCACGAGCAACCGGCGCTTGCGCGGCGCTACCCGTGGCTCAACACCGCGGATCTCGCGGCCGGATCCGATACCGCCGGCGTGGAGGGCTGGTTCGACGGTCATGCGCTGCTCGCCGCGCTGCGCGGTGCGAATGAGCGCGGCGGCGTGCGCTATGTGCGGGACCGCGTGGTCGGATTCGAGCAGTCTACCGATCGACGAATCCTCGCCGCGAATTTACAAGCAGCCGGCCGCATCGCCTGCCGTTACGCCGTGAACACCACGGGCACGCGCTCCCGCGAACTGGCTGCGAGCGCTGGAGTCGATCTGCCGGTGTTCGCGCGCAAGCGCAGCGTGTTCGTATTCACCTGCCCCGTACCGATCCCAAACTGCCCACTGGTCATCGACCCCTCGGGACTTTGGTTTCGCTCCGATCGCGATCGATTCCTGTGCGGGCCGCCCACGAATCCCGATCCGGATGTGGCGCCGGACGATTTCGAGGTGGATCTTGCGTTATTCGAAAGCCATGCGTGGCCGGTGTTGGCGCACCGCGTGCCGGCGTTCGAGGCGGTGCGCATGACCTCCGCCTGGGCCGGACACTATGACTACAACACCTTCGACCAAAATGCGTTCGTCGGGCCGGTCCCCGGCATTGCGAATCTGCTGTTGGCGAGCGGATTCAGCGGCCATGGCTTGCAGCAAGCGCCCGGCATCGGCCGAGGGCTCGCCGAATACATCTGTTTCGGCCGCTACCGCTCGCTCGATCTCGCTCCCCTGTCCTATGCGCGCTTGCCGGCGAATGCGCCGCTGCGCGAAGTCAATGTGATCTAATGCACCGACTGCGGTGAATTCTCGGGATTTTCAGATGCTACAACTCGATGCCGCCGAACTTGCCCGCCGCCTGGATCGGCGGGCTCTCATAGATGCGCTCGACGCCGCGTTTCGCAAGCCGTGCTCGGTGCCGACTCGCTGGCGGCATCATGTGGAGTCCGCGGTCCCGGGCGAAAGCGGCGGGACATTGCTGATGATGCCGGCGTGGAATCCGGGCGGCGCGCTCGGGATCAAGATCGCCAGCGTCTATCCCGATAACCCGCGCAAGGGTGTGCCGGCCGTGTGCGCCATCTACTTGCTGCTCGATGCCGCGACCGGTCAACCCCGCGCCATACTCGACGGCGAAGAATTGACTCTGCGGCGTACCGGCGCCGCGTCCGCGCTCGCATCCCGGCACCTGTCGTCGCCCGCTGCATCGCGACTGCTGATGGTGGGCACCGGCAGGCTCGCTCCGCACCTCATCGAAAGTCACCTGCTGGTGCGGCCCATTCGCGAGGTGCGCCTATGGGGGCGGCATGCGGATCGCGCCCATGCACTGGCGCAGTCCCTGGCGCGACCCGACGTCGCCATCGAATGCACGGAGGATCTCGAGGCGGCCGTAGGCTGGGCCGACGTGGTCAGTTGCGCCACCCTCTCGCGCCAGCCGCTCGTTCATGGCGCCTGGCTGAAAGCCGGACAGCACCTGGATTTGGTCGGCGCCTATACCGCGCAGATGTGCGAGACCGACGATGAGGCGATCGCGCGCGCCGAGCTGTATGTCGACACTCGCGGCGGCGCGCTCGGCGAATCCGGTGAAATCATGGGCGCCATCGCACGCGGCGTCATCGATCAAAGCGCCGTTCGCGGGGAATTATCCGATCTCGCCTCGGGATCGTTCAAGCGCACGAGTTCGCAAGCGATCACCATATTCAAGAGCGTCGGCACCGCGCTCGAGGATCTGGTCGCGGCCGAACTCGCACTGGCTTGAGTCGTACGCGCCGCCCCCGGCATCAGCGCATTCCCGCCCCGCTCGTCAAATACACGGCAAACGTGCCGAGCCAGTGACCGCCTTCGTAGTGTTCCCCGGTCACGGCGGGAAGCGCCGCATTCCGGTGCAGTTCGGCGGCCGAGAGCAGCGCGCCAATCCGGCGATCGCCCGGCGCGAGACCATGGGCGATGCCTTCGAGCATCCAGGCTCGACTGAGGTTCAGCCCATCGATGTGCGCCAGTTTCGGATCGGCGCGATCGGTCACGTCGGCGGGCTTCAGATAGGCGATCTCTCCGGCGCATCATCCAGCGCCGAGCGCCGCGCCGACCGCGCGGGCCAACTTCGATGCGATCTCCTCGAGTTCCCCGTCGCTCGCATTGTAGGGCGGCGCCAGAATGATGGTGTCGCCGGCCGCGCCATCGACATTGCCCGAACACGGATAGCATATGAGACCGTCGGCGAATGCGCGTCGACCGACGTCGTAGCTAAATCCCCTGGACTGCGCAAACGGCGCACGCGTCTTGCGGTTCTGCACGAACTCGATTCCGATGAAGAAACCGCGTCCGCGCACGTCGCCGACCTCATCGAATTTGGAGAGCGAGTCGCGCACGGCTTCTTGGAATGCAGCACCCGCCGTGCGAACCCGTTCGAGCAATTGGTCGCGCTCGATGATGCGCTGTACGGCAAGTCCTGCCGCGCAAGCGGCCGTATGACCGGAGAATGTGTGACCGGTCATGAACGCGCCATGTTCGCTGAAAATGGGAGCCGACACGCCCGCGGTAACCAGAGTCGCTCCCAGCGGAATGTAGCCGCCCGCCAATCCCTTGGCGACGCACATGATATCGGGCACCACGCCGTCATGCTCCAAGGCCCGCCACGTGCCGCTGCGGCCGGCGCCGCACATCACTTCGTCGGCAATCAGCAATACATCGTATTTGCCGCACACGGCCCGGATGGCGGCCGCATATCCCGCGGGCGCCGGCATCACGCCGCCGGCGGCCCCCACGATGGGTTCGAACACGAATGCCGCCACCGTATCCGGTCCCAGGTCGAGAATGGTTCGTTCCAGCTCGGCCGCCAGAAAGCCGGCAAGGGAAGCCGCTGAACATCCGTCGGGCAGCCGGTAGGAGTTCGCAGCGGAAACGAATGCGACGTCGAGCAGGCTGCCCTCGAACGCACGGCGGCGCGCGGCGAAACCCGAGATCGACAGCGCACCGAGCGTGTCGCCGTGCCACGATCTGTCGCGGGCGATGAAGCGGCGCTTCTTCATCAGGCCGCGCGCAGCGAAATGCTGCAAAGCCACCTTGAGCGCGGACTCGACCGCTTCGGAACCGTCTCCTCCGTACACAATATCGGTGAAGCAGTTTCCGGAAACTCGCAGCATCATTTCGCTCAGGTCTTCGAGGGCCGAGCTCGTGAATAGATACCGGTAGCCGTAGGCTACCGCATCCATCTGGCGTGCAACCGCCGCATTGACCTCCGGATGACTGTGCCCGACGCTGAACACGGCCGGGCCTCCGGAACCGTCGATGTAACGCTTGCCCGCCTCATCGTAGAGATACGATCCCTTGCCGTGGGATATCCTCGGCAAATCCTCAAGTCCAAATCCGCTGCCTCCGCCTCTCGCCATGTGGGTGCCAACCTTCCGTTCGTTGTTGAATGAATCCGCGTCAAATGATTCTGCTGTACTTAATCCGCGGGCCGCAACGCCTTAAGCGCGGTGCAAGCGAGTGCCGCGAAAGCCGTATGTACTAGAGTAATACATTAAATAAGTATTATAAGTATATAATTATTATTATATTAGTAACCTGGTCTAATTGCCAATTGTGTTGCGCAAAGATCATGTTTCCCGACGCGGCCACATCGAGGAGTGTCGACCATGGCGATCAATCCAGAGAATTTGAAGAAAATTCAGGCAGCAGTAGCCAGCTCGCTGAACGAGCAGTGGGGACTTTTCCTGAGCGAGGGAATCGTTCTCGTCATTTTGGGGATTATCGCGTTGCTGCTTCCGGCCGTTGCCACCTTCGCAGTGGCGATCGTCATTGGTTGGAAGGTACCAAAATACTCGGTTGCCTGCCGATGAGGACCAATTTATTGTGGCCAATGCCCTCCTTTAAACAACTCATCGGTCTTCAATGAAAACACACGCACGCGTCGTCGTCGTCGGCGGCGGGATGATGGGCGCAAGCCTGCTGTACCACCTGGCCCTGGAAGGCTGTACGGACACGATTCTGGTGGAGAAGAGCGAGCTCACCTCGGGGTCCACCTGGCACGCCGCGGGGCAATGTCCCAGCATCACCGGCAGCTACAACCTCGCGAAGATCCATGCGTACAGCAACCAGTTGTACCCGCGTCTGGAGGCCCTCACCGGACAGTACGTCAGCTGGCACCCGTGCGGCGGGTTGCGGTTGGCGAACGATGCGCACGAGCTCGCCTGGCTGAAGTACATCTACGGCTTCTCGAAGATCATCGGTTTCAGCATGGATATCGTGGGTCCGGATGAGATCCGCCGCCTGAATCCGTTTCTGACCACGGACCGAGTTCTCGCCGCTGCTTGGACCCGGGACGACGGACACGGCGATCCGTCCGGCCTGTGCAATGCGCTTGCGAAAGCGGCGCGGGATTTGGGAGCGACCGTGGTGCGCCACAACCGCGTCACCGACATCCGCCGGCGCGACAGCGGCGAGTGGCAAGTAATCACCGAGAAAGGCACGATCATCGCCGAGATGGTCGTCAATGCGGCCGGCTGCTATGCCCGCGAGGTCGCCGCCATGGTCGGCAGCGATGCTCCCATCACGAACATGCAGCACCATTACATCGTGACCCATCCGATCCCGGCTTTCGTCGAGCGCGACGGCGAGATTCCGGTGATGCGCGATTCGTATACCTCCGGCTATTTTCGACAGGAGCAAAAATCCGGATTGATCGGCGTTTACGAGAGCACCGGATTGCACGAGGCGTGGGCGCCTCGGGGATTTCCGGAGTGGGAATCCTCCAATGAGCTGTTCCCCGATGAACTCGATCGCATCGCGCCGTGGCTGGAACGGGCGATGGAACGCATGCCCATATTCGGCGAAGCCGGGATTCGCCGCGTCATCAACGGCGCGATTCCGCACACCCCGGACGGCGCGCCGCTGCTGGGGCCCGCGCCGGGGTTGCAAAACTTCTGGATGTGCTGCGGCACCTCGTTCGGTATTGCGCAGGGCGGCGGTTGCGGCAAATACCTGGCGCAGTGGATGCTGCACGGCGATTCGGAAATCAACATGACCGAGTTCGATCCGCGCCGCTTCGGTCCGTTTGCGGACAAGTCGTATGTGCGCGACAAGGTGTTTCTGGATTATCGCCTCACCTTCACCACCCGGCGCCCCGGTGAAGAAGAGATGGCCGGCCGGCCGCGCAAGACGAGCCCCTTGTACCAGACGCTGCGCGCGCGCGGCGGCGTACACTCCGAGACCTTCGGCTGGGAGCGCCCGAAATGGTTTTCTCTGGACGGACGCGAGGAAGACTGCAGTTACCGGCGCAACAACGTGTTCGAGGTGATCCGCGATGAGGTTGCCGCCGTCCATGAGCGTGTGGGCGTCCTCGATCTGACCGGATTTGCCAAGTACCACATCAGCGGACCGGACGCCGAGTCATTTTTAAACCGCGTCTGCGCGGCTCGGATACCGCGCAAAGTCGGCGGCATCGTGCTGGTGCACATGCTCTCTGCGGGCGGGCGCATTTACGGTGAGATGACGGTGAGTCGCCTGGGCGAGGATCGCTTCTATGCGCTGTCCGCCGCCGCCGCGGAACAGCGCGATCAGGATTGGCTGAGGCAGAGCCTGCGGCCGAACGAAGCCGTGCGGATCGACAACGTCACCGAGGAGCGCGGCGTTCTGGTGTTGAGCGGGCCGCGTTCGCGCGAGCTGCTGCGTCAGTTGACCGATGCGGCCCTGGGAAACGAGGAATTCCCGTGGCTCACCGCGCGCGAGATCAGCGTCGCAGGCCACCCGGTGCGGGCGCTGCGAGTGAGTTACGTCGGCGAGCTGGGTTGGGAGCTGCATGCGCCGATCGGTTCGATGGCCGCGCTTTACGCTGCGATCTGGGAACACGGCCGCGCATTCGGCATCGCGAATTACGGGTTGTACGCGGTCAACAGCATGCGCATCGAGAAAGGCTATAAGGCATGGTCGACCGAGCTGACCAACGAATTGACCATGCTCGAAGCGGATATGGCGCGGTTCTTCAACATGAACAAGGGCGACTTCGTGGGCAAGGCGACGACGCTCAGGCAGCCGCCGCGGCCTTTGAAGATCGTCTACGTCGAAATCGACTCGACCGACAGCGACGCGCGCGGCGCCGAACCGGTGCTCGCCGCGCAGGCCTGCATCGGCATCACCACCTCCGGGAGCTACGGGCATCGCGTCAACAAGAGTCTCGCATTCGCCTGCGTCGAGTCGAGTCACTCGGCACCGGGCAGCGTTTTTGAGGTGCTCATCCAGGGGGAGCGCCGCCGGGCGCGCGTGCTCGCGGCCCCGGCATTCGATGCCGACAATTCACGGATGAGGGTTTAGAGCGTGACGATCGATCTGCCAACCCGGGCACGGGTCGTCATCGTGGGCGGCGGCGTCATCGGCTGCTCGATCGCCTATCACCTGGCCAAACTGGGCTGGAACGATGTGGTGCTGCTCGAGCGCAAACAGCTGACGAGCGGCACGACCTGGCACGCGGCGGGGCTGGTCGGCCAGCTGCGCCAGAGCATCAACATGACCCAGCTCGCACGCTACACGGGCGAGCTGTACCGGGGCCTCGAAGCCGAAACCGGTCAGGCGACGGGCTATCGACAATGCGGCTCATTGTCGCTGGCGACCACCGCCGGGCGCATGGAGGAGTTGAAGCGCAACGCCTCCATGGCCAAGGTATTCGGCCTGCCCGTCAATGTCGTATCCCGCGGCGAAATTCGTTCGCTTTATCCGCTCGCCAACCTCGAGGATGTGATCGGCGGCATTCACATACCGAGCGACGGCTACGCGAATGCCGTCGACATCACTCAGGCGCTCGCCAAGGGCGCGCGCACCGGGGGCGTGCGAATTTTCCAAGACGTCAAGGTCACATCCGTCCGCCATGACGGCGAGCGGGTGAAGGGCGTGGAAACCGGGCACGGCCGCATCGAAGCGGACTACGTGGTTCTGTGCGGGGGCATGTGGACCCGGGATCTCGCCGCGAGTATCGGCGTCACCGCACCGCTCCACGCCTGCGAACACTACTACGTGCTGTTCCAGGATGTGCCCGGATTGCATTCGGATATGCCGGTACTGCGCGACTATGACCACTGCAGCTATTTCAAATACGACGCCGGCAAACTGCTGGTCGGCGCCTTCGAGCCGCATGCGCGCCCGTGGGGCGCGGATGGGATTCCCGAGGATTTCGCCTTCGGCGAGATCGCCGGCGACTTCAGCCACTTCGAACCGGTGCTGATGGATGCGATGCGCCGCATACCGGCGCTCGAGCACGCCGGCATTCAAAAATTCTTTTGCGGCCCGGAAAGCTTTACGCCGGATGTGCGCTACCACCTCGGCGAGTCGGCCGAACTGAAGAATTGTTTTGTCGCGGCCGGACTCAACTCCATCGGTCTGCAATCGGCCGGCGGCGTCGGCAAGGTCGTCGCCGAATGGATCCGCGACGGGCACCCGCCTCTCGATCTGTGGGAAGTCGACGTGCGGCGCAATATGCCGTTCCAGATCAACCGCAAATACCTGCGGGCGCGTGTGTCGGAGAGCCTCGGTCTGCTGTATGCGACGCATTGGCCGTTTCGCCAATACGAAACCGCCCGGGGCGTTCGTAAATCGACATTGCATGATCGCCTGGCGCGGGCGGGCGCCTGCTTCGGCGAAGCCTTCGGCTGGGAGCGGCCCAACTGGTACGCTCCGGCGGGCGTCGAACCGTCCTACGCCTACAGTTACGGCCGGCAAAACTGGTTCGAGCACAGCGCCCACGAACATCGCGCGGTACGCAATGCGGTGGGCCTGTTCGACCAGTCCTCGTTCGCCAAGTTTCGGCTCGAAGGGGCCGATGCGACCCGTGTGCTCAGTCGCGTCTGCGCGAACGACGTGGCCGTGGCCCCGGGGAAGATGGTCTATACCCAATGGCTGAACGAGCGAGGCGGGATCGAGGCGGATCTCACCGTGACCAGGCTCACCGAGACCGCGTACTTGATCGTGTCGGGCGCGGAGACTGAAAGCAAGGATTTCAACTGGCTGAAGCGGCACATCGACCCGCAAGCGCATTGCGTGCTGACCAATGTGACCTCGGGCATGGGCGTGCTGTCGCTGATGGGTCCGCGGGCGCGCGAATTCCTGCAGTCGCTGACGCCGGACGATGTATCGGATCGGGCCTTTCCGTTCGCGACCAGCCGGGTGATCGAGTTAGGTTATGCGTTGGTGCGCGCCTCGCGCATCACCTTCGTCGGCGAACTCGGCTGGGAATTGTACGTGCCGACCGAATTCATGCAGGGCGTGTACGACGATTTGGTGACCGAGGGCGTGCGCCATGGCTTGGTGCATGCCGGCTATCACGCGCTGAATTCGCTGCGGATGGAGAAGGCCTATCGGCATTGGGGGCACGACATCACGGATGAGGACACGCCGTGGGAAGCCGGTTTGGGCTTTGCGGTGAAGCTCGACAAGCCCGGTGGATTCATCGGGCGCGAGGCGCTGTTGCGGCAGCGGGAATCCGCAGTGCGCAAGCGTCTGGTGCAATTCAAACTCAAGTCGCCCGAACCGCTGCTTTATCACAATGAACCGATTTGGCGGGGCGACTCGATCGTCGGGTTCGTTCGCTCGGGCATGTACGGCCACACGCTCGGTGCGGCCGTGGGTCTCGGATATGTGGCGCTGCCCGCGCCTGCCGCCGGCGCTGCCAAGGGCACTGCGGGCGACGCGATCGGTGCCGACGATTACGAGATCGAGGTCGCGGGGGTCCGCTACCCCGCCACCGCGTCCCTGCGTCCGTTGTACGACCCAAGGAATGAGAGAATCAAATGTTGAATCAATTCCTGCTGGGTGCCCTCCGACCTTTAATTATGGATGGTCCCCGCTGTGTTCGCGGGTGCTGTGGCGCTTGGACAGGAGGTGTATGACCCCTCCGCGCCCTCCGCGCCGGATCCGTTCATGGCGCTGCTACTGGCAATGGGTAAGCATCTCGCTACAGCAAATTCCCTGCGACTCCTCTCACACCGGCTGCACCTCGACCAGACAATCGTAGAAAAGCGGCGCTCGTCCCAAATCGGTGAGGACATCGCCGTTCGTCAGCTCGTTGGCGTTCTTGCCGTCACGAGTGAGTTTCTTCCACCAAACCGACAGCGCCACCACGACGCCACGTCGTGCCCGTTCAGTGACTCGCGCGCGCAATTCGATGCTGCCGCGATCGTTGAAGACTCGCACGTAGCTGCCCTCGGCGATTCCCCGGGCGCGGGCGTCGTCGGGATGGATGTCGAGCCACGGCTCGCCTTCGGAGGCCCGCAGGCTGGTGACGTTGACGAAGCTGCTGTTGAGAAAATTTCGCGCCGGCGGCGAGATCATCGCGAGCGGCAATCGGCGCGCCAGCTCGCTGCGGGTATCCTCCAGCGGTTCGATATAGTCGGGCAGAGGATCGAGCCCGAGCGATCGCGCCGCACTGGAAAAGAATTCGACCTTGCCCGACGGGGTATCGAAGCCGCCCTCGGCAAACCGTGCGATGCCCTTTGCCGCGCCCACGCGTTTCCAACCTTGCGCGCGCACCGCGTTGAAATCCCAATCGTTGGCGACGGCTGATTGGGCAATCACCTCGTCCGAATCGTCGAAACACGGATCGTTGAATCCCATGGCCCTGGCCAGCAGCCGAAAGATCTCCGTATTCGGCTTGGCCTCGCCCAAAGGCCGGATCGCCGGATTGTTCGCGACCAGGTCGTAGTGCCCGTAGGGCTTCACCACATCGAGATGCTCGAGCTGAGTGGTCGCCGGCAGCACGATATCCGCATAGTCGGCCGTGTCGGTCTGGAAGTGCTCGAGCACCACGGTGAACAAATCCTCGCGCGCGAAACCCGCGGCCACACGTGCCGAATCCGGCGCCACCGCCACCGGATTGGAGTTGTAGACGACCACTGCACGGATTGCTGGGGTCGCGTCGTTGAGTGCCCGGCCGATGGTCGACATGTTGATGGTGCGCGGCGTGCGCCCGGCCAACAAGTCCGGGCGCGACAGTGCTTGATGGTCGATCGTGAAATTGCCGGATGTCGAGAGCATGATGCCGCCAGCCGCCTCGCGAAATGCGCCGATGAGCGCCGGCAGACAGGCGATGTTGCGCATCGCCATGCCGCCGCCGCGTACGCGCTGCAGCCCGTAATTGGCGCGGATCAGGGCGGCCCGCGTGGTCGCATACAGATGCGCGAGCGACTCGATCTCGGCCGTCGTGATCCCGCAGATCGATGCAACCCGCTCCGGACCGTACAGGCTCGCCCGTTCACACAGCTCATCGAATCCCAGCGTGTGCCGGCTCACATAGTCGTGATCGATGAGGTCGTCGCGAATCAGCACGTGCATGAGGCCAAGCGCGAGCGCCGCGTCGGTTCCCGGCAGCAAGGCGATATGGGTGTGGCACTTTTCGGCCGTGAGAGAGCGGTAGGGATCGATGGCGATGAGTTTCGCCCCGAGGCGCTTGGCCTGCTGCGCGCGCGCCCAAAAATGTACGCTCGAGGTGATCGCGTTGCAGCCCCAGAATATGATGAGCTTGGCGTGGCAGGCCAACTCCACGTCGATTCCGATTCGCGAGCCCAAGGTGATCGCATGGCCGGCGGAGCCGGCCGATGCGCAGATCGTACGATCCAAAAGACTTGCGCCCAGCCGATGAAAGAAGCGCTGGGACATCGACTCGCCCTGCACCAATCCCATGGTTCCGGCGTAGCTATAGGGCAGGATCTGTTGCGGATCGTCGGCCGCGACGGCGGCAAGCCGCGTCGCGATCGCCGCGATGGCTTCGTCCCAGGTGATTTGCTCGAAGCGCCCTTCCCCCTTCTTGCCGATCCGGCGCAGCGGATGCAGCAATCGATCCGGGTGATAGGTCCTTTCCGTATAGCGCGCCACCTTGGTACAGAGCACGCCGGCGGTGGGTCCATGTTCGGCCGATCCGGTCACTTTGAGGGCCACGCCGTCCTTGACGTGCACCTCGAGCGCGCAGGTGTCGGGACAATCGTGCGGGCATGCGCCCTTGACGATCGATACCGCGGAGGACGGCGGCGCAGACGTCATGCCGCGTAGCCCGTTTCAAGAATGCGCTCTATGAACTTTTCGCATTGCGCCAGCTGCGCCAGCGCGACGAATTCATTGGGACGATGCGCTTCGGCGATGTCGCCTGGTCCGCAAATCACGCTCGGCACGCCCATTTTCTGGAACAACCCCGCTTCGGTTCCGTACGACACCTTGCCCACCTGGGTGCTTCTCGCGAGCCGCATTGCCCACTGCACGATCGCATCGGTTTCAGAGGCCGCAAGGCCGGTGGTCTGGCTGGCCCACACCAAATCGATGCCCGATTCGGGATCGATCGCCCGCATTTCCTGCGTCAAGAGCTCGGCATAGGCGCGAATTTCCTGGTAGAGCGCATCGGAGGATGCCTGTGGCAGGGTGCGCATGTCGAACTGAAATTCACAATCCTTGGGGATGACATTGGCCGCGATTCCGCCGCGGATCACCCCCGTCGACATGGTCGTATAGGGTACGGTGAAGCCGTAGTCGCGCTGCTCGAACTGCGCGAGCCGGTCGGCGATCTGGCGAATGAACACGATCAGCCTTGCGGCATACTCGATGGCGTTGACCCCGTACGTCACGTAGCTCGAATGCGCCTCGCGCCCGTGCACGGCGCAGCGGAATCGATTCATGCCCTTGTGAGCGATTATGGGCTGCATCGATGTCGGCTCGCCCACCACACAGCCGGCAGGCCGAATGCCGTTCTCCTCCAGGTCGCGAATCAATTCGCGAACCCCGAGGCAGCCCACCTCCTCGTCGTAGCTCAGGGCGTAGTGCAGCGGCGCATCGAGCCGATTGGCGTTGAGGGCGGCCACGAATTTTGGCGCCTGCGCCAACGCGACGCCGATGAATCCCTTCATGTCGGCCGAGCCGCGCGCATAGAGCTTGCGCTCGCGTTCGACCGCCACGAACGGATCGGTATCCCAATTCTGGCCGTCCACCGGAACCACGTCGGTGTGGCCGGAAAGGATCAGCCCGGGCTTCTTGGAATCGCCCAGCGTGGCGAACAAGTTGGCTTTCTTGCCGCTGGCATCGTAAGTGAGTCGGGTGCTCGCCCCGGCCTTGATCAAATAGTCCCGAACCCACTCGATGAGCGCCAAGTTGGAGTCCCGCGACACGGTGGGAAACTCGATTAGGCGCTCGACCATGGTGCGCGCGGCGGCACTCGGAACGGCGGGTTCGGCAGTGGCGCTCATGACTGGGATGCCTCAAGCGTAAAGACCCATTTTACCTCAATTGACGGGCACGAGAGTCAGTTCCCGCAGCATGGGTTTCAGTGCGAAATGCCGGCGGCTTCTCTAGGTGCGTTGACGTACCGACACAGCCAGCGGATTCGCGGTTCAATTGCGCGGTACCCAATTAACGGAGATTTCACATGTACTACGGTTACTACGGTGGCGGCCTTCTCGGAACTCTCCTCATCGTTGCGCTTGTCGTGGTGTTGATGCGCAGATCTCGAATGTAAACCGACCGGGCGAGAAGCCGATCATCTCGTGGGTGCGGCGCCGTACAGACAGCGCCGGTGCTTGCGCCCACTGTCGGAATCCTGAGGAGCAAACATTTAAACGCAAGTGTGCGCCATCGGCGCTCTTTTGGGCTTACGAGCAATTGTGCTGCGACGAAACAGTGGACCAAGGGTAGCGAATGACAAACGAACTGACTGGCAATTGGGTATTGGCAAGCATCCCGGCAAAAGACCGCAGGCGCCTAGCGGCGCAACTTGAACCTGTTTCTCTCAAATTCGGGCAGATACTCTACGAAGCCGGCGCCAAAATCCGCCACGTATACTTCCCTCTCAACTCCCTCATTTCGTTGCTGACGGCGGTCGATAAACGCCGCTCGCTAGAGGTGGGCATGGTCGGCAACGAAGGCATGACTGGGATGCCCTTTGTGCTGGGCATCGGTGAGTCGGGCGTCCGCGCTTTGGTGCAGGGCGCCGGCAACGCATTGAGCATGCCCGCGGCGTCTTTTCGTATCGAGTTCGACCGAAATCAGCCATTGCGCCAAGGGCTTTTTCGCTATACCTACGCATTGATGGCGCAGATTTCGCAAACCGCCGCCTGCAACCGCTTCCACGAGGCGGAACAGCGCTTGGCGCGCTGGCTGCTGATGACCCGCGAGCGCGTCGGGTCGAACGAGTTTGCGATGACGCACGAATTTCTCGCGCATATGCTGGGTGTGCGCCGCGGAGGCGTTACGGAGGCCGCCAGCGCACTCAAGAGTCGCGGATTGATCGACTATCATCGGGGAAAAATGCAGATCCTTGACGCGAAGGGGCTTAAGCGCTCCGCTTGCTCATGCTATCAAATCGTGAAAGCCGCATTCGATCGCGCGCAGAAACTCTCGCCTTTGGGATGTCCCGTCTCACTTGAACAACCAGAGATTGAGCAGCAAGAGAGCTATGTAGGCGGCAATCCACAGCGCCTTCGGCAGCGATTGCGAGTGGGCGGGCGACGGCATATCCGCCGGGTTGCTGCGCCGGTTAAGCGAAGCGGCACGGCGGGGCAATAGAGCGATCAAGCGAACGGCAGTCGGCGTAGGATCCCCAAGCATCGGCTGATGACTTGGAAGTGCCGCTATTATGGAGGTCAACTTCTGCACCGCGGTGTCACGAGGCAATCCATCCAAGTCGGCGGCTTCTTGCCATGGGTCGATGTTCTGCCGCGCGAACGCCGAGAGCACCGTGACCAGCAATCCATTCTTATCTTCGCCGATCGGAGAGTATAAAAACTCATTGAACTCGGCAGGGACGGAAGAAGGCGAGACAGTTGAAGCCATCGCAACATTAATAAACGATTAACGCGAACTCGTCGGTGCGGTTTCGCACAGACCTGGCATCTTTGCACGTTGCCGCTCAACTCCGGTTTCATCCGTTGCGGCCAGGTTGTCCTCACGCTAGCAGATACGTGGCAGTTGGCGGGCGACCCGGATCCGGACCTCCTCCAATGACATGATCGTGATTCCCATTATACTTTGATGGCAACCGAGGAGCGCGTGCAGATGCCCATGAGAGATTTTCGTCACCCTGCCGGCGCATGTGCGGTGACCGTGCTTGCATTGGGTTGGCAATGCGCCGCCTTCGCGAGCGATATGCTGCTGATTCACGGCCATGTCTACAGCGGCAATCGGCAGGCTCCCTGGGCGGCGGCCGTTGCGATCACGGCAACGCGCATCGAGGCCGTCGGCGACGATGCGCATATCCTCAAGCGCCGCGGCGCGCACACCCGGGTGATCGATCTGCACGGACAAACCGTGATTCCCGGCATCGTCGATTCGCACATGCATTTGCTGTACGGCGCCATTGCCCTGCATGGCCTTAATCTGTCGACGCCCTCCTCCAGCGTCACGCCGGACAAGCCGCAACTATTGATCGAGCGTTTGCAAGCCTATGCCGCGGCACATCCCAAGGATGCGATCCTGTTCGGCCGTGCCGACTTCAGCACCGTGCCGCCGACGACGCCGACGCACGCGCTGCTCGACCGCGCGGTTGCCGACCGGCCGGTGATGATTCACAACACCTCCGAGCACGCGCTGTGGCTGAATGGCGCGGCGCTCGCGATGGCGGGAGTGACCGACCGCCCGGTGGCGGACGCCGACGAGGAGCGCGGCGTGATCCGCGATGCAAGCGGTCGTCCGAGCGGCGTGTTGCTTGAAGCGGCCATGCAATTGGCTGCCCGCGCCGTTGCGGCGCGACTGCCGGTGGAAGATCAGTTGACGATGGTGCAGGCGGCGACCCGCTACTTGAACAGCTTCGGCATCACCAGCGTCGTCAACGCGACCGGCGATTTGGCCGAATTGAGGCTGTACGCGACGCTGCGCGACCGGGGCGCACTCACGGTGCGAACGCGCACCGCCTTCGGAGCGGTTGCCGTGCAGCAGCGCTTGACACCCGAGTTTCTCGCCGACCTGGATGAGGCCCGCCGGCTTTATCACGACGATTGGGTGGCGGCCAATCTGGTGAAGTTTTTTGCGGACGGCAGCACCGGACTCGTTCCGCCATTGGTGTATGCGCCGCAAGACTACGCGGCACTGGTGATGCAGCTCGATCAGCGCGGCTATCAGCTGATGACGCATGCGCTGCGGGCCGATTCGGTGCACATGGTGCTCGATACCTATGAGCGCTTGGAGCAGGCGCACGGCCGGCGCGACCGCAGGCTGCGCATAGAACATGCCGACCTCATCGACGCCGCCGACCTGCCGCGCTTTGCCTCGCTCGGCGTGGTGGCCGACATGCAGCCGACGTTCTGCTGCGGCGAGGACGGCGGAAATTTCGACCCTGCGAATCAGATACCGTCAGACCGCTGGCAAAGCCTCGTACAGGGCGGCGCTATCCTGGCGTTCAGCAGCGACTGGCCCTGCACCTGGCCGCCCGATCCGTTCGTGTCAATTCAACAAGCGGCGACACGCCAGATATGGCGCTCGGCCGATACCGCCAACGTTGCCGGCGAACCCGTCGACGGCGCAGCGCAGGCGGGTGCCGTCCCGACCGGGACTCTGTATGTGCCGGAGGAACGGATTGCAGTCGAGGATGCGGTTCGCGCCTTTACCCAGGGCTCTGCCTACGCGGCCTTCGCCGATACCCGGGTCGGCACTCTGGAAGTGGGTAAGCTGGCCGACTTGGCGGTGCTGTCCCAGGACATCTTCGCCGTGAACCCCTCGAGCATCGCCAAAACCCGCGTCACCATGACGCTGGTGGGCGGCAAAATCGTCTATACGGCGCCCTGATCGCCGCGCGTTGGGGCTGCGGCACCTTCAAAAACTGCGCGCCGTAACAACGGCGCGCCTTAACGCTGCAGCGTCTTCGATTCAGGCCCCCGGCTTTTGGGCCCACGCATTGCACCAGCCGCCCGCCGGAACGCTCTTGCCGGCGAAAATATTGCAGCCCGCCGAGGCATCGCCGGCTTTCCCTTGAAATTGCGAACAATTGGCGCATTTCTGTGTCGGCTTGTAGGTGGGATTTGCGCTGGCATTGACTTTGCTGCCGTCGGGGGCGTATTTGACCGCCTTGGCCATCGGATCGTTGGGGTCAAGAGGCGTCAAGGCGGCGGCGCCGGCCATGTTGCCGAGCAGCCCCATTGCCGGAACCAAGGCCCCTGCGATGAGCCCGCCTTTGATGACTGCGCGACGCGAGATTGTGTTTTGCATCTTTCAAGATCCTATCGGTGGGAAGTAAGCCGTAATTTTCCGCGATTTGCGGAGTCTTTGTGATACGCGGATATCTCTGTAGCGATACGTGGATATCTCATAGTAGATGAAGTGATCTTAATCGATCATCGGGATGGGCGAAAGCGAGTGGTGACAGGGGCGCAGGTTCACGTTACCGTCCAGTCATGACATCTTCAGTCGAATCGAGTGACATTGATCTGGAGGCACTCGGTCGATCGGTGCTCAAGCTGCGCGCCGTGGTCCCGGAGGACGCCTCCACCGCCGGCATCTTGGGTCAGGAGCGCATCGGCAACGGAATCGTCATCGGTTCCGACGGATTGACCCTTACCATCGGCTACCTCATCGCCGAAGCCAGCGATGTGTGGCTGACCGCTCACCGGGGCCGCGAGGTGGCCGGCCACCCGTTGGCCTATGACCCGGTAACCGGTTTCGGATTGGTCCTGCCGCTCGAAGAATTATCGGTCCCGCCTCTGCCGTTTGGTGCTCCCGCGGTCTTGGATGCGGGCAGCAAAGGCTATGTGTTGAGTTCTCCTGAATTCGCCAAGCCGCAGAGCGTGCAGATCTTGGCACGGCGTGAATTTGCCGGCGCGTGGGAGTATCTGCTGGACCAGGCGATATTCACCACACCCGCGCACCCTCATTGGTCGGGCGCCGCGCTCATCGACCAGCGCGGCGGCCTGGTCGGTGTGGGCTCATTGCTGGTGCGCGAAGTGGTGTCGGGCGAGCAATTGAACGCCAACATGTTCGTGCCGATCGACTTGCTGCAACCGATCCTCGAGGACCTGCGCACGCGTGGTCGCGCAACACGGCAATCGCGGCCCTGGCTGGGTGCCTACGCCGTGGAGGTGAGCGGTAAGGTCTACGTGACCGGTACGGCGGAGAGCAGTCCGGCCCGCCTTGTGGACATGCGGGAGGGAGATTTGATCACCCACGTTGCGGATCATGCGGTGGGCAGCGTGGCCGAGTTCTACCGCCGGCTATGGGCGTTGGGTCCGGCGGGAACCGATGTGCCGCTCACCCTCTTGCGTAGCGGCACCCGCTTGAATGTGACCGTCCATTCGATCGATCGAGCCGATCATTTCAAGCGCCCCCAGGCGCATTGAAGCGGCAGGATATGGGTGTCCCTGGGCCGTCGCTTTCGGCAATCCCGCACGCGGCGCATCTGGAACGCTTGCGCGGAATCGCCGCCATGATCGCGGCGGTATTCGTGTTTGCGATCATGGATGCCTTGATGAAGCGGCTGTCGGCCCATTACGGGCCGCTGCAGATGTCGTGCATGCGCTGCCTGTCCTCCCTGCTGTGCCTGTTCTTGATGATCGCCTGGCAGCGCTCATGGGCGAGCTTGCGGGCGACCGCTCCTCTGTTGCATCTGTGGCGCGGGGTGCTCGGCGTCGCGATGCTCGCCGGCTTCGTGTATGCCGTGCATCGCTTGACTTTGGCACAGACCTATTCGCTGTTCCTCGCGGCGCCGCTGTTGATGACCGCGCTCTCAGTGCCGCTGCTCGGCGAGCAGGTCTCCGGCCGGCGCTGGCTCGCCATCGTCGCCGGCATGAGCGGTGTGCTATGGATCCTGCAGCCTTGGAGCAAAGGATTCATTCCCCTTGCGGCCGCTTCCGCGGCCGCGGTCGCGACCATCTGCTATTCGCTGAGCGGTTTGACCGTGCGATCGCTCGGGCGCAGCAATTCGAGCATGTCCATGGTGTTCTGGTATCTGGTGCTGGTCAGCCTCGGATCGGGGATTCTCGCGGCCGGTGATTGGCGCTCCGTGCTACCCGGCGATTGGCTGTGGCTTGCCGGCATCGGAATATCCGGAGCACTCGGGCAATTCTGGCTGACGGATGCCTTTCGGCGTGCTCCGCCGTCCGTGGTCGGTCCCTTTGAATACACCGCTATTCTCTGGGCGTTCGGGATCGATTGGCTGTTCTGGTCTGCAACCCCCTCGATCGGCTTGGTCGTCGGTGCCGGCATCGTGATCGCCAGCGGCCTATTCGTGATCTGGGACGAGCGCCAGCTGGCGATGCTTGCCTTGAATCCCGCCTGCCCGCCGCCTTGAGTTCCAGGGTCAGGCGCGGCGCGACCAATACCAATAAAACGGCAGGCCTATCAGCAGCAATGCCACGCCCTGCAGCGCCTGGCGCGGGGCCGCGACGAAGGTATTGACCAGCAACGCGGCGGTCACCAGTAAGAACAGGCTGGGAACGACCGGATAGCCGAAGGCGCGATAGGGACGCGGCGCATCGGGCATCGTGCGCCGGAACACGAACAACGATGCCGTGGATAATCCATAAAACAGCCAGGAGGCGAAAATGACCGAATCGGTGAGTGTGTCGTAGGTTCCGGATGCCGCGAGCACGCTGCCCCAGATTGCCTGCGCCAATATGGCTCTCACCGGAACATTGGAGCGCGGCGACAGCTTGGCTAGACCGCGAAAAAATAGACCGTCGCGGGCCATGGCAAACGGAATGCGTGAATTGGCGAGCACGCTCGCATGCAAGGACCCGAAGGAGGAGATCATGAGCGCCACCGCGGTCAAGGACACGGCGACCGGTCCCAAGAAGCGCTTGAGAACCTCGGTGGCCACCGACGAACTGATCGGAATGTCGGCAATCTCGAGAGGCGTCAGCGCGTAGTAGTACGCGATGTTGACGAACAGATACAGCGCGCCGACCACCAGCATGCCGCCGATGAAGGCGCGCGGCAGGTTACGCTGCGGATCGCGAATTTCGCCTGCGAGCGGCGCGACGTTGTTCCAGCCGTCGTACGCCCACAGAGCCCCGAGCATGGCGGCACCGAAGCCCGCAATACCGCCTCGCGCCGAGGCGGCGACACCCTCGCAGCTGCCGAGCATGCCGGAGCCCTCGAGATGCGCCCAATCGCCGGGCGCAAATATGAAGGCGCCGATACCGATGCCGAGCACCAGTGCGACCTTGGCGATCGTCGCCAGGAGCGCGGTGCGGCCTCCGGTCGACACCGAGGCGCAATTGATGAGCGCCACGGTCCAGATGGTCGCGAGCGCAACGATGGTCAAACCGCCGACTTGCAGGTGTAGACCGAGTAATTGACCGTCGATGTGCCACTGCCGCAAGGCACCGCCCAATGCCACATTCATGAAAATCGCGAGCCCGACGGCGAGCGCGGCTTGCGCGCCGGTGCGAAAAACCGTGAACGCCATCCAGCCGAAGAGAAATCCCACCACCCGGCTGTAGGCACGGCGCAAATACACGTAGTCGCCGCCCGCCTCCGGCATCATCGCGGCGATCTCGGAATACGAAAAGCTGCCGGCCAGCGACAGAAGACCCGCGGCGACCCACACCAGCATGACCGTTTTGGCGCCGCCCACGTTGCAGGTCATGACGCGGGTCTTCAAGAAGACTCCGGCGCCGATCATATTGGTGACGTTGACGGCAATCGCCGCCCACGCGCCGACGCCCCTGGTCAGCTCGGGCCGCGGTATTGCCTGTGTGCTCTCACGATGCATCCCTCGTGTAGTATCGCAGGATCTGCCGGAGGATTACTCTAGAATATGGCCCTTGGCTCTCGCCGCCTTCAAGGCCCGGCGGGGCCGCTACTGTCCGGTCTTGATCCGGGTCCACACCCGGGTGCGCAACCGCTCGTAGTCGGGGCCGAGTTCGGCGGGCAGGTACAGCCGCGCGCGAATCTCGGGCGGCGGATACACGGCCGGATCGTCCAGGATGTCTTTGCGGACATAGGGCCGCGCCCCGAGATTGTCGTTGCCGTAGTAAATGTCGTTGCTGATCTCGGCAATCACCTTGGGCTCGAGGATGAAATTGAGGAACTTGTGCGCGGCCTCGGGATGCGGGGCCGAGGCCGGAATCAGCAATGCATTGTAGGTGATGTTGGAGCCTTCCTTGGGCAGCGTGAACGCGAGATGAGCGCCGGTTCCATCCTCGCGCACGCGAATCTGCGTGACCGAATAATCGCTAGACCAGGCGATAGCGAGGCACGTTTCCTTCGACGCCAATTGGTGCCAATAATCGTTCGAGTCGAACTGGCGGAGGTAGGGCCGCACCGCCATGACGACCTCTTCGGCCGCCTTGAGGTCCTGGATGCTCCGCGAATTCGGATTGCGATGCAGGTACGCCAGAGCGAGCTCGATCACGTCTTCCGGAGAATCCAGGAAGGTCACTCCGCAGTCGGCGAATTTGGAGATTACCTTGGGGTCGAACAGCATGGCCGAGCTGTCGATCGGCGCGTCGGGCATGCGGGCCTTGATCATGTCCACGTTGTAAATAAAGCCGTTCATGGCGTGCAGATAGGGAACCGCGTAGCGATTGCCCGGATCCGCCTGCGCTTGCAACGCAAGCACCGCCGGATCCAAGTACTTCCAATTGGGGAGTTTGCTCTTGTCGAGCGGCATATAGGCGCCCGCCTTTATCTGGCGGCCGTAAAACCCGGTGGTTGTGCTCACGATGTCGAATCCCGAATGGCCCGCCAACAGGGCCGTCTCCAGGGTCTCGTTGGAGTCGTAGAACTGGTAGACGACCTTGATGTGCGTGGCGTTTTCGAATTCCGCGATCGTCTGATGGCCGATGTAGTCGGCCCAGTTGTAGATATTCAGCACCTGCCCTTCGGGCTCGGTTATCGGCTGCTTGCGCCCGCCGCAGGCGCAAACCAACAGAGCGGCGCAGAACGCCGCCGCGAGGTATCTAGACACGCGCCAATTCAGAATCGAGCCACTCATGAAACTGCCGGATTGCGTATTCCTCGGGCATGACGACTCCGCGGACGTGGGGCGCCGCACGCAGTCCCCGTTGGTTCAGCTCGCAAACCTCCGCGTCCTCGGTCATGACCAAACCGGTTAACTCCAGGATGTTGTGCAAATCGAACTTCGGGTCCGCCAATGTCTGCGGCATGAATAGATATTCGACGCGCAGCTCGGTCTGCTCCGGCCCCAGCGGCCGCAGGCGCACCACGCGCACGTAGTCGGGGTGGCCGACGATGAACGCCGACGGCAGAGCGGTCATGTAGACGTAACCCATTTTGCGGTCCTCTGCCGAGATCCCGGGAAAGGGCGCTGCGCTCAATTGGCCGTCCGACGACCAGGTGTGAGCGCCCGCGCGCACACCGCCCTTGTACTTCGGATCGGCATCCGCCGCATGCCGGGTCCAATGCGGATCGTCGCGTTCCTCCATGATGCCGCGGCTGTAAATGGGCACCAGGCTCGACAGCTTCGGATGCACGCCCGGGCAATGCAGGCACTCGTTGAAGTTCTCCCAGAAGATCTTCCAATTGCTTTGAATCGTCTTGACGAACACATGCCCGACGTCGAGTTCGCCCAACCGCCAGGCGTCAAGCCGGTCGAGCCGCACGTCGAACAGACGATCGAAGGCCGGCGGATGCTCCGTCAGCGCGACGAATATGAATCCGTTCCATTCGTGCACCTTGATTTTGTACAGCGGATAATCCGCCACGTCGAAGCCGGCGCCGTGAGATTTCGACGAGGTGCGCTTAAGTTCGCCCTGCAAGTTGTAGGTCCATGCGTGATAGGGGCAAATGATGGCGCCGGAGCGCAACGTTCCCGCCTCCTCCCGGCACAAGGCGGCGCCGCGATGGCGGCAGGTGTTGTGAAAGCCCTGCAGTGCGCCGCGCTCGTCTCGTACCAGCAACAGTTTCTGCTCGCCGAGATCGAAGGTGCGGAACGCCCTCGCGGAGGCAACCTCGCTCGAACGGCCGACGTAGATCCAGTTGCGGTACCAGATCCGCTGCAGTTCCCGCTCATAGTGGCGCGGCTCGAAATATGAATCGGCGGACAGGCCCGGCGTGAGTTCGGTGAGTCCGGTGCAGCCCGGGTCTGTGGTCTCGGATGTGCTCATGATGCGCCCTCCTTCGCCTGCGAAATCGCGCCGCTCGGCGCGATCGTAGGGCTCATGCTCGCATCAATGCCCCGCTGGGATCAAACGCGGCGGCGGACAGCGGAG
>OBLU010000547.1_pt1 | contig 35400 bp, 38 predicted proteins | sample 1518681 | NCBI WGS metagenome assembly OBLU01 (sample SAMEA3539304, study PRJEB22396) | soil metagenome | biome: tundra; feature: field; material: soil | place: USA | collected 2010-05 | depth 0.15 m
CGGCGATCTGCGCAGGGTCGATGGTCACGGGCAGATCGCCTCGCACGCGAGCTTCTTGGAAGAGCTTGGGGAGAAGCTGCCTGAACGAGCTGCGCGCGCGGGTGCGGGCGGGGTCGCGATGGTATTCGCGCAGGATCAGGGCAAATGTTGCGCGTGGCCTTCGTTGGCTCTGGTCGGCGAGCACGACCGCGGCGCGCTGGAGCGCCACGTCGAGCGCATCGCCGGCTTCCATCGATCGGATGGCCTCTTGCGCCATCGTTTCTTCGGTCGCGGCATTTATCTGGAGCAGGATGTCGATCTTGCTGGCGAAGTGGAAGTAGAAGGTGCCCTTGGTGACACCGGCGGCTCGCACAATGTCTTCGACCGTGGTCGCGTTGTACCCTGCGTCTGATCCCCGTTCGGTCCACAACGTCGTCGCGGCATCGATGAGGGCCGTGCGAGTGCGACGTGACCTGCCCTGCGCGAGCGTCGCACGCCGCGTGTTCGACGCCGGGTCGGGCGGCCCGATCACAAGAGACCCCGGTGCGTCAGCGCGCGTCATCTGGAGGCGAACTCGAACAACTTCGGAGCCACCTTCGGCCGGCTGACGCATCGCGCCCCGGAGTTACCGCCCCCGACGATTCGCACCACACCGTCCATTCGTTGTCTTTACCCGGTGGTTCGACGCATCCGGGCCACCGCCTCTCATGACGTATATGCAATCTCATTGCTTTTGATGTCTCAGCCAGGCATCCCCGTCGTCCGACGCTGCCTGGGTGTGTCCCACCATAAGGCCATATTTAGACCGACGCCTAAATACCCAGTACGGTCTAGCTGTCCATCCCAATGCCGCGGCGCCTGCGTCGCGACCTCGAGTTGAGGACCGAAATGACTCTTGACCTGAGCTCCATCGAGATCGTCGACGCTGACACGCACCTCATCGAGACTGCCGACCTCTGGACAAGCAGGGCTCCGGCAGCGATCAAGGACAGGGTTCCCCACGTCGAGGAGATCGACGGGAAGGACTCCTGGGTGATGGAGGACACCGTGCTCGGCCCCGCCTTCATCGGCGGCGTGATCCGCAACGACGGCGCAAAGATCGAAACTGAGATTGCCTATAGCGAGTGGGGCTTCGAGGACGTCCACCCCGGCGGCTACGACCTCACCGCGCGCCTGGCGGTCATGGACGCGGCAGGTGTCTCGGCGCAGGTCGCGTTCCCGAACAACCTCGGGCTCGGTGGTCAGGGCGTCGCAATGGCGAGCTCAGATCAGGCACTCCTCAATGCCTGCGTTGAGATCTACAACGATTATGGCGCTGAAGTCCAAGAGCGCTCCGGGAATCGGATCCTGCCGATGGCGGTCATGCCGGCGTGGAGCGTCGACGCCTGTGTGCGCGAAGCTCGCCGCGGCCACGCCAAGGGGCTTCGTGGCGTCAACATCACGTCAGACCCGTCAGACCAGGGGGCTCCGGACCTCGCTGATCCCGTCTGGGACTCGTTGTGGAGCACCTGCGTCGAACTGCAGCTGCCGGTGCATTTCCACATCGGCAATAGCGACACTTCGATGAACTTCTACGAGAACTATTCGTGGGGCTCGAATTCCGAGTCGGTCAAGCTCGCGATCGGCGGCATGATGCTGTTCATCGGTAATGCTCGGAGCATCGTCAACATCATCGCCTCCGGAATGCTCGAGCGTCATCCTGAGCTTCAGATCGTTTCGGTTGAAAGCGGTTGCGGGTGGATCCCGTTCGTGATGGAAGCACTTCACTACGAGATGGCTGAGAACTCTCCTCAAGCCCTCTCCAAGCTTTCACTTACCCCGCTCGAGTACTTCCAGAGGCAGATCTACGCGACGACGTGGTTCGAACGGGCCGACATCGCATACACCATCGGGAGGGTAGGGGAGGACCGCATCATGTTCGAGACGGACTTCCCGCACCCCACGTGCCTTTACCCCGACCCATTGAAGATAGCGGCGGAGAATCTCCAGACGTTGAGTCCCACCGCCCAAGAGAAGATCCTGAGCACCAACGCCAAGCTGCTCTACCGCCTGCCGTAACGACGCCGCCCACGGCGCGTGTCGTCTTCACCCGTTACGGTAACGATGTGAACGCCACCATCGATCGCTACTTTGCCGCAATGGATCGCCATGACTGGGCGCAACTGCGAGGTTGCCTCTCGGACTCCTTCAGCCGAGTGGGGCCATACGATGAGCATGCCTGGGGCGATCCCGACGATTACGTCACCTTCCTGCGTGATCTGCTGCCCACCCTCAAGGGCCAGAAGGTGGAGATCACTGAGGTGATCGAAGAAGGTCCAATGGTCCATGTCAACGTCACCGAGACGATCGAGGTCGAGGGCTCGCCCCACGCGGTGCGGGTGGCCGGGACGTTCCGCTTGGACCCCGACGATCTGATCGAATGCATAGAGGTCTTCGTCCGGCGGCTACCACCGATCGGGACTGCTCCCTGAACGTGGCGTCCGAGGCGATTCCCCCTGCTGTTTCAACGGATGAGCGGCCTGGGCCTGATCCCTACGACCACCACCGCCCCCTGGACCAGTGGGACCCCGCGGCCACTCATGCCCAGTTGCGCAGCTCATGTCCGGTGGCTCACACGCCGGCCCATGACGGCTACTGGGTCGTGACGTCACACGACCTTGTGCGGCGGTGTGGGCGCGACCCCGAGGCGTTCTCTTCCGAACACGACCTCGATGGGACGCGGTTGGGCAAGGAGTTCGGGGGCATCGCCATTCCCCCACAAGGCCACTACCGTTCGATCCCTTCAGAGATCGATGGTGCGGCGTTCCACCAGTACCGGCGCTTGCTCCTTCCATGGTTTACCCCGGCGGCTACCGCCCCTTGGCTTCCCGTGATCCGCGCCATGGTCGCGGAGCAGCTCGACCGCCACCTCGAGTCCGGATCGATCGACTTGGTGCTGGACCTCGCCAACCCCGTCCCCGCAATGGTCACCATGGTCCTGGTCGGGCTCGACGCCCACCAGTGGGAGAATTTTGCCGAGCCATTGCATTCTCTCGTTGCTGCTCCTCCTCACTCACCAACCTGGCTGGCCGCTCTTGAGGGCATCGGCCACCTACGGGCCACGTTGCTGGACCTGGTCATCGCTCGACGTCGGTCGCCCACTCACGATGTCGCTTCGGTGGTCGTTGCGGCCGAGATCGACGGCGAACCGGTGAGTGATGCCGATGCGGTGAATGTCTTGTTCACGGTGGTGGCCGGCGGGGTCGATACCACAACGGCGTTGATTGCCAACTCCCTGTTCTGGCTGTCTGAGCACCCCGACGTCCGCCGCCAGCTCATCGACGAGCCGAACCTGCGCCCGTCGGCTCGCGAGGAGTTCCTCCGGGTGTTCAGCCCCGCCCCGGCTACCGCCCGCACGGCAACCCGTGCCGTGCGGATCGGAGGACAGGACCTCGGTCGCGGCGAGCGCCTGCTTCTCTCCTGGACGGCAGCCAACCGCGACCCCGCTGTGTTCGACGAGCCGGACCGAGTGGAGGTGACCCGTGACGCTGGCCCGCACGTGGCCTTCGGCTTCGGTCCCCACCGTTGTATCGGGGCTCCCTTGGCGCGGACGACGTTCGACGCCGTGCTGGATACCGTCCTCGACACCATCGGCGACTACGTCGTCGACACCGCTGGTGCGGTTCGCTATCCGAGGGTAGGAGCGGTCAATGGATGGGTGAGTCTCCCGGCCCGGTTCAGCGTCCCGCAACGATGAACCCACGTACAAATCCGTGCAAGTGATCTGATATTGGTCGGTGGTCGGGGACCTCGACTATTAAAGGGGGCCTGTTCCAAGCCAACCCTCATGGTTTGATGCGGTATCTGAGGAAGACGACGCCGTTACCGAATCGTCGTGTGTCGAGAAGTTCGAGCTCCAACCGGACTGCGTCAGGGAGCCATCGTTTGCCTCCCCCGACGAAGACCGGCACCGTCAGCAGGTGTAGTTCATCAACGATCCCCGAAGCGATGGCCTGCCCCGCGAGTGCCGCACCGCCCACGGTGATGTCATGGACGGTCGTCGTTTTCAGCTGTCGTACCGTGCCGGGATCGAAGTCCCGTTCGATCCGTGTCCTCGCGCTCGACACGTCGTCGAGTGAACGGGAGAAGACGACTTTCTCCGCGCGTTGCCAAATGTCGGTGAACTCCCTCACGACAGGGGACCGGTCGGGAATCGTGTGGGCGGTCTCCCAGTAGACCATGGTCTCGTACATGCGACGTCCGTAGAGATAGGTTCCGACCGGCCGTTCGAGGTCGTTGACGAAGCCATGTACCTCCTCATCAGGAGCGGCCCAGTCGAACCCTCCTTGTTGGTCTTCGACGTGTTCGTTGATGCGGCGATTACTTCGATCCCGTGTGTCTGACAATGGTGATCGGGCAATCGTGGACATGGTGCAGGCAATGCTCGGAGATCGATCCGAGGATCAGGCTGGCGACCTCTCCGCGTCCGCGGGTCCCCACGACGAGCAGCGACGCTCCCTTGCTCGCTTCGACGAGGACGTTCCCGGCGAAGCCGTGAATGTGCTCTCCCTTCGTCACCACGCCCGGCTCGAGATCGTGGATGCGGGAAAGTGCTTTGCGCACGCTTGCTGCTGCGTTCCCCTCATAGGGCTCAAGGGGTATGACAACCCAACCGGCATTGGGGGATACTTCGTACGCGCTGACGACGTGAAGCAGAGCCCCCCATCGTGCTGCCTCGTGGGCAGCGAACTCTACGGCTTGGTCTGCACATTCGGAACCGTCGACCCCCACGACGATCCGGAGCTCGCCCTTCGCGCCGCCTGCTGTTGACATGTTCGAGCCGTCGTTCATGGTCACCTTCTCATTCTCTACATTCCGTCGGGCAGTCTCGGATGTGGCTGTCGATCAAGAATCGCGGGGCTCGTTCGTGCCAGCGACGCGTTCCTCATCGTCGTCATGTGGTCCATCGTCATGCATCTGCTGCGACGGTGGGTAGGGACAAAGGTCCCACGACCCAGGGCAAAGGGTCCCTTTCGCGGGTCTCCGTAGATAAATTATCCCTCGATTGGGACCGTTGCCCCTACCGCTCGCTCTGCACCCTGTCACAGTGAGGCCTATGGCTACGGTGAGCACAGCGGCGGTTGGTGAGCTCTTCGAGCTCGGCGATCGGTCCATGGCAATGATCCGCCCGATCAGACCGGACGACGCCGAAGCGCTGGTTCGGTTCCATGGGCGTCTCTCGCACCGCTCCATCATGCTGAGGTACTTCTACCCGCACCTTGTATTGCAGGCGGCACAGGTTGCACACCTGACGGAGGTGGATGGTCGAGACCGCGCGGCCTTGGTGGTGGAACGAGATGGCGAGCTCATCGCAGTCGGGCGCTACGACCGGCTGAATGATCCGACCCAGGCAGAGGTTGCATTCGTGGTGGCCGATGCCTTTGCGCATCACGGGATAGCCACGATGCTGCTCCATCGTCTGGCCGCACGGGCCAGGAAAGCGGGAATCAGATGTCTCATTGCCGAAGTACTGGTTGAGAACAAGGTCATGCTCTCGGTGTTCCACGCCACGGGATATCCCACCGAGTCAACGGTCGAGTGTGGGACGGTTGAGCTGAAGATGGCCATCGCGCCGGACAACCATCCAATATCGGAGAATTAAGCGGGCACGCGCCAAATCACCCGAGTTCCGCCCCCTTGGGGGTTCCCAATCTCAAGTGTGCCACCGAGCCCTTCCGAGCGACTGCGTAGGTTGGCTAACCCCAAACCGGCACCTCCGACAACAGGGGAAGAAATGCCTACACCATCGTCGACAACTTCGATCGTTACCTCGTCGGCGACGGAGACAATGACGGAGAAGTTGCTCGCCTGAGCGTGCTTCCCGGCGTTCATGAGCGCTTCACGGAGAACGGCCAGGAGATGATCCGCCACGTCCTGTGGCACACCGGAATCGACGGGTCCAAAGAATGTGACCTCGGGACGTGAGCCCAGTATCGGGGCGAGTTCTCCGGCGAGCTCGATCACACCATGGCGCAAGCCTCGGCGAATGCCGCTGTCGAGTTCGAAGATTGCTGTGCGGATCTCCGTGATCGTGGCGTCGAGATCATCGACCGCCTTGTTCACTCGCTCGAGTATCGGGGCGACCTCATCAAGTCGTGTCGCTCCCTGAAGGGTCATGCCTATTGCGAAAATGCGTTGAATGACGCGGTCGTGGAGGTCGCGGGCAATGCGGTCCCGGTCGTCGAGGACACTCAGGATTCGCACCCGGTCGTGCAGGCGCGTGTTCTCGATCGCAATTCCAGCGGCAAGCGCCAAAGCCTCAGCCATGGCCACGTCCTCGTCGTTGAATGCTTCGGCTCCTTGCTTCTCGGTCAGATACAGATTGCCGTAGACGGCACCGCGGGATCGAACGGGGAGCCCGAGAAACGACTTCATAGGTGGATGGTGCTCAGGGAATCCGTAGCTGTCCGGATGCGCGGCCAGATCGTCGAGGAGCAGTGGCTCAGGGCTGGTGATGAGGAGCCCGAGTACGCCCCGACCCGCTGGCCGACGCCCGATCCGGATCTCCTCCGCTTGGCTCAGCCCGACGGTCATGAACTGTTCGAGACCGGTGCGCGTTTCGTTGAGGACGCCGAGTGCGCCGTAGCGGGCAGCAACGAGAGAACAGGCCTCTTCGACCAGGTGGCGCAGAAGGATTGGAAGTTCCACGTCGGCCTCGATCATCAGGACGGCATCCATGAGGCGGCGGAGCTTGGCCGGGCTGTCCACACGGCGATAGGGCACTCACACGACCGTACTCCCTGGCAGCGGCCCGGACCTGCTCGCGCGTAGCCCGAGGGAACGCCCGAAGCCCCTCGCTGCCATGATGGTGCCGTGAAGATCCGCATCTTCTTGCTTGATGATCACGAACTCGTCAGAGAAGGTGTCAGGAGTCTGCTCGAGAGCGACGACGACATCGAGGTCGTCGGCGAAGCTTCGACCGGGGCAGAAGCCTTGACGCGGATTCCCTTGGCCAAGCCTGATGTAGCCATCCTCGACGTCCGTCTGGAAGAGGGCAGTGGCATCGAAGTCTGTCGTGATATCCGCTCGGTCATGCCCGAACTGGCCTGCCTGATGTTGACCAGCTTTGCCGACGACGAGGCTCTCTATGCCAGCGTGATGGCCGGCGCGTCGGGCTACGTCTTGAAGCAGATCAGGGCCCGCGATCTCATTGAAGACGTGAAGAGGGTTGCCAGCGGTGCGTCGCTCATGGATCCTCGGGCGGTAGCTCGGGTCGTTGAGCGCATTGCGAACCCTCCTCAGGCCGATCCTGCGATCGGTTCACTGTCGCCGCAGGAGAAGCGGATTCTTGACTTCATTGCCGAGGGGAGAACGAACAGGCAGATCTCGGATGCCATGTTTCTCAGTGAGAAGACGATCAAGAACTACATCACCAAGCTATTGGCAAAGCTCAGGGTCAGCAGCCGCACCGAGGCGGCCATTTACGCCACCAGAGTCAAGACGGGTAGCGCCAAATGGGACATCACTCAGGTGTAAGGGCCTTTCCATCGCCGGGCGAGAGAAGTCAGATCAATGCCGGCCTCCTTTAATTCCGCCTCGAGTCGGCGCCGATCTTGCGCTGGGTGCGAGAAGTCCGCGGCGACTGTGTCTATTCCATTGGCCGCGCAGAGTTTGAGCAGAGCGCAATCGTACGCGACTTCTATCGCCAACGCGGACATTGCAGTGGCGCGGGTAATCGGTCCCGACGCCAGCATTTCTGATCGGCAGTCGAGCGTGTAGCAAAGCAGTGCGTCGCCCTGCAGGTTCTCGAGCGGTCCTCTCTGCGCGCTGGTGAGTAGTTGCGTGTACATCGACATCCCTTCAGTGTCTGCGCGCCTGGGCGCGTTTGCGTAGGGACCAAGTTCCTTAATTGCCCTCCGGACCGAGATTGGGACCAACGTCCCTAGGGGTACCGGGTTCCCGATCTCTGGGGACCAATTGCCCGATCGGCGAGGACCCTTGGACCCAGTTTCTCCCGGCTCGCCCCTTCACCCATTCCTGGACAAGAGGTCCAAGGTCACCGGCGCGTGGGACCAATTGCCCTATGGCCGTCCTGGGAGCCGGCGCAGACTGGCACCATGACATCGACGACATCAACCTCGGATTCCTCCTCCGTAGACACCCAAACCGATCGGGTGACCGTGGGGTCGCCGAGAGGCAAGCACGTGGGTGACCTGGCGCGTCGTGTCACTCATCGTCGCAACGAACTCGGCCTGAGCATCGAGGAGTTGGCTCGCCGGGCGGGTGTTGACGCCTGGTTCCTGGCTTACTTCGAGCAGAGTTCCGACACGACGTTGAGTACGGGAGCCTTGCTCCGATTGGCCGTCGCTCTCGACACGACTCCCTTCACCCTTGAGGGTGGTCAAGTGGACCGACCTCCAGGCGGTGGGGGCGCGGGCGCGCACCCGGTGCTCGAGAGCCTCACAGCGCAACAGTGCGAAGACCACCTGGCCGCGGGAGGCATCGGTCGCATTGTGCTCTCCACCAGCGCTGGTCCCGTGGCCTACCCCGTGAATTTCGTGTTTGTTGACCGGGCGGTCATTTTTCGAACATCCGATGCGATGGCCGAAGCGATCAGCGGGGTAGTCGCGTTCGAAGTGGACCGCGTCGACGAGGCCATGAGCGAAGGATGGAGTGTGCTCGTGAGGGGCCACGCACGACGCATCGAGGACTCCGAAGAACGTGAGGCAATTGCGTTGCTCGACCTCGAGCCCTGGGCCGGTGGCGCCCGCCTCAACCTGATTGGGATCACCCCCTTCGAAATGACCGGGCGGGTTATCGTGCAACGCCAATCCCACTAGTGAAACTCGCGGTCCACTACACGACGAGGCATGGGGTGCGGTAAGGGTGTCCTAGCCCTCGGAGCCCCGATCATGGCTCATGCTGGCTGAAGGCCGGAAGTCCGGCTAAGCATGGGGCGGGAGGCTGCAGAATGACGATCGCACACAACTATGAGGCGAATCTGGCCAAGGTCATGGCCCACCTACGGGCGGAATTCTCCAACGACATCGACCAGATCATGGGCACCGTCGCTCCTGATCCCCGATTCTTCATCGTCACGAGAGAACACGGAGAGCTGGAATTGGAGGTCGCGGAGACACCAGCCGCAGTCAGGGACCACTATGTCAATCTGCGGACATCGTTGGATGTCGTGCGCTCTCGCCAGATACGCCGCATCGTCAGTGATTGGTTCGTCTTTCAGCAAAGCGTCGCCACCATGCGTGCCCGCGCTGGTCTTGACGACCACTCGGTTGAACCGCACGATTTTGCGGTTGACACCGCCGTACTCTTCCCGATAGCGGCCGGCGGCATCTTAGGGGAGATCCCGTGGAACCGCACGAGCTTCGCCGAGGCCGCCATGGCCACAAGGTCGGTCCATCACGAGCCCCCAACCGAAGAGCTGATGGAAACGGTGGACCTGCACGAGGCCTTCTTGGGCGCGTGGTGCACGGGCGACGGGCAGAAGGTGGTCGACCTCCTCGAAGAGGACTGTGCGTTGGGAATTCGCAGCTGCACCGACGCCGACGGTCCGATGTGCGTCGGTGCAGGGAAGGAGGCGATACGCATCGCGCTGGAAGAGCAGTTCCTCTCGTGGAAGCCGGTCTCCTTTACGATCTTGAACCTCGTTGTCACCGATTGGTACGTCTTTGCCAACGTCAGATGGATCGGTGACGCACTCTCGGACTCGGGCGCATGGTCACCACATGAGATGTCCACCGCCACCATCCTGCCGGTCTCCGGGGCACAACGGTTTCAGGCGATACTCGGGTACGGGACGTCTCTTGTTCCCCTCTAAGGCTTGAACGCCTGCGTGGGTGTGTTGAGCCACTGCAGGATGTCTTCGTTGTCGCCTCCGAGTGTGGGGGGTGGCAACGTATAGCGAGGAGGGGTCTTCGAAAGCTGGATCGGGTTCGAGAGCTGGGCGATCGTAGTTCCAGCGTGACGTTGCATCAGGGTGATCGGATTCAGTTCAAGTGTGTCCGCTAGTTGAAATGCCCCAGCGATGTCATTGATAGGTCCGCAGGGGACGCCGGCGTCGTTCAGGCGCAAGGCCCACCGCGCTGCCGTATCCGACGCCAGTGCTTGCTCGAGCGTCTCGATGAGCTCGGTCCGGTGACGCACGCGTGCAGCGTTGGCACGGAACCGTTCATCCTCACCGAGTGCGGGTAGCCCCAGTAACATGCACAAGCTGCGAAATTGTGTGTCGTTGCCGACTGCCACTGCGATGACGCCGTCCGCCGTGTTGAACGTCTCGTAGGGAACGACGCTCGGATGCCGATTCCCCATCGCCCGTGGCACCAGCCCGGTAGTGGCGTATGCGGATCCTTGATTGATGAGGGAGGCGATGAGGCTGGAGAGGAGGTTCACCTCGACTCGCTGACCCTGGCCCGATTTTGCGCGTGCCGCGAGCGCGGCCATGATGCCGATGCAGGCGTGGAGCCCCGTCAACACATCGACGACGGCCACGCCCACCTTCGTGGGAGGGCCTTCCTCGCTGCCCGTGATCGACATGAGCCCGCCCACCGCTTGGGCGATGAAGTCGTAGCCGGCCAGGGCCGACCCTGGACCCGAGCCGAAACCCGAGATGGAGCAATAGACGACGGCCGGGTTGACCTGCACGACGCTGTCGTAGTCCAGCGAGTACTGGGCCAGGCGCCCGGCCCGGAAGTTCTCGACCATGACGTCAGCACGGGCGGCCAACTTTCGCGCGGTGGCTGCACCTTCCTGCGTTCGTAGATCGAGCGCGATACTCCTCTTGTTGCGGTTGACGCTGAGGTAATAGGTACTCTCCCCATCGACAAACGGCGGACCCCAGGCCCGGGTATCGTCACCGTGCGCCGGCTCTTCGACCTTGATGACCGTCGCTCCGAGGTCGCCCAACATCATCGTCGCGAGTGGACCGGCCAGCACGCGGCTGAAATCGGCCACGACGAGTCCGGACAGCGCGCCTTGGCCGGTCGCCTCCTGAGCGAGTTCCCCCTCGCCCCCGGTCTCAGGCGTCATCGGCGTCGGCCACGGAGCCGGGTGCGCCTGCGTCGGTCAACAGTGGCCGGAGCGCCCGGTAGGCGGCGTCGGCCGCCGGAGCGCCGCAATAGAGGCCACAATGCATGACGATCTCGCCGATCTCTTCGGCTGTCATGCCGTCGGCCAGGGCGCCGCGCGCATGCGCGAAGAGCCCCTCCGGGCGCCCCAAGGCGATCAGGACGGCCAGGGTGATCGCTCGTCGCGTGGCCAGGTCGAGCCCGGGTCGATCCCAGACACCCGCCCATATCTCGCGAGAGGCCAACGCCCTGAATGCGGCTTCGGCCTCGGTGGCGGGACTGCTCGCGGGAGGACTGTCGGGCCCGAGCACCTGACGCCGTACGGTGTCCCCCCGAGATTCGGTGGACTCGGTCACTTTGGTTGCTCGCCTCGGAGATCCAAAAAGCTCGTGCCGACGGTAAAGGCGGCAGCCTCCGGCGGTGCGACTCCCTGCGCGGCATCGGCCAGCATCTCGGAGACCACCCTTTCCATGTCGTACTCGGGCTCGTATCCCAAGTCGTTTCGGGCCCGGTTGATGTCGAGCGGGTGCTCGCGGGTGCGGGCGCGGGTGTCGGTCTCGATGGTGATGTCGGCCCCGGGGACGAGGCGACGAACGATGGCGGCCACCGCCTCCAGTCGCATCGTTGCCCCCACGCCAAGGTTATAGATGCGGCCGTCGGCACAATCGACCCGATTGGCCAGTACCGTGCCCTGCGCGATGTCCGCCACGAACGCCCAGTCCATGTCGCCCCAGTCCTGCAATCGCACAGGATCGCCGCGACGGGCACCGGCCACCATGACCGCGACGTTCGAACCTAATCGGGCGATGTCGGTGGCCGGAATGAAGGCGAGCGCGCCGTCGTAAGGGGGAACGACCAAGGGATAGCGTACGGCCGAGAAGCCCATCCCGTATCCATGGTGATAGTTGAGACCTAAATGCTCGCCGGCCAGTTTGGTCGTGCCGTAGACGTCTCCGGGCCGGAGGGTATCGGTCTCTTTCACCGGTCCGGTTGGACGCTCGGGGTCGGCGGTGTTGGCGGCAGCGTAGACCGAGGCCGTCGACGAGATCGTCACCCGTTCGACCTCGCAGAGTCGCGCGGCTTCGTAGATATTCAGGAAGGCTTCTATGTTGACGCGGGCCCCCCTGTACGGGTGTTGCCAGATGTCCGAGGTGAGCGACGCCGTGTGGATGATCCGGCTCACCTCGTGCCGCTCGAGAGTTCTCAGCAGCTCGGGCAGGTCGATCAAGTCGTTGCGCACGAGTGTGACGGCGTCGAGGTCGAGGATTCGCCGCAGTGGGACTGGGTCGATGATGACATCTTGGAGGACCACGGGCTCCCCGAGCGCCTGCAGGGCGCGGGCCACGAAGGACCCGGTCAGTCCCGCACCCGTGACCAGGGTGGTCATGAAACCTCGACCAACTCGGTCGACAGAAAGTCGAGTGTCCGGACCCAGGCATCCCTGGCGGGGTCTACGCGGTACGCGCTCCGCGTGTCGTTGAAGAAAGCGTGCGGCGCGCCCGGATAGACGTGGTACTCGAAGCGGCGGTGCGCAGCCGTCATGGCGTCGGCCAGGGCCGGTATGGCGTCGGTGATCACATGGTCCTCGCCACCGTAGAGACCCAGGACAGGACACGTACCACCCTGCAACCGGTCGGGCGGGGGTGGGGTCCCGTAGAAGATCACCGCGGCGCCGAGTCGGGCTTCGTCGCTGGCGAGCAGACCGACCAGGCTGCCACCCATGCAAAACCCGATTGCCCCCACCGGGCCGTGGTTCCCGGCACCATGGGCGGACCCGAGAGTGATGGCATCGCTGAGGATCGGCTCGAAGCGGCCCAGGTCAGCGAGACCCTCGAAGAGCGCGTCGAGAGTCTCGCCCAGCGCCACCCCTTCAGCCCCGACCTCTGCCAGGGCTTTGGCCCTCTGCGTCGCATCCGTCCACGTCGCAGGGGCCAGCCCGTCGATCCAGCCCCGTGCCGTCGCCACGCGGTCCGGTGTCAACGCATCCGAAGGCGGGAAGCCGCTGTAGAGATCGGGGGCCACGGCGAGATAGCCGGCGTGTGCCACTCGGTCCGCCACGTCGCGCAGATGGGCCCCGTCCCCCCAGATGTCCGAAACCACCAGGATCACAGGTAAGGGCCGGTCGGCTCGCTCCGGCCACGCCACGTAGGCCGTGCCTGCACCGACCTGTTGGGACCCACTGGCCAAGGTCACGCGCCACGTCCATCAGGCGGGAGCTTGAAGAACCTCATGGCGTTGCCCGCCAGGATGGCCCGCCGTTCGTGCTCAGGTACCCCGTAGAAGTCCGATTCGATGGTGCGCCAGGAGAAGGGGTGGTCGCTGGCACTATGCGGGTAGTCGCTCGACCACATCAACTGATCGAGGCCGACCAAATGGCGGTTGTGTACGGCGTGGCGATCGGTGATGTACGTGAAGCCGATTCGATCCAAGCACGAAAGCGGCGACTCAGCCATGTCTCGCTCGGCGCGAAGGACGGGGTCCTGGCGGCGCCAGCGGTTATAGGCCTGCTCCTTCCAGTACGGCACCCAGCCCGCGTCCACCTCGACGAACGCCAGCCGCAAGCGCGGGAAGCGCCACATGACGCCGGTGTAGATGAACTCCTCGAGGCGGACCGGGACATCGAGCATCCGAATGACCCCTTCGCGCAACGTCGCATGGTGGGCTCCGGGTGCGGCATCCGTGAGACGAACGTGGATGCTCAAGGTGAGGTCGAGCTCTTCGAGTGCTGCCCAGAGCCGGTCATCCTCGGGCTCCATCCGGATGTCGCCGTGGGGATACATGCCGATGGTGACAGCGTTGATGCCCGTGAGGGCGGCGACGCGCGTGCACTCGGCGATCGCGTCGTCGAGCCCCGAATTGGGCAGGAGCGCCACGCCGGCGAATCGGTCGGGGCTGTACGAGCAGAATTCAGCAATCCAATCGTTGTAGGCCCGGACGCAGGCCACATGAAAGTCCCGGTCGGGATTCACGAAGACGGCGTTGGCCACCCTGGGCGTCGGGAACAGCACCTCGGCGTCCACCCCGTCCAGGTCCTGGTCGAGCAGCCTCGCCTTCGGGTCGTAGCCCCCGGGCCTGACCTCTTCGAAGCGCATCCAGGGATCGGGCGGCCAGGGGGCCATGCCCGCACAGGCGTTTCGCCCGAAGGGGACCGGTTCGCGTGCTCCCTCGAGCACCCACGCGTCGCCGCGTTCGAAGCGCTCAATGCGTGGGGCGCGATCGGCGAAGCGCGCCGGCACCCGCGATGTCCACAGGTCCGGAGGCTCGTTGACGTGCGAATCGGCGGAAATCAGCTCGTAGGGTCGACGCGTCATCGGTCCGCCTCGACCGGTGCGAATCGCGGGAGGACCGCGTCGGGTCCGACCCGATCGAATCGCACCTGCACTCGTTGATTGATGGCGACCAGGTCGGGGTCCACGCCGACGACGTTACTTACCAGACGCGGCCCCTCGTCCAGCTCGATCAGGGCGACCACATAGGGCACCGACCCGGCCAGCTCGGGGTTCGAGGCGTGACGCACAATGGTGAAGGAGTAGACCGTGCCAAACCCTGTGGCGGGTGTCCAGCTCAGAGAGGCCGATGCGCACTGACCGCAACGGGGATGGGGTGGATGGCGTACCGTGCCGCACGCCTCGCAACGTTGGATCAGGAGCGTCCCACGCGCCAGAGCCTCCCAGTACGGGGCGTCGTCGGGACCCGGGATCGGCAGCGGGCCGAGGTGACCGGTCATGGGGAGCCGAGCACCAAGCCGGTCACCGGGGCCAACGAGCCGCCCACGACCAGTCCTATGGAGGCGTCGGCCACCTGGTTGACCGCGTCGCCCCTGAGCTGGCGAACCGCCTCGACCACGTGATTCATCGTTTGCACGTAGGCCTCTCCGAGGTGGCCGCCGTGGGTGTTGAGCGGCAGCGTCCCATCCACCCGGATGTTGTCGCCCCCGCGCACGAAGTCCACCGCTTCGCCGGGCTTGCAGAAGCCCAGGCCCTCGAGGGAGAGCACGGCCAGAGCCGAAATATGGTCATAGACCTCTAGGAAGTCGACATCGGCAGGGACGATGCCGGCTTCGCCGTAGAGGCGTCGGGCCAGGAGTGCGGTTTCCTCCGGCCATTCGATCTCTGGTCGTTGATAGCTGGTCACCACTTCCAGCTCGGGCCCGGTGGCCCATCCCGCGGCCAGGATCGGTATACCGGCACGACGCAGATCGGATGCCCGGTCGGCACTCGTCACCACGACGGCGCTGGCTCCGTCGTTGCCGACATTGCCATCCGGCAGCCGAAGGGGAGAGGCGGCAATCGGGGCGGCGAGGTACTGCTCACGGCTCAGCGGTTGGCCGAAGTGCAGGGCGGATGGGTTGGTGGCCGCGTATTCGCGTGCCACCACGGTGACCCAGCCGAAACCATCGGGATCACTGTTGTAGCGGTGGACATAGCGCTGCGCCACGAGCGCCGCCCACTGGATCACCGTGAGAAGGCCGAAGGGAGCGTGGTGGACCCGGGACCCGGCCAGGGCCGGGGCAATCGTCTCCATGCTCTGATCGAAATGCAGCGTGTCGCCGAGCGGGGCCTTGACGCTACGAAACGCGACCACGGTGTGCGCCCGCCCCGCTGCCACGGCCAGGGCGGCCAGGGCCACGGCCCCGCAGCCATTTCCGTACGGGGACTCAGCGAAGAAGGCCAGATCGCGCAGTCCGAGGTTGTTGACCAACTCATACTCGCGCACGCGGTCGAACGAGTAGCCGGTGATGCCGTCCACGTCGCCGGGAGCGAGGCCGGCGTCGTCGAGGGCCAGCATGATCGCCTCGAGCGCCAAGTCGAGGTGGGAGCGCTCCGACGTGAAGGAGAATGCGGTGTTGGCCGCGCCCACGATCGCCGTCGCACCGGAAAAATCACGCACTGCGGTTGGGATCCGACGACCTCGTTGCTGGCACCCGCCAACGGTAGCAACACCTTGACGTGCCCGTCCCGATCAGCTGCGGTCCGTACCCAAGCGAACCGGCAACGTCTTGATGCCGCGGATGAAGTTGGAGCGGACCCGCATGGGCTGGCCCGTCACTTCGATGTCGGGAAAGCGCCGCAGCAGTTCTTCGAACATCACGCGGATCTCCAAACGGCCGAGTGCGGCACCGAGACAGAAGTGAGGACCGCCCCCACCGAGCGCGATGTGCGGATTGGGATGACGGGTCACGTCGAACCGGTCAGGATCAGGGAAGACCTCGGGGTCGCGATTTCCGGCGCCATAGAACAGCACGAGCCAGTCGCCCTCGCTGATCGTGCGACCCCGAAGCTCGGCGTCCTTCGTCGCCGTCCGCCGGAAGTGCGTCACCGGCGAGACGAACCTGAGCATCTCCTCCGCGGCCGAGCCGATGAGACTCGGTTCGTTGCGAAGCAGCAATGCCTGTTCCGGGTTCTCCGCCAAGGCGAGCAGCCCTCCCACGATGGTGTTCCTCGTGGTCTCGTTCCCGGCGAATTCCAAAAGGAGGAAGAAGCCTCGCTGCGCCTGCTCGCTCAGTTGCCGCCCGTCGATCTCCGCCTGCATGAGCAGCGACACGAGGTCATCTGTGGGTGATTGCCTGCGCGCCTCCTGCATGCCGGCCAGGTACGTCATCATGTGCCCGATGGCGGCGAAGCCGCCCTCGTTCTGGCCGTCCCCTTCGCCTCCGCCTTCGGTTATCCCGTCACTCCAGGTCTTGATGAGATGTTGATCCTGGCGGGGCACGCCGAGCAGCTCGCCGATGACGTAGCTGGGCAGGAGGGCAGCCACATCCTCGACGAAGTCGATCTCGTCACGCCCCGACACCTCGTCGAGGATCGATGTGGTGAGTTCACGAATGTGGGGTTCGAGGGTCCTGATGCGCCCTGGGGTGAATCCCCGGCTCACCAAGGCCCGCAGCCACTTGTGGGCCGGGTCGTCCATCGTCACCAGGTTCTCGAACTCCGCCATCTCTTCCCCGCTGCCGCCCTGTATGGCGATTCCCTTGCCGGAACAGAAGGTCTCGGGGGTCTTCGACACGGCGACGATGTCGTCGTGTCGAGTCAACGCCCAAAACGGATGTGCCGCAGTGTCGTGGTAGTGGACAGGATCCGATTCTCGAAGGCGCGCCAGCGTCGGATAGGGATCGGCCATCCAGAACTCCGGCCGAGTCAGATCGATTCGCTCGTTGTCCATGCTCATTGCGCTTCTCCCGGGGTCGGCCCTACCAAAAGAAATGATTCCGATCTTCGCTCTTGGCGTCCTCGTACTCGGCGTGCCAGACGGCTTCGAGGAGCGCGCGCTCTTCTGCACCTTCGGAGTCTTCGAGCCAGCTTTGCAGGTCGATCACCGCGGCCCGTAAGTGATCGAGGCTCATCTCGAGCGAAGAGATCCTGAAGTCGGAGGCGGTCCGTGCGGTGTCGACGAGGACCTGGGTGAGACGTTCGTGCCGCTCACCCGTCACGAGCAGTGAGCCTCGCCGAACGATGTCGGTATACCGTGAGATTCCGGCGAGCCGAGTCGACGCACAGGTATCCCACTCGCGCTGAATTATCGAGAGGAGTGACTGTACGCCGCGCAGGCGGGAGATCTCCTGGGCGTCGCTGAGCCCTGCGGCGACCTCCTCGAGTGTCTTCAACGCAGTCTGCATCACACGCTGTGGCTCGGGTCTCATTCTGTCAAGACCCCGAGATCCTCGAGGGCCCACTTTTCCTGCGAGCCGATGTTGAGCCAACCCATGGTGCCGAACATGAGCTCGCTCGTCCGGCCGGTGGAGAACTCGTGGGCTGCGGTGGCCCAAATAGCGTTGGCCTTTACATGTGAGAACAGTTGCCACCATCGAAGTGATTCCGGTTCGGCGTGCATTCCGCTCGTGCTCTCCCATTCGGCGATCACTTCGGCCGGATGGAGGGCGCCCCCGATCAACTCTGGCGTCGTGCCTGAACGCCAGTTGCGGGCCATGCTCCAGGCAATGTCTTCGTGTGGGTCGCCCAGGTGGGTCAGTTCCCAGTCGAGGACGCCGGTGACACCAGCGGGGGAGAACAGCACATTCCCCACTCGGAAGTCGCCGTGGACGATCCCGGGGTAGGGGACCTGCGGTGGCGGGTGGCGACGGAGCTCCCGGATCACGGCCTGCGTGATGGGCATCGGCCCCAGGTCGTGGTCGCGCAAGGTCCTCTCCCATCGCTCGAGCTCGACCGCCCAGGCGTCGTCGTGAGCCGGGGTGCGCAACACGCCGTCGAGCCCGACCGTTTCGATGTCCACGGCAGCTATGGATCCGAGGACCTGGTACATCTGCCGTACGACAGGCTCGCGGCGGCCGGTGAAGGCGGGTGTCAGCAACTCCTGCGGCCATGCCACGCCACCCAGCCTCTCCATCACGAAGAACGGCATTCCAAAGGCAGCGTTGTCGTCTTCGAGGAGGAGCGGCTCGGGCAGGGGGATGCCCGGGAGGCCGTACAGGGCGCGATACATGGCGTATTCGGTGCCGCGGTTGCTCTCGAGGAGCGAGGCGGGTGGGTCCAATCGGAAGATGAGCTCACGAAGCTGCGGCTTGCCGTCGATGTCGTTCCACTTCGCATCGACGGACCATGTATGGCGAGATGCCCCTCCAATGATCCTTCGTGCATCGGTGGCCTCGAGCCCGGGCTCGCCCCAGGCCTTGCGCAGGTACGCCGTGGCGCAGATCGCAAACGTCGACGGATCCATCTGCCGAACCCTCAGTCCTCGAGGAGGGCGAATCCGGGGGCGCCGTCCCGGCACATCTCATAAAGGACGGGGTTGGAGCACTCGAGGAGACCGATCGTCTGCTCGTCGCCGCACGTGGCGAGGACCAGGTGATCGTCGAATCCGGCGATCCGTTGCCGTATGACCGGATCGCTCAGGTCATAACGCTCTCCTCTGATCGCGTCGCCTCCCCCGTAGGTCCCCTGGAACCAATTTTCCTCCGGTGTGCCGTTCTGATCGGGCCCCATGTACATCCCACAGCGCAGATAGGCCACCCGGTGGCCGATCTGCTCGTACGTGATCTCACGCACCGTGCCGTCGGAAAAGCGGTTCTGGATCACCCCACCTATCAAATGGTTGGTCTGCGGGTCGAAGCGCATCTTGTTGGAGAACGGAGTCACCATCTCGGCGCCGGGGTGTGCAGCGTCCCCGATGTTGCGCAGGCACCGCCAACCCCATATCGACCAGTCGGAGAATTCCACCCACTGTCCGAGGTGGGATCCGCGCGCCTGGGGTTGGAGATGTCCGGGACCGCCCACACCATTGCGGATGCCCCAATGGTGATCCCGGCTTCCTCTGGTGCTCCCGATCGAAAGGGGAAGGGTCTTCCCTTCGATCGTCACCTCGCCTTCGATGCGCCCGAAGCCCTCGTACCCAGCTGTGGGAAGCGCAGGTCTCCCATCGTGGCTCGTGTGCATGCCGGCTCCGCCCATGCGGTGGAAGATGGCCCGCTTGGTGTCGTGCCACCTGATGTCGACGCGCAACCCCTGCGCATTGTCACTCACCGTCAGCCGCCACTCCCGGAACGGCTCGATCACCTCGCCACGAAGTGGGCCGGTCCCGATGTCGGTCCGGTCGTCCTCCAGTGCACGGTGAGCTCTCACCGTCGTGTGCGTGTCGTCATGAACGAGAATGGCGAAGGCGTCAGCGGTGCCGAGGTTGGGGTAGAACCCGAAGCCCATCACGAGCAGCACGTCCTGTTCCCGATCGGCTGCGGTGAACCAGTACCGCTCGTAGGCCCGTGGATCTGACGTGCCGAGGATTCGCAGAGGCTCTGGGATCTGATGGATCGGGTACTCGTCGAACCCACTCAGCGGGCTGTGCTCAGACTTCATCGTGTCCATCCCCCCTTGTTCCTGGCGCCACGCCAACGTACCAAGGCTGAAGGAAGGCTCCGAATTGGAGCGGTGGCCGCGAGTGGACGAACCCAGGCGAGCCCCGCCCCGTGTCCGAGTGGCCAGGTTCGTCCTCCGCTGGGCGGTAGGCCCAACGGCCCATTGAGGCACTGGAAAGCTCGCTCGCCGGTCCCTCCAAGGATGCCGTGGGGTGCGGCGGACCTATGCTTCGATCGGGTCCGCAGGAAGTGGGATTTCTACCTGGCCTACGGCGAAGCGGGTCTCCGCAATGGGTGTCTCAATGTGGTTCAGTTCGTGTCTGCCAGGAGCGTGTCGCCGGATCGCACGCAGAAGTGAGCGTTCTATGGTGAAGGTTCGGGTGTCAGAAGTCATCCCTTCGGAGCGGCACCGTGTCTGGGCGGAGTTGGCGCGCATTGAGGACCATGTCGCCTGGATGATGGATGCGACAGCCATCCGTTTTCTCACCACGTCACGATCAGGAGTTGGTACGAGGTTCGAATGTGACACAAGGGTCGGGCCACTCCGTCTCACCGACGTCATGGAGATCACCGAGTGGGTGAACGCGGGAGCCATGGGAGTTCGGCACATCGGGGCGGTCAGGGGGTCCGGCCGCTTCACGCTTACCGATGCACCGGGTCGAGCCACGCACATCGAATGGGAGGAACAACTCACGCTTCCATGGTGGTTGGGGGCGACGATGGGGGCGTGGTTGGCCAAGCCCGTGTGTGCGGCGCTGTGGCGGGGAAATCTGCGTCGCCTGGGTCATCGGATCACCGCTGGCGCGTCATCGCCTGAGCAAGGGAGTGCACGTCCATGAAGATCGCCGTCACGGGGTCGGGAGGACTGATCGGGTCCTCCTTGGTTCCCTACCTTCGTTCCCGAGGACACCAGGTCATACCCGTCGTGCGTGGGAAGGCCGCAGCCGACGAGGTCTTGTGGGATCCGCGGAAGGGCACCATCGAGACCGACAAGCTGCAGGGCATCGATGCCGCGGTGCATCTCGCCGGGGCCGGTGTGGGTGACCGTCGATGGTCTCCCGCGTACAAGCAGGAGATCCTCTGCAGTCGGGTGCGCGGGACGACGACGCTGGCGGAGGCGCTGGCGTGCCTGAGAGTCCCACCCGCGGTCATGGTGAGTGCGTCGGCCGTGGGCTACTACGGCATACGGGGCGACGAGGTTCTGACCGAGGAAGCGGGAAACGGAGCCGGCTTCCTGGCCGATGTCTGTGCGCAATGGGAGTCAGCGACGCTCGCCGCGGCCTCGGCTGGCATCCGGACCGTGACACTGCGCACAGGTGTCGTGCTGAGTGGCGCCGGCGGCGCGCTGAAGAAGCAATTGCCGCTATTTCGGCTTGGTCTGGGAGCCCGTCTGGGGAGCGGGTGTCAACAGCTCAGTTGGATCACCCGCCGTGATGTCACCGCTGCGATCGCCTTCCTGCTGGAGGACAGCGCGTTGTCCGGCCCGTTCAACCTGACCGCTCCCCAGCCCGTCTCGAATGCGACGTTCACGAAAGCTTTGGGGCGAGCCCTCCATCGACCGGCGAGGTTGATCGTGCCGGAAAAGCTCATCCGGGTGGCTCTGGGCGACGAAATGGCCTCGGAAGTGCTCCTGGGGTCGCAGCGCGCCGTACCTCAGCGTCTGCTCGCCGCGGGATTTGCGTTTTCTGACCCGGATCTCGCCGAAGCCCTGGTCACAGTCCTCGAGGATCGTTAACCGGCCTGGTCAAGTGCCGGCTCGACCGAGGACCCAGGCGGCATTGTCGCGGTACAGCCCCGCAGTCTGCGCAGACGGTGCTGGCCCGCCCGACGCCTGGAAGTCCTCAAGGGGACGAGCCAGTCCTTCAGCGTGAGGATAGTCGCTGCCGAACATGTAGAGGTCGCCGACGGCCGAAGCCAACTGAGCGGGGTGTTCGAAGCCGAAGGTGGCCAGACGAACGTGGCGTCTGAGGTATTCGCTCGGTCGGAGATCGAGACGTTCGAGCGGCAGGCCGTTGTACCCGGCATGGAACGTGTAGCAGGCGTCAACTGAGGACAGGAACTGACCGAACCACGACGACGTGAATTCGACCAGACCGATGCGCAGGTCGGGATGGCGGGCCAGCACACCACCCACCGCCAAGTCTGTGAGCGCCAGCATGGGGCTGACCGAGATGAACGTGGACATCAACAGTGGCTCGATCGGATTGTCATCGCCCTCGTACCAGGCGTCATCGAATGGCCGCGGACCATCGGAAATATGGAAGATCACGGCCACGCCGTGGTTCTCAAATGAGCTCCAGCACGCGTCGAGTTCGGGGTGGGAGAAGGGCCTCCCGTCCACGGGGCCGATCGGAACCATGGCCGCGGACACGCCCGCCGACGAAAGTGAGGCCAATTGGGCGTCGAGCCAGGCCGGATCGCGGAGCGAGACGTGACCGACCGGGTGGAGCCGACCCCCACCTGCAGGTCGGATGCCTTCGCTTGCCCACCGGTTCCACGCCTCCATGTTGGCGAGTTGGGCGTCCAGGTGATCCTCGAGCGTGCGCACCCAGAACAGACCGAAGTTCGGGAACACCAGCGCCTGGTCCACGCCCTGACGGTCCATGAGCTCGACCCGCGCCGCTGGGTCATGGTCGTGGGCCTCCAGTTCCTTGAAGGGAACAACTGGGGGTAGACCGGACCGTTGCCGCAGTCGTCGTTCGCCCATCGTCATGATGTCTCCGGGTGTATGGACCTCGGCCAGATGGATGTGCGTCCCGTCGGGAGCGGTCAACCAGGCGTAGCCCAGGGCGTCCTCCTCGATGTGCACCGCCAGGTCCCTTCGCGCCTTGGGGAGATGCTCGGCCCACAGCGCATGTGTCTCGAAGAGGTGGGTATCGGCATCGATCACGATTCCTCGCATCTGGTCAGCGTAGAGAAGGACAAGGTGTCGTGCGTTCCCCCTGACCGGACGTGGCGTTCAGGGGGACGTGGCCCTACAGTGCTGTATGAACGGACGGGGAGGGAAGATGGCAGGATCCGAGATCGGCGATGGGTTGCCCAAGCAGCCTCTGATCGACTTCGATCACTACCGGCAACACAGCCTGTCCGAATCGGATCGTGCCTGGCGTGAGGTCCGAAAGGCATGTCCCGTCGCGTGGACTGAAGCAAACGGCGGCCATTGGGTCATCTCGAGCTACCAAGCGGTCGCGAGTGCATTCAAGGACTGGGAGACGTTCTCCTCAGCCCGGACCGACCCTGAGGTCTCCTCGCTCAGCGTGGGGAACTTGAAGATCCCTCCGCTCTACCCCGAAGAGCTCGATCCGCCAGAGTGGCATCCCCTGCGACGCATCCTCAGCGAGTTGCTCTCTCCAGGGGCGGTGCAACGTCTGCAGCCGCGCATCACGCACTGGGTGACCCACTACATCGATCAGGTGATCGAATCGGGCCGGTGCGACATGACGGAAGACATTGCCTGTCCAATTCCGGCGGCAGTCTCCCTTGAACTTCTCGGGTTTCCGCAGTCCGACTGGGAGCGCATGTCGAACGCATTCCATGGCACCGGAAGCTATGACCGCTCGACTCCTGAGTTTGCCCAGGCCCTGGCGGATGTCGCCTGGGTCGGCGCGAGGGTTCGAGAGGAGCTCTCGGAACGCGTGCGGGAGCCTCGAGATGACGCCATGAGCTTTATCGTCTCGCACGACGTCGATGGCCACCAGATCGCACGTACGGACGCCGAGGCGGTCGTGCTGCTGGTGATAGGCGGCGGCGTCGATACGACGACCTCACTCACGTCATCGGCACTCGTGTACTTGGGTCGTCACCCCGAACTCCGGGCCCCGCTTCTGGACGATCCCACCATTCTGGATTCGGGCACGGAGGAGTTCCTCCGGATGTATCCGCCGGCCCGAACCCACGCCCGCATTGCTGTGCGGGACATCGAACTCGGAGGTTGCCACATCTCGGCCGGCGATCGGGTGCTCCTCAGTGAGGTTTCGGCCTGCCATGATGAACGTGCGTTTCCGGACGCAGATCGCTTCATCATCGATCGCTTTCCGAACCGGCATGTGGCATTTGGCCTGGGGATCCATCGCTGTCCTGGGTCGCACCTGGCCCGCGCCCAATTCAAGGAGATCATGCGCCAGGTGCTGCAACGCATGCCCGACTATCGGGTGGATCAACAGCAGATCGTGGAGTACCCGAATTGGTCATCCATCGGAGGTTGGGCGAAGATTCCCGCAACCTTCAGCCCGGGTGGCCGGCTCCTAGGAACCGGATGACCCTCGAGGAGGGGGCGATGACATGCGTATTCGAGTAGAGACCCACCTTTGCACCGGTCATGCGCTCTGCCAGGTGCAGGGCCCCGACGTCTATGTGTTGAACGATCTCGGGTTCAACGAGACGGATCGCCTCGACGTGCCCGAGGAGTTGTGGGAGCAGGCGCGGCGAGGTGCGTTGGCCTGCCCGGAAGAAGCGATAGTCGTCGAAGAGGATGGGGGCGACGTCAGTTGAGATGCCGCTGCCAGTCTCGCGGCACCCGGCCTTCAGGGCCCGGAACCGGCTGGGTAAGAGGGTGTTGCTCCGGCGGAGCGAGCGTTGGTCCTTCGGAGAACTCCTCGGTGGTGTAGTCCCAGAACCAATCCTCGCCCGGCTCGAAACTCCGGACCACGCTGTGGTTCGTGCTCTTGGCGTGCGCGGTGGCGTGCTGGCTGGGTGAGTTATCGCAACACCCGATATGACCGCATTGCGCACACCGGCGGAGGTGCAGCCACCACCCGCCGGTCTCCAGGCATTCGACGCAGCCCGTGCCGCTCGGCGGGACGGTGGGGTTGATCCGGTCATCTGACATGGTTTCCTCCTTACGACGAAGATGACGACTGGGAGGTGGGCGCCCCCGCCTGTGCGTAGAGCGCCTTTGTCTGGGCTCGATCGAAGACCAGCCGCACGGCCATCGATCCCTCGCCGATGGCGGTGGCGACGCGCTTGATCGATCCGCTCCGGACATCACCGACGCAGAAGATCCCGGGTCGACTGGTCTCGAGAAGGAGGGGCGCGTGCGACGGGCCGAGGAGGTGCGTCGCCGGTATATCTTTGCCCGTGAACAAGAAACCGTGTTCATCCTCGGCCAGCTGTCCGCCGAGCCACTTGGTGCTCGGTGCGGCGCCGATGAAGATGAACAACCCGCAGATCGACAATGTGCTGGTCGCCTGGGAGATGGTGTGGCGTATTTCGACGCCCTCGAGCGCCGTGTCGCCGATCAGTCCACAGACCTCGGTATGGGGGGACACCGTGATCTGGGGATGGCGCTCTATCTGGTCGATCAGGTAGCGCGACATGGAACTGGCGAGCGATTCCCGGCGGATGAGGATATGTACTTCGACACACGTGCGGGCGAGGAACAGCGCGGCCTGCCCGACGGAGTTTCCGCCTCCCACGACGACGACGGCTTTGTCGACGCAGGCCTGTGCCTCCATCTGGCTGGCGGCGTAGTAGACGCCGACCCCCTCGAGCTCGCTCAGCCGGTCCAACGGGAGTCGGTTGTAGCGGGCGCCGGTGGCAATGATCACGGATTTGGTGTTGACCACGTCTCCGTCCTCGAACGTGACCCGGTGCGAATCGACGTCGGACGACAGACCGATCGCCCGGGAGGCCAGCTTGACCCGTACCCCGAATTTCTTCGCCTGCAGGGCCGCCCGAGCCGTCAATTCGTCGCCGGACAGACCCGCCGGAAAGCCCAGGTAGTTCTCGATTCGAGAAGACGTTCCGGCCTGGCCACCCGGCGCGGTGTCTTCGGCCAGCGTCGTGGTCAACCCCTCTGATGCCCCGTAGACGGCAGCAGCGAGGCCCGCGGGACCACCGCCGACCACCAGGAGATCGCACACCTCCGACAGATCGGTGAGGCGCCTGACGACCAGGCCCAACGCATCGAGCAGCTCTCTGCTGCTGGGATTGTGCAGGAGTGGTCCTCCGGAGATGACGACGACCGGGAGGTCTTCGTGTCGGATGGCGAGCTCGCGCAGCAATGTGCCGGCTTCCGGCGAATCCTCGGGGTCGAGCCACCGAGAAGACAGGCGATTGCGGGCCAGCACCTCCAGCAGCCGTCGAGTGTCCACGTCGAAGCGGGAGCCAACGAGGATCAATCCCGATCCTCGATACGTCAGCCGCGAGTGCCGGAGGAGGAAGGCGCGCAGTATCAGCTCGCTCAGGTCGACCTCCTCCGCCATGATCACGTGGACCTGGTCGACGGGGATCCGGAGGGCGCGCCCGGGGGCACTGGCTACCGCCGTGAGGTAGGCATGCTGGCCGGTGAGAAGGCCCATTTCGCCGAGGAATTCGAAGGGGCCGTAGGTGGCGATTGCGACCTCGTCGCGCCGGCCATGGTGCTCGACGATTTCGAGGACGCCCTCCAGGACCACCACCAGGTCATACGTCTCGTCGCCATCGGCAAACAGCACGTCACCGGCCGCCACCTCTTGCTCGACGCCGTAGCGTCGCAGAACCTCCAGCTGAACCCGGGTGAGGACAGGGCGACTGCCAGGCTGCTCCGGCGGGAGCGCGGCGCGGGCTCGGGCGGGGGGAGTCACGAGCGTCCTCTCGTCATCACCGCCACGACGCCTTCGACCACCGAGATCACCTGCCCTTACGTCCCGGAGTAGCCCTCCGGGCGCTCTCTGGAGTCAGAGGTTATTGGTCCGCGGCGGTCGGTCGGTCGGCAGCTCCATTCGGGCTGCCTATGGCGCGGATCTCACGACGAGAAATCAGCGATGAGGAGGCACACGTCATCGTCGTGGGCACCCGTGAGCATCGCTCGAAGTATGGACTCGCAGGCCGATGCGGTGTCGGCGTCGCCCAATGTCTGCTCGGTCGTGATCATGAGGTGGGTCAGGCCGATATCAAGGTCTACCCCGCGACGTTCGAACAAGCCGTCGGTGAACATGACCAATCGGTCCCCTGGCCGAAGGACCAATTCATGTTCGACCGGCCGATCGGAGAACCGCACGTCCATTGAGCCGATCGGTGGTGCCGGTTTACCCCGCAGGTAGAGCGACGTGCCGTCGCTGCTGAGGAGGATGGGAGCTGGATGTCCCGCGGACGCCCAGACGCCCTCTCCGGTCAGTGGATCGATTTCCACACAGATGATCGTGGCAAACGCATCTGGTTCCTGCGTCGCGACGAAGCTGCTCAATTTGGCGATCGACTCGGATGGTCCGAGGGAGTCGAACAAATGCGCCCGCAGCGCGTTGCGCATTTGGGTCATCAGGGCCGCTGCGTGTAGGCCGTGGCCCGCGGCGTCTCCCACGACCAACGCAATGTGGCCTGACTGGAGCTCGAAGGCGTCGTACCAATCACCGCCGACCTGGCTTCCCTCGCTGGCTGCGCGATAGCCGGCGGCAAGCCGTAGGCGAGGACTCGTTGGGAGCGTCCTTGGAAGCGCAGCCGCCTGTAGGGCACTTGCCGTTTCTCTCTGTGTTTCAAGATACAGCGCATCGTCGAGCAGATCGGCGACACGGGTCGTAACCTCGCGCATGACGGCAACGTCCTCATCGCTGAAGAGCTCGCCACCACGACGGACCATTGTGAGCACGGCGACAACCGCCTGGTCCGAAATAATGGGCATGATCAACCCGGGACCGTCACCGAGCAGCTGAAGCGTCCGGCCGTATGCGGCGCTGGCCACGCTGCCATCGAGATCGTTGACGATCTCCTCGGCCAAGTGGGTGAGGCGTAATGGTTGGCCGCTGCGATAGACGACAACGCCCGGCGAGGGTCCGGTGAAGGGATGTGGATAGCCACCCACCAGGCGTTTGGCCAAGCTGTTGAGGATCGGGTCTCGATGATAGGCCGCCACCCGAATCAGTTCCTCGCCAGATGGAACCACGATGGTGGACCAGTCCGCCATGGACGTCGTCACGGCCTTGCTGAGCCGGTCGTAGAGCTCGGCTCGAGAATGCGCTCCGTGCAACTTTGACGAGACTTGGGCCAAGAAGCTCAGCCGGGCGTGTGCCTGTCTGGCCTCATCCAAGGCCACCGTCTGTTCAACCTCGGAGTTGTGTCGCTCGCTGACGTCGGAGAAGTACACGTTCAACCCGTTGCGGTCCGGCCACGCATGAACTTCGAACCAGCCCTCGAACGGTGCGAAGTACTCTTCGAAAACGACCGAGACCCCTGTCGCAATTGCGTGTTGGTAGCGCCCGACCGATTCCCTCACCGCTGCCGCAGGGAACGCGTCGATGAAGTTGGAACCGAGGACCGCGTCACGGGAGGTGCGCAGGAGGCGCTCCCCTTCGGCGTTCATGTAGGTGACGGTCAGGGCGGCATCCAACGAAAAGAAGGCGTTGGGCATCGTCTCGAGGACGTTTGGTTGTTCCCTCCCCGACGGCGGGAAATCGTGATGGTTGGCCCGTTCCAGCGCCAGCCCGACCAATTGGGCCACGAGATCGAGTCGTCGAAGCTGTGCGGTCAGGAACACCTGGGGTTCGGGCCACCCGAATCCGACCGCGCCGAGAGTCTCTCCTGTCGCCGAATGCAACGGAAGTGAGACTCTGGAGTTCAGACCGGCTTGTTCGATCTCGGTGAGCAACTCGGGGTAGCGGGCTCGTATTTCCTCCGGAGAGCCCAGGAGCACCGGCAGTCCACTCCGGATTGCCTCGCACGCCGGCGTATTGGCGTTCAGACCGAACATGCCACGTTGGGCGACGACATTCGGATTGAACGTGGGGCGATGTACGACCTGTACGAGGCCGGGTGTGTCGCTCAGGATGGCCATGTTGGCGAAGGCTCCCCCGGCCGCCAGTGCACCCTCCTTGGTGAATGCCTCCGCCACCTCGAACGGCGTCACGGCAGTCGCGAGCGCCGTCACAAGGCGCCACAGGGCCTGCTCGTCAGCGATCACTGCGAGGTCGACATCGTCGTCGCCATTCATTCAGTCTGCCCTGCGGAAGAGGGTGTCGACGTCACAGCTCATGCGGGCATAGTATGCGAACAGTTTCTTCTCGCCTCATGGTCCCGCCCCGGGAATCCCCTGCCGTCAAAGGCCTGCGACCTGGGGCTGAGGGGCTGACGATGCTGTTGTCGTTCCCCGCGAGGACGTGCTCCCCTTGACAGAGGACAGTGGGCTGGCGACGTCTTCCAACGATTGTCGCTCAGCCGGCACCCCAAAAGGCTATCTCCACGACGCCTCCAACGATCATCACACCAGCGCCGATGAGATAGCCGGTAAAGAGCCTGAAGTGGTCGTGACCATTCCCGATCAACATTCCGTAGAGCCAAGGTCCGACGGACCCAAATGTTTGAGCGATGGCGAAGAAGACGGCGATCGCCTTTGCTCTGACTTCCACCGGGAATATCTCACTGACGGTCAGGCAGGCGGCACTGGCACCGGAGGACGCAAAGAAGAAATCATGCGTCGACGACCGACGGTATCGAACAGCCGCCCGATCGTCAGCGGGCCGATCAGATTGCCGAAGGCGAAGAACATGAAGTAATGCGCAGTGTCGCTGGCCGATACTCCGAACACCTTGGTGAGAACAAGCGCGTACGTGAAGAAGTTCGCGTTGTAGAGGAACGATTGTGTGATCATCAGCGTGGCACCGAGAATGGCGCGGCGAGGGTATGTGACGAAGAGGGTGCGAGCCATGGCGATGAAGCCGATATTCGTCGCTGGGGCAATCTTAATTTCCTTGGACGTATCGACGTCACCGAGGGCTCCCCCCGACGAGCGGGTGGCTTCCTCGATCCGCTTCACTTGGTCTTCGGCCTCTTCCTCCCGCCCGTGGATGAGGAGCCAACGGGGGCTCTCGGGAAGATTCTTGCGAATGAAGAGGATGACCAGACCGAGAACGGGTCCCGTGAGGAACGCAATCCGCCAGGAGTACGTGGCGGAGAGATTGTTCACGACGAGCAGCGTTACGATGGTCCCGAGAAAGGCCCCTCCCCAGTAGGTGCCGTTGACGGCGATGTCGACTTGGCTCCGGTATTTTGCCGGGATGAGCTCGTCGATGGCGGAGTTTCGGTCAGGAGCCCTCCGAAGAGATAGACCCCGAGAGAGATCATGAACAGATTCCGGCGTCCCCACTTGTCCGACATGCGCCCGAAGAACAACGCTCCTGCGACTTCGCCCAAGAGATACACGGTGCCAATGGCGAAGGACACATCTCCTGAGGAGAGGTTCAGCGCCTGCGGTTTGCTGATGAGCGCGGTGACGTTGCTGGCAATGGTGATCTCGAGGCCATCGAGGACCCACGCCACTCCAAGAGCGACCACGAGCATCGTGTGGAAGCGTGACCAGCCGAGCCGATCAAGGCGGGCCGGGATCAAGCTCCGTATCGGCTCGTGTGGGCGCGCGGTGTGGGCTCGGTCCTTGGTGTCGTCGTGCAGTATGGCCATGTTTGTCAACCGCCAGTTCTCTCGTCGGGGTATTCCCCGGGGCGCAGGCTTCTAACAAAAAGGACGGATCGATCGCCGCGAGTCGGTCCCCGGCGCTTCGCCGTCCCGGATACCTTGTTTGCGTGGATCCACTTTGGGAATGGAAGGATCTTCCGACGGGATATAACTGAAGGATGGCTCGCCAAGAGACTCGAGTGACGGTCGGAGGTCGAGAGCTCACCGTCTCGAACTTGCAAAAGGTTCTTTTCCCCGAATCAGGGTTTACGAAAGGGGAACTGATCGACTACTACGCCAAGATTGCGCCGGCGATGTTGCCTCATCTCGAGGATCGCCCCCTCACCATGAAGCGGTACCCCGACGGAGTTGAGAAGGCCTTCTTTTACGAAAAGCACGTCCCGGCGCACGCACCCTCGTGGGTTCGTACCCTCACCGTGCCGAGCGCCGAGGGCGAGGGCGCCGTGGAATACGCCGTCGTCAGTGACTTGCCCACTCTCGTGTGGGCAGCCAATTTGGGCACGATCGAATTTCATGTCCCGCTGTGGCGGGCCGGACGACGACGACGGCTGCCGGCACCTCCCGACTTGCTCGTGTTCGACCTTGACCCGGGAGAGGGGACGGGGCTCGTCGAGTGCTGCCAGGTGGCGCTCTGGGTTGACGAGTTGCTCCAGTCGCGCGGTCTCGAGTCGCGAGTGAAGACGAGCGGGTCCAAAGGGATCCAGGTCTATGCCCTCCTCGAGGGCAAGACCTCCTGGGCGACATCGCGTGCCGATGCGCATGCGATCGCTTTGGCGCTCGAAAAACAGCATCCGGACCTCGTGACGTCGAACATGAAGAAGTCTCTGCGTCGCGGGAAGGTTCTCATCGATTGGAGTCAAAACCACGCGTCCAAGACGACCATCGGTGCGTACTCGATTCGCGGGCGTGCCCGTCCGACGGTGTCGACACCCGTCAGCTGGAAGGAAGTCCACGAATGCCTGAGAACGGGCGAATCAGCCACGCTTGAATTCACCAGTGCTGAAGTTCTGGTGCGGGTGGAGAAGCTGGGAGACCTCTTCGCCTTCTCGTAGGTGTCCGCACGCCGCGCCCGCTCCAAGGCTGCCCCGATGCAGCCTCAGGGCCACCGGTGGAGTGCCAAATGCTCGGGCGGGGTACACGCCGGAGTTGTGGGGTACAAAATGCACCATGGCAACTCGGAGAAAGGGTGCTTCCAAGCAGCAAAGCGAGTCTCCCCTCGAGCCCTACCGGTCCAAGCGGAATGCGGCGAAGACCCCCGAGCCAATGGGGGATGGCCCTCGGGTCCGACGCCGGAAAGATCTACCGGTCTTTGTCATCCAGGAGCACCATGCCCGGGCGCTCCACTGGGACTTCCGCCTCGAGCACGAGGGCGTGCTTGTCTCCTGGGCCCTGCCCAAGGGCGTGCCGGAGGATCCGAAATCCAACCATCTCGCAGTCCACACCGAGGATCACCCGTTGGACTACGGGTCGTTCGAGGGGGACATACCCGCCGAAGAGTACGGCGGTGGTCAGGTCCGAATCTGGGATCACGGTCATTTCGAGATCGAGAAATGGCGTCCTGACGAGGTCATGGTGGTGCTCCACGGTTCGAAAGTCAGCGGTCGTTACGTCTTGTTTCCAACGAGCGGCAAGAACTGGATGATCCACCGCATGGACCCCGCACCGGAAGGCTTTCAGCCCCTTCCCAAAAAGGTCCGGCCGATGCTGGCCACGCCTGGGTCACTTCCCGTCGACGATACCGGGTGGGCATTCGAAATCAAGTGGGACGGCGTGCGCGCCATCTCATTCATTGAGGGCGGCCGGATCCGCATGCTGAGCCGCAATGACAAGGACCTCACCCCCTCGTTTCCCGAGTTCCGGGAATTGGGAGCGTTCCTTGGCGCTCGACCATGCGTGCTCGACGGAGAGATCGTCGTCCTCGGGGGCGACGGCGTTCCGGACTTCGGCCGTCTCCAGCACCGTCTCCACCTCGCGAACGCCAACAACGTCAAGAAGCAAAGCGCGGCTTCACCAGCCAGCTATGTGGTCTTTGACGTCCTCCATCTCGATGGTCACCCATTGATGTCACTCACCTACGATGAGCGCCGGGCGCATCTCGAGGAGCTCGGGCTCTCAGGTGCGACATTTGCCACGGCAGATTCGTTCCGGGATGTCCGAGGAGCCGACATTCTGCAGGCGACGAAGGAAACTGGCCTCGAAGGGGTGATCGCAAAACAACGGGACTCGACCTACGCCGAGGGTAAACGAAGTACGGCCTGGATCAAGGTCAAGAATGTACGGACCCAAGAGGTGGTCATCGGTGGCTGGACCGATGGTGCGGGGAGCCGAGCTGGAAGTATGGGCGCCCTCCTCCTGGGAATCCCGACAACGGGAGGTCTTCGCTATGTCGGAAAGGTAGGTACCGGTTTCGGCGACCGGGACCGGGACGATCTGATGGATCTGCTCCGTCCGGCCGCCCGCACGACGACTCCCTTCGTTCCCCCTTCCGACGTAAAGGAACGTGAGCCTCATTTCGTCAACCCGGTACTCGTGGGTGAGGTGCGATTCAGCGAGTGGACCGAGGCTGGTCGTCTCCGCCATCCGACCTGGCGCGGCTTGCGACCCGACAAAGCACCGGCAGACGTCGTCATCGAGAGCTAGCCACCAGCGGCCGCTACCAGCGATAGAACCTGTGGCGCCCAGCGCTTTCTCCTCTGCCGAGTGCTGCGCCCACGAGCCATAGCACGAGGAACACGACCGCCACGATCCACAGCACGTGAATGGCAAAACCGACTCCGAAGAACAGCAGGACAAGAAGAAGCGCGAGTAAGAGGATCATGACCATGATGTACCCGTCCCCAAGTGAGGCAAACGTCAGATTTGCTTTTTGCCGCGCATGGCTACGACGAAAGGGCGTCTGCATGGAACGCGTCGATCCATTCGTCAACGACGGCCCATTCCAGTGTCAGCCAAGGCAAGAGAGCATCTCGATCTTGTGGAACCTCGGCTGTCGGCCATGCCCGCACCTTCATAGGCGTCCTGATCGGGAGCACGTTCCATCCCTGGCGGGCACTGACGACCTTGTCCAGTCCGGCGTGAGCGACGACCACGACCCGGAGTCCCGGGCGTGCCTCGAGGCAGGCGAACACTCCTCCGGGGCGCGGCGGCAGGACGTGATCCATCAAGTCGGCCGCACGAGCGGCGTCCAATTTTCTGTCGCGATGCAACCGGTCAATGGCGCGCCGGCGTCGGTGCGGGGTCCAGTTGGCTCCCTCGGGGAAGAGGAGGAGCACGTCGCGCGGACCGAGAGAGCGGGCCATGGCAGCCAGCCGCTCGGTCGCATCCGGTCGATCGCCCGCTACGTCCGGCAGGAAGCAGCCGCCCAGGCGATTGAGGAGGAGATCGATGAGCGGATCCAGTTGCAGGGTGTCCTTCAAGACGATGTGCGGCCTGCGGTGGTATCTGGTCAAGAGCAGGTGGACCAATGCAAAGGAATCGCCCGGGCCCCCATGGCGAGCGAGGATCAGTACCGCATGGTCGCCGGTGAGGGCGGTCGCATCGGACGAGTCTGCAACGACGACGTGGAAGCCGAGGCATCGCCGCCCTGCTGAGAGAACCTTGCCGAGCGCCCAACCCAAGAGCCTCTCGTTGGCGATGGTCCACTCCTCTTCCGAGGCGAGGCCGAGCCGGCCAGGGATGGCGCGACGCAGCCAGATGAATCCGGCGGCCGCCATCGCCACGAGTTCGACTGCGCAGTAGCTCAGAGCAAAGGCGGAAAGACGGAGCGCCCGGCGGCGCGAGGTCAGCGGGGCGGCGAGAATTCCGAGGATGCTGACCAGGGTGAACATTGCCCCGAGAACGACCAGAATGAGCGCAGAGACCGGGAGGAGGAGCCGCCGGGCCGTACGAGGAGGCAGAGAGCGCATCGTGGGGCTACACGGCCGGTGTCGCGAGAAATTCGGCGGTGGCGTCGTGCGCCGCGTCAATCCGGGCGCGGACATCGGAAGTGTTCCGGTAGCGCATCGAAAGGTGGGGAGGAGCGGACCCGCTCGGCAGGACATGGACTTCCACGTCCTTGGAAAGGCTCGCGAGTTCTTCCCCGAACTGGTGGCGGCGGGCAATCTCGAATGCCACAAGGGCAACTTGCCACGGACGTGTCGGCGGCTTCAAGGGCTGTTCGAGGCGGCCGACGTGCAGGACGAAGATTCTTCGCGCGCCGAGTTCAGCTGCTCGTGCAATGGGGATGGAGCGAACGAGGCCGCCGTCGAAGAAGTGTTCGCCGTTGATCTCAACCGCTGGCAAGAGGCCGGGAACGGCACAGGACGCAAGCACTGCGGGCGGGACGGGACCCGACGAGAACCACGTTGCGGCGGCACGTTCGATACAGGCCGCGACGCACTCGAATCGGACGGCGAGATCAGCGAATTCGATCGTCCCGAGACCCTCTTCGATCAGTCTGCGGAGCGCATCGTTGCTGTGGACATGAGTCCCATGACGAGCAAGCGTGCTGACCTGACTGAATACCGATCCTCCGAAGACGCCCCGATCGGAAAGTCCCGACCACATCTCGACCATCCGTCGCACCATGGCGGTAGTCGGCTCGGCGGCGATGAACGCACCGTTCAGGGCGCCCACGCTCGAGCCGACGATAAGGTCCGGAGTGATCCCACGCTCGAGTAGCGCACGCAACATCCCCACTTCCGCTGCGCCGAGGATCCCACCGCCACCGAGCACAAAGGCAGTGGAAGTCTCGGAGGTCATTGCACGAGGATACGCTCCGCCTTCGACGTCCGAGACCACTCGTGCCAGAGGCGTGGGCAGCAACGTGGCGCCAATGGGCCGGGACAACGTGGGTTTTGGCCGTGCCGCGGCTGGGTACCACCTGCACCAGCTATGGACATGCGGAGAGAGGATCTCGCCCTACCCGATCACCGTTACGGCCGGTGGTGCCGGTGCGCGCACGGGCCGCTTCATGCGCACCGATGCGACTGACTTTGAGGCGGGGCATCCGCAATAGCGTTGCCGCGATCGACGTCCCGTAGAGCCACGTTTGTTTGGCCGAGTCCTTTCCGGGGTACCACCACAGAAAGGTTCTTCAAGGGAGGCAGCAGAATGATCGGTGGACTTGTAGCCAGCCTCATCGTGTTCGCGGTCGGGGCCATATTGGATTTCGCGGTGACGGCAAGCCAGTACCAG
>OBLU010000552.1_pt1 | contig 35144 bp, 18 predicted proteins | sample 1518681 | NCBI WGS metagenome assembly OBLU01 (sample SAMEA3539304, study PRJEB22396) | soil metagenome | biome: tundra; feature: field; material: soil | place: USA | collected 2010-05 | depth 0.15 m
TTCCAACAGCACCGGCGCAATCTCCTTGAGGCGCTTCGCACAGATCCGGTCTGCGACACTGCGCTACCACCTTGAACGCGAAGCGGAGAAGTATCGCCGTAGCGGCATTTCTTCGGAGGATGCCGCGCGCCGCGCTCGCCTGGCGTTCGGTGGAAGAACGCAGGTGGAGCAGCAGTGCCGAGACTCGCGCGGCACCAAATTCGTCGAGGATCTTTTGCAGGATCTTCATTACGCGGTCCGATCCTTCGCGAAGACTCCAGGCCTCACAGCGCTGATAGTGCTTTCGCTGGCGATCGGCATCGGCGCGAACACACCAATCTTCAGTGTCACCAGCACGCTGTTGCTCAAGCCGCTGCCGTATCCCGCCCCCGATCGGATCGCCATTCTCTGGCTGCGCTCGCCGGGTATCGGTATCCCACAAGACTGGCCTTCGCCGGGACAATATCACGACATCGTTACACAGAACCACGTTTTCGAAGACACGGCCCTCGCGATCGGAGGCAACTATACACTCACTGAGCGTTCGACAGCGATGAAGGTGGATGGCATCCAGGCTACGTCGAGCCTGTTGCCGATGTTGGGGGCCAAGCCAATGCTCGGCCGCATTTTTTTACCGGAAGAGGACCAGCCCGGCAAGCCCGAAACGGTGGTGCTTACGTATGGCTTCTGGCAGCGAGAGTTTGCAAGCGACCCAAATATTGTGGGGCGCGCAATCACACTCGATGGACACCCACATACGGTTGTCGGCGTTCTCTCGCCGGGTTTTCGCCTGAATCACGAGGTTATTCCCACGATTGCCGGTATCGACAAGCCTGATTTCTTTATGCCGCCGCCTGATGAGGCCAGGAAACCAGACAATTATGGCCCGGAGATCTACAACATCCTGGCACGGCTCAAACCCGGCGTCACCATCCAACAGGCACAGTCCGATATCGACCTAATTGCCGCACGGCTCCGCGAGGAGAAACATCGCGACCGCTCCTTTACGATCAGTGTTGTTCCGCTTACCGAGCAGGTAGTCGGCAACATACGCAGCGCGGTATTGATCCTCTTCGGTGCAGTCGCGCTGGTACTGCTGATTGCATGCACGAATGTAGCAAATCTGCTGCTGTCGCGGGCCGCCGTACGGCAGCGGGAGATAGCCATTCGTGCGGCACTGGGGGCGGGACGCGTGCGGGTGATGCGCCAGCTTTTGACGGAGAGCATTGCACGGAGCCTGATGGGCGGCGTGGCTGGAGTGGCCATCTCGGCACTGAGCATCTTTATTGCGCGCAAGATGCATCCGGGAAACATTCCCCGGCTTGAGGAGCTCGGCATGGATTTCCGAGTGCTTGGCTTCACGTTTGCGATCTCGATTTTCACCGGAGTCATCTTTGGTCTTGCGCCGGCCCTGCGCGCCTCGCGAGTCGATCTCACGGCGAGCCTGAAGGCCGGCGGCAAGGGTTTGGCGAGCGGCGGATTAAGTGTCCGGCACGACAAACTGCGCGGAGCGTTGGTCATCGCCGAGCTTGCCATCTCACTGCCACTTCTGGTGGCGGCAGGCTTGCTGGTGCGCAGTTTCATTCGTCTTGCGAATGTGCCGCCTGGATTCAATCCGGAACACGTAGTCTCGATGAACGTCGGTGCTTACGGAGCGCGATTCAAAGACTCCACAGCGCGTGTTCAGTTCTATCAGGAGTTGGCTGAGCGCACCCGCCATCTCCCCGGGGTTACAGCTACAGGTGCAATTTCAGCACTCCCGCTGACATCTGCCATTGGTTGGGGAGGCATGCACATCGAAGGCTATGTGCCACCTCCCAACGAGCCTGAATTACAGGTCGATCAGCGATCGGCTACACTGCCCTATTTTAGCGCGATGGAGATTCCGCTGATCCGCGGCCGCATGTTTGCTGAAACCGACACAGACAAGATGCCACCCGTTGCGATCATCGATCAAAAGATGGCCGATCGTTTCTGGCCGCATGGCGATGCGATCGGTAAGCGCATCCGTCGAAGCGACGACTCTCCCTGGACCACGATCGTTGGCGTGGTTGGCGTCGTAAAGGAGTATGGCCTCGACACCGAGACGCGAATGGTTGTCTATTATCCTCACGCGCAAGCGCCGGTTGGAACCATGTATGTTGTCGCGCGTACGACAACCGATTCCGCTTCGACGATCGACGCGATGGTTCGCCAGGTGAACGCCCTCAATCCCGATGTGCCGGTGTACGACATAGCTACGATGGAGCAGCGTGTCCAGGATTCCATGGCGCGCCAGCGCTTCGCCATGACCATGCTGGGTGGTTTCGCTGGCTTTGCAATGATTCTCGCGGCCAATTGGCATTTACGGGGTGATGTCGTTCTTGGTAACGCAAGGCACCCCCGAAATCGCTATCCGCGTGGCGCTTGGTGCGCACCGAGCAAGCATAAGTTCTCAAGGGCAGCTATAGCGGCTGAATCCAGGGGAAAGGTTCCCGAATCTTGGATCTCGATCTTGGGCAATGGATCTTCGGACGATTGAAGCCAGTCTGGCTCGCTCCAGTACACACCGTAACGCTCGCTCATCCGCAAATCGGTACGGATCGAAAGAAGAAAGTGTGTGGTAAGAATCCTTGAGCCGCTTCCGGCAATTCTTCTGCTGATTTCTTTTAGATCTTCTGGTTATCGTGTCTCCAAGTTACAGCGCGAACCAAGAGACACGAATCGAGTAGGGTCTGACCGATCGCGCACACAGCTAGACGGGGCTACAACCGATTACGGCGCTACAATGCGAACTGTATTCGCTCGGCAGGAACGGACCGCACCGCACGCTATGGGATGCAGGCTCTTGTCGAGGCAAACTTCCACCGCGGTCAGGTAGTTGTTCCCGCAACTGAGTGCCAGACTCGACCGAGGAATATTTGGGTTGGACACGTTGAAGCCTGCCAGAATCTGATCGGGCGGCATCGAGATCTGGGACGTGAGGGTGCTCAGGTTGTTCGGAATTTTGACCGATTGGTACGCAGTGCGCGCCGTTGAAAAGAAGTCATCCGCACTAAGCCCTGAACAGGTCCCATGAGTTTGCCATTCATGCGCGAGCAGACCAGCGTCAGGATAAATGTCTTGGTACTGGCTCGGGTCCGATGGCCCGGGAGCATTCGAACAGTGTTCGGGATAAGACCCGTTGGCGTTCTCAGGCCAAAGTCCGTGCAAAACAAATCTGGAATGTTGGGCGCATTCGGTTGCTGTCGGGTGCGAGTGGCAAAACTCCGGCGACCAGGACAGGTTGAGGAGATAAAAGTCGAAGCCAGACGCGGAGCCGGTCACTTTGGCAGAGGCGCGCGGTGTGCCGCCGCTCGACCTGTAAGAATCCGCCCCTGATTGAGCCGGCGGCTGAACTTTACATCCGGCCAAGGAGATAAGAAGCGCGAGAAAGATGGGAAGGGGGCTCTGTTTCATGGGCGCAGCATAGCAGACGGGGCGAATTCTGACCCAGTCTTGTCGTGCCTTGATTGATGATTGTTCCAGCAAAACCCAATTTCCACATGACGCCCCAGATAGGGGACTCGTGCTGCTTTTAAGCCCAAGTTAGAGCGCATTCACTTTGAGGTTCTTTGCGCTCTTGCGCAAGGCGTAGATGAGAATCTGGTCATAATCCGGAAGTGCCCCGCAACCGTAAGCAGGAACGAACACTCGATTGGCACTGGCCCTTTTGAGGCTGGGAAGCCGCGTAAGGAGGCAGACTGCAAGTCCGAAGACCTGCCACGAGGACATTAGCTTAAGCCTCCGAGGGGAGGCGAGGTCGCAGTGGCTGTTTGCCATGTTCCACGGCTATCCCGCTGTGATCTCGCACATCTTCTTCGAGGCCAGGAGAACAATCCGTGGACACGACTCAATCGAAATTGTCCGAAGTGCTTCCCGGCTTTCTTGCGTAAGAGGAAACTTCGACCAATGGATGTTCGAAAGCGCAACCACTTAATCCGCTGACGTGAACAAAATTGTTGGCGCTGTCCGACGCTGTTCCTATGGACTTTCGCAAGTAGACGCGATGTGCGTCGCGAGCATGACCATCGGCGGTCTGTACAACGGTGCCATGACGGGAGAACTCGACGCGATATTGACCCATAAAGCTGCATCTCTCATTGCCGAGGAGCCGCAATACTCAAAGCTTGCCGCGCGATCCCGCCTGCCTTAGAAATACTTCTGGACATCGCTGAATCCAGTTCCAGCGCGCGAGCAGAGCTTTCCTGTTTGCTATTTCTTTCGAGCTCGCTCACGTCCCAAAATTCATTAGAGAAATGATTTATTTTTCTTGACACCTCCTGTTCAGCCTCCTATAGTTCGGCTGGTCGCCGTTCTCCTTGATTGGAGACGGTCCATGAAACTTGGGTTTACAAGGTCGTTCAGTACCGCTTTCCCAACAAGAAACCAGTCTTCAAATGCCGGGGAGAAAAACGCAAATGGTATGTGTACGGAAAAAGCTAGCCTTAACTGCGATGGCGCTGTTTTTTTTGAGCATGGGAACTGCCATTGCGCAGACTTCCGCAGATCCGCTTAAGGTCGGCTTTCTGAATCCCCCGAATGGTGCGCGGCCGCGCGTCTGGTGGCATTGGATGAACGGCAACATCACGCAGGAGGGCATCAAACTGGATCTCGAGTGGATGCACCGAGTCGGGCTGGGTGGTTTTCAAAATTTCGATGCCGCTCTCTCCACTCCGCAGGTCGTCGATAAACGCCTCGCGTACATGACTCCTGAGTGGAAGCAGGCTTTCAAATATGCGACCACGCTCGCCGATCAGTTAGGTCTTGAAGAAGCCATTGCGGGCTCTCCAGGTTGGAGTGAATCGGGGGGGCCATGGGTCCCTGGTTCTGAGGGCATGAAGAAGTATGTATGGAGCGAGACGCTTGTAGAAGGTGGCAAGCCCTTCAATGGGAAACTTGCTCATCCGCCTTCTAATACGGGCGCATTTCAGAATGTCGGAATTCACGATCAGCAACCTCCACCGGGATCATCACCGATTCCTGAGTTTTATGCCGACTCGGCCGTCATCGCTTACCGTAGAACTGCCGCGGATGTATCCATAGACTCACTGCATCCGAAGATTACATCGAGTGGCGGAACTCCCGACGTTGCCATGCTATCTGACGGAGACTTGGCCAAAACCACGAATCTGCCGATTCCCAAGGTAGGTGAGACTTCCTGGATACAATATGAGTTTCCCTCACCACAATCTATTCGTGCTGTCACATTTGTGACGAAGGATCCGGATTGGATCACCGCGATGGTTGCCGGAATCGTCGCTCCAGAAAAGGAGCTCGAATCTAGCGATGACGGGCGAAACTTCAGGTTGGTCGCCAAACTCAGCGGCGGTGATGCTCCCGAACACACCATCGCCTTCCCCGCAGTCACGGCAAAATTCTTTCGTGTGACCTTTAAACGAACCCCACCACCTCCTATCCCTGATTGGGCAGCGGGTATCAATCCCGAGTCGTTGGGAATCAAAGTTCCTCCGACCCCTACAGATTATGAGATCGCTGAGTTGGTGCTGCATCCCGGCCCGCGCGTCAACCATTTCGTAGAGAAAGCTGCCTTCGTCCCGGAAGAAGATTTATACGAATTTGCAACGCCTCCGGTGGCAGCAAATGAGGCGATCGCGAAGTCCGATGTAATTGATCTGACATCGAAGATGAGTGCCGACGGAACACTCGATTGGACGCCACCTGCCGGCAACTGGGTCGTGCTTCGTTTTGGCTATTCATTGCTGGGCATCACCAACCACCCCGCCACCGCCGAAGCAACTGGTCTAGAAGTCGACAAACTTGACCGCCGCTTTGTGAAGAAGTATTTCGACACTTACCTTGACAGTTACAAAGAGACAGTCGGCCCCGATCTGATGGGGAAGAAAGGCATCCGCTACGTTATCAATGACAGTTGGGAGGCCGGCTCGCAGAACTGGACCGATAACATGATTGCTCAGTTCAAAAGATTGCGCGGCTATGACCCGCTGCCGTGGATGCCCGTGCTCACCGGCCGAGTTGTCGAAAGTTCCGAGGCCAGCGACCGCTTTCTATGGGACTTCCGCAAGACAATCGCTGACTTGATTGCGAACGAGCATTACGAGCAACTGGAAGCTACTCTGCACGAGCGTGGTATGGGCCACTACGGCGAATCCCACGAGTCAGGTCGCGCCTACGTTGCCGATGGCATGGAAGTTAAGAAGTTCAATGAAGTGCCGATGAGCGCCATGTGGACTCAGACACCCGGAGTCAACAAGGAGCAGTTCGGCTACAACGCCGATGATCGCGAATCGGCATCCGTAGCACACATCTACGGTCAAAACATCGCTGCCGCGGAGTCGATGACCGCTGCCGCTGCGCCCTGGGCATGGTCACCCTCTACGCTGAAACCCACTGCCGATCAAGAATTCTTGAATGGCATCAATCGTTTCGTCATCCACGAGTCTGCCCACCAACCGCTGGTTGGAAAGGCTCCGGGTATGACCCTTGGACCCTTCGGACAATGGTTCAATCGCAACGAAACGTGGGCTGAGCAAGCCGGACCGTGGGTTGACTACCTTGCTCGCACAAGCTTTATGCTTCAACAGAGTCACTTCGGCGCCGACCTCATTTATTTCTATGGCGAAGACTCTAATCTCACTGCGATCTTTTCCAAAACATCGCCCGACATTCCGGCTGGATACGGCTTCGATTACGTCAATGCTGACGCGCTGATTCATGAACTGAGCGTCTCCAACGGTCTCATCTCCACCAAGAGCGGGATGAGTTATAAGGTACTCGGGCTCGACCCTTATAGTCAGCACATGTCGCTCCCTGTACTGCGCGCCATTCACAAGCTTGTGGAAGAGGGCGCAGTGGTCGCCGGTCCGAAGCCCAACGACGACCCAAGCCAGGCCGACGATCAGGCTGAATTTCAAAAACTGAGCACCGAACTTTTCGGTGATGGAACCGGCGTGCACACACTAGGGAAGGGAACTGTGTACGCAGGTCCGCATCTCGCCGAAGCCTTCTCCGCAATCAAACTACAGCCAGATTTCGACTACACCAAACCTGAATCCGATGTGCGTCTGCTTTTCGTGCACAGGAAGCTGCCCGATGGTGATGTCTATTTCGTCGACAATAGAAATGATCGCGATGAAGCCGTTGACGCAACCTTTCGTGTTGCCGGTAAAATGCCAGAGTTGTGGCGTGCCGAGACAGGAAAATCCGAGCCCGTGTCTTACAAAATTGCCGATGGGCGAACCACTATTCCGCTGCACCTCGAGCCGTGGGGCACTGCATTCCTAGTGTTCCGTAAACCTACCAGCGAAACCTCACACACACTGCCGCAAGTTGCAGAGTCTCAGGTGGCCAAGTTAGACGGTCCTTGGAAAGTGGCTTTCGAACCCGGGCGTGGCGCGCCAGCGTCGATCACTGTCAACGCCCTTGCCTCGTGGAGTGACAGCACAGATGCGGGTGTGAAGTATTTCTCCGGCATTGGCACTTACACTCGCACGATTCAAGCGCCCGCCGATTGGTTCAAGAAAGGTGGCCATCTCTGGATCGATCTGGGAGACGTCAAGAATCTTGCCAGCGTAACTGTGAATGGGAAAGACCTTGGCGTCGTTTGGCATTCGCCCTACAGGGTTGACGCGACGGACGCTCTCAAGCCTGGCTCGAACGAGGTTACCTTGAAAGTGACCAACGCCTGGGTAAACCGGTTGATCGGGGACCAGCAGCCCGGCGCGACGAAATACACTTTCGCCGATGTTACCCCGTATAAGGCGAACTCCCCGCTACTGCCGTCCGGCCTCCTCGGTCCGGTGGTGGTGGTTCGCGCAGGTAGTGACTAACGACTTCGATCATTCGAAGTCTATTGACCAGCACGATATTCTGTAATTCATTGTTGCAGTTAGCGCTGTAAGCAAGCGGCGCTAACTGCAACTCCTCACCTCTCTCAATGAACAGACGAACCCTACTTAAATCCGCAGCCACGGCCGCCCTCGCAGGGGCAATTGAGCCCGGCCTCAGGGCACTCGCCGCGTCTATACCCTTCATAGATGCCCACATTCATTTGTTCGATCCCTCTCGTAACGGTGGTGTGCCGTGGCCCGAAAAGACCGATTCGGTGCTCTACCATCCCGCATTGCCGCCGCGCTACGAGCGTCTCGCGCAGCCTCATGGCGTGGTGGGAGCGATTGCCGTCGAATGTAGCTCCTGGCTCGTCGATAACTTCTGGCTCATGGATGTCGTCGCGCAGAATCCTGTGATGTTAGGTTTCATCGGTGACTTACAACCTGAAACTCCAGACTTTGGCGCGACGCTGGATCGTCTTCATCGCAGTCCTCTGTTCCTTGGCATTCGCTATGGCAATCTTTGGAATCGTAATCTTGGCGCGGCGGCTCAGAACGCCGCTTTCATCGCTGGACTAAAACTTCTCGCCCAATCTGGCCTGGTACTTGAAACGGCTAATCCCGATGCGCCGTTGATCGCCGCTATCTTAAAAGTGTCAGATCGCGTCCCAGATCTACGGATTGTGATTGATCACCTTCCGAATGCCAAAGTACCGTCGGACTCAGCGGAGAAGTCGAAGTACCAAGCCACGTTGCATGAACTGGCCCAACGCCCCCATATTTTTGTTAAGGGTTCCGAGATCGTGAGGCGAATCGATGGCCGCGTCCCTCTCGATGTCAATTCTTATCGCCACGGACTTGATGAGCTATGGGACATGTTTGGAGAAGACCGCATTTTCTTCGGCAGTGATTGGCCCAACAGCGATTCACTTGCCAACTACGATGAGACCTTCAAAGTTGCTGCTAACTACATCGCAACTCGCAGTCTTAGTGCCCAACAGAAATACTTCTGGAAGAACTCCATCGCGGTTTATAAGTGGAAGCCTCGAACCCCGGCGCAAGCGAAACTTAGCAGCCTTTAGCATCAACTTTTGCCGCGAAGGCGTTAGCGTTCATGTCGGAATCGCCGGATAAAATCCGCGCAGATTGGCGGCCGTCACCATCTCATGCCTAATAAAAGTGGCGGGAGGAACTGAGCGTCCCGCAAGCATATCGAGAGCCAGCGGAATCACTCCCTCTCCGTAGCGCTCAGGAAAATAACCTACAGATCCGATAAGGCGGGAGTCCTTTTGCGCAAGTTCGGCATGTGCATCCGGTGAGGCGTTCTGGCCGACGATCGCACAGTGTTCTTCGCGGCCTGCATCGCGAAACGCTTGTAGAGCTCCCAAGGCGCAAGGGTCATTGATTGCCGCCACGAGGATTCTCTGCGAGCGGCTTCGCCGAAGGTGGTTCCGCGTCAGACTGACAGTGTTCTCATAATGGCCGCTCGTCCTCAGAATCTTGATCTGGCGTTCTGGCAACCACACCAGTCGTTCGATCACGCCCAGCATGCTTCCCAGGATGCGCGCATTCGGTACCTGTCCTGCCTTGGGTAACTCGAGCAGTAATAATTCGTCCACTTGTCCCTGCCAATGGGCTTCCGACCATCGCGCTAAATAGCGTCCTGCCACCAACCCCGCCTGACTGTTGTTTGCGCCATAAAATACCGTCTGAGGCAATGGAATTTCGAGAGCTATCACCGGAATCGCTGCTGTCTTGAATCGTGCGCAGATCTGTGCCGCAATCCGGGTATCAGTCTGCGACTCAATAACCAGGTCCACACGCTCCCGTGCAAAGACGTCTGCATTGCGTAATGCCGTCTTGGGATTGTCTGCATTATCAAGGACCAGTAAATCTATGTCTGCGGCTTCTGCGCTACGTTGAAGACTCTCTGTCACTGCCCTACTAAAACCAAACTCCGCACTTTGCATTCCGTACCCAAAGCGAAAGCGTTTCTTACCCAACCGTCGTACGCCAAGTTTGTATTTTGTATTGTCCACCCGAACGAGTAATTCGCATGAGACCAGCGTCGAGAGGAATCGCAGTGCCGTGGTCTTGTTAAGGCCCGTCCGAGCCACCACGTCTGATAGCCTCAAGCATTCCGATTGGTCTTGAAAGGCTCGCAGGATATTGCATGCGCGTATGAGTGATTGCATGGCTAGGTCCGCTGAATGAAACAACTACGCTAATCAGTCTAATGCCCGGGCTGGCCTTCGTGTCCACGAAGTCACAAAATTCCCCGCAAAACGTAGAAATTCGGACCGTCGAGATCCACTGAATGAAATGAATAGTCCTAAGACGCGATAGCGTTTGCCATGCGCTCCTTTTGAAGGATACTGTCCCACTGAGCTTTGTTAGCCGGGGGTGCGTGTGTTCTATTCGTCCTATCGCTGTCGAGTCACATCGATATTGTCGGTCGTGTCCTTGTCGATTGTTATTAGCGGATCTTCGATCTTCGCGCAGGATACGCAACCAAAGGTCGGTATCGACTGGAACAAGACGCTGATCGTGTCCAAGTCGACCCCCACGCTTCAGGTCGTGACTAACCCAATGCTGAACCCGGGATCGCCCATCCATGATGGATCATTTTCCGCGTTGAAAGCTTTAGGCGCAGACTATGTAAGGTATGTGCCTTGGCTGCCCTATCCAAAGATCGCAGTAGCCGAGCTAGAACCGCCTACTAAGGACAATACGTCGTGGGATTTCACGTACATCGATCCCGTCACCAAAGACTTTCTGGCCGCTACACAAGGACATTCAACCATCGTCAACTTCAGCACCATACCAGCGTGGATGTTCAAGACCGACACACCGATAAAATATCCCGTCGATCCCAATCAAGTCTTTTGGGATTACACGAAGGGGACGGAACTCCGTGATCCCACCGGTAAGGAGTTAGGGGATTACTTTGGCCGCCTTGTGAGTTGGTACACGAAAGGTGGCTTCACCGATGAGAATGGAAAGCGCCACGAATCAGGAAATCATTACACCCTTCCATATTGGGAGGTGTTGAACGAGGTGGATTTCGAGCACAATACAACTCCGGAGGATTACACCAAACGCTACGACGCGATCGTTGAGGGGATTCACAAAGTAAGTCCGGATACAAAATTCATGGGTCTGGCTTTAGCTATGGCGGGCGGAAATCCAAAGTATTATGAATATTTCCTGAATCCCAAAAACCACAAGCCCGGTATCCCCCTCGATTTCATCTCATTTCACTTTTATGCGTCGCCGGCTCTGGATGAAACTCTGGACGGATGGCAGCACACGTTCTTCAATCAAGCCGAAGGATTTCTGTCCACAACGCGTTTTATCCTGGCGATCCGTGACCGCCTTTCCCCACAGACAAAAATCGATACCGACGAACTGGGAGTGATTCTCCCTACAGATGGCATCGAAATCGCCGCATCAAAAGCGATGCCCGACCACATCCCGCATCGTTACTGGAACGCTGCGGGCGCGCTCTACGGTTTCTTGTTCGTGGAACTCTCAAGGCTCGGCGTCGACGTCATTGGTGAATCGCAGTTGGTTGGTTACCCGTCTCAATTTCCCAGCGTGTCGATGATCGATTACAACAATGGCAAGCCGAACGCCCGGTATTGGGTATTGAAACTGCTCAAAGACAACTTCCATCCAGGCGACAAACTGGTAGCCAATTCAAGCCAAAGTCCCGGCGATTCAGAGGTCATGGTCCAGGGCTTCATTACGCCGCAAGGCAAAAAAGTGTTGATTGTGAACAAAACGAACAGCGACAAAACTGTGAAGCTTAGTTCTGAATTGCAGAGTGCCACGTCCTTCACAATCGACGAGGCGACCGGTGACGATGAGCCGCGTACCAGCAAAGTCAGTGGAGATGAACTCAAGATGGCTCCCTACGCGGTTTCCGTTTTGATCGCTCAGTAATTTGAAACACGCTAGACTTTGTCCATCAACTTTCGGAGGCGTCGGTATTTTCATGGCAGACAAGCGGCTACGCGTCGGCCTATGCGGCATCGGTCTCCAAGCGTATTGGACTCAATTTGATGGGCTGTTGACTCGCCTCCAAGGATACGTGCATCAGGTAGGTCGACGTCTTGAAAAGACCGAAGCTATCGTCATTGATTTAGGTATGGTCGACACTTCGGAAGGCGGACGCGAAGCTGGACATGTTTGTCGCCGGGAGGATGTTGATCTCCTGATCATCTATGCCACGACTTACGCCCTCTCCAGCACAGTGCTGCCCTTGGTGCAGCGCGCCAAGGTGCCTGTAATCGTCCTTAACCTTCAACCACAGGCAGCGATCGACTATGCTGCTTTTAACCGGTTACCGGACAGAACCGCCATGACCGGGGAATGGCTAGCCTTTTGCTCGGCGTGTCCGGTACCCGAGATCGCAAATGTTTTTTCACGGGCGGGCGTGGCCTTCCACCAAGTGACAGGAGTGCTGGACGATGAGACAACATGGGCGGAAATTGATGACTGGATTAACGCCGCAAGAGTGAAGAAGGCTCTTGAGGAAAATCGTCTCGGACTGCTCGGTCACTATTACAGTGGGATGCTCGATATCGCGACCGATATCACCCAGGTTTCCATCACGTTTGGGAGCCATGTTGAACATCTCGAGGTCGATGAGATCAGCGCCCTGCGCCGCACATTCACCAATGAAGAGATAAAAACGCGCATTAATGAATTTAGAGATCATTTCGAAGTCCAAGCTGATTGTGCTGAAGCGGAATTGGCCCGCGCAGCGCGAACGTCGCTTGCCTTGGATCGGTTCGTAGCAGTTCAGGATCTCCAGTCTTTGGCTTATTACTACATGGGCAGCGGAGTAGCTGAGAATGAAGACACGATGAGTTCGATCATTCTTGGCACGTCCTTGCTGACCGCTCGCGGGATTCCCGTCGCCGGTGAGTATGAAGTGAAGAACGTCCTCGCAATGAAAATACTCGACTGCCTGGGTGCGGGCGGCTCATTCACCGAATATTATGCGTTGGACTTCAATGCCGATCATGTGCTGATGGGGCATGACGGCCCAGGCCATATTGCTATTGCCGAAAACAAGACCAAGGTCCGTCCACTTCAGGTTTACCACGGGAAAGTAGGCAGGGGACTTTCGGTCGAGATGAGCGTCAAGTATGGCCCCGTAACTCTGCTATCTGTCGTCGAAGATTCGGCGCATGGATTCAAACTTCTCGCTGCGCAAGGTGAATGTGTTCCGGGTGGAGCATTGCGCATCGGAAACACCAATAGCCACTATCAGTTTCCGATCGGTGCTCGCGGGTTCGTCGAGGCGTGGAATGCTCATGGTCCCGCCCACCACTGCGCTGTAGGCGTGGGCCACTTGACAGGGAAGCTAAGCAAACTAGCTCGGCTCCTCAATATCCCGTTTGTTCAGGTGTGCTAGTCATTTGTCGACTAGGGTAGATAGAAGACTTCTTTCATCATCGGAAATCGTTCGCCGGGGTGAGTTTCCTCGTGGGCAACGAAGTAGGCGCTCATGGCTTTTTGCCATCGCAGATTGACTGGATCCTGATCGATCTTGTCCCACACCGGATCAAAGTCCTCCTCGATGCGCATGGAAAGAACGAGCAGTTCGTCGCGCCTGAAAATCGAATATTCGGAGATCCCGGCGCGCTTCAGCAGTTCGAGCATCTCGGGCCAAACCGCGCTGTGATCTTTGTCGTACTGTGGCCCCATCCCGGGCTTCAAATGAAGAAGAAATGCAACTCGCTGCATACAGGTTTCCTCTTTAAAACGCGCGATTCACTTGGACTTGACCGCATCTATTTCAGTTTCGAACAGTTTGATGTTTCCGATGATTCCGGATGCCAACGGCACAAGACTTTGCATGCCCTGGGGTTGAAACAACATGCCATATTGGTCGTACAGCAGCCGATAATTGGGCAGGGAATTGCCGGCCAACTCGTTGATCGCTGTATTCCCGACAATAATTCGAAATTCGTTTTTGCCTGGCTTCACGAACCGGGAGATATCGATGCGATACGGAGGATGCCAGACATACCCCGCAGATTGATCGTTAACGAAGATTTCCGCGGCTTCCCGGATTGGACTCTCCAGATAGGCTCGCATGTTAGATCGAGGCAGGGGTTTCGGCAGCAGTACCGGGCTGCCCTCGCCAAAATCTAAAACGAATTCAACCCCGGATCCCGCGTGAACGTCCTTAATTTCCACGGTCTTTTGATACGAAGCGGTACCGGAGTAATACCGAAGGCTGGTATCGTCCGTCCACGACTTTAACGTGGGCATCGCGACGTCCACCTGCTTTCCAGCGATCGTGAGATTCCAATCCTTTGAAAGATCTACAGCATGACTTTCACCTCGGTGCTTCACCGCAACGGGACCAAGCTCTGAATTCGACAAGAAGACGAGGCGCGACTCATACGGTGCCAGGTTCAGCTGCACGTTCTTTGGATCAGCAATTCCTTCTGTTTTTCCAGAGAACGGATCCCAATACTCGGCCTGTGCACCAGAAGATCCAAATCTGGCTTGTACCCTCTGCGGTTGATTCCCCGTGTTTGCGACGAAGTACAGATCGCCCCCTTCGAGTCGACGATGAATAAACCCGATTGCGGAATTGGCGGGAGTGACCAGGAAGTCTGGCGAAAGCCACTTTGCTAGCAGCACGCCCAGATCTTTCTCGTTCTCAACTTCATGTGCTGAATTGATCTGGCCATGAAACAAGGTCTGAGAGAGGTCTTTGATTTGTGTCGATAGTTCTGTAGCGTGGCTCAGACCGGGCGCAGTCCCAGGCAATCGCCTGGTCGCAATAACGATCCCGCCCCCGCGCGCAAACTTCATTATCTTCTTGTAGGTAGGCAGGGGAATTCGATCGACGCCTGGCAGAATTAAAACCTTATACGGTATTCCAACAGTATCGATCGCATCGGCGTCGATGAAATCGAGATTGAATCCCGCATCCAGCACTTGCGGTATTACATCTCTCCCTAGAAACTTGGGCAATGACTCGTCGATCGTGATATTCGACCCGGTCTCATCAAATCCGCCCGCTGAAGCCGCTGGCCTGTTCTTCTGCAAGCCAGTTGAGAACGAAGCCCACACGTCATCGTTGGGCAGCAACAATGCCACATCGTGCGTGGGCTCGCCTTGGCGCAGAGCGTAACTAACCCGCTGTAAGTAACGTGTCAAATCTGGCATCGCGAAGAACCACGGGTTGTGCGCGTGCCACGCTCCTGCGGCATACATGCGCCAGCCAGGCTCTCCTGCATCGGGTGGGGAGTATGGCCATCCATGGCCAACAAGCTGATTGATACCCTGTAAGAAATGCAGGTCTGCTTCGGCTTTTAGATCGAGCGGTGTTGCACGAAAAGCCGGTGAATGAAGCCACGTCCAAGTCTCCGAAGAGACGACCGGATGTCCAAAAAGATGCCCCGCTGAGGCCGCCCACCGCGTGTCGGAAAATTGCCGCCACATTTCGACGGTTGCCTTTCCCTCGCCCTCCGGCAGATCTTCATATCGGTTGCTCGAGAGTGTCACCGGCGGAAATCCGTAAGTTTGCGATCGAAGCAGCGTGTGGTGCTCGTGTGCCCAGATTTGTATGGGTTCCAGGAAATGTTCATTCGCAAGTTCAGTGAGTGTACGGCCCCAGTCGTTTCGAATCGCTGCCGTGTTGGGTCCGATGTCGCCGATAAGCGCAGGAAGATAGGGCGTAAGATCATAGCCGCGCCGATCCTTAAACTCAGACAGCAGATCGGGCGTCCAATCGGAGCCGTAGTCTTCAAGGCTGTCACTGAACACCGCATAGGGTGGATGGTCACCAAATGCTGAAAGCAAGCGATCTCCCACTTCGTGAAGATGATTCTCAATCGCCTTCTTATCGTAGTGGTCCAAGACAAATCCTGACGCACCGACCGCAGGCCGTTTTACCATCATGCCCGTTCTGCTGGAGATAAAGAAGTAAACTGTCCGATCTTTCTTTGAATCGGCTGCAAGTTCCAACCGGTCATTGTTCGGCTGAGAAATCCCGACGGCGCGCTTCATGTCTACAGTTGCCCCAAGTCCTGGCGCTAAGAACACTGCGAGTATGTTCTCACCCGCTTCGAGAGACGGCGCCGCCACTGATTCAACCCCCGAAGCAGCCGGAATTGCTTCAACTCGCAATGACCCCGCAGCTTGCGTGACCGGGATGTGAGGACCACCGAATGGCCATCCGCTGCCTAGCGTTACGTCAACACGCAAGCCCAGACGACGAGCCTCATCTGCAGCGAAGCGCAGATCATCAATGTGTTCATCGGACAAGTAAGGGTAGTTGTGAAATCCGGTAGCTGGATCGTCGAGGGCGAGCGGATAAAGTGTCGCAATTTCTACACCACCAATGCCGGCTGCCTTCATCTCCTCGAGCTCACGCTTGAGTTCAGCTTTGGTTGCGGAGGGACCAAACCACCACCAGCGCATCATGATCTTACTGTCGTCTGGCGGATGGGCAAAGTCTTTGTGAAGAACTTCTATCGAGGCTGAACTCGCCACGTGTGGCGATTGTTGCGCCGAAACGACGGAGCCGAACATCAATAACGGCGCCCACAATGACCGAAGCTGTGCTGAACGATACAAGCGCGTCGTCCATTGTTCCATATGTGTGTTGATTGTTATTTGCATGTTGTTCAACGATGCTTCCTCATTGAGGACGGTTCTCCGAAGACTAATCCTGGTGCTGGTGTTTGAACCTAAGTAAGAGTTGTGACGACGCTCTTTCCAATCACGGTTGGACATCCGTGCCAATCTGCTGTCGAGTTACTTCATCTGCTATCGCTTGTTTGCGTGTCGCTCCGGAAGAGTCGTGAAGTTTACGAAAGGTATCAAGGGCTTTTTGTGCGCCATCTCGATTGCCTGCCGCCCGCTGGGCCTGCGCGAGGCGATACCACGCAACCTCGTCGCTAGCATTTAGCTTTGTCGCACGCTCAAGAGAACCGACCGCTTGTGCGCCGGAATGGGTCTGAAGATAGACTCCTCCCAGTCCTACCAGAGCTTGTTCGAAGTCTGGAAAATGCGTCAATAACGCTTCGAACTGCTTGCGGGCTTCGTCTGGCTGATTATCTTCGGCTGCCATCTGGGCTAGCTCATAAGCGGCATTTCCATTGGCGGAATCGACTGCCAACTCCGAGGTGAATTCGCGTTTTGCCAAATCTCGATCCTCCGGCTTCCCCAGGTCATGAAAACGCGCCAGGTAAACCCGCCCCAGCCGATAATGAACTCCGGGCCGTTGCGGCTCGATTTGAAGCACGTGATTAAACGCGACGATAGCCGCATCATAATCCTTCTGACTTTCATTGGCTTCACCTTGAGCTTGCAGCATCCATATCGATCCTGGCGCTTTGTCGTGAAGTTTTTCCATGACCACATACGCGAAGTTTCCATAGATGCGCCCCGTGTGATAGAGAATCTCTGGGTCATCGGGGTACAGTTTGTTTAGTTCGAGCGCAGTCCCAACCGCATCTGTATCGCGGCCGAGAAAAGTATAGGCGCGCAAGAGCTGCAACCCGCACAGGCGCCTCCCGTCAGCGTCTACGGTCTGCTTGAAACCCTTCTCAAGGCGGGGCAGAGCTTCGCTATAGCGGCCTAGTTCGGCTTCTGACAACCCCAATAGACTATCGAGCCTCGGCAAACTGGGTTTAAGTTTTTGCGCGATCCGGATTTCGCGAACTGCCAATCCATACTCGTGCTGCTGAAAGTAAATTGCCGCCAAAGTTGCGTGGACTTCCGCAATGTTCGGCTGCAGTTTCGCCAGTTGCTCAAAATCGGTGCGAGCCTCTCCGAATTGCCCCGCGGCCATCGCACGCTGACCTGCCTGGGCATACCGTTCTGATTCATCCTCTCCAGTTGACTGCGGCCATGCCGTCAGCGGCATGATGCAGAGAAGAGCCAGCATAAAGTAGTAGAGGTACGATCTTCTGTTTACCATAATGGCGAGTCTATATCTCTCGCAGAAAAGTCCGCCACGCTTGAGGGCGTGGCGGAGTTGAAATAAATGAAATTGAGGATCAGAAAGTTATCTTTCCACTGAATTGAAGTATGCGAGCCGATGAGGCGCCTGTGATCAGACCCCCAGTCGATGCTCCAACTGTAGATGAAACAACTTGATTACCCCCTGATCCCGCGACCAGCAGACCGCCTACATCGCCGGAATATTGGTGATGGTTAAAGGCATTGAACGCATCTGCTTTGAACATGAATTTGGCTCTTTCATAAATCGTGAAACTCTTGCCAACGCCAATGTCGAAGTTGTTGATTCCTGGTTGTGTAATTTCGTTGCGGCCCGTGTTGCCATAGGTCCCGAGAGCTGGCTGCGAGAAGCAACTCATGTTCAGGCGGGCAAATGGTGCCAGATTGCCGGAGTATCGGTTGGCGTGAATATTGCAACCCGGTATGTAGTTCCCGCGGTTGCCACCTGTGCCGGTGATGCCATCGATGTCGCCGGCTGAAACACTGAACGGAAATCCCTTTTGAAGAGTCGTGATACCGGTCAATTCCCATCCACCAATTGCCAGGTCCGCCGCTCGGTTGATGTTCGAGGCGACTTGTTTTCCGCGCCCGAACGGAAGGTTGTAGACATAGCTCGCCACGAATCTGTAAGGCACGTCGAAGTCTGATTTGCCGTAATCCAGGTTCGGATTGTTATTGTCCATGAAGCCTTCGTATCCTGTCAGACTGCCGCCCGCTCCGGCGGTCGCCGACTTGTCATCCATGCTCTTCGCCCATGTGAAGACAGACGTTATGGCCAGATCCCGCGTGCGGTGTTCGAACTTCACGTTAGCGGCGTTGTAGTTGGAGTAGCCGTGGAAGTCACTGTCGATGTAGGTTCCATTGAAGTTCGGATACCGTAAGCGGCTTGAAACCAGGCACGGGGCAACCTTGAGATTGATATAGTTTCCGTTCGCATCCTGTTGTTGGCAAAACGCTGCCTGTGAGGAAGTGAGATCCAATGGCTGGGCAATGTTATGCCGGTCAAGTAGATGAGTACCCTTGTTTCCGATGTAGTTGACTTCCAGGGTGGTGTTTCTCGCTAGTTCGCGCTCTATCGACAGTGTCCAGGTCTGCACATAAGGATCAAGCGGATTTTCCGATTCGATGACGGCGATGAACGACAGAGAGGATTCGGGGAACGGCCCTAGCGAAGTGTAAGCAGGGAACAGTTGGTTGCTGAGCTTGGGATCGTTCGAAGGAATCGGAACGGTCGTGGGGCTGAGGTTATTGCGGATGCTGTATGGATAGATGTCAGCCGAGTCGTCGATCTCACGGCCTTCGTACGAGGTAAAGAATACCCCATACCCGGACCGCACGACCGTCTTGTCCGTGAGCCGATAGTTCACGCCGAACCGTGGCGCGAATGGGGTTTTCTGACCGGGATGTGGAACCGATCCGCAGTATCTGAGGATTGGGCTGTCGTAAGGAGCAATACCGACTCCGGGAGCAACTCCATCTGTCGATAGCTGCGGGTCAGCGTAGCATAGGCCGCCGTATTGATTCTTCGTGTCAAGCCAGAAGAAGTGGTTATGCTGTTCTGAGGTTGCTGACCTATAGTCCCAGCGCAACCCAATATTGATGCTGAGCTTGGGGTTCAGCTTGAAGTCATCTTCTGCATAAGGTGCGAAGTAGTCATAGACGTGGGTCTGCGGATTACCGGCCTGGTTGGTCGGACTCAGGGGACCGGGTACAAAGCCACCAACTCCCGAATAGTACCCAAGCATCATGTCCGCCACTGCATTGCCGGTGCCGCACAGGCTTACGGGAGCTGCAGTCCCTACAGTGACCGGCGCGTTGGGACAGCTAGACGTGCCTGCGCCAGGGTAACCCGCCGGGATCGGCAGGTTGTTGTTGGTAATAGTGGAAGCGGAGAAACCCCAATCGCCGTAAAAATCATCATCAAGGTTGCGGGTGATGGTCCAATGCCGGTAGTCGATTCCGAAACCGAGCGTGTGGCGTCCGTGTATGGAAGTAAACGAATCGGCAAACTCCCACTCAGGGCTGAATGAGCCGCTATATGAGTTTACTGGGCCGCCGCCGCTGTTGTATTTCGTCAACCCAACGTTGGGCCAGGTCTGCTGCAGAGGTCCGAACTTAGTAAATACACCGGTCTCTCCAAGCGCACTGATGACGGACGCTGGCGGCGCCGCCGACCCTTCCGGAGCGTTTGCGGACAGATAGCCGAAGCGGAAGTTGTTCACGTTCTTCTGGCCGAGATTGATGGTATGCGATACTTCCCAAGATTTGCCGGTTTCGAAATACTGCTCCAGACCGAGGACCGCCGATCCGGAATTGTAGTTCGCCGAGTTGGTGTAGTTGGAATATGTGTACCGACCGAAAATCGAGCCAAGCTTGCCAAGAGTCTGATCGCCGCGGTAGGTCTGCTGATTTTGGGTCAAGGGACCTGGAATAGCCTTGATGAAGTTGGTCACGCCCTCCGGCTGATTGGCGACGGTTGGAGTACCCCAAAAATTGTTCGTTACGGCAACCAGACCGATGCGGGAGGTGAAATCAGCCGCGGGGACCGTGTTGTTGGCGAAAGCCTGACCTGTTGAAGGATCGACAGGCATACAGTTATAGCCCAGGCTGATAAGTGCTGCGCATTGAGGAGTTCCGTATGCGGGCAAAGGGCCGCCCGGTAAAGCTATGCCGTTGGTGGTAGGCAGCGCAGGGTATGTCTCCGCCGAGAAATCGCCTTGAAGGACAGCTGGGTTTGGAACACTTTCTTCGAGAAGTGAGCCGTTATTCATGCGCCAGCCTTCGTAGTTCGCCATCCAGAACGTCCTATTGCGCCCGTCGTATAGCTTGGGAATTTTGACTGGCCCACTCGCTACAAACCCGAATTGGTTCAGCCTAAGAACAGCATTTGTGGTTGGCGTCCCGGTGATGTAGGTGGTTGCTGTAGGGAACGGCAATGCATCGAAGGCGTTGTTGCGGTCAGATTCGAAGACAGCGCCATGAATCTGATTGGTTCCGCCCTTGCTAACGATGTTGACCTGGGCTGCGGAAAATCCATACTCAGCCGGATAAATGCCGCTCTCTACCTTAACTTCCTGAATCGCATCCTGCGACAGAATGACAGCCGGAGTTTCCATTGCGGCATCAGTATTGACTAGGCCATCCAATGTAAAGTTGTTTCCTTCGGGCCTGCCGCCATTCACGCTGATCGCGTTGCCTTCGCCCTGCCGCATCGTTCCTTGTTCGCCACCGACGGTTACCGCTCCCGCCCCGATGAAGAGCAACTGGACGAAATTGCGGCCATCCAGCGGAAGTTCTTCAACCTGCTGCTGACTTACCAATTGCGAAAGTGCGGCGGTATCGGTATCCAGTTCAACCGCTTGCGCCGTTACTTCCATGGTCTCTGTAACCGCTCCTGGTTTCAGTGCCAGGTCGATTCGGACCTTTTGATCAACAGCCAATACAAAGCTGCTCGTGACTGACTTTGCAAAGCCCTTCACCTCAGCCGACACAACATACGTACCAGGATTTAACGAGGGCGCGTAATAGTCGCCAGAAGAACTGGTGACAGCGTGGAAGACAACGTTCGTTGCGGTGTTAGTGATCGTCACTTTGACGTTCGGCAAGATCGCGCCGGAAGTGTCCGTAACTGTTCCCAGGATAGTGCCCGTGGCGCCTGCCTGCGCGAACACTTTGCCCGCCATCAAAAGCAGAACAATTAGACACAGAGTTATACGAATCGATCGCATCTCGGAAGCCTCCTTAAAGTCTTTCTTCTTGCGGCGTGCACTGGTGTGGCTTGAGCGAGTCGGGGACCCGCCCGGTAACTCGGGAAGGGCGGAAAAAATTGCCTATTCCAGATGCACGGCGAGGCTAGTCATGCTCATGGATGATTGTCAAGTAGTATTTTGTTTCCCATTTGAAAAATCGATTGTGCTGTTGTCGCTCGAACTTGACGGCGGGAATTCTCATTGAATTTCGCACCGAGACGACCAGCTTTAGCGAATGTACTTAAGCCTTCTGACTGCCGCCCGTGCACCCGAGAGGACGAGAACCGCTCCCCTCCAAAACCGCAAAATGGGATCCTCAGGCTGGAGGAGGGACATTCCAATACAAACAAGTTGCATTAGACAAATAAACTCGAAATAGGCTACGATGCGATTTCCCGAGCAGCGCCTTGAGAGGTCAAGGGGCCTTCGCTGGTATCCAGTTTTGGAACGGAAGGTAAGGCAAGTGGGCGTGACTCCTACTACAAAGCGCGACGACCAGCATTCCTGTGTCGTATCCAGGTCACGATCGTTGCAGCTGTCGAGTCGCTGGGAATTCGCCTCCGTTACAGAAACTGATGTATCACCAAGATCGTCTCCAACCAGGAACGAGGCCGACGTTCCGGAATGGAGAACGGCCGCGGACGCGCTTGGTCAGAGAGGGAAGCAAGCTTCGACCGTGGACGAAGCGCAAATGCCAAAGCGCTTCTATGCGGCCCTTGGCAAGATCGCAGATACTGGATGTATCGCGCTCCATGAATGGGTTTGTCCAGAGGCCGAGGAGGCTTTACAACTCGACCTTCACTTGAATAGAACCCCGAGGATTTCATTTTGAATTCATTGTTCGATCATGACGCACAGTAGGCGAGACCTACGCAACCGCAACGGCGGCTTTCACACCGGTAATTCGATTGGATAAGGCGGACAGAGTTATGAAGTCAGACTTGGAACTTCAGGAAACAGCTTTCGCAGCACTCGATTTGTTTCAGATTGAAATCCCATCTTGGGGCTTTGCTAACACAGGCACCCGGTTTGGAAAGTTTCTCCAAGCTGGCGCTGCCTCGACCCTTGAGGAGAAATTCAGCGACGCCGGCCAAGTCCACAAACTTACCGGCGTCACCCCGACTTTGGCTCTGCATGTTCTCTGGGATCTGCCCAACGGTATCTCCGATTCAAATGCGGTCCGTAGCCTTGAGAGCCAATACGGAGTCACCGCGGGATCGATCAATCCCAACCTGTTTCAAGACCAGGATTTTAAATTTGGCTCCCTCTGCAATCCCTCTGCTGAAATTCGTGAACGGGCCGTCGCGCACATGCTCGAATCGGTGGCTATCGCTCGCGAATTGGGTTCCAGGGATATCTCGCTGTGGCTGCCCGATGGATCAAACTATCCTGGAACGCAGAGCATCCGCAGGCGCATCGAGTGGCTTGAAGAGGCGCTTCAACGGACGCACGCGAAGCTCGGCCCTGAGCAACGGCTGCTTATCGAATACAAACCTTTCGAACCCGCTTTCTATCACACCGACATCGCCGATTGGGGAATGTCGGCGCACCTTGCTGCGAAGGCTGGACCCCAAGCGCGTGTGTTGGTAGACACCGGGCATCACTATGCCGCGCAAAATATTGAGCAGATTGTCGCCTGGCTGCTGCACACCGATATGTTGGGTGGCTTCCATTTCAACGACCGTCGTTACGCCGATGACGACCTGACACTTGGCTCGATCGATCCCTACCAAATCTTCCGTATCTTTCATGAAATTCATTTGGCGGAGCCAGGGCAGTTAAGGCAAATAGCCTTTATGATTGACCAGAGCCACAACCTGAAGGGCAAAATGGAAGCAATGGTGCAAACCGTGGCTACCGGGCAGGAGTTATGGTTGAAGGCTGCGCTAGTTGACAGGGTTCAATTGGAGAGACTGCAGGACCGTTGTGAACTTGTGGCCGCGGAGGAGCTATTCCGGGGTGCATTCTGGCGCGATGTAAGGCCGATGGTTAAAGAGTGGCGTCGCATGCGCGGTCTTCCTGAAGATCCGCTTGCTGCGTTGGCTGAGAGTGGATATGTGCAACGGATCAGCGCCGAGCGCGGTGGCAAACTTGCAGCTGCTTCGTCCTACGCATAGGCCGCTGTGGTCAGTCGGAATTCTAAATGGGGTTTCAGCGGAAGACGGAGGAATCGCCGGTTGTCCAAACCGAAAATAAAGCGGCTCTATCTCATTCCAATTCTTTCCAAAGCCTTGGACGTTCTAGAATTGCTGGAGCAGACAAACGGCCCTATCGCTCTCGAGGATGTTTATCAGCAAACCAACATCTCCAAGACCAGCGTCTACAGGATACTGAAGACGCTGGTTCACCGGGGCTATGTGGCGCAGGGTCAAAGTGGCCAATATCGGCTGGTGTCGCGCCCCCGCCGCCTGCGTTTTGGTTTTGCCAGTCAGAGTGCGGAGATGCCATTCTCGGTTGCCGTTGCCGCCAGCGTTACCGCTGCTGCGGCCGCCGCCGGAGTCGAACTTCTTCAACTGGATAATCGCTACGACCCTGACGTCGCCATCAAGAACGCCGAAGAGTTCGTGCGCCAACGCGTCGACCTCGTGCTCGAGTTTCAGGTCGAGGAATATGTTGCGCCGCATGTGGCGCATATTTTTAAGAAGGCCGAGATTCCGCTCGTAGCCATTGATGTTCCTCATCCCAACGCAACCTACTTTGGTGTTGATAACTTCGAGGTTGGTTACGAGGCAGGTGCATTGTTGGCGCAGCACGCGTGCAGTAAGTGGAAGTGCAAGGCGGACTGGGTTATCGGAGTCGGCTTCTCCGAGGCAGGCAGCTTTGTTCAAAGTCGCATCCGCGGAGCCTTTGAAGGTGTTCGCGACCGCATGGATCAGATTCCATCTGACCATTATCTTCGTCTGGAAGGGCGGGGAATGAGACAGCCGAGTGCCGTCGCGATTTCGGATTTTCTGCGCACACAGCGAAAGGGCCAGAGAATTCTGGTGGCCGCTTCCACCGACTCCAGTGCTCTTGGCGTACTCGATGCTGCTCGCCAGGCTGGACGCGAACAGGATTTCGCTATCGCGGGGCAGGACTGCATCCCCGAAGTACTTGAAGAAATGCGAAAGGGAACCAGCGGTATCATCGGGTCAATCTCTCACTGCGCCGAAAGTTATGGGCCGCGGTTGATCCAGTTGGGCATCGCCCTCTTGCGCGGTCACATAGTTCCGCCGTATAACTACGTCCGTCATCGCGTCGTTACTCCGGAAACGCTGGCCTCCCCTGAATCCGGTGTCGTCAAAGCTTAGATCCTGGCCGCTTGCCTCTGCTGTAGTTCCTGCGCGCCATCCTTTAGCCCCTTTTCGGCGAAGGGGTGAGGAAACAGGGAAGTGAGATTTCGTATCGCGCGGTCACGGTGCTAGCTGGTTTTGCTGCATAAACCGACCACACAACACGCAATTCGATCTGGGTTATGCTCGTTGGGAAATATGTTCCCTATTGATTTATTGCTATGATAATGCAAGTCCGACAATGTTGTTGAAGGTGGTTTCTCATGACTGTAACAGCCGTTGCTTCCCCCTCTTTGAAGTTCCTTGACGACCGCTGGGACCCAGCCGTTGCCGAAAAATTGGACGAACCCGAGTTGCTTCGCTATCGCTCCAACTTACTCGGATCGGACTTGCGTATTACCAACTTCGCGGGCGGCAATACGAGCTCCAAGATCGATGAGTTGGACCCGCTGACCGGCGAGCGCGTTAAGGTTCTGTGGGTCAAGGGAAGCGGGGGCGACCTGGGCAGCATCAAGCGAAATGGCTTCGCGACGCTCTACCAGGAGAAATTGCTCGCTCTAGAACATCTCTACCGCGGCCAGGACACAGAAGATTCAATGGTCGAGATGTACGCGCTGTGTGCCTTTCGCAATAATCCGGTGGCTGCATCGATTGATACACCATTGCATGGCTTCCTTCCGTTCCCGCATGTCGATCATCTTCATCCGGATTGGGGAATTGCACTCGCTGCTTCTGCCAACGGCAAGGAAAAGATGGAGCAGTTCAATAACGAGTTCCATCACAAACTTGTGTGGATTCCATGGCAGCGGCCCGGTTTTGAACTTGCCATGATGTTGAAGCGTGCGGTAGAAAACAATTCTGATTGCGATGGCATAGTGCTTGGTGGTCACGGGATTTTTACCTGGGGCGAAACCCAGCGCGAATGCTACGTCAACACCCTCACAATCATCGACCAACTCGGTCAATTCATCGCCAATCACGGGCATTCCAAAGGCGCGGTGCGGTTCGGCGGAGAGGGAGTGAGATCACGTCCTGACCGCCAGGATCTTGCCCTTGAGATACTTCCGTATTTACGAGGTCGAGTAAGCGCCAATCGGCGCTGGATCGCCAATTTCACGGATGCCACGGATGTGCTTACCTTCATGAATTCACCGCATGCCAAAGACCTTTCGTTTCTGGGTACAAGCTGTCCCGATCACTTCATTCGCACCAAGATCCGGCCGCTGTTTGTGCCGTGGGCTGAAGGGGAAGATGTACAGACGCTGAAGCAGCATATCGATAAGTCGCTGACCGAATATCGCGACCACTATCGGGATTACTACCACGCCCACGCGCTGCCCGATTCGCCTGCACTTCGTGACGCAAGTCCTACCATCGTGCTGATCCCCGGCCTCGGGATGTTCAGCTTTGGCAAGAGCAAAACAGAAGCACGCATAACGGGAGAGTTTTACACCAACGCGATCCACGTGATGGAAGGCGCGAGCCTGCTCGACGAAGGTAAAGTCTTTAGCTCATCGGATACGGTGCCGCAGTGTGGCCAGGGCATGGACCCAACCACATTCAAAGTCTTCACGAACTATGTGGCCATGCCGCTGAGCGAAGCATTTCGAATTGAATACTGGGCTTTGGAAGAAGCCAAGATACGACGTCAACCCGCGGAAAAGGAGCTGAGCCGTGCCATTGTTTTAGTGGTAGGCGGCGGAAGTGGCATTGGACGCGAAGTCGCTCTCATGGCCGCTGCCAGGGGTGCTCACGTGATGGTTGCCGACCGGGACACAGCGGGCGCCAGCAGCGTTGAAGCCGAGGTAGCGAAAATTACGTCGAAGGAATCTGCCGCATCGACCGCTGTAGACATTCGAAATCGCGATGCCATCGGAAAAGCATTGAAGGCTACCATTGCAGCGTTCGGAGGTGTCGACATTCTCATCAACACAGCGGCTATGTTCCCGTCCTCACCCGACGGCGTTATCAATGAAGCCATGTGGGCGATGACGCTCGATGTGAATGTCACTTCGAATTACCTGCTGTGTGACGAAGCTGCGAAGATCTTTTCCGACCAGGGACTGGAGGCATCGATCGTGCTTACCAGTTCAGCCAACGCCGTCGTACCCAAGCGAGGCAGCGAGGCCTATGACGTCAGCAAAGCAGCGTTGAGCCATCTCGTGCGGGAACTTGCCGTTGGGCTGTCGCCGAAGATTCGAGTGAATGGCATCTGCCCCGCTACCGTAGTGAAGGGATCGACCATGTTTCCGCGCGACCGCGTGCGTGCTTCGCTCACAAAATATGGCATCGCATTTGAAGAATCAATGAGCGATGACGACCTTCGCAATCTGCTTGCCACGTTCTATGCCAAGCGGACACTGACCCATCAGCCCATCGATCCCATCGACTGCGCCGAGGCGATAATGTTCCTAGCCAGTCCCCGTTCACGTTGCACCTCCGGCCACCTCATTCCCGTGGATGGCGGGTTGCCTGAGGCATTCCTGCGGTGACTTCGTCGAGGCAAACCTCAGAACCGGGATCTTCTCCGGTCATGCGTGCGCGCATTGCCATCGATCTCGGTGCGGAAAGCTGTCGAGTATCGCTTCTGCGTTGGCTCGATCGTCGCCCGGTTATCGAACTGATTCACCGTATTCCCAATGGCCCGGTCCATGCCGACGGTTCATTGCGGTGGCCCTTCGATAAGATCCTGTTAGGTCTGGAAGAAGGGCTGCGTAAAGCCGCGCAGGCTGCACCGGAAGGTGTTGCGTCGATTGCCGTCGATGGTTGGGCGGTAGACTATGTTCGTCTCGGTCCAGAAGGCCGACCGCTTTCAAATCCGTTCTGTTACCGCGATGAGCGAACCATTGCCGCCAAGCAGTCCGCCGATCAGATTGCCTCTCCACAATGGATGTTCCAACACACGGGCGCACAGCCTTTACGTATCAACACTATCTATCAGTTGCTCGCCGACTACGTCGCCGGTATCGATCCGCATGCGCCCTGGGTTTGTCTGCCCGAGTACGTGTTGTATTGTCTCGGCGGCCGTAGAGTCGCGGAATATACCAATGCCACTCACACCGGCCTAGTCGACATTGAAACTGGGGACTGGTCGGAGTCTCTACTCGAGCTGCTTCACATTCCCAAGGACGCGCTTCCTCCCATCGTCCCCGCCGGCACAGTTGTTGGGAAGCTGAAAGGCTCCCTGGCTGAGCTCGCGCCCTTCCGCGACACCGACCTGATTGCGCCAGCCTGCCACGATACCGCCTCGGCCATCGCCGGTATCCCCACATCGCTGGAAAACTCCGCCTACATCTGTTCTGGAACATGGTCCTTGGTGGGAACCCTTATCCACACTCCCATCACCACCGAGGCCGCAATCGATACCGGATTTACTAACCAGGGCGCAGCTGGCGGTGGCTTCTGTTTTCACACTAATGTCAATGGCATGTGGACACTGAAGCAATGCCTTGAAAGTTGGCGCAAAGCCGGTCGTCCCTGGGAATTACAGTCCCTCATTGGGCAAGCTGCCGATTGTCCCCAATTTCCAGGAATCGTTCCTGTTGACGCACCGCCCCTGCTCCTCGATGGCAACATGCCATCCCTCCTGAATGAGCAACTCCGTTCGCAAGGCTTCAATGTCGTCGAAGACTGCGCAGGCAATGAACCCATCTTCGCCCGAATCATCTTTGAGAGTCTCGCCAGCCGTTACGCATCCGTGCTCCACAGTCTGGAACAGATCCTCGGCTTCCCGCTAAAGCGCATTCATATTCTCGGCGGCGGAAGCCTCAATCAGCTCCTCACTCGCCTGACATCCGAGCACACCGGCCTACCCGTCGAAGCAGGCAATGTGGAAAGCTCGACCATCGGTAACTTCGCCGTACAATTGGCATCCGCCGAAACCAAGTCCGGCTCGGTTCAGTCCGAAGCCATCCGTAAATGGGCCCGACGACTCTGTGAAGATCAAAGCTGCGATGAAGAGAGAACCGTTTCGCCAACTCTGCCAGCCGCGCAACAGAATTAGTGCCTCATGGATACAGACCCCAGGTAGTTCCCATAGCCCACAATCACGGTTGAGCCCACCAGTGTCAGTAATGTTAGAAACACAAGGGTCTTTGTCCGCGTGCTCACCCCTCGCCATTCTCTGAGGGCAATTCCCCACAGAGTGCTGAAGATGATGATGCTGGCCATGTGCAGCGTCCAGCTAGAAAACTTGTAGCGACCCATCTGCGTTTCGCCCATGGTGTAAAAGAAGAACTGCAGGTACCAGGTTGCCCCAGCCAGCGCGGAAAACAGGTAATTCCAGCCGAGCGACGGAGCAGCCAAACGCCCCACGGCGATCTCTAAAGCCATCTCCGTCGCTGCGGCATCCACAGCGTTCTCAATCGGCGGATGTTCTCCGCTGGCTTTATTCGCAACTCCGGCGGGAATGCGAAGATATTCGCCATAGCTTCGGTTGCGCAGATTGAGCGCCGCGCACCACACAAAGTTTGTCGTAAAGCCGCCTGCCAGCACCACCACAAGCACCGGCAACCCCTGCCACACCGTGCTCGTCCCGCGTGCCAGCGTGAGTAATTTAATCGGATTTCCCGCATCGAGGCCGAAAGCAAAACATGAACTCATGACGCCGCAGAAAGTCGCAACGCCCAGGCCAAGTTTGAGATTGAACTCGCGAACGCTGGCCAGCTTCTGCTCGTGCGAGAGTTCATTCTCTTTGGAGATCCCAGCCGCTCCCGCGAACAGAATGCCCAATACGCAAATGCCGACCCCCACCAGGATCACCACACCCGAGCGCTGTGCCGGCAACTGCATGAATTGTCCGTGAAAGATCGGCGGCACCAGGGTTCCGAAGACGGCCGTATAGCCAAGTGCTACAGCCATCCCTAGCGAAAGTCCAAGATACCGCATCGTCAGGCCGAAAGTGAGGCCGCCGAGCCCCCAAAGCACTCCAAAAAAGTAGGTCCAGAAGATCGACTCGACCGGCGCGCTTTGCAACACCTGCAGCAAGTTATGCGTAAGTAGTCCGGCCATGACCCAGGGCGCGATAATCCAACTTACGATTCCGCCCGCCAGCCAGTACGTCTCCCACGACCAGCCGCGCACTTGCCGATACGGCACGTAAAAGCTGGCAGAAGCGAGACCGCCCAACCAATGAAGAAATACACCCAATAGCGGATTCGCGCCCAAATGTCTAGCACTCCGTGGCTGGTTTGCTCAGCGCTCCCACTATGCCATACCGCGGGCATCCCTGGCAGCCTCGACTAAGCAACAGAAACCGCGCCGTTTCGCTCAGCAGACAGCCATCGAGACACGGCCGTCCGACGAACACGACCCGTACCATGGCCTGAAGCGACCGCTGGACGGCCTCCTCGCATCCATTACATGTTGTTCCTTGTGAGGTTTATGGTCCCGACATCCCATCTGCGTGGATGGCAGCGCGAAGTCTCGGTCAACGAAAATAGGACTAATCCTTCAGCAACTCCCGGGTCGGGAGTGATACTTTACCCTTTGGCGTTAAGACCAGAATTGACCCTTCCGTAAACACTGGATGAACCAGGGGCTACGGGAAACTGCAACCCGGCGGGCGTACCATTTCTTAAAGCGCCGGCAACACGGCTTTTGGAGCACGACTTTTTATGATGGAATTTCACATATCGCGTAATGTAAGGGAACGCTACCAGTTTCCGGACACGCTGTTTTCATACACGGGCAATGTCGTTTTTGCCGACATGCCGGCTTGCCGTTCCTTTGCTCATCGGATGAATCAGGTTCGGGAGGCAGACAAGTTTCCCAACCGCGCGGTGCACGCCGGTTCGCTTTACGCCATGGGCTTGATCGACGAGGCGAGCCACGTACTGATGGCTCGTTATCGTGAGCAATTCGATCGCAACGTCTTGGCCGATGCCCTGTCCTGGTTCAGCGCTCAAGTCGGCCCCGATGCACTTCAGAGCCTCCTTCTCACCTTCGTCGAGCATTTTCCTGGCTCGAGTGTGATCCGTGGTCTCGAGACTCCCGAGCAATGGCTGGCCGGCTCAACCGAGGGTATGTCTCACCGGGAAGCCGCTCTTGAGGAACTGCTCCTCCTCTGGACCGCCAACCGCAACGAGGCTTTCAAGCCCTTCGAAGAGTTATTTGAAGAAAAGACTCTCGCGGAGAAGACCGTCTATCGCCAGGTCACTGCGCAACTGCCGGGATATTTCGCCACCCGTCCGTTGATTCCAATTCCCGGCGCCAAACCTGTCAATCTTCTTGACCTGCTGCGCGCTCCTGCCGCCGCATCGCCCACGTCTCTTCGCGACCAACTCGACCTCCTACGTAAACTTTGGAGACCCCTGCTCGGTGACAGTCTGGATCGCTATCTGATGATCGCCGGTGAGATCCTTCGCGAAGAAGAGCTTGCCATCTGGATGCAGTTCAACCCGTCTGCCGTTCAGGCACGCACGCGCGCTGAAGAGGCCGCACGCCGTCGCAGAGAAAGTGGACAACAGCAATGGCCGTCCATCGTCAGCCACGCCGATGTTCCCGTTTTCGGCGATCCCGCCCATGAATACGAAAAGTTCAGCCAGGACACGGCATGGATGCCAACAACCGTACTCATTGCAAAGAGCGCCTATGTCTGGCTCGCTCAACTCAGCAAGCAGTACGGACGCCGCATCGCCCGTCTCGATGAAATTCCTGATGAAGAGCTCAGGACCCTCGCTCATCGCGGCCTCAATTCTCTCTGGCTGATCGGCGTATGGGAACGCAGTCGCGCCTCAAAAACGATCAAGCTCCTTTGCGGAAATCAGGATGCGGTAGCTTCGGCCTATTCGCTCTACGACTATCGAATTGCAGAGGATCTTGGAGGAGAAGCCGCTTACATCAATCTCCGCGATCGCGCCTATCGCAATGGCATAAGGCTCGCCAGCGACATGGTGCCCAATCACATGGGCATTGACTCTCCGTGGGTGGTCGAGCATCCTGACTGGTTCATCAGCCGCAACGAATCGCCTTATCCGGCCTACAGCTTCGAGGGACCTGATCTATCTGCCGACGGACGCGTCGAAATTAAAATCGATGATCACTACTTCACGCAGACCGATGCTGCCGTTGTGTTTCGCCGTCGCGATCGCTCCAGTGGCGAAACCCGCTACATCTATCACGGCAACGACGGCACCAGTTTCCCCTGGAACGACACCGCCCAGCTCGACTATTTGAACCCCGCGGTTCGCGAGCAAGTCATCCAGACCATTCTTCACGTCGCTCGGCTCTTTCCCGTGATCCGCTTCGACGCCGCGATGACTCTGGCCAAGCGTCATTTTCACAGGTTGTGGTTTCCCGGCCCCGGCTCCAGTGGCGCCATTCCCTCGCGCGCGGAGTATTCCATGAGCCAGGCCGACTTTGATCGCGTCATGCCGCATGAATTCTGGCGTGAAGTGGTCGATCGCGTGGCGGCTGAAGTGCCCGGAACCTTGCTCCTCGCTGAAGCCTTCTGGTTAATGGAGGGCTACTTCGTTCGTACCCTCGGCATGCATCGCGTCTACAACAGCGCCTTCATGGTGATGTTGCGCGATGAAGACAATGCCAACTATCGCTCCGTGATTAAGAACACGCTCGAATTCGATCCCGACATCATGAAGCGCTACGTCAACTTTATGAGCAACCCTGACGAACGCACTGCGATCGACCAATTCGGCAAGGGGGATAAGTGTTTCGGCGTCGCTGCCCTTATGGCCACCTTGCCCGGACTACCCATGTTTGGGCACGGCCAGGTCGAAGGCTTTACTGAAAAATACGGCATGGAATACCAGCGGCCACGCTATGACGAGTCCCCCGACCCGTGGCTTGTCGAACGCCATGATCGCGAAATCGCGCCATTGCTCAAACGCCGTCGACTCTTTGCAGAGAGCTACAACTTCCTACTCTACGACTTCTTCCAGGACAACGGTTCGGTCGACGAGAACATCTTCGCTCACTCCAATCAGCATGAGGGCGAGCGAGCACTCGTGGTTTACAACAACCGGTATGGTTCAACCCGTGGCACCGTGCGCATTTCTGCCGCTTATGCCGACAAAGGTTCGGGTCAGCTTCGCCAACGCTCTCTATGGGACGGCCTAGGTCTTCAAGGTGGATCTTCTTTCGTTATCGGCTGGCGAGATTCGCTCACTGGTCTTGAATATTTGCGCCGCGCCAATGATCTGGCCGAGCGTGGCCTGACGCTCGACCTTCATGCCTATCAGTGCTATGTATTTCTCGATTGGCGCGAGCTTCACGCTTCCCAGGACAAGCAATGGGATCGCTTATGCGATCTGCTTGCAGGTCGCGGTGTTCCTAGTCTCGACGAGGCACTCATCAACCTTGAGCTTCGACCTGTGCACGACGCCCTGCGCGCTGCTCTCGACCCGAGTGTTGTTCGCCTGCTCGGCGGACTGGCGGAGGTCCCGCATACGCCTGGAAAAATTCCTGAGAAGAGGACTGGAACCCAGCAAAGCGAATTCTTCGAGCATGCGCGCGCACGCTTTGAAGCTCTTCTCCCCGCGGTTCAGACCGCCTTCACGCGCACGGCCGGTGGAAAGCCGGTACCTGCAATTCACCCCGCTTCGCTCGCTCCGATATTGCGAAAGTCGCTTCGCGCAGCCGTCCGCGTTCCCACGACCGAGGCGCTCTTCGCCGAGCCTTGGACGGCCGCGGCCCGGCGTGTAGTCCCAAACCTGAGTCCTCAACTTCCAGCGACGGCGTTGTGGGGACCCGTGCTGGCCTGGTGTTTGCTCGAAGTCCTTGCTGAGGCAATCGACGAACACAAACCCAAACAAGCGGCGCTGGATATGTTTGAACGGCTTCGTCTTCGCGTACCTCTCGCCGAATCGTTCAATGCTCTCGGACTTGAGGGCGAACAGGCTTGGCGTGCAGCGTCGCGTATCAAAGTGCTTCTCCTCGCTGAAGCTGGGGTTGGTAAGCAAGATCTACTCTCTGATATTCCTGAGGATTCTTCGCCAGCTTCAGAAATTGCATCATCGACGGGGTTGACTGCGGCAGCAACCGCTCTCGCGTCTGAAGCTACCTTCGCGGCCCCCCATGCAGTGACGCCAAACCAGCAAACGACGAGCTCAAAAGTCGATGTCCAATCCGCGTCTCCAGCAGGTTCAAAACCGCTCGCTCCCGTAAAACCTGCCGAGAGCGGTTTATTCGCCAGCAAGCTCTGGCAGGACCCGGATCTGCGCTGGTTGGCAGGAGTACATGAAGCAGGAAAGCAGGAATACATCGTTCGCGAATCCTACGAGGAGCTGTTGTGGTGGTTGACCGTGCCGTCACTGCTCCGCCTAACCGCAAGCGCCTTCCACAACCGCGCAGGAGCTGCCAAGTTGAGCAAATCTATCGATCAATCGCTGCAGGACGTTGAGAAAGCCGGATATCGTCTCGACGTGCTGCTTAAACCCGAAAAGTCCGAAACTTCCCCCTCTGGTCAGAAGGAAACTGTCACTGAGGAAACTGAGCAACTCGATTCGAAGAAGACATTCGATAGAACAGAAAGAAATGGCCCAGACTCCCCAAGACGAAGGAAGACTGACAAGGAAAGCTTGGGCTCTGGAACCGGCAACTTGACTTCAGATCAGAGCGGAACGTCGGACTCGAGTGAGCCGCAACCGGAAGATCTAGTCCCGCAAACCCCGGTCGCGAGCAAACCAGTCTGCCCCGTGAACCCCGAAGGTCCGCCCGAGAACTACTAGCCCTTCGGGCATTGCCGTGCCACATCCTTTTGCCTTATTCCGGCGAAAGGATGGGAAATCAGGGGGACATGAAGCTCTCGGCGGAAAGACCGGGAAGCGGTCACCTCGATCAGCTTTTAGCTTGCTCGTCTAACGGGACCGGTGCACGCGCATCGATTTTCCCAGGCGGTAGCAAAGCAGACCCCGCCCACTTAGTTCCCGAGCCGGCGTAAGTCCCGTCTCGGGGCTGTAGTTGGCAATTCCCAAGTGTAGGGATCAAAATTAGTGCGAACTGAGTATCCGTTTGACTCAGGTACGCCCAATCTATAGTGTTCGTGGCCATGGAAGAGATTATCCGCGGACGCTTCTGGAGCTTGAGCGGCGCTTCAGCACGGAGCAGGCCTGCCGATGTACCTGTTCGATCTCCGCAGGTCGGATGGATTCCTTTGTCCTCGATGTGAAGCGGGTAAGAGCTGGGCGCTGCAGTCGGGCCGTGTTCAGTGCGCCGGCTGCGGCTATCAGGTCTCGATGACCGCGGGCACGGTGTTTCAGGATACGCGAACGCCACTGACGGTGTGGTTTCGCGCCATGTGGTTGCTGACCAGCCAGAAGAACGGGGTGAGCGCGTTAGCGTTGCAGCGTGTGCTCGGC
>OBLU010000554.1_pt1 | contig 35014 bp, 27 predicted proteins | sample 1518681 | NCBI WGS metagenome assembly OBLU01 (sample SAMEA3539304, study PRJEB22396) | soil metagenome | biome: tundra; feature: field; material: soil | place: USA | collected 2010-05 | depth 0.15 m
ATCTTGCGTTGGAATCAACTCCCCCGCTCAGGCTCATCTTGCGTTGGACAAGAGTGCCCCTCCCAAACCGAGGGGCTACGATTGAGGTTGGAGACTATTTCCACCGAATGACGACAACGCAAACACACCAGCAAACCCGTGTTCTGGTTCAGGCCGCAGCTCAGGCCTGCCTTGACAAGAAGGGCGAAGACACCCGCATCCTCGAGCTCGACCCAATCGACTCCGGCCTCTCGGACTTCTTCCTCGTTACCTCCGCCAGCAATGATCGCCAGGCCATCGCCATTGCCGATGAGATCGAGTATCGCCTCAAGAAAGAGTTCGGTACCTACCCCAACTCAGTCGAGGGCCGCCGCCAGGGCCATTGGATTCTGCTCGACTACGTGGACTTTGTCGTCCATGTGTTTCTGGCCGAGCGGCGCTCCTTCTATGACATTGAAAGGCTGCGCAAGTCCGCTCGCCCGCTCACTCCGGCCGAGTTCGACGCCGAGTTGACGGCCGCCCTCTCAGCCAAAACCCTCGCCGCCCGCAGCAAAGCCAAGGCCAAGCCAGCTAATAGGACCGAGGCGCGAACGAAGGTCAAGAAGGCCGCGAAGAAGAAAGCAGCTAGGCCAAAGCCAACAGCGAAGCCCGCCACCAAGAAGACCGCCGCAAAGAGACCCGCCACCGAAAAGACCGGGCGAAGAAAAGGACCGTGAAGAGGTCCTGAGGCTTTGCGTACTCTTGCGAGTCCAAGGGGTGGTTAGCGCCCCACGCCATCTGAGGTGTTTATAGACGGCAAAGGGCACCCTGGGGGGGCGCCCTTTGTGCTGCGACCTTCGATTGAGTTAGAAGACAAAACTGACCTTCAACTGGATCAACCGCGGTGAAGCGTCCCCGCCGAGGAATGCGCCCAGAACGGAGGTTGGCGTGCTGGCCGCACCGTAAAGAGTGCCATTGGCGGATCCGTCTCCGTAGTCGGCATAAGGAAGCTGGAAGTTAGTGTGATTGAACGTGTTGAAGAACTGCGCTGCCACATTCAACTGGGCCTTTTCCCACCGAGGTAGCTTAAAGCCCTTGGACAGGTCCGCATCGAAGTCAGTGTAGTTTGGTCCATACAGCTGGTTGCGCCGCTGCTGGCCGTAGTCGGTCGCCTTTGAAAAGTGGGATGCAAAGTCGCAGGGTGTGGTGGCGTGCGCTCCCCCGCCGCAGTGGTGATTGAAGTTGTTGTCGAGCTGCTTGGCCAGCGCACCGACTCCGTAGGTAGGAGTTGTGGTCCCATCCGCCACCGAGAAGGGATAGCCTGAGTTGAAGAAGATGGTGCCGGAGAGCACCCAATTGTCTACCAGAAGTTTGGGGCCGCCAAAGTGCGGGATTTTGAGGGTGTAGTTGGAGCTGATGTAGTGCCGCGTATCGTAGTCCGCGTTGCCATAGTTCTGTTTCAGGATTTTGGGATTGATCTGGCCGACGGGGTTAATGCCGAAGGCGTCGAAGCCGCCGTTGGAACTGGTGTCCAGCGCGTGGCCATAGGCGTAGTTGAACTGCAGGGTAATCCAGCGGAGGCGGCTGGTTGCGGTGGCTTGCAATCCGTTGAAGTTGGAGACCGATCCGCTGTAAAACTCGGTGACCGAACCCAGTGCGGCGTTAGGCCTGGAAGTTGGAAGCGATGCGATCTTAGAGCTATACGCGTTTGGCATCCGTTGGACAGGCTGATGATAGGTGTGGTTCCCAACGTAGGTCAACGCGATCGTCGTGTTCTTGGCAACCTCGTGCTCGAAGGCAAGACTCCACTCCTCATAGGTCGGTAACTTGATGTCATGCGCGACCGAAATGACGGTTGGCCGGCTAAAGACCCCGCCAGTTGTGCAATAAATGCTGAGCGAGTCCGGGCAGGTGCCGGCAGCATTCTTGTAGTATCCGCCCGAGGGGAACAGAGTTTGCAGGGCAGTATTCGAAGCGGCCGCAACCGCGTGGCCACTTCCAGCCTGGGTGGGGTCAAGAGGAGTAGCGGTGCCCCCTGAACTATAAGAAAAATTGGTGGCTGCGCTGAAAGCCGCGCCCAAGACAGTGAACCTGTCAACGTTCGGCACATTTGCGATCAGGTCGCCCATAATCTGCGCGGGGAAGTAGTCGGCAAACATACCGAAGCCGCCGCGGATCGTGGTCTTGGAATTGACCCCGCCAGGAAGATAGGAAAAGCCCAGGCGGGGTTCATAGGCGAAATTCTGTTGTTGAAAGTATGCCTGCGACCGGCCGGAGGAGATCAGGCTGTTGTATGGCGTCGCTTGGCTGGTTGGAAGCGAGCTGAAGTCCTGCGAGAAGTTCGCTACGCAGTTCGTTTTGCAGAGCGGATTCGAGTTATGCTCGACCCGCAATCCGGCAGTGACCGTCAAACCCGACACCGGCTTCCATGTATCCTGCCCGTAGAAACCCTCTACATAGAGCGCAACCGGATTGGAAGGGCGCTTCGGGAAGCGCTCTACCCACTCATCGACCCAGCCGGCAGCAAAGGAGCCCGGATCAAGGACGATGGCCTCGCCGCCTCCATTGCCGATGGTGTGTTCGCTCGACGTGTAGTCCGTGATATCGTCCCGGCGGAAGGCGTAGCCCACCTTCAAGGTATGTTTGCCCTTGGTCCAGCTCAGATCGTCGTTGAACTGATAACCGGTGACGTTGCGGCCCTGCGGGAAGGCATAGTCCTCGGTGCCAACCCAGTCGGACGCGATTCCCGAGATGTCCCAATCACCGCTGACAGCATAAGCTTCAGGAATCAACGTGAAAGGAATAGCGGATTTTCCCAGGGTGACCCCATTTGTGTTCGTGAAGATCGCCCGATAATAGCTGGCTGCAAAAAGAAACTGGTTGGTGAGATACGAGTTAAAGGTGTGCGTCTCGCCAAGCTGGCCTTCATAGGAAGGCTGCGGGCTTGACGCGTTGAAGATCGGATTAAGAAAGCTGGTTGCCGTCGGCTGAATGCCGTGATCTGTCTTCGAGTGAATCAATAGGTGATCCTTTTCGGAGAAATTCACGTCGATGCGGCCGTTCACCAGCCATTCCTCGGCAAAGTTGGTTGCCTGGCCGTTGAATATCCAGGTGCCGGGATCGGCGGAATCCTGAGATCCAGCGGCGAAGTTCGGCGCGCCGTTGTAGTAGCCGAAGATCGTCTTGTACATCGCAGATTCTGCGGAGAGGCCGTTGTACGCAAGGTTGCCGTAAGGGGCGTATGGGCTGGCGCAAGTGGGCACCGGCCCTGTGGTTGGCGTCGGGCAGATTGATGTCGAACTCAAGACGGCCGCCTGGAATGTGGGGCTGGGGGCGTAGACAGGTCCCCGGACCGGAATAACGACCCGGACCCCCTCCGTATCGATGAACCCGAAGATCTTGTTCTTCTTGAGAGGTCCGCCCACCGAGGCGGCCCACTGGTTCGCGTTGTCGAAATTGCGCGGAGAACCATAATACTTGTTAAACCAGCTATTCGCGTTCATGGCGCGGCCGTTCCATAAGTAAAGGAGATTGCCGTGCCAATCGTTGCCGCCGGAGCGCGAGATTTGGTTTACCTGCGCGCCGCCCAGGCCGCCAAAGGCCGCATCGTAGCTGTTGGTGGTAACCGTCACCGTTTCGATGTCGTTAGCACCCAGGAGCAGGTTGGTAGCGCCCGAGTTGTTCACGTTCAGATATGGATCGCCCTCATAGCCTCCGTTAACGGTAAAGGTATTCGAGGTGCCCGGAAGACCATTGGTAGAGAAGTTGCCGTAACCGCCTTGCGTATTCATCACGGCGCCGGGAGTGGTTTGCGCCACGAACGTCAGGTCGCCGCCAGGGTTGGGCAGGTTCTGAAGTTGAGAAAAGTCAAAGCTAGTGGAAAGCTGCGCGTCTTCCGAATGTAGAACCTGAATGTCGCCAGAGCTGACCTCGACCGTGGTCGATGCCTGGCCAAGCGTAAGATGGATATTCAAGGTGGTGGTGACGCCGGCAGAGACCCCAGTTTCAAGGATCGTCTTTTCAAACCCCGACGATGTAACAGTCACCTTGTACTGACCCGGGGAAAGCAAAGGAACGCGAAAGTCCCCAACATGATCTGTAACGACTACCTTTGCTTGACCCTTTTCCACGCTGGTGACCGACACTTGTGCGTTCGGGATAATCGCACCGGACGGATCCAACACGGTGCCAATGATGTCACCGGAGATGTTGGACTGGGCGTGGAGTGTGGGAGCTGTTGTAGTCGCCAGGAAACCGGCGCTCGATAGCAGGATAACTGCCAGAGCGAGCCACCGCGGGGTGGCGAGACGCTGCAGTTGTTCGGTCCAATTTCTCATTTATGGCTCCATCCTCGAAAGTTGAATTTGCCGATTCCGTTCTTCCGTGCCTCGGGTATACGCCTCTGGCAACGGTGCTTCCATCGCCTGTGCTATCTGTTACTGCGCTTTGGCGTCTGGGTAGGGGAACTGGCCCGGTCCGCAATTAAATGTTCAAAAAAGAAAGAAAAACGCTAACAGTAGTAGAGAGGCCAAGCTTCCATGGTGCAGACTTCAGAGTGCAGGACACTGTCCCCTGAAAAAGGCAGAGACAGCTCTGTGTTGTGAACACTGCATGACAGATGCCAATCCGCGACAATTGCAAAAAGAAATCGGTTGCTATTGAAACTAAATGATTTAGCAACACTTCTATCGCGGGTTGATTAAGGGGTAAATATGGGATTACGTAGAATATTTGGTCAGTATTCCAAAAACGGGCAGAGCCTATCATTTTTGGGGAATTAGTCCGCGAACCCGAAAACAATCAAGTTCCGCTCGTTGGAGTATCCTGCTCCCCATGAACCTCACACTCGCGCACGTCGGCGCACCGGCCCGCACCAGGTCCGGCTCGCTGGCAAAATCCAAGGACGGGTTTGATGCTCTCGCGCGTATCTATCTCGACCGCTGCGCCCCTTTTGCCGGCTGTCAGGCCGAGGCATTCCGCACCGAGGAAGACCTGCTCGGGTGGCTTGACAGGCAGCGGGGCCGCACGGCGGCTGTCGCTGTTCTGCTCGACAGCCGTGGCAAGCAAATGACGTCAGAGGTCTTTGCCGCATGGCTGGGCACGCGCCGCGACGAGGGCGCCCAGCATATTGTCTTTGCAATCGGCCCCGCTGATGGATGGTCCCAATCTGCCCGTGCGCGGGCTCAACTGCTGCTTTCGCTTGGGCCCATGACGCTCGCCCACTCGCTTGCCCGCCTGGTCATGGCAGAACAGCTATACCGGGCATTTACAATTCTCTCTGGCCACCCCTATCACGCGGGCCACTGACAGGGGTCAGAGATCAGAGATCAATTGTCAGTTCGCGGCTGGCAGCAAACAACCAATCTTTGACCGAAGACCGTAGCGAGCAGTCAAATGGCAGTCGTCGCTCGTCAATTAAAGACTGACAACTGATCTCTGAACCCTGAGCTCTGATATGACCGATTCCCGCCAAGGACTGATCCTGATCAACACCGGCCCCGGCAAAGGCAAGACCACCGCCGCCATGGGCACGGCCCTTCGCGCCGTAGGCAACGGCATGCGGGTGCTCATGCTTCAGTTCCTCAAAGGTTCCTGGCACTACGGTGAGTTGGATGCTGTCCAGACCTTCGGACCGAACTTCGTCCTCAAGCAAATGGGCCGCGGCTTTGTAAAGGTTGGCGGCGCCGAGACCGACCCCGAGGATGAGCGCCTGGTCCAGGCGGCATGGACCGAAGCGCGTGAGGCCATCTACTCCGGCGAATGGGATATGGTCATCCTGGATGAAATCAACTACGCCATCGGCTACGGGATGCTGGACCCGGCTGTCGTAGCCGAAGCTCTGCGCAGGCGCCCGGAAATGGTGCATGTCATCCTGACCGGCCGCAATGCCCACCCCCTGCTTGTTGAATTGGCGGATACCGTCACTGAGATGCGCGAGGTAAAACATGCTTATCAGAAAGGCATTCTGGCGCAGCGCGGCATAGAATATTGAGGCAGCGGTCACTTCGCGGGGCAGCAGCTCCCCAGCGGCATTCACCGGATCGCGAATCTTCCCCTGGTTTGAGAAAGAGTTCGAATGTCCTGGTTTAAAAGAGAGAACGGCGACTACGAATCGGATTCCGGTTCCGAGAAAGCCTCAGACTCGGCTGAAAGAACGGTTCGCACTGAAGGCCTGTGGATCAAGTGTTTGGGCTGTCGCGCTGTTATTTTCAAAGCCGACCTTGAAGCCAACCTGAATGTCTGCCCAAAGTGCCAGCAGCATTTCAAGATCGATGCCCGCCGGCGCATCGCCCTGCTGCTCGAACCCGGGTTCGAATTAGTAGACGGCGGCCTGCGTTCCACTGACCCCCTGAACTTTACAGATGTGAAGCCCTACAAGAAGCGGCTTCGCGCCGCGCAGGAAGCTACCGGCCTCGACGATGCAATCCTCAACGCCATCGGCCAACTCGGACATCACTCAGTGGTTTTGAGCGCCATGGAATACAGTTTCATCGGGGGATCGATGGGCGCCGTGGTCGGCGAGACCATTGCCCGCGCCGTAGACCGCGCACGAATGGGCCGCAAGCCGCTTATCGTCGTTGCGGCCTCAGGAGGCGCGCGCATGATGGAGGGCGTAGTCAGCCTGATGCAGATGGCCAAAATCTCCTCCACCCTTGCCCAGTTGGACGACGCCAAGGTGCCGTACATCTGCGTGCTCACCGATCCCACCACGGGAGGCGTCACTGCCAGCTTTGCCATGCTTGGCGATCTCAACATCGCAGAGCCCGGAGCACTCATCGGCTTCGCCGGCCCTCGCGTGATCGAGCAGACCATCCGCCAGAAGCTCCCTGAAGGGTTCCAGCGCTCCGAGTTCCTGCTCGAGAAAGGCTTTCTTGACGCCGTCGTCGAGCGCCGCAACCTCAAGTCCTATCTCATACGCGCGCTCGATTTCCTGAAGGCGCCAGCGGTGGCCTGATCCTCTTCGGTTCCACAAACCTAAGGCCCGGCATCTCTGCCGGGCCATTCTTGCTTTTGCTAACTCGCGCAAAGCGCGGCAAACTCCGCTAGCTCCGCTGCGTTTTCAGATCCGCATCGGCATCAGCACATAGCGATACTTGTACTCCGCATCCGGATCCTCGGGCCGCATCTGCCCCGCCGACTGCGAATCCTTGAACTCCAGCCGCACCTCGCCCTCGTTGCCCAGCGCCTTGAGGAAGTCAAGAATGTAGCCGGAGTTGAAGCCCACCACGATCGGGTCGCTTGAGTACGGCGTATCGATCGTGTCTTCGCTCTCGCCGGATTCTGTCGAGCTGGAACTGATCTTCAGCTCGTTTCCTTCAAGCCGCAGCCGGATCGCCCCCGACCGCTCGTCTGCAAACTGCGCCACGCGCTGAATGGCGGCTGATAGCTCGCTCGACCGCACCACCGCGAACTTGGTGTTGTCCCGCGGCATCACCGCCTCAAAGTTCGGGAACTGCCCCGAAAGCTTGCGCGTGCTCAGAGTCCGATGCCCCACACGGAAGAACAGCGTGTGCTCGTCGTCGGCAAACTCCACCTTCTCCGCGTCGGAAGCCGAAAGCAACTGCTGCAATTCCTGCAAAGCCTTGCGCGGAATCAGCACCCGCTTCTCGCCGCTGATGCCTTCCAGAATTTCGTTGGGCTTTTCGACAAACGACAACCTGTGCCCATCTGTCGCGACCATGGCTAGTGACTCCGCCTTGATCACCAGGAGTGCACCGTTCAGCGTGTAGCGCGACTCCTCATTCGAAATAGCGAAGATGGTCCGCGCTATCAGCGTCTTCAGAGCCTGGGTGGAGATACTCGTCGCCGCGACCGTGGGGAACTCCGGCACTTGCGGGTAATTGGCGCGCGCCATGCCCACCATCTTGGTGTTTGACCGCCCTGAGCGAATCTGCACCCAGTGGTTGTCCAGCAGCTTGATGGAAATGTCGCCTTCCGGCAGCAGCTTGACGTAGTCGTAGAGCTTGCGCGCGGGAATGGTGCAGGCACCGGGCTTTTTCACCTTGACTTCGGCGCTGGTGCGGATCGCCTGGTCGAGGTCCGTCGCGGTGATGCTCAGCCGGTCGCCCTCGGCCTCGATGAGAAAGTTGGACAGAATCGGGATGGTGGTTTTGCGTTCCACCACGCTTTGCGTTGCGGTAAGCTCTTTCACCAGGTCCTGGCGGCCTACGGTAATCTCCATCGCTGCCCCCTGCACGGCCGGCTTCTCTTGTTCAGTTTCCATGATCGGCATAGGCCTACATTTGTCCTCAAAGCCACCTTCTAGCTCTGGCCACACTCTACAACACATTGCGGTTTGGCGGAAGTGACTGTCTTTTCTATTTCTTGATTGTATTCATGTCTACCGAAACGTGCGCGTGGAAAACCGGGGCGCTTCTCTGGATTCCACGCCTACCACTGCTGCTTCTATCCAACAAAAACCAATCCCCTTCGCTTGGCCTGGTGACACGTCCCGCGAAAAACCTTTCCTGCGCCCCCTCTGGCACAATGTGACGGGTATTAGGAAAAAGGATAAGGGATTAAAAGAAAAGACAGTAGTACCCGTAGTTCAGACAGGAAAAGTGGATATCCAGCCGAAACAATTGTGGGCTATGGGTTTGATAGGTTGCTTTGTTTTCTAAATTGCGGTTGTTGAATTCAGGATTTTAGGAAATTCGGTACGCCTCGCCCGCAACCCTACCCCCTTTTCCCACGTCTCCCACAGGCATTCAGAAAAGGCCTGTGTAAAGCGGTTGCATTGTGTGAAAAGAAATCCCAAAACACTATGGCCCAAGCGTTTACAAAAGACCATTCCTCCACAAAAGGCTTAAGCAAATCCAAATTCCTCGTGGTCAATGCATGAGCAAAAAATCACTCGTCGGGCCGGTCGATTCCCGCGCAGAATGCCGCAGTGAACAGCTTCCCATTCCAGTAACTGAAATGCGTGGATGTTTCTCGTTTTTTTAGATCAGTATCAATGGAACTCTTAGACTTGGATTGGGTAAGGAGCCTCGGTCATGACCATCGACATTGCGCGGCTCGAAGACCAACTCCTGCAGATGTCGGCGGAGAGAGCGCCAGGACGGAAGTTCTGCGAGGCAATCTCTGAGCTGGCAAGCACCGGGCGCTTCGGCCAACTGCGCGATATTTTGCCGGACATCGTCTATGACGAGCTCCGCGCCCGCTACCAACAGGATCCGGCAGCCTTTGTGGCCGGATGGCGCATCCTCGCTCAGGAGATGCGGCAGGGCTTCATCCAACACGCGCGCCAAAGGCTCACCTCCCTTACCCGGCTGCAACAAGCCGGCAGCGATGGAAACACCCCGGCATGGCAGGAGATTCAGCGTGCCCTGGACAGCCAGCAGAACGATCTGCTGCGCGCCGGCTTTGCCCTGGAACTGCTGCAAATGATCGAGCCGGCCGTGTTGCGTGCCACCCACCTCCGCGAGTGGGTAGTAGCCGCGCCCAGCTCCGAAGAAGCCGACCGTTGTCTGGATGAGGCGACGCGTTGCTACTTCCTGGGTCTCTTCACTGCCTGCGCCGTGATGTGCCGATCGGTGCTTGAAGAGGCCATCAAACAAAAACTGCCCGCCGCGCTCACCCGCCTGGTCCGCACCCGCTGCCGCAACACCGCCGCCCTCGGCAACCTGCTCCACGAAGTCAACAACAACCTGATCCTGACTGGCATCGATCCCGACTTTCCCCGTATAGCCAACCAGGGAAACGACGCCGGCAAGAAGGCTGTCCATCAGGGACTTCTGTCAGAAGACGAAGCCCGCTCCTGCCTGCAAAGCGCGCGCGTAGCCCTTCAACTGCTGTTACGGCAGTAAGCTCGTCACGCGCCGATCAGGCTCGCCTTTTATACTATTTCTTCCATGTCTTATTCCGCGGCTGTCGATCAACTGAATGCCATGGTGCCAGAGCTCTACGTGAGCCAGGGCCAGCCCCGGCGCAAATTCTCGCTGGACGAGATTCGCATCCTGCTCTCCGCGCTCGGCAATCCACAACGCCGCTTTCGCTCTGTCCTCATTGCTGGAACCAACGGCAAGGGCTCCACCGCCGCCACACTCGCCTCCATCTTGACGGTCGCCGGAGTGCGCACCGGCCTCTACACCTCACCACACCTGGCTCGCGCCAATGAGCGCATTCGCCTTGACCGCGCCGAGATCACAGACGATGACTTTGCGGCACTCTACTTTCGAGTTCATAATGCAGCGCAGCAACTGGTGCTCAAAGGCCAGCTTCCCCAGCTTCCCAGCTACTTCGAGATACTCACCGCACAGGCCCTTCTGCATTTCGCCGACAAGCGAGTAGACATCGCTGTGCTCGAAGTGGGTATGGGAGGACGGCTGGACGCGACTAACATCGTGGATCCGCTCCTCTCCGTCATCACCGACATCTCGCTCGACCACACCGAGTGGCTTGGCTCAACCATCGCCGCCATCACCCGCGAAAAGGCAGGCATTCTGCGCATGCGAGGAACCATGATCACTCTCTCGCAGCACTCTGAGGCCAACCAGGTTCTTGGGGAAGTGGCAACGGAGCTGCGCGTGCGTGGCGTCAATGCCGCATCGTATCTGCCGCCAATCGAAGTAAACGCAGATGGCGCCTATTGCATTCAGGCTCTCGGTGGTACGATCCGCGTGGATTCACCACTTTCCGGCGCTCATCAGCATCGCAACGTGGCCCTGGCCATCGCTGCTGCGGTTGAGCTGGCTGACAACCATGGATTCGGTGTCACGCCCACGGCTATCGCCGAAGGGATTCGCAAGACACTCTGGCCGGCACGGCTTGAGCGGATTGAGAAATGCGGCGTCGAATGGATTCTGGACGTGGCGCACAATCCCGCCGGGGCCTGGGCGCTGCGTGCTGGGCTTAGGACCGTCTTGTCAGAAGAGCATCCACGATGCCTGATCTTCAGTTGTCTGCGCGACAAGCCGGTCGCGGAGATGGCGCAAATTCTCTTTCCGCTCTTCGACCAGGTCATCATCCCGCCGATCCACACTTCGCGCGCCGCCGCGCTGGCTGACCTGCTGGCCGCCGCTGAAACGACGGGGACCCCCGCCGTTGCTGCCGATTCGGTTCAAGAGGCCTTGCAACTTGCCCGCCAGCGCGCGGATGGTGGTGTCGTGGTGATCTCAGGTTCGGTGTACCTGGTGGGAGAAGCGCGCACGCTGTTGCTGAACGAAGAGGGGCTGCAATCGTGACCCCACGGCCAAATCCCTTGCCGCGCTATTACCGCTGGCGCACCAACATCATCCACATTCCCGTCATGGCGGTGGCCACCATCGTTTGCGGTTGCATTTCTCTGCTGGTCTCCGTTTTCGACAAGAACGGCCACGCTCAACAGCGCATCGCCCACTTCTGGGCTCGATCCCTGGTGGTCCTCTCCGGCTGCTCGCTTACAATTCGCGGGGCAGAGAATCTGCGCAGGGTTCCGGTGGCCGTCTACGCCTCCAACCACACCTCTTACATGGATACGCCCGTGATCTTCGCGGCGTTGCCCTTCCAGTTTCGCATCCTGGCGAAGAAGGAGCTGTGGCCTATCATATTCATAGGATGGTACTTAAATCGATCTGGACAGATTCCGATCAATACCGCCAACCCCCGCGCCACGCTCTCCAGCCTCGGGCTGGGAGTCAAGGCATTGCGGTCCGGAATGCCGCTGTTCGTCTTTCCTGAGGGACGGCGAACTCCCAACGGCGAGTTGACGGATTTCCTCTCCGGCGCAGCCTACCTGGCCATTCGCGCCCAGGTGCCGCTTGTTCCCCTCGCGCTCGACGGCGTCTACGACCTGTTGCCGATTCGCACCCGCCACTTTTACTCAGGGAAGTTGACCTTGTCCGTCGGCGAGCCGATTGAGACAACAGGAATGACTCCTCGCCAGACGGACGAGCTGACGGCGCAGTTGCGTGACGCGATTCAGAGTCTCAAGCTTTCGAGGAGCGCAAACACTCACGCCGCTGTTGAGAATGCTGAAGCGCGCGCTTGAATCGCAACCGCAGCTGAAATAGATATCCAGTGCACCCCATCTCTCAATACACTGGAGCTTCAATGCCCATCAAAATCGCCATTCCCGAGCCCAGCAGCGGCGACCCGGACTACAACGAGCGGTCGCTGCCGCCGTATCTTGCCGCGTTGGAAGCCGCGGGGGCAAGCGCTGTGGTTGTGTCCCTGCACGAGAGTCCAGATCGGGTGGCCAAGCTTCTGTCGGGGGTTCAGGGGATCTTGCTCCCAGGCAGCCGCTACGACGTAGACCCACGAAGATTTGGCGAAGATCCAATTCCCGAGTGTGGCGAAGCAGACCCCGCCCGAACCGCCGTGGACGAGCTCATGCTCCAAGACGCCTTCAACCTCCACAAGCCGGTTCTGGGCATCTGCCACGGCACCCAGGGATTAAACGTCTGGTGCAGCGGCTCCCTTGTCCAGGATCTCAAGACGCAGGTCAATCACCGCCCTGGCCGCGAGGTGGTCGAGGCGCATCCGGTTCGGATCACGAAGGGTTCGAAGCTGGCCTCGCTTCTGACACCGAAAGAACTAGCAGACACCAAAGTGAATTCAAGCCACCACCAGGCAATTTGCTTACCCGGCGACAATCTGCTCGTCACCGCGGTCTCTCCAGGCGACGGGGTCATTGAGGCGGTGGAACTCAATTCTGACGACCACTTTGTCTTGGCGGTGCAATGGCACCCGGAACGGACTTACACCCAAAGCGCATTTTCCCGCGCCATCTTCGCTGCGTTTGTAGAAGCAGCCGAGGGTTGGGAGCCCCGGCGGATTGAAGATTCGGTCGCCGAGAGCGAGAGCCGGCATGAGTCTCAAAAATGAGCTTTCAGAATGAATGAAGACTCCACTCCCATCGGCCTGCGCCTCAATGCTTTGTTAACCGAGGCTGGCCTCAGCCCGCTTGATCAAGCACTTGCCGGCCATTTCCAGGACTATCTTTCTCTTCTTCTTCGCTGGAACGCTCGCGTGAACCTAACCGCCATTCGAGATGAAGAAGGTACACTCTCCCGGCATTTTGTCGAATCGATCGCCTGCGCCTGCGCACTGCCGGCGGGGATCGCGACGCTTCTGGACTTTGGCTCAGGCGCCGGGTTCCCTGGGATTCCGATTGCGCTCTTCCGTCCGGAAATCTCTGTAACCTTGGCTGAATCGCAGGGCAAGAAGGCAGCCTTTCTGCAGGAAGCCGTCCGCGTTCTTGGAATTCCCGTAAAGATCTATGCGCAACGCGCAGAGCTGCTAACCACTCAATTCGATTGCGTCACGTTGCGCGCCGTCGATCGGATGCCACAGGCGGTTGAGGCCGCGGCCCGGCTCATTGCTCCTGGGGGCTGGCTTGCGTTGATGACCACGCGCGCAGACCTGCCCAATCTTCAAGCAGGCGCCGGAGCGAGCTTTTCCTGGAATGTCGAGGCGTCCCTTCCCGGCAGCGACGACCGGGTGGTCGCCCTAGGAAAGAAAGCGATCAGTTCGCCAGCTTGATCGCAGCAAGCGTGCGGATTGAGTTCAGGTCTTTCGTCCCCTTGACGATCAGCCGCAGGCCGGTTCCTTCTGCATACCGTTTGGCTTCAGCAAGCAACTTGAGAGTGCCCTTGGGCAGATCGCTTTGCCGGGCGGCCGCTACGGCCCTGTCACCCAAAACAAAGGCTACCCGGAAGCAATCGTCGCACGGGCCGAAATAAACGATGGTTCTCTTCTTGAGTTTCAAGCGGAGCGACCAGCCGTACTTGGGTGAGATTGACTGCCATACCTGCTCGGTGACGCCCTGCTCCGCCAACCAGCGGACCAACTCCTTCCATGCACCCGCGGCTTTTCCTAACGCCGCATTCACTTCCTCCGGTGTTGGCTGGGCAGATTTACCAATAAAAGCATTCAGATCATTCATTGTCTTCCTCCTGCCTCGGAATCAGGCCAGGCCAGTTTGAAATCGAAGCGAATTGTACTGCAATGCCCGCGTCGCCGCAGTGATGAGTAGAAAAAACCGCAAAGGCGGGCTCATTTCACCAGCTCAAGTTCGGCTGCTCCCTGCCACTCCAGGCTCAGTCTTTGTTCCACGTGGAACATCTTCGGAACTCGCCACAATGGAAATGTTCCACGTGGAACACGAACTTGGCCGGACCAATTCGGGACAAGATTAAATTTGGAACAACAATGCAAAAAACACCTTCCAACCTCAAAAGAATTCGGAAGTTTTCCACCGCAAGGCCCTTTTCGCCCCTCGCAAACCCCCACTCCTCTGCCCGCGCGCAAACCTTTCTCCCTCAAATGCTTGCTCCTTGCCCTCCGTTCTCTCGACCTAACGTTTTCCACAGCTGCGCCCCGTTCTCCACAGCGCAACTCCCTACCCCCGAACTCGCCTTCCCTTTACTCTTGATTTCCATGGGCAAGATTCTCGGTGTTGTCAACCAAAAAGGCGGAGTTGGCAAGACCACAACAGCTATCAATCTCGCTGCATGTCTCGCGCTTGAAGGCCTCAAGATCCTGCTCGTCGACTGCGACCCGCAGGCAAACGCCTCCTCTGGCCTCGGCTTTCAGCGCGACGATAACCGGCGCTCCATCTACGACGTACTCACAGGAGATGCTTCTGCGGACCAGGTCATCCTGCCCACCCAGGTGGATCTGCTCTGGCTCTTGCCGGGCTCAAAGAACCTGACAGGCGCCAACATCGAGTTGGCTGCAGCCAGCGACCGCGCTGTTCGGCTCCGAGACGCGCTGCAGCCCATTCAAGCCAACTACGACCTTGTGATCCTGGACTGCCCCCCGGCTCTCGACCTGCTCACGCTTAACGCCCTCGTCGCCGCACAGACCCTCATTGTTCCCATGCAGGCCGAGTACTTTGCCCTCGAAGGCATCTCCGAGTTGATCTCCAACCTCGAACGCGTCCGCGCCGCCTTCAATCCCTCCGTCACCATCGAAGGAGTTCTGCTTACCATGTACGACGATCGAACCAACCTGGCCCAGCAAGTGACCGAGACCCTCCGCGAGTACTTCCGCGATCGCCTCTACCGCACGGTCATTCCCCGCAACATTCGCCTCGCGGAGGCGCCCAGCCACGGCAAGCCCGTTGCCATCTACGATCCTCGCTCCCGGGGAACCGAGGCTTACTTCGAGCTTGCCGGGGAGTTTCTCGCCCGCAACCAGATCGAGAGTCCGCGGAGCATTGAACGCAAAGCGGCGGCAGCCAACCAGCCGGCGATCACAGATAAGAGGGTCCGCTTCTGGCCTTACTCCTGACCTCCGGCTCGATCGAGGTCCGGCACCCATCGCTTTGAGCTCAGCAACCGCAAGTTTTTTGAATTCCCGACACCTTTCGCCGGAACAAAGGAAACTGAACCATGAATATCGCCGCCATCGATCCAAAACGACGCGCCCTGGGCAAGGGCCTGGATTCGCTCCTGCCGCGCGTGCAAGCTGCCACCCCTTCTCTTGCGGAGCCGGAAGGCGGCAAGCCCCGCGAGATCCCGCTCGACCAGATCGATCCCAATCCTTTCCAAACCCGAACCCAGGTGAACGAAGAACAGCTGGCTGAACTGGCTGCCTCCATCACCGCCAACGGCGTGGTGCAAGCTGTATTGGTGCGTCCGCTTGCCAATGGCCGTTTTCAGCTCATCGCAGGAGAGCGGCGCTGGCGTGCCTCCCAGCTTGCCGGCAAGGCCACCATCCCGGCCAACCTCCGCCAGGTCTCCGACGAACAGGCGATGGAGATCACCATCGTCGAAAACCTCCAGCGCGCCGACCTCAACCCCATGGAACAGGCCCGCGCATTTGAGCGCCTTTCCCGCGAATTCCATATGACCCAGGAGCAGATGGCGCAACGCACCGGCAAGGACCGCGCCTCGGTAGCTAACTTCCTGCGCCTGCTGCGGTTGCCGACCACCGTCCAGGCTCGCGTCGAGTCCGGCCAGCTCAGCTTCGGCCACGCGCGCACTCTCCTGGCGTTCGAACACGACGAGGAAATCGAGAAGGCGGCTAAGCGAATCGCCGCACTTTCGCTTTCTGTTCGCCAAACAGAGACTTATGTGCAGGGCCTCCTGCATCCTGAGAAATCTGGAAAGAAAAACCCCAATCCTGAGACCCCTGTGGATCCCAATGTCCGCGAGGTCCAGGACCGCCTGCAGCGAGCCCTCGGCCTCAAGGTCAACATCGAAGACCACAACGGCCGCGGCAAGGTCATCATCGAATACTCCCGCCTTGAGGACTTCGACACCTTGCTCGAGCAATTAGCGGGCGACTAAGGTGAAGCGCCCAACTCAGCCCAGCGGCGGTAGAATGCTCCTTCCAGTTGATTGAAGGAGTTCCGATGATCCTGTCTCTCTGCAAGCCCAGCCACTGGCTTTCTGTCCTCGTGCTGCTCACCATTCTCTCCAGCCTCCACGCCCAGCGAGCACCAGCCAGTCAGGAGCGCTGGACCGAGGCCCAGGCCAATGCCTGGTACGCGCGGCAGCCCTGGCCGGTCGGCGCGGACTTCCTGCCCTCCACCGCGATCAACGAGCTGGAGATGTGGCAGGCCGATACCTTCGACCCCGCCACCATCGATCGCGAACTGGGCTGGGCCCAGGGCATCGGCATGAACACCATGCGCGTCTTCCTCCACAACCTGCTGTGGGAGCAAGATCCTAAAAGGTTTACCAGCCGAATCGACGCGTTTCTAACCATCGCCGCCCGCCATGACATTCGGCCCGTGTTCGTTCTATTCGATTCCTGCTGGGACCCGCATCCCAAGCTTGGCCCGCAGCACCCGCCCATCCCCGGCGTGCACAACTCCGGCTGGGTGCAGGCTCCCGGCAATGAAATCCTTTCCGATCCAGCGCAATACCCGCGCCTGGAAGGCTATGTAAAAGGTGTGGTCGGCGCCTTCGCCAACGATCCCAGAATCCTTGCCTGGGACCTTTGGAATGAGCCAGATAACGGCAACGCCGACTCCTATGGCCACGGCGACCCGAGAAACAAGAACGAGATCATTATGGGTCTCTTGCCGCAGGTCTACGCCTGGGCACGCTCAGCCCGGCCTTCGCAACCGCTCACCAGCGGCGTCTGGCATGGCGACTGGACCTCTCTGGCCACCATGCCTCCACTGGCCCGTATCCAGATCGAACAGTCTGACGTCATCAGCTTTCACAACTACGGTTGGCCTGAGGACTTCGAACAGCATGTCAAGCTTCTCGAGCAGTTCCATCGGCCCATCATCTGCACGGAATATATGGCCCGCAACATCGGCAGCACCTTTGACACGGTGCTCCCCATCGCCAAGCTGCACCATGTGGGCGCCATCAATTGGGGCCTCGTCGCCGGCAAGAGCCAGACCTGGATCCCCTGGGACTCCTGGCAGCGCCCGTACGTCACCGACCAGCCCATGGTCTGGCAGCACGATGTCTTCCACCCCGACGGAACCCCCTACCGTCAGCGCGAACTGGACATTATCCGCAACCTGACCGGCGGCAACTAGCACACATATCAAGTTAACTGAATACGATGCAGTACCGGCCTCCAGGGCTAGTTACCTTTGGACTTTCTAGTTACCTTCGGACTTCAATCTTGGGTACCCGAAGTTGCAGTCGCGTTTGCCTCAAAATGGCCCCTTCGAAGGATGGTGCAGGTTTGGGAAGAATGTTGAAATGTTTTTGAAGCCAAACCTGGGATTAACGAACCACTCTTGGAGGCCATCATGGCAACGAACGCATATGTGCAGATTCCCGCAGCCGTCGAAACCCTGAAAGTTAGGGCCACGCCCACCTTCCAATATGCCGTCGCAGCCGCAATGTTCGGAATGGTGTTTGGAGCCACGATTGCAGCCACCTTCGCAACAGGACCCAGTCTGATGGGAGCGCTCAATTCAGGATCGGACAATTCCAACGCCGCCGCAGTGACCTCCGCCCCGGTTGCTCAGTCCGTTCACGCGTCATCGGTTCAGACCCCGGCAGGCAAGCAGTCGACCAAAAAGGCTGGATCCTCCGTGTCAACGCCCGCCGTCGGCAACTCCGCCACCCACAAGCGCCACGCTTTCCACAGCGTATCGGCCAGAATGAGGTTCGCCGCCTGGCACAAAGCTTCCCACCACAGGTCGCACATCGCTCGCCCTGCGATTATCCCCGTCCAGCCTTCTCCCAGCCAGACCGCAGCGCCCAACGATGTGGCTAAGTCGTACACTTTCTTCGTCGAAGGCGACGTTACCGTCGCTGACTACAATGCCTCCACCGGAACAATCGAAACAAACGACGGCCGGAGCTTCACCATCGACACAACGGTCGACGCAACCAATGCGAAGGTTTCATTGGACTATTTCGGCAGTGTCCACTATCGCTGCGACCAGGGCGGAAACTGCTCCCTCAGGGGCGGCGGCATGGTTGTTCCCAGCGCAAAGATGACCAGCTAGCCCAGATCGTTCGCTTGTTCTAACGTTTGATCACGGAGCCTTAGCCCGGAAAAGGGTAAGAGCCTCTCAACCCACAACCAATTCCACCCACGTCGTTCGGCAGCGTTCAAACCAGGACGCAAAGAAGTCCAATCTAGAGTGTCCACAAGAGTGGGCACAGAACCAGTAACGATTCTTTCAACCGCCCGGAGATTTCACCCCTCGCCGGACGAAACCACAACCAGAATCACTTTCCGATGCAGAAAGTGGAAAACACAAGAATCGCCACTATCCATGCGGATTTCAGAAACTTCTCCAATTCTGGAGACACGCTGGAGACACAAACTGCCCTTGTACCCTTCTTGCAGTGCCAAGTTGCGATCCGCATCAGAATCCTCGCCAAGACGCTGATGGGCTCCAGGGGGATGCTTCCCTGGCGCTGGTGGAGGACGATTGATGGACCGCGGCGCTCAGGCCACTGGCAGCCCGGTAAATGTCTTCGCAAGTGCCCCGCGCCTCTCAATTGCGTCGTTCCCCTGACACGATGGACAACGCCAAGCTAGAGCAGAGAGGGTTCGACCGCGGCCCGTTACCCGGCTATGAAAGATCCACCGTCGCAAGCTCGCCTCGCACATTTCAAAGCGTCGTCATACAGCCACCGGAACTGCTCCTTGAGGTAATCACGTCTCTTGCGGATAGCCGCGCCATCTTTAGCTTCCGGACCGGGATTCTCCTCTATCGCATAGAGCAGCTCGCCCATCTGTCCGTCGCAATACTGGTTAGTTTTCAATCGCACGAATTCCGAAGCCATGACCAACCAATAATCCGCATGAATCTTGGCCTTATGGCCACTCTTTCCCCACCTGCGCATGTAAAATCCATACTCCCTAGAGAATTCGGCGAGCTGCTTCGGAAGCTCTCGATGCTTGGACGTATACGGAGGCAGATAGTCGGCAAATGGTCCTTGGAATACTTCTGATTCCAGCTTGGCGCCGAATGCGGCAGCCTCAGTCGCAATTTTGGCAACCCTCTCCATCTGCTCAAAATATGGATCGCTTCCCCCTTCTCGCGTCACGTCCTCGTAAGCCTTGAGCAGCACGACTAGAGCCATCCTGTCTCCGTCATCGAGTCTCTGAATGCGCGCATCACGATTAAGAGATCGAAATGCCTTGGCTGTGCGACCGGCGAGATCATCGAGCAGGGACAATGGAATTCCTCGCGGACCGGAGAAAAGTACGTCCTGGGTTTTGGCCTTTGAGCAACCGCGTTCTAATTCTAAGCTGCAAGCAGCAATCCGAAGGAGTTCCGAACATGGCCAACACGATTCTCAGACTTCCGGCAGTAAAGACACGAACCGGACTCTCTCGATCCACGATTTACCTTCGCGTAGCGGAAGGCAGATTCCCAAAGCCCATTTCCTTGGGTGCTCGCGCGGTCGGCTGGGTCGATGCCGAAGTCGAGGCATGGCTCGCCGGCCTGATTGAACAGAGCCGCAGGGTTCCGGCGAGACTGTCTCGGAATCCGGATGCGCGCTGAGAGACTCGAGGCCCGCCGCGGAGTCAAATAGTCCATCGTCAGAGAAATGTGCAGAAGCCCGCGGAGTTCTGGCTGCTGTGCCGTGCCGGCGCGAAACTCACTGTGCGAAGGCGAAGTAATCCATGCCTCAATGTCCAGACTTTGAGTACATCCGGGCAAAGATTTCGGTTGTAGCTGTTGCCCGTGAGTTGGGGCTGAACGTGATCGGTTATCGCGCCCGCTGCTGGCGGACTGAGAACCACCGGAACGGTGACGCAAAACCGTCTCTCAGTTTCCAGAAGAAGACGAACCGAGGAATGTGCTTCGTCTGCGACCAGCACACATGGTCCACCATTGATCTCGTAATGCTGTATTGCGGATGCGAGCGCAGGGAGGCGGTTTCGTGGATAGCTTCGAGGTTCCCAGTCCCGCATCTTCCACCAGGCTCGCAGATCAAGAAGAAGGAAGCATGGTTTCCACGTTTTCACTCTGGGGTAGATGAGAATGTCTTGACGATGTTGGTGCGCAGCGGAATATGGAGCGAACTGACTCATGCGGAGCGGAGCATCCTTCCGCCGCTGGTGACGTTTGCCGGACGGGACACAGGAATTGCAGAAATCTCGTACCGTGGACTGATGCGGTATTCCGGCGTAGGAAGCCCAGCGACAATCGCGGCGGCAATGCGGCGTTTTGAGCGAATGCGGCTCCTGCAGGTCGCCCGAAAGCCAGGCGAGCTCCTCTTCCGCCGGGTCAATCAATATCGTCTCACCGTCGAGGATCCTGACTTCCAGGCGTTGGTCTCGAAGGTCTATCAAAGGCAGAGGGACGAAATCAATCTTGAGAAACAACTCCGCGCCGAAGAGAAAAAGATCATCGGAAGAAGAATCCTACCTGTATAGGTATTCCTCTGTTCACTCTGTGAAGCGAAAGCAAAACTGTCGCTACATCCCGAGTGAAGCGTAAGGCATTCAAGTGCTCTGAAAACAATTTCGCGGTACAGTCTGGGTGAAGCGTGAAGCCTAATTCAATAGCGTAGTCCGCAACGGCGACTCCATCTCGAGAGACAAGAGGCGCGTCTGTAGAATCGCGAACCATTCGCCAGGGCGCGTCGACCAATTAACAGCGCCCCCATCTTGCCTGCCGAGTCGACTGGGGCTTCCCAACGGGCTCGCTTCGCCGTTTGCGATGCTCTCAAGAGATATCCGAAACTAGGTCCTCCGGCTTTTGCCATCGGATTCTCGGTATGCCGGGCGCGAGCAAGCCACGTCAACGAACGGTGCATGATGTCAGGCTCGCTCGAAAGTAGGGGTAGGCTACAAAACTCGCTTCGGCTTCGAGCAATCTCCCCGACGGCCGACTTCTTCTGGCGCCGGTCCCGTGCACACAAACTCATGGTGCCCGTAGAAAAATTAGAAATTTTTCGAAAAGCCTGAATTCAATCGACTCCGCAATGCCGTTGAATCCCGCCGTTCCAGGCTAGTTGCTCAAGTTGATTAAAGCCGGCGCTCGCGGTCAGAGCTGGCTTCTCATCCCAACCTGATCCGGCCATCTGCAGACTGCACGGGCCCCGCGGCGCAGCCAAACTGGTGCCCATCTTGCGGAGGCCGTCGGATTGCCATTGAGGCGCCAAAAAAGCAATCCCAAGCCATTCGAAAACTTACCACAAGCCGACTTCTCATTTCTGATCCGAGGACCCGAGCTCAGTGAGCCAGAATCCAATGGGAAAACGCCAATGTGCCGCCCCACTCGGCACTAAACGCCGCCGAAGAACCGCTATTATGGGTTATTCTGCCCTGACTCTCGATCAACGGTAAGAAGCTATGCGCAACCCAATCAATGCCCTCTATTACCCAGATTTCGGCCTGGACGCGACCACGCTCAAGAGAGCGATTCTCTTGTTTGACGAGTTCCACATAATGGACCGACCATCGTTCAGCTTCGGCGGGCACAAGAAGTCGAACTTTGGCATGATCGGAGCTGCATCACCCCTCCGTGAGTGGGAGCAGGCTTTCCGCGACGGAGGCATGCCGCTCTACGTCCATGGCGCACCGGGCGGTCGGATGGCAGAGGAGGACTACGCAGAGGTGTGCGCAGACGTAAACGACACGGAATTTTTGCGGCGTTCCAGAAGGGCCTCAAGGACTCGACTGCTTTCCGTAATATCATCATCCAGCCCGGGAACTACGGCGATATTGGGAACCAGGATGACGTAGCGCGCGCGCTTCTCGAGGTCGATCTCTCAACTGCCTTTGCCGCTCATGGTTCCGCTATCGCGCTCAGTGAAGACCCCGATATTCAGCAATTCCGCTACTCCACTCCGCAGGAGAAAGCCAAAGCTCTTGTGAACGATGCTCTCATTTGCGCATCGAAGCTGAATCTTGCACTGAATATCGGAGCCAAGTACGGCCACCAACCCATGGCGGATGCCTCACCGTTCGGCAACCTGCTAGGCGCAAAGTACGCCCGCGCCATGGCAGCAGCGAAGCAGTTAGCGCTGAAAATCCCGGTCGCAGAGCTAAGCTTTGCCATTCTCGATGAACTGATCTCTGCCGAACAGCTTGCCAAGTTGCACTTCGGCGAAGTGCTCGAATACCGCAAGTCTTCGGCTGGGGCCCGCGAACATTTCCTCGAACATGTCGCTGCGCTTCAGGCAAAGGCCGACTCAGTGCCGGAGGACGGGGACTATCAGGCCATCATAGAGAAAATCATCACGACTGAAATCGTCCCGGCAGCAAGAGACTTCAAAAACGAGCTGGCCGAAATCAATGACGGTTTTGTTGCGCATTTAGCCGCAGGGGCTTTGGGTTTTATTGGCAGCTCATCGGCGGTGCAGATCTTCGCTGGCGTGTCATGGCCTACCCTGTTGGCGCTTGCAGCAGCTGGAGCTGTTGTCGCAGGGAAGGGCGCTATTGAGGGCATCGTCAAGGATAGGGCCGCGCGCCGGAAATCAAGCCTTTCCTACATCTTGTCGCTAGATTGACGGCGGGTGCCCCGCCCTCACGAGCCGACGATTTGGGCGCCCCATCCTTCCGCGGTTTTGTCGCGGAAGGACGGGAAGGGATACATCTTGAATTCCAGGTTAGTCCCCGAAACGCCAATTGCTCCGGGAGCCTCTTCTGATCCGAGCCCAGCGACAGGGTACAGAATTCCAGTCGCAAAGCCGACTTGCCGGTACAAATGCTAGTGCGATGAGAAACACGACGCTCCCCGCTTGTACAATCGTTTGGATGCTGAGGTGGTAAGGAGGTCCTGGCTCAAATGTCCGCGATAGTCCCTTCGTTCTATGCATACCCGAGCGCTCCGGTTCAAATAGGCGATGCTGTAGAGCATGCAATACGCACCTTACACGAAAATTTCGGAATCACGACCGTACGGTCGTGGCGGACCCTAGACATTGCCGGTCATTTCATCGCGGACCAAGTCTTGAACAAGATTGAGGAAGCCAATGTGTTCATCGCGGACGTTTCGCAACTCAATTTCAACGTTACGTACGAAGTGGGGTTTGCATTAGCAAAGGGGAAAAGGGTTGTTCTCACTCGTCATAAGGGCCTTCAGGCAAAGCCGCCTCTCATCGCAGATGTGGGCATCTTCGATACATTGGGCTATTTGGAGTACCAGAATAGCGATGAGCTTGGCGGCATAATTCGCAGCATTACCGATCCGACGCCATCGATCAAGAACATCTATGCCCTTAACAAGAAGGCGCCCGTATATCTGATTGCCGCGAGACTGCGAACCGATCCCGTGACGAGGATAATCTCTAGGGTAAAAAAGGCCAAGCTGTTTTTCAGAAACTTTGACCCTCAGGAAACGCCGCGTCTGTCTGCTACCAACGCGTTTGAACAAGTCTCTCAATCGTTTGGTGTGCTCGTTCACTTATTGCCCGAACGGATTACAGACTCCCACGTCCACAACATCCAGAGCGCCTTTTTGGCGGGTCTGGCGGAGGGGTTCGGGAAAGTGCTCCTCTTTTTGCAAGATGGAGAGGAACCGGTCCCGCTCGACTATCGTGATCTTGTCACCTCTTTCCAACACCCATCGCAAATTGACGACGCGATCGCTGACTTTGCCCCGAAGGTCACCGAGGCGATGCAGGAGAAGGAATCTCTTGCTCCTGACAAACAGAAGACGCTCTTGGAATCGATAAGTTTTGGCGCATCTGCAGCGGAAAATGAATTCCGTGAACTCTCCGGCTACTACATAGACACAGAACAGTTCAACCGAGCGATGCGAGGAGAAGTTCGCTTGGTGGTCGGAAGAAAGGGGTCAGGAAAAACGGCGATTTTTGCGCAGGTCCGAGATCGGACTCGGCAGAATTTAAGAAACGTTGTGCTAGATCTGCTCCCAGACGGGTACCAGTTGATAAAGTTCAAAGAGATGGTCTTGAGATACCTTGGGGCAGGCTCACTAGAACATACCATAACGGCCTTTTGGGAGTATTTGCTGCTGCTTGAGATTTGCCACAAGCTTCTGCAGAAAGATAAATCGATTCACACGCGAGACACGCGACTCACTCAGCCTTACCGGGACCTCGCAGATCTTTATCAAATCGACGAATACGTCGTAGAGGGCGATTTTTCCGAACGTTTATCAACTCTGCTGCAACACATCACCGACGACTACCAAGCTAAATACGGATCCGAAACGGACCGTACGTTGAAGCAACAGGAAATCACTGAGCTTCTCTATCGTCACGACGTAAACATATTAAGGGATCACGTCATCGATTATCTCCAATTAAAGGGCGCCTTGATCATTCTGTTCGACAACATTGATAAGGGATGGCCAACACACGGCCTGACGGCAACCGACGTGTCTATCGTACGAGCGCTCCTAGAAGCGACACGTAAGCTGGAGAGGCAACTCCACAGGCACCAGATCAAGTGCTCTACTCTAACCTTCCTGCGGAACGATGTCTATGAGTTGCTCGTCAAAGAGACGCCAGACCGCGGAAAGGAAGGCCACGTAGCCTTGGACTGGTCCGATCCAGACTTGCTGCGCGAGATGATTCGCCGCCGTCTCCTTTATTGCGAAATGCCGGACAGCCCATTTGAGGAGCTTTGGCCGCGAATCTGCACGAGCCATGTTGCGGGGGAGGAATCCTCGCAATACCTTATTGATCGATGCCTCATGCGGCCAAGAGCCTTGATTGATCTAGCGAATTACTGCCTCGGATTCGCGGTCAACCTAGGGCATACGAAAATCCAGGTCAGCGACGTTGAAAAGGGCGTGTCGGCGTTTTCTGCGGATTTGGTGAGGGAAATTGGATTTGAGATTAGTGACGTATTTCCCGAGGCCGAGAACGTCCTGTACGCGTTTATTGGCGAGCCACAGACGGTGTCCTCCAGGGAACTGGCGAAAATTCTCGAACTCGGTGGCATTCCAACGCCGAAGGTCAGCGAGATTGTGAGGCTGCTGCTCTGGTTCGGCGTGCTTGGCGTCAAAAGGGCCGACGGTAGCGTGACCTACATATACAACGTGAATTATGAAATGCCGATATTGACTGGGATCATTCGTAAGCTCGAGCCCCAAGGCCTTGCGTACTTAGTGAATCCGGCTTTCGTCCCTGGACTTGAACTCCGGAGCGAGCGCAGCTAGCTCTCCTTGGGGCGAGGGACCACCTGCTGGCCAACCTGCGGTCCGGCGGCTGGCCCAAGCAGATTCGTAATGGTAAACGTTAGGTTCCTATCGGGACTAAATCAGACATTGAGCCTACTCCCCTCTCTAGCCTCAACACAGGACCCCGGCGGAGCAGCTACGGGCGGAGCCGCTCAGAGAGCACGAAGAATCGACTCTTCCAGCTTGTAACCGTAGGAGGAGCCGCCACTCCATCGCTGGTCCCATGGCATGGCCAATCCCCCCTTTGGCACTCTTCGCGTGTTCGCTTCGCCGCCCCAGCAGAGGCATAAAATAGCAACGTGAGGAGGCATTTGTGGGATCGGAGATTAGACTTGCCCTCGGAAACCTGGAGGTAGATTGGGGCAAAAACCAAGTCTTCCACGACCATCTCCCTCTATTTCAAGAGCACGACCTGCGCGAGTCCCCGGGACCCAAACCACCTACCTCGGACCCTGCGTCCATTCACAAGAAATACAAGGTATTATGCAAGCCATTTAAGGATGTATTGCCGCGCCTTCAACTTTTAGGCTACACACTTGCCACGGCAGCTGACGAATATGAAACGCTGAGGGACCAATTCGCTGCGGGAGGATCGATTAGCTTTGAAAAGTTGCTCAAGGCAGTGAAGCGGGTGGACGTCTCAACGGTACGTCGCGGCTATTACGACGACTACTCCTTCGGTCGGTTCTTCGATGAAGAGATCACTCCCCGACTTAAGCTAAAGAAATACCTGCCGAGCGTGGCAGACCAACGAAATTTCAGTGAAATGATGGAAAACTTCCATCCCTGGTCCGCCCTTTGCGTGCTTGCGGAACGCCCTGAGAATCTGGAGCAGCAACTGGTTTGGGACTTCTCAGAAACGGTAGAGAGTGGCTGGGAGACAGAAGAGAACTTTGTGCCGGGACTGCTTCCACCGAGTCGGTTCCTCGTTGTTACCGAGGGTAGCTCAGACGCCAAGATCCTCCGCAAGGCGCTAGATCTATTGAGGCCTTCAATTTGTGATTTCTTCTATTTCGTAGACATGCAGGAGGGTTATCCGTTCAGCGGAACGGGGAGTTTAGCAAATTTCTGCAAAGGTCTGATCAGTATTGGAATTCTTAACAAGACACTCATTGTGTTTGACAACGATGCCGAGGGAGTCTTTAAGGCAACGGAGATCTCTCAACTGAGTCGCCCGGCAAACTTGTCCGTTATGGTCCTCCCCGAACTCCCGGAACTTAGGAGTGTAGCAACTATCGGACCTAGCGGTACATCGCATGAGGATATTAACGGACGAGCTGCATCGATCGAGGCATATCTCGACTGGAATTGGGAGAGCAAGTACGATCCAGTTGTAAGGTGGAGCAACTATGTCGAAAAGGGGAGCCGCTATCAGGGCGCTTTGGTTTCAAAGGATCACTACGCTCGACGATTCTTAGACTTGCGGCAGAGGGAGCCGGAGTACGACTTTTCCAAGCTTAATATTGTCTTAGATCGCATGGTAGATGTGTGCGCGAAAATGGCGTGCGGCGCGTCAGCACCCGTGCGCTAATGCGATGAAGAAGACTAGAATGCGGAATAGATATCAATCATTAATAAACTCTTCCATCATCCTGTCTAGAGAGCGCATCTCGCGGGGAATTGGATTCGACGAGTCAAATTGCTGCCTGAGCTTGCAATAATACGTCGCATCTCGGGCTACCCACTCGCTGCGGCCGCTCTTCGCTATGTCTGCAAGTGCTGCGATACCTGCAACTCCAAATGATGCGATTTGTCCAATGGGATCCTGCTTCCCGCTAATAAGTTCCAAGACCTTGGACGCTAGTGGCAGGCCCAGGTAAATCAGGAGAGGCTGAAATTTAGTGAAATGCTCACGAATTCTAGCAAGGTTGATTTTTCCGGATTCCTCCATGCGGTCCTTGACCTGTTCGACTAAGTCGCGCAAGTACTCTGGGTCATCAATCTTGGTCATTCGCTCTGCCAATTCCGTCATCGTGCCCCGAAATGCTTCGCGCCCGTCACGGTTCGCTTCGCAGAACTTGAGGACCCGCCTCATATCGACCTCTTCAATTCCGTCCGGAACGAATGCTTTCAGAATTAGAGAAGCGGCAACGTCGTCATCTTCACTGGTGGGGTAAATGTAACTTCCGATATTCCCATCTACAGCGAAATACTGCATTGCAACGAAGATCGAATCGCTATCCGTGAATTTCGCAATACCCCGCCTTTTTGAGACCGAGTTCGAAAGGAACAGCAAATACCCGTCTGCCACTCCTCGGGGCAGCCCAAGCCAATCACCGTTTCGGGTGATAACCCCCAAGATATCGGAAAGCTCCTGAATCATGACCTGATCTAGCTTTTCCCGATGAATATAGCTGACCTCTCCAACCGAAGTCTGGTCAAGGGCATCTGGCAAGAATGGGAGGGACTTTAAGAATTCGACATAGTCCTTGCGTGCGTCCATGAGGTCGGCGGATGTGAGTTGAATATCGCGCAGACGCCCAGATTCCACAGCTTCCCGCACCTCGTCGGAATCTTTGGGCTGGTAGCCAGCCGGGACAATTCGGTACACGACGTCCCACACGCACAAGGCGCCCTTCAGGAGGTTCGCGTCCGCAATCTCAATATGTGGAAAATAAAGGATGTTACTATCGGTCGGGTCGTCCAACTTGGTCACCTCGTCGTCTGTCTCTCGAAATCATAGCCGTTTCGGCGGCAGACAAGTAAGAATCGGCACACCACTGTCTCAACATCAGTGGACAAAGACCACCGTCTGCCTATCTTAAGGAAGCTTGCGGGGACCCGGAAGGACCCATAAGTGCGCGGATCGGTCCTGACAAATGCCGAAGTATCCGCCAACCCGCGCACGGCGAACACAAGCGGCGGCTTCGTAATCATTGGAAATGTTGGCGGCAGGACTTGAATCGGAGAAGGACAGTCGGAATCACACATGAGGTACTCTCTACAAGCGAGGTGGGGTCATCCGTGCTTTATGGCAACATCGACTCTTCGGGCCAGCCCATTCCTGCATGGCTAAGCTGGGCGACCTAACCGCAGTGGTTCTGCACCAATGGTGCGCTGCAACAAGCGAGGAAAACCGATCTGCACCAATAGTGATATTCCGGAGGTAAGAGATGGCAAATCAAAATGATACATGGCAAGTCGGGGAGTGCGATACGCCAATGCGACCCCCAAAAGTACCCATGTTGCGATCCACCATTGAACCACTCCCGTACTTCCCAAACCTCAAGGGTCAACTCCGCGGCGTAACTGCCTCCTTGGTGCTGACCTATCTCGAAACTCATCACCCAGCCCCGAGGGGCCCTAACGGCGCCATTCTCACCACCCCGGTAACCCTGAACTTGGACGCAGTGGCGGCCGATCTGCAAGTGACCCGCAGGACCCTGCTCGTCACCCTATCCGTACTCTGTGCTTGGTGGCCCACGGAGGAGGCTCGGTGTCGCGCAGCGCGCGCCAGCCGGGAGTTTCTAAATCCCGACCACATCCGCTATGGCCCGTGGAAGTATTACTCCGTAACAGGTTCAAAGACGTGGCGGCCAGGCACAATTATTCAACTTCGACGCAACTTCGCGTATCTCACTTGGCTTCTACGACAGGCCGGAATTGCCACTCTCACAGTTCCAATTCCAGTAATCGCTCTCCCAGTCCCCGCGTCGACCGAAAACGGCGTTTCAGCGTCGACTGCGCACGCTCAGCAACAGAAAACTTCAACCGCAGATATAGTGCGCGCGCGTCGATGCTTGCGTGGGATCGGCGGAGCACACGTTATCCGCGGCTGCGTGCGGCTGTAGAGCGTGGCCTGGTGCCGGCGAGCGTATTAAGCGCAAAGCCGCCGAAAAGAAAGAGGCACACGGTGGCCAATCAGGCCGTGGATCCGGTCTTGCCCGATGCGTGGAAGGACATAGTCAAGGGCCAGGGTTCTCGATGAGATCTCGGGATGCTCTCTTGGTTATTCTTCCTGGTCACTCTCTCGTCGGCGCATTCGACCCAACGCTGAAGAGTCTTGCTGAAATCGTGAATTCGATTGGACTCGTCGGCTAGAGCATCTGCAGAATGTCCATAAGGCTCGGCAGGTTGTCCTCAGACAGCTTTCGCGGCGGGTTGTCCCTTTGCCAGTCAATTCGATTGAGCAACATCTCTGCCAGGTCGACCTGGAGAATCTGGGGTGCCCAGTGCTTGATCGGCGACCCCACCGGTATAGACGCCAACTCCGGGGCGTACCCCGATGGGCCGCCCATCGCTTCCAGGTACCACCGCGCTTGCTTCGGGTTGGCCGAAATCAATTCATCCAGCAGGTCGCACAGACGCTCCCGGTACTCGGCTTTGTCTGGAGCAGTTGTGCCAGATCGAACCGCCAACGACATGGTCGGACGATCATTCTCTTTCAGGATTGGGGCCCAGATATTGACGACTTTGGTCATAGGCTTCCACCAGGCATAGACTTTTTGGGGCCGGTCACAGCGCTGGAGTCGTCATCCGGACAGGGCACCCTCCGAGATGTTCCACAGCCGATTCGGAAGGTCCGCTAGACACTCCCGCAGCGAAGGACGGAACCCGACACCTCGCGGCATCACATGGGCCAGCCCCAAGGCAATCGAACTCAGCGTACCGACCTACAGCAGTCTAGATCGAACAGGGGCGGTCGCGTAAAGAGGTGTGGAGACCGCTCACTTGCCGACCGGTCCCCGCCCAGCGCTCGCTCTCCTTCCAGATTGCGATCCAGGGACGAACTCGACACATTGATACTCGTCGACAAGTGTACATCAATGTGACTCATTGGGTGTGTACTCATCGTCTGACCGACACGATCATTCCAGATGATGCCCGTCAACATCCGGATTCGGTTTGGTCGCGCCATTCGCCGCATACGCGAGGCACAGGGGATCAATCAGGAAGAGGCGGCTGAGCGCTGCGGCCTCCACAGAACCTACTACAGCGGCATCGAACGCGGAGTGCGGAACGTCTCGCTCGTAAACATCGAAAAGGTGTCGAAGGGGCTGAAAACGAGCCTGCCTGACTTATTCAGCCGTCTTTAGGTCACCTAGTTTGGCGCCTAAACGCTTGTTAGTAGTACTGCCGGATGTATTCGTAAGCCTTGTCGAAGAGCTCTTGGTCCGTGTGCAGCTTGTACTTAAGTAGCGTGCGCCGAAGTTCCTTTTGGACCAGCCGCTCCCCTTGGCTTGTGTGCTGCCAATCCGGAAAGCGCACCTTCTTCACGATCTCATCGATGTCGGCTACGATCCGCTCCACAATAATGTGGGTGTTGCCATTCTTCGCTGCAGTGAAGAGTTCTGTCAGAGCTTCTTTTGCGCGGTTGCGCTCGTCATACGTGGTGACCGTTTTCTCAGCCTCGACAACATCTTTCGCAATCTCCAGGACTGCCTTGAGGAATTCCAGGCTCGTGAGAAACCCTTGCTCGTGCCGCTCCTTCACCTTCTCCAGGCGTTCTCCGAGTTCCGTAAACTTCGGGTTGTTCCCGTGTTTGCGCAAGCGAGCTATGATCTTGATCTCAATCTCGCGCGCCTTCTTATCGGGTTGTGCGTCATTCAGAATCCCTTCCAATACCTGAGCGTCCATCACCAGAGTTTCAACATCATCCCGAACCGACTCAACGTGAACGTTTTCGTTGATAAGCTCGACTGTCTTGGCGCCCAACGAGTGCCAGAGTAGCTTGCCGTTGCCACTGGGCGGCTTCACCGATTCATAAACTTGGGTCAGCCAGCGGTAGTCCACCTCGTATGCGCTCAGCATCGGATCAGGAGACAAAGCCTCCCATATCCGTCCGAGGACGGTATATTCCGCCGCAAACCTATCTCGCACTTCATTGTTGGGCAGCCGCTCCTGTGCGGCCATCAGGCCCTCATATCCTCCCACGCTTCGATCGACACCCGTAAAAAAGGCCAGACACGTCTGCATCTGGATCGGCAGCGTCTTCCGCAGTTCATCGATATTCGACACCACCCGCTGCACCGCTTTCTCATCAAAATCCAGCGCGCGCGCCACGTCATCGAAGATCCCGATGTAGTCCACGATCAGCCCATGCGTCTTTTCTTGTCCAAAGGTGCGATTCGTGCGGCAAATCGCCTGCAACAGGTTATGGTCCTTCATCGGCTTGTCCAGATACATGACCTGCAGGATTGGGGCATCAAAGCCGGTGAGCAGCTTGCTTGTCACGATCACGAACTTTAGCGGATCGGCCGGATCGCGGAAGCGGTCCAACAGTTTCTCCTCGGCATCCTTATCGCGGACGTGTTCTTTCCATTCAGGAGGGTCCCCAGGAGAAGCACTCATAACAATGGCGCTAGCCTCCGGCCCCACCAACTCGTCCATGATCTCCTTGTAAAGAACGCAGCATTCGCGATCAAAGGTCACAACCTGGGCCTTGAATCCACTCGGCTCAACCTTCCGCTGGAAGTGCTTGACAATGTGCTTCACCACCGCGCGCACGCGTTCCGGATTCTTTACCAGGACCGCCATCTTCGCGGCCCGCTTAGCCAGATCGTCTCGATCCTGCTCGCTCAAATCTCCGGTTATTTGCTTGTATGCCTCATCGATGGCGTCCTTGTCGATTTTCAACCGCACTTCGGGAGCCTCAAAGTGCAACGGCAGCGTCGCCTTGTCGCGAATCGAATCCTGGAACGAGTACCGACTCATATAGCCGTGCTCATCTTCGTCGGCTCCAAACGCCCAGTACGTATTCCGGTCCGCACGGTTGATAGGCGTGCCCGTCAGGCCAAAGAGAAAGGCGTTCGGCAGGGCAGCGCGCATCTTGCGGCCCAGATCGCCTTCCTGAGTGCGGTGCGCTTCGTCCACCATCACAATGATGTTCGACCGGTTGTTCAGAGTTCCGCCGGCCTCGGCAAACTTGTGGATGGTCGTGATCAGCACCTTGCGAACGTCCTGTCCCAGCAGCGTCTGCAACTCCTGGCGTGTCCCCACTCCCAGCATGTTTGGCACGTCGGCGGCGTTGAAGGTTGCCGTGATCTGCGTGTCCAGATCGATGCGGTCCACCACGATCATTACCGTTGGGCTACCCAGCTTGGGGTGCATTCGCAGTTTCAGCGCGGCAAAAACCATGAGGAGCGACTTTCCACTACCCTGGAAATGCCAGATCAGGCCCTTCTTCGGATACCCGGCGACCACGCGATCGACGATCTGGTTGGTGGTGAAGTACTGCTGGTAGCGGCAAATGATCTTGATCCGCCGATGTTTGTTGTCCGTGGCAAACAGCGTAAAGTTCTGTGCGATGTCGAGAACCACTTCCGGCCGCAGCATGCTCTCCACCGTTCCCTTCACCTGAGCCAGGTCGCCCTCGTTCTGGTTCTCTTCATCCCGCCATGGTCCCCAGATATCAATCGGCATCCGGATGGAGCCGTAGCGAAAGAGCTTGCCCTCGGTGGCGAACGAAAGAATGTTCGGAACAAACATCGCCGGGACCTGCTTTTCGTAGATCTCGTTCATCTGGTAGGCACCATCGAACCAAGTGACTGCGCTGCGCGTCGGCGTCTTGGCCTCGCCAATCACCAGCGGCAGGCCGTTCACCACAAAGACAACATCGAAGCGCTTTTCGACTGATCCAACCTGATAGGTCCACTGGTTGCAGACGGTCAGGCGATTGTTTGCGGGCGTCTCAACATCGATCAGGCGAACCGGGACATGCTCGCCATTCGGCCCAAAAGGCATTGACTTCTCGCCACGCAGCCAGCCCATAAAGTTCTCGTTGGCCCGCACCAGGCCGTCAGCCTTTACAGAGAGGATGCAGGCGCGAAGGTTGTAGATCACTTCATCCGCACGATCAGGCTGGGCGGCAATCTCCGGATTGAGCCGGACCAGTGCATCGCGCACCCAGGACTCCACCATGACCTCGGTCGTCAGGCGGGGTAATTGAGGGCCGAAGACATACGTCCACATCGTCTTCATGCCCTCGTGCCTTGTGGCGGCATCGAGAATCATCTGCTCGACGGTGTTGGATTCGGTGAAGGTCATATCATCTCAGTGGCGTCGCTTGAAATACACAATCGATGAAAAACTTCTGAAGTTGCCGGGCGGACTCGCAGTACGAACCAAGAATACCGTTTCGAGTGGCCATATCATCCAATTCTTTACCGACTAATTCTCGATCCCGCGGGGTTGGAATTGCCAATTTGAAACCTCGCAAAAATGAAGCAGGTACCCGCAGCTGACCGGCAGAGCCATGCATGAAGCGTTTAGCTTCGGAGCGAAACTCTGACGTCATGGTCAGATGAAACAGGAATCTTCCATCGCCAGATTTGCGAGGGTGAATGATGTGGAATTCCGTGCTGCCCGCTCCAACTCCGCCCTCTAACTGAAGTGCATGCGCGCCCTTTCCGTTCTCCATGCACGGTGTGATTTTTGCAAATAGTATGTCGCCATCACGAAAAATGGTGAATCCCTTCTTGACGTCACCGAAACGCCTAGTTCCCATCTGGTCTATATTGCCCGCTTCTGACACGTCGGCCATAGTGATGAACGATACAAGGGCGTCGTCGTCGATCTCGACACCGAGCACCGGGCCAATTTCTGCCAACTCGCCGAGTTCCCCGAGTCGTCTAGAGCAATCGCTCAGTTTCTCTCGCAGTCCGAAAAGCTCGTCAGCGCAGCGGTTCCGTAAGACCTTCAGCTCTTTGAGGGCATTCTCCCCTGTGGCGACAACTGCGTCTACCGCCCAAAGTGCCTCGGCAATTTGAGTTTGCTGCTCGGGCTTTGGCAAGTTGAACTCGAACTCCGCAATGTCCCGCCAACGCACGTGAGGGTTCACCGACCCGATCATTCGGTTCGTAGCGAAGTTGATAAACTCCTCTGATTGAAAAAGGAATGCCAGAAACTCGGGAATTATGCCTGGCTTAGCCGATAGGGTTAGGGTCTTTTCGCCGCAAATTCCGTCGAAGTCTGCGAAAGCCGCGCGCCGAAGATACGGTCTCCGCGTCGGATAGAGAACCTGTCGTCTCCTGAATACCTTGTAAAAGGTCGGAGGCACGTTTCCGTCTGCAAGATCACCCCAGCGTCTAATTCTGAGACAGGAAGCATCCAAGTGTTCCACTTTCAAGTAGCGGCTGAAACCCGCCGTAAGTGGGTCCCGTTCAACTTCCTCAGTCTTCTCGGCAACATGTTCCAGTCGAACCTTCGGCCATTGTGATCTTTGTTTCAAAATTCCCCATGTGTTTGAATCACGGAAACTTGTGTCGATCTTGCCGAGCGAGCCTTTTGGAAGAGCCTCAGAAAGTGCAACAAAAGCTTTCTTGCGCAGAGAAAGCCATTGGTTCAGCTCATTCGTGCTGCGAGCCTGTAGCTTGGATTCTTGTCCTCTTACATTTGCGTCAGTTGCAATGTAGAGCGGTAGATTGAGATTTCCGCCCTGTGATCGGACAGCATCCAGCGTGACAACTCTGGCGAATCCAGGGTCATCATCGAACTTACGGTATGCATCAACGATGCGTGTCAGGTTCTCTTGAGTAAGGAAGCTTTGAGTTCGCTCATGCGTAACGTCGTTTTCTGCGTTGATTAGTAAGAGTCACTGCTGTCCGGCTACAAGTCGAACAAAATCAACTGGCTGCAAATATCGCCTAA
>OBLU010000556.1_pt1 | contig 35005 bp, 37 predicted proteins | sample 1518681 | NCBI WGS metagenome assembly OBLU01 (sample SAMEA3539304, study PRJEB22396) | soil metagenome | biome: tundra; feature: field; material: soil | place: USA | collected 2010-05 | depth 0.15 m
AAGTGCAGAAGATCCTCGCGGACGAGATGCCGTCGGTTCCGCTGTGGTATCCGGATAATGAGGTGGTGCACACGCCGCGGCTGCAGAATGTGGTGTCTCAGGGCGACGGCAACTTTGATTTCTTGCGGTAACGGAGCACAATCGAGCCGCTGGCCGTCTCGGCCCACCTGCCTTTGCCAGCATGTGCGGATTCGAGAGACAATCGAGCCATGGCCCAGTTCATCGCACCGAAGCACGAAGTCCCTCAGCCGCTGACAACCGCGGCGGCAACCCTCCCTCCTTTGATGGCAACAGCTCCAGCAACTGTGACGCCCGCAGCCACCGGCCGACCGGCGAGCAGCTACGGTACTGCTCCGCATGATCCTGCGAAACCGCCTGTGAAGCGGCAGGTCGTGTGCTTCGGCTTTTACAAGGTGATGCCGGAGTGGCGGCGGCTTCCCGCAGAGGAGAAGGCCGCGCACAAGGAAGCGTTCGCCGCGGTGCTCGCGAAGTGGAATAGGCCGGGAGAGTTTCTGTCGCTCACGTATTCCACGATCGGCACGCGCGGCGATGTCGATATGTGCGTGTGGTCGATTGGCTACGGCGTGGATGAGTTGAACGAGATGCGGAGCGAATTGCTGCGGACGCCGCTGGGCGGCTACTTGAATTCGCCGCATAACTTTCTGGCGATGACCAAGCGGTCGCAGTATCAGATCGACCGGCCGGACGAGAGCGAGGGAGAAGGACGCGGCGCAATCCGTCCCGGTGGACAGAAGTACATTTTCATCTATCCCTTCTGGAAGACGCGGCCGTGGTATCTGCTGTCGATGTCGGAGCGCAAGCGGTTGATGGATGAACACATTCGGATCGGGCTGCTGTATCCTCGCGTCAAGCTGAATACGACCTACTCATTTGGCCTGGATGACCAGGAATTTGTGGTGGCGTTCGAAACGAACTTCCCGGAAGACTTCCTCGACCTGGTGCAGCAACTGCGGGAGACGGAGATCAGCCTCTACACGCTGAAGGATTTTCCGATCTTCAGTTGCGTGCGGGTTCCCCCGATGGAAATGCTGGATCGATTGGGATGAGGAAGGCAGCGAGTCGGCAAGAGATCCACTCGCCCGCAAAGAAGGCGCTGGCGAAGGCAACTGCGCGCGTTTCGGTGTCGCCCGTGGGTGCGAAGGCGCGCGCAATTGCAGCATCGGAACCGAGCTCGGCAAAAGTAAAGCGTGGCAAAACCGCGAATCCGCTGGCGCCGGAGCGTGTAGCCGATATTCTCGATGCGCTGAAGGAGGCGTATCCAAAGGCGGTGTGCGCGCTGAATCATCGCAGCGCGTGGGAACTGCTGGTTGCGACGATTCTTTCGGCGCAGTGCACGGACGTACGCGTGAATCTCGCAACGCCGGCGCTGTTTGCGGCGTTTCCGACCCCGAAGGCGATGGCCGCCGCTTCCCTGCCCGAGCTCGAAGAATTGATACGCACAACAGGATTCTTTCGCAACAAGGCGAAGTCGATCAAGGGTGCCGGCCGAGTGGTGACGGAGGAGTTTGGCGGCGAAGTGCCGCGGACCATGGAAGAGTTGCTGCGCATCCCCGGCGCCGCACGCAAGACGGCGAATGTGGTGCTGGGCTCGTGGTACGGCATTGCGGTGGGCGTGGTGGTGGACACGCATGTGCTGCGCATCTCACGACGACTGGAGCTGACGAAAGAGACGATTCCGGAGAAGGTGGAGAAGGATCTGATGCGCGTAATTCCGCAAACGAAGTGGATCGATTTCTCGCACGAGGTGATCTTCCACGGCCGGCAGATCTGCTACGCGCGCAAACCCCGCTGCGCAGACTGCACGCTGGAACGGCTGTGTAACTCTGCCGACAAGACCTGGAGCTCGCACTGAGGGTTGGCCTGCGCTGATCCTACGTTAGTAGGATTTCAGCAACGCTTCAGGACAGCGCGGATAAGCCGTGAGATTTCGGAGCAGACGGTCGCGGCCGCGTGGTTTCTGGCGCTCTCGGTGTGGCTGTGGCGCAGGCCAACTCATACAGCCGCGTTAGCTAGGAGTGACTGGAGACTGCCGCTTCGCGCAACTTGCCGTTGGATTCCACTGAAGCTCCCTCGAGCACTGCGCGAATGTGACCGAGGCCCCAGTCGAGGTCGGCCTTGTCGATGATCAGCGGCGGTGCAAGACGGATGACTGAAGCATGGGTCTCCTTGCAGAGAACCCCGCGTTGCTTCAGGGTCTCGCAGAATGGGCGCGCCTGCGTATTGAGTTCAATGCCGATCCACAGGCCCTTGCCGCGTACCTCAACGATGTACGGGCTGCGGATGCTATTGAGGTAGTTCAATGTGTATGCGCCCAGTTCGGCCGAGCGCGCCGCGAGGTCCTCGTCCACAATCACGCGCAGTGCGGCGCGGGCGATGGCGCACGCCAGTGGATTGCCGCCAAAGGTGCTCCCATGATCCCCGGGGTTGAAAACGCCGAGAACTTCGCGCGAGCTGAGGACGGCCGAGACCGGATAGAAACCGCCAGAGAGTGCCTTGCCGATGATCACGACGTCGGGCGTGACACCCTCGTGCATGTACGCGAACAACTTGCCGGTGCGACCGAGGCCCGATTGAATCTCGTCGACCATCAGCAGGACGTTGTTCGCCCGGCAGATAGCTGCGGCCTCACGCAGGTAGCCTTCAGGAGGCACAATTATGCCCGCCTCTCCCTGAATGGGCTCGACTAAAAAGGCGCTGGTATTCGGCGTGATTGCCTGGCGCAGCGACTCGATATCACCGAAAGGCACCTCTCGGAAGCCCGCCGGAAACGGCCCGAAGCCCTGCCGATACTGCCCCTCCGATGAGAAGCCGACAATGGCGATGGTGCGGCCATGGAAGTTATTCGAGGCGACAATGATCTCGCCTTGATTGGCGGGAATTCCCTTGACGACGGTTCCCCACTTGCGAGCAGCCTTCAGAGCGGTCTCGACCGCCTCGGCGCCAGAGTTCATGGGAAGCGCCATCTCATAGCCGGTTAGCTCAGTTAGATCGCGATACAGCAAGGGGAGCTGGTCGTTCCGGAATGCGCGCGACGTGAGCGTCACCTTTTCTGCCTGGCGGCACATCGCCTGAAAGATGGCAGGATGGCAGTGCCCCTGATTGACGGCAGAATACGCCGCGAGAAAGTCCAGGTAGCGGCGACCCTCGGTGTCATAGAGCCATGCTCCAGAGGCACGTTCCACAACCACGTTCAAAGGATCATAGTTGTGCGCGCCATAACGGTCTTCTAGAGAGATCAGTTCGGCCGGAAGCATCATTCCTTACCTTGGCGAGTAACTTTGGACGCCGCAGCACCCTGCTGGGCATAAACGCCAACTCACGTACCTATGGTACTAGGCTGCATATTCATACAGGCAAAAGATGCAAATATATGCACATTCAGAACGCGCTCAATGAGCGCGTGCGTCGACTATGAAGAAAACATTTGAGCTTGGAATCAGGGAGGGGTGCTAAACCGGATCAATCTGCAGCTGATCCCCCACTTGCATCTGGGCAAGCGAGATGGCTCCGCACGGTAGTTCCAGAACACTCTTCATCTTCAAACTAACCGAGGTCACCCGGAACGGCACCAGGCAGCGCCACATCTTAATGACCTTTAGATCGCGATCCAGGCCTACAACATCGATCTTAAACGCCATCCCGAAAGTATGGACGCCAGAAGAGGGTTTAATCCACAAACCTCCGCCGGCGTCCAAACCTCGTCGCCCGAGCAGTCCAAACATCCGCTTCATGGATGTGTCGGCCAGCTCGATGCTATCTCCTACAATCGTTCCCCGGGTTGTGTTGGTTACTCTGAGCATAAGAATTTCGTCAGCGCCACCCAACTTCAGTTAGACAGCCTTCTGCTTTCTGCGGTAGATAATGATTCCCAGAACGGCGGCAGCAAGAACACCAGAAATAATCTGAACAGCAACCATGACTATCCTCCTTTCCGTTGAACTTCGGCGCTTCAAGTTACAGCGATGAATATTGATTCCCGCTGTTCGATGATTCTAGTAGATGGCTAAATCCATGTATCTACCACTTAAGAACGCCTCTGTCCCCCATTGTGATGTTTACTAGTCTGACTACGCCGGACGCGGATCTTGACGTTAATTGCTATGGGCGCGCCACCGCAGAATCCTGACTGAACTGTCAACCACGTTCCATTTGGCGTAGTCGTTATTGAGTGCCCATGCTCTGGAATCCGGCCATGATGCTGAGTATCGCGGGTGCCAGAAGCACGATGAACAGGCATGGGAAGATGCACAACACCAGCGGGAAGATAATCTTGATCTTGGTCTTGGCAGCAGCCTCTTCCGCCTTCTGCCTCCGCTTGGTTCGAATGTCATCCGAGAATCGACTCAACGCCTGAATGATCGGAGTACCAAACCGATCCGTTTGCGTCAGCATCGCCACGAATCCGGCGAACTCCTCGATCTCGGTGCGGTCTGCCAGGTTCTGCCACGCTTCAATTCTAGGTCTTCCAGCACGTTGCTCGCGGTTCACCTGCAAGAACTCCTCATGAATATCGGGATGGCTGGCATCAAGTTCCTGCCCGATACGAAGCAGCGCCTGATCCAATCCAAGACCTGCTTCAATACAGATCACCATCAGGTCGAGTGCGTCTGGAATGCTTCGTCGGATACGGTGCCTGCGTGCACCAGTCTTCCGGTTCAGCCATATGTCGGGGGCCAGGTAGCCCGCCACTCCCAAACCCAGAACCCAGGTCAGTGTATTGGATCCGATAAGACTGCCCGCAACCGCTCCAGCCAGCGGCGCGAGAAACTGCGAGGCAAAGAATATATCTCCACTCGCATTCCCGTGTATGCCAGCTCCCGCCAATCGTGCTTTCAGTTGCGGGTTGTCGGCGAGCCCGAGGCGGACGCGCAAGGCGGAGGCGGCGCCGAGCAGATTGTTCTGCATCTGCTCCTTGCCACGAATGGTGCGCTCGTCGGGCCGGTCACTCTTGGATACATCCAGAACACGCTGAGCTTCAGGCGAAGGCCGGAACAGATTCGGCGTGAGCAGAAGCGCTATGACGCAGAATATGATCATTCCCAGTAGCACATATAAAGCGACAGACATGATCCCTATACCTCAATTCCATTAATAATCTGTCGGATAATGAATCCTCCAGTAGCAAGTAGACCTACTCCCAAGTAACACAGCATCTGCCCTGTGGGAGTATCCAGAAGTACTTTCGAGTACCCGGGATTGAGGATATTGATGACAACAAGCATGACTACCGGCAACATGCACAAGATCCACCCAGTCATCCGACCCTGTGCAGTGTGGGTCCTGATTTCACCCTGAATCTTCAGTCGCTCACGAATCGTATGCGCTGTCCGGTCGAGGATGTCGGCAAGGTTGCCGCCTGTTTCCTTCTGTACGAGTATTCCGGTCACGACCACTCGTAAATCCTGCGACGGCACATGCTCCAACATTTGCATAAAGGCGTCGCGCAAAGGAAGACCGAAATTCTGCTGCTTGAAGACTTCGCCAAACTCTGAGCGCACGGGTTCCAAACTTTGCTCGGCGACAATACTGATCGCAGCGGTCATCGCATGTCCTGCCCGCAGCGCGCGGCCCATCATATCGATTGCGTCTGGAAGCCCAGCGTTGAATGCCGCAATCCGCCGAGAGCGCTTGAACGAGATGTATCCGAATGGGATGTAGCCAAGAATGCAAGCGACGACAAGCTGGACCGCGATGATATTCAAGAATACCGAGACCGCAAAGAATCCTACAATGGCTAACCCGAAGGTTGCCACTAACAACATCGCAGGCGTGGTCTTGCTGTCAGCCTGGAGAATTCGCATTTCCAACATCCGCGTTACCGGATATTTATGGATAAGTTGATTCAGCCATTCGAACCGGGTTACCGGCTCTACCTTGAGCAGTTCCAAAGCTTCCACTGATCCGGGCTCAAACGAGGATGCCCGAATACTCGCCATCCGCCTGGCCACAAGTCTCTGCGCCTTCGAGGAACTCATCGTGAAGGCCATGATTCCGAAACAGATGGTTAAAATTCCGGCGAATGCTAGAAATAGTGTCATCGCTCCTCCTTCCTATTGGATCTCGAGAGAGTGATCGGATAACCCGATCGGAATGGGGATGCCGGCAGCTTGTAGCTTGTCCGCACACTTCGGAACAATTCCAGTGGCGTAGAACCTGCCTCTGACTTTTCCGTTGGGACCGATTCCCTTCTTCTCGAACAAGAAAATGTCTTGCATGCTGATGACATCGGTAAAGGCGCCGGTCAATTCCGTGATGTGGGTGATGCGCCGGCTGCCGTCGCTCATGCGTGATGCCTGCACGATGATGTGTACAGCTGCTGCAATCTGTGCCCGAATCGCTTTGTCCGCGATCCGAACTTCACCCATCATGGCCATGGTTTCCAGACGAGCCAGGGCGTCGCGGGGCGTGTTGGAGTGGATGGTGGTGAGCGAGCCATCGTGGCCCGTATTCATGGCCTGCAACATATCCAGACACTCTTCGCCACGGACCTCGCCCAGCACCACGCGATCGGGACGCATACGCAACGCATTAATGACAAGCTCGCGCTGCCGGATTGCCCCCTTGCCTTCAACGTTGGGAGGCCTGGTCTCGAGCCGCACCACGTGCTCCTGCCGCAGCTGAAGTTCGGCCGAGTCTTCGATGGTTACGATGCGCTCACGCTCTGAAATGAAACTGGAAAGAGTGTTCAGCAGGGTCGTCTTACCAGAACCTGTACCGCCGGAAATAATGATATTTAGCCGGGCCTTTACGCAGCCCGAAAGAAAATCGAGCATGGGGGGAGTGAGTGCCTGGAACCTGAGCAGATCGGCAGCTCCTAGAGGGGAGCTGCCAAAACGGCGGATCGATAGAATCGGTCCATCAACGGCCAGCGGCGGAATAATCACGTTCACACGGGATCCGTCAGGCAGACGGGCATCCACCATGGGCGAGGACTCGTCGACACGGCGCCCCACAGCCGACACGATCTTGTCGATGGTGTGCAGCAGGTGCCGGTTATCCTGAAAGGTCAGAGACGTCTTTTCCAGTATGCCGCGACGCTCGACATAGATCGAGCTGTAGGTGTTCACCAGGATGTCGCTGATGGTGTCATCTTTAAGCAGCGGCTCGAGCGGCCCTAGTCCAAAGACTTCATCGACGACTTCCTGCGCAAGCCTGTCTCGCTCGGTGGCGCTGAGCGGAACCCCTTGCTCATTGACCATGCTCTGCACAACATTGAAGAATTGCTGCTGGGCGCCGCGTGTTTCCTGTATTTCAGCGAGTTTGTCGAGGTCGATGCGCTTGATGAGCTCTTTGTGGACAGCCGTCTTGATGTGCTGTTGTACGCTGTCGCCGACTGGCCTGGAGGGCCGACCTGGGCGCTCATTGGATCGAACCGGATTGGGCGAGCTGGCATTTGTGTCAGACATATCGGCAATTCCCTTGAGTACTTGGTAAACGGCAGTTCAGACTTACTTCCAGAGGGAGAAGCCAGACTTCTTGGGAGCTATCTCCTCAAAATCTTCGCCCGACCCAGCCAGGCCGTTCGCCCACTTCGTTAGTTGTGCGGAGAACTCAGACTTCTGCTTCGGGCTAACTGGTTCACCCAGAACTCCCGCGCGAACTACTTCAGAGAAGTTGTTCGGAAGTTTGTAGGTAACCGGAAGCCGAATTGCCTTCTCGATTTGTTCAATGCTAACGGCGTGTTCCGACGAAAAGCGATTGATCACGATCTTGATCTTTTCCTTGTTGTGATCGCCTTGCGAAAGATAATCCACATATCTCGACAGATCGCGGATTGAGCCGATCTCCGGTGTTGCGATGAGGTATGCCTGGTTGGAAGCATCGATGACCGCCATGTTCGTCTCGTCCATGGAAGTGGGGCAATCTACGATGACGTAGTCGTATTCGCCGCGGAGAAAGTCAAGTGTCTGTGCCATCGACTCGGGCTCGGTCGGCTTTCCCGTACCGCAAACGTCAGGAGACGAGAGAACCTCAAGACCGCTGGCATGGGTCGCGATATACCCTCGGAGCAATTCACTATCGAGCCGGCTGAGGTTGCGAACAAGTTCGTGAAAGTGATAGCGGCTGCCGTCGATTCCAAGATAGATGCACGCATGACCCAACTGGGGATGATTGTCGATAAGCAGCGTCTTCTTGTGGTGGCACTGCACCAGATACATGGCCACGTGGACTGCCAGGGTGGTGGTTCCGACTCCCCCTTTGGCTCCAAAAAACGTCAGAACCGACCCACGGATTACGTTATGCGCCGCCTTGGTGGTCCACTGACGGTTCAATCGTTCCAGAGTCTGGGCGAAACCGGTGAAATCCAACTCCGCACCGATAAAGTCGTTACACCCGGCACGCATCGCCTGAAGGAGAATCGCGTGATCCTGACTCGCGGATCGCGCAACCAATGCCGCTTTGCCTGCATAGAGTTCCTGAATATAGGCGGCGGCAAGAATGGCCTGCTCTATGTCCTTGTCGAAGTCGATCACGGCAACACACGCGTTCGCGGCCTTCACCGTCTGGGGAAACGGGGGGCGCTTCTCCGCCGAGATATAGCCCTCGCAGTCGGCGCGGAACACCGTCCACACCATTGCGGACGCAGCTTCTGCAATGTCGTCGGCAAGCACTGGATCAAGACCTACGGTGATTAGCGCGACATCGGGGACGTTCGCTTTTTTTTGCGTTGAACTCACGGTCATTTCCTCGTTGGAGCTTGCAGTTATGTTTCGACCCGAAAGCGGTGCGTACGGCCCCTTGTTCCGACCTTACTTGAGGGTCGCGTTATAGCCGTCCTGCAGCAGCCGCTGGCGCATCGTCTCTGCGTCACTCTTGGTTGCAAATGGCCCCACATCCAGGTGAAGAAGTACGTCGGCCGGGCTCTGGCTCACGGCAACGTCGTAGCCGTGACGCTTGAGAGCGGCCACCATCGCGTCCGCATCCGATTCGTGGGACAGGGTCATAATCTCGACCATCGGGTGCGCCTGCGCACTCGCCGTCTCAGGCATCACGGGACTTCGTTGTCCTAGAGCAACCGGCCGTGGAGTATCGCCGATGGATGCCGATGAGACGACTGGTGCGATTGCACGAGTGGGCTTCGACGCAGGCGCGCTCGCGGGAGCTGGATTCGCGGCTGGCGCGCGGCGTGGAGCCCCGGCTGGGACGGTTCCCTGTGCTGCACCAGCAGCAGCGGGTATCGCGGGAAGCTGGGGCGACACTGCTCCGCGCGGTGCGGAAGCGGGCGGTGGAGCAGGGGCCGTCGGCGGCTGGTTCCCAAATGGAGGCTTATCCGGATTCAGCGGAGGAACTACCGGCTGAGGGTTAGCATTCTTGCCGAGCGACTTATCGAAGTCTCCTGTATCCAGAACTGGAACCGGCATCGACGGCTCCACTGGCTCGGTGTTCTCCGTCAACGGATCCACTACAGTCGGCGTCACCACGACGATCAGCTCAGTGGTCGCATGATTGACGTTCTTGGATTTGAAAAGAGCTCCGAGGATAGGGATGTTGGCAATTCCTGGAGTCTTGCTCATGATGTCCGTCGTTCGCTGATCCAGGAGTCCGGAGATTGCGAAGCTTTGATTGCTGCGGAGTTCAACTTCAGTCTCAGCCTTGCGCGTAGACAACGCAGGCACGGAAAATCCACTGATAGAGACCGAGTTGCCGTAGTCCAGCGCACTTACTTCGGGAGCCACCTTTAGGGTGATCGTTCCGTCCTCGTTTACGATCGGCATGAAGTCTACTGAAACGCCATACGGACGGAACTGGATTGATATCACTGGAGCACTGCCTGCCCCGCTACCTGGCTGGACCATGGGGAACGGAAATTCACCGCCCGAGAGGAACTGGGCCTTCTGGCCGCTGACCGTCGTGATCGTGGGCTCTGCCAGAATCTGCAGGATCTGCTTATTCTGGAGGTCTTGGATGGTCGCTCCCAGATTCAACTTGGCGCTGTACAGCATGAAGTTCAGCGGGCTTGTGGTCGCTAACGCGCCAACGGCGCCAGCGACGGCAGACGAGCTCAGCGTCGCTGTCGAGGGGTATTGCGATGTCGTCGTGGCTGCAGCCCAATTGGTGTTTCCGCCCGGATTGAAAAGATTGATGCCCAACTGCAGTAGCTTGGTACGGTCTACCTCAAGAATCCGCACCTCGAGACGCACCTGCTTCGGGTGGACCGGCTTTATAACCAAAGCATTCACTACCTCTTTGGAATAAAGTCCGGCGAGTTTTGCCGCGGCGTCGGAGAGTGTGTCCGTGGGAACCGTTCCGCTCAGCGTAACCTTGGTACCGCTGCCTTCTACCTTGACCGAGTCGCTTCGCATCGCCTGCGCCATGGCGAGTCGCAGTGGCTCGATGTCGAGATCCGCGGAGATGACATAGGACTGTGCGCGGTTCGCCTCATCCAACAGCGTGAGCGAACATGTTCCCGCCGCCATTGCCGTAACGACAATCTCGGTAGGAGTGAGGGTTACCGAATTAACGATAGAGGGGTCCGTCACATATACGCGGCGCAGGCGCGTCTTTGTGTCGATGAAGATCGAGTGTCCCACGGTCACGTGCAGGGCCTTGCCTTCGGCAGCCACGCGACTGGTGCTGCTCATCGGTTCGGGCAACGTGACGTCGAGCGCCGAAACTTTAGGTGCATCCTGCCCGAAACAGGCAAGTGACGTCGCCACTACCGACAGAGCGACGGCTACGAGAAAGGGGCCCGCGCCCAGAATGGACGACACCGATTTGTGCTCGTTGCTGAAGATTGTCGATTTCACTGGAAGTTATCCGTTTTGACTGTCGGGCCCATGAATGTTTCAACCGAATAAGGTTTAGCCGCGACCAGTTGCAGCGGTCTGCGTACCGGCTTCGGAGCTGCTGCCGGCGTACCCGGGGTCCCGGACAGTTCTGAGAACAGTGCCGGAGGCCCGTTGAAGTCCGCGTGATCCGCGCCATTTCTGAGAATGAAGTGGACAATCCCCTGTGTACTGGCCAGGTCAACCCGTTCCGCATCCTCCGGCTTCACCAGAATCGTAACCACGGTCGCGGTGGTTGGTTTTCCTTCAGGATCCGGCTCCGTCTTCTGCCCAACCGCCAGTACCTGAGCGTCCTGAAGGACAGTGGACGTAACCGGGTCCGAGTTGGTTGGACGCAGCGTAACCAGTACGTCCACGTGGGTGCCGGGCAACAGGAATCCGGCAACTCCAACCACCTCATCCGACTTCAGCGAGATGGCTCTCATGCCGTCAGGAATCTTGATGGTGAGACCGGTACCCGAGCCTTGACTGGCCAACTGCCGTTCAAGAATAGGCTCGCCAGCCGCCAGCGGATAAAGAACGATACGGCCAACCAGCGGTTGCGGAACATTGAACGCGCCCACCAGCGGCATGGATGCCGGCCAGTCGACGAGTCGCAGATTCTCAGGCTTGATGACCTGACCAGCTTCCAGATTCGCGGATGCTGCCACATATTGACTCTTGGGCGGCGGTGGTGCCGGTTTGTTCTTCGAAAACCTCTGGCTCAGCCAGAAGGTGAAGATTCCTGAAACCACGAGGGCAATGATGAAAGCTGAGGTGAGTCGACGAGTAATCACGCTACACCTCTATTGGAACTGAAAGTAGAGCGTTAGCATGCTTCCACCAGCGATTGCCAAAGCGTACGGCAGTCGCAGAGTGGCGGCATTGGAGAGATTGAGGTCCGGATGAGGCTGTAGACCTTCTTGACTGTGGTGCGAAGCGATCGCACCAACATTCGCAAGTGTCTCTTGCAGCCTTCCGCGGGCCAACGCGAGGGCAACCGCCATAACACCACCGGAAATAGCGGTCAGTACCAGAAGATAAGCAATGTGCGACATCCCGGCGATACATCCGACCGCCGTAATCAGCTTGACGTCACCGGCACCCATGCCGCCGGCCAGATAGAACAAGAGAAATACCAGGCCGCAAATGATTCCGGCGGCAAACGCAGTCAGCAACTGCCTCCATCCGCCAAGCGCAAGATGCAGCGCCAAGCCAGACAGAAAGGCTGGGAGGGTAACGAAATTCGGGATCCGACGGCTCTTCACGTCGAAGACGGAGCCAACAAGGGCCCAGGCAGTCGCGGTCGCAGGATACGTCAAGTCTGGTTGAAGGAGTGTCATTGATCGTTCCTGAACTCATCTTTGGGAAACTTGCTGAAGCGGGATTGCCAGGTTGCGTTTAAGGCTCACATGAATCCGTTGGGAATTCATGTGAGCCTTATCCGGTTTATGCGTTGGTGAGTGCAGTGCTAACGCCACTGAAGGCCGTCGCAATCGAGTTCGCAAGGCCCTGCATCGAAGCGACCGAGCCGAGACCCACGAGAGCCGCAACCAGCGCGTACTCGATGAGATCCTGACCGGACTCTTCCGTCATGAGCTTCTTCAGAAGCTGTGTCATGTTCTTCATTAGTCTTTCTCCTAGTGCTTGTTGTTGGTGTGGTTCGATCGGTTGAGATCTCAGGAGTAGGGCTGCCTGGGGATCAGCTATGGGCACATGCAACGGAGTTCCAAGCTGATGAACGAGGCGAATGTGAGTACGGCCGTTTAGCGCTCACATCCGCTCGCCAGGGCTTAAGCGTTGGTCAGCGCAGTGCCCACGCCGGTGAAAGCCGTTCCAATCGCGTTGGAAAGACCCTTCATTGAGGCGACCGCACCGAGACCGACCAGAGCTGCAACCAGGGCATATTCAATCAGGTCCTGGCCGGACTCTTCGTTGACCAGGTTCTTGATAAGCTGTTTCACGTTCGTCATGATGTTTCTCCGTGTTGCTGGTTCGGGTGCTCCGGCGTGATTTCAAAGTGTCAAGAGCCACGTCTCCGGAGGTTCAAGTTGAAGAAATGGCTTATGTGAGCCCCGACGTCTGACGCTCACATAAGCCGTTGCCAACTTAGGCGTTGGTGAGCGATGTGCCCACGCCGTTGAAGGCGGTGCCAATCGAGTTGGAAAGACCCTTCATCGCGGCAACCGCACCGAGACCAACCAGCGCTGCAACCAGGGCGTATTCAATCAAATCCTGACCGGACTCTTCGTTGACCAGGTTCGTCAGAAGCTGCTTCATGTTCTTCATTTGGTTATTTCTCCTCTTTCGGGTTTATCCGCAGCACTCCGGGATAGCGAGACGTTGGATGAACCGAGACTAGGGCCAGCGCGAAAGATTAGAAATCCCCAAGAAGTGTCACTACATACCACTTTAGTTCGGACGATTCTCGTTTTATCTTCATGTTTCTAATGGGCTTAGCCTGTATCCTTGAAGAACTCGCACGCGATTATGCTTTCCGTATGTAACCCCGCGATAGGTTGGGCCAATACCCTACCGCATGAACCGGGATCAGCCGGAACGCATGTCGACCAGGCAGCCGGAAATCCGGCCAAAAGCCGCCATGGTGCGGTCATCCGTGGACGTCTTGTCGGGGTAATCGCCCTGAGTCCGACCACAGCAATTGATTTCGTAAGGATGAGCAGCCTCTAATAAAACAATGACAAGGGACCCACACGTGACCTCTTCGGACCAGCCGCCTCCCGTCGCGCGACCGCTGCCGTGGCGCCGATCCTTTGCCGTGATTCTTTCCCTGGCGTTTATCGGCCGTCTGGCCGTTCTGCTGATTACCCTCCATACCAAGCCCCACAACTGGCTCTTCACCAAGGGCATTGAGATGGGCCTGCTGGCAGATTCGCTCGTCCATGGGCTCGGCTACAGTTCCCCATTCGGCGTCCCGACCGGCCCCACGGCCTTCATCGCACCGGGATACCCGACCCTGATCGCAGCGGTCTTTCGGCTGTTCGGTAGCTACTCCTACACCTCCGCCATTGTGATCATGTCCGTGCAGTTGCTGATCTGCATGGGCACCATCTGCCTCATCATGCACGTCTGCCGCGAAGTGCTCGACGCACGGACAGCCATCGTCGCCGGAGTATTCTGGGCCATCGCGCCCACGGTTCTCTACATCCCCACCATCTTCTGGGAGACCAGCATCTCGGCCTGCGCGCTGCCGGGAATGATCGCGCTCGTCATCCATACCCGCAAGAACCCGACCAGGACGAAGTGGCTGCTCCTGGGCGCATACATCGCGATCATCGGCCTCATCAATCCGGCGCTGCTGCCTTCGTTGCTCGCGATGCTCGGCTGGTTGGCCTGGCAGACGCGAAGCATCTCGAAAACCGCGCCCGTACTGAGCTTGGTAGCGCTGATGGTGCTCTTCGCCGCATGGCCCATCCGCAACGCCTACCGCTTCCACGCCTTCATTCCATTGCGCAGCACGGTTGGCTTTGAGCTCTGGATGGGCAACCGGCCCGGCGCCACAGGCTTTCTGGACGTCAACCTATTCCCCATGTACGACCAGCACGAGCTGGCGAACTACATCTCGATGGGCGAAGTCGCCTATACCCACGACAAGTCGGAACAGGCGTGGAACTATGTCCGAGCACACCCCGGAATCTTCGCCGACATGACCGCACGCAGGATCTATCGCTTCTGGACAGGGACAGGCGGTCCCGGGCAGGAGCCTTTATGGGAGATCCACTCCGTCACCACGAGTCTCCTGGGATTTGTCGGGCTCATTCTCATTTTCGTGAAGCGAACACGCCCGCTGGCGATCCTGTTCGTTCTCCCCCTCCTCCTCTTCCCGCTGCCTTACTACATCACCCACGCGGAATTCCGCTATCGGCTCAACATCGACCCGCTGATGACCATCCTGGGTGCCTTCGCGATCTCCCAGTTGGACGCTGCGATGTCTCGCCGCGCAGCCAGGCAAGCAGCCCGAAAATTGCCCGCACCAGTCCTCCACTGACCCGCTCTGCGGCTATTATTGAGTGCCATAGCCTGTCGGAACGCCCGGCTCACCTCTATATATAGCTGCGAAGATCCTCTCCCTAACCCCATGCCAGCCCAATCTCTTTGTCTCGGAAAAGGATATGATTTCTGTATCCGAAGCCGGGCCGAAGCACGCGGATTGATTCCAACATCGTAATTCCATGCCGAACCGAAAAATGGTTCGATTGCCTTAAACCACCACTATGGGCGAAGACTTCCCTCCCCTACTCCACTCGCCTAACTTCCGGAGATTCACGTTGGTACGCCAGGTGTGGCCCAGTATCGCGACTCAAGTGAGTTCAGGATTCAGCGGCGGCTCGACCAGCATCTTCGCACCGGCCGGGACACCCGCGCATTCCGTCTTCAGCCTTTCGATGCTGGTTCTTGGCATTACTGGCGCGATATTTCTCGTTGTCGGTGGCCTGTTGTTTTTTGCACTGTTGCGCTATCGTCATCGCCCGAACGAAAAGGACGCGTCGCAGGAACCCCCGCAGATCTACGGCAGTAATCAGATCGAACTCTCCTGGACCGTCATTCCCATTCTCATCGTCGTCATGCTCTTTCTGGCTACCGCCCGCGTCATCCTCTCGACTCAAAACGCCCCGAAGCCGGCGACAGCCCTGGACGTCACCGTAATCGGCCACCAGTTCTGGTGGGAGTTCCGCTATCCCAAGCTCGGCTTCGTCACCGCCAATGAACTGCACGTCCCCGTCAGCGATCCGAAACATCCGACGCCCACCTACCTCACCATGTCCTCCGCCGACACCGACCACAGCTTCTGGGTTCCGCGTCTGGCCGGCAAGATGGACCTGATTCCCAACCGCGTCAACACCATGTGGATCGACCCCGAAACTCCGGGACTTTATCTCGGCCAGTGCGCTCAGTACTGCGGCACTCAGCACGCCTTAATGCTGCTGCGGGTCTACGCCGACACGCCCGCCGAGTTCGCCGCATGGGTTGCGCACCAGCAGCAGAAGGCCGTCGACGCCCCGAGCGCCGTCGAGGGCCGCAACGTCTTCCAACACACCGCCTGTATTAGCTGCCATACTGTGGCCGGGACAGTAGCGACCGGAACCTTCGGCCCTGACCTGACGCACCTCGCCAGCCGCGACACCATCGCCTCAGGTTCGGTGCCCAACACCCCGGAGAACCTCCGCGCCTTCGTCGACAATCCGGCCCACTTCAAACCCGGAGTGCTGATGCCTCCAATGCACCTTAGCCAACACAACCTCGACGCCGTAACCGCGTACTTAGGGACGCTGAAGTAAAGAACAGAGGGAACGCAATGGCAACTCAAGCACCGGTGACCGCAAGTCTTGCCCAGACCGCTCCGCGCCGTCTCTGGCTCGAAGTGCTGCACGACTGGGTGACCACGGTCGACCACAAGAAGATCGGCCTGATGTACATCGGCTACGCGCTGATCTTCCTCGTGATCGCCGGCTTCGAAGCACTGCTGATGCGCGTTCAACTCGCCATCCCGAACAATCACTTCGTCTCGCCGCAGGTCTTCAATCAACTCTTCACGATGCACGGCACCACGATGGTCTTCTTCGTCGGGATGCCCATCCTCTTCGGATTCGGCAACTACTTAATCCCGCTGATGATCGGCGCGCGCGATATGGCGTTCCCGAGGCTCAACGCCTTCAGCTTCTGGATCTCGGCCTTCGGTGGCCTGCTGCTTTACTTCAGCTATCTCGGCGGCAGCGGTCTGTACGGCGCCGGCAGCGCACCGGATGTAGGCTGGTGGGCCTATGCGCCGCTGACCATGCGAGCCTTCTCGCCCGGCCATAGCACCGATTACTGGACGCTTGCCATCCTGCTCAGCGGGGTCGGCACCATCGGCACCGCGCTCAACATTGTGGCGACCACGATCTGCATGCGTTGCCCCGGAATGAAGCTCAGCCGGATGCCCCTGCTGGTCTGGCTGTACCTGGTCATGTCCGGCCTGGTCTTCGTCACCATCAGCCCGCTCACCGCGGCGCAAATCATGCTGATGCTCGATCGCTACGCCGGCGCCCATTTCTTCGACACCCAGGCCGGCGGCTCGGCTGTACTCTGGATGCACTTTTTCTGGATTTTCGGCCATCCCGAGGTCTACGTCCTCGTCCTGCCCGCCTTCGCCTTCGCCAACGAGATCATCCCCGTCTTCTCCCGCAAGGCCATCTTCGGCTATCCGGCGATGGTGGCAGCATCGGTCGGCATCGGTTTCATCAGCCTCAGCGTCTGGGCCCACCACATGTTCACCGTCGGCATGACCGCCGGAGCGAATACCTTCTTCGTACTGGCTACGATGGCGATCTCTGTGCCCACTGGCATCAAGATCTTTAACTGGCTGGCTACGCTGTGGGGCGGCAAAATTCACTTCACCGCTTCGATGATGTTCGCCATCGGCTTCCTGTTTCAATTCCTCATCGCCGGCCTCACCGGGATCATGCTGTCGGTGGCGCCGTTCGATTGGCAACTCGGCGGCTCCTACTTCGTCGTCGCGCACTTCCATTACGTACTCGTCGGCGCGATCCTTTTCATGCTCTTTTCCGCTTTCTACTACTGGTATCCCAAGATGTCGGGCCGCATGCTCAGCGAGAAGCTCGGCAAATGGCACTTCTGGATCTTCCTCATCGGCTTCCACCTCACCTTCGACTTCATGCACATCCCCGGCCTCGAAGGCATGCCGCGCCGGATCTACACCTATGAAGCTGACCGCGGATGGATGATGTGGAACATCATCGTCTCCAGCGGCGCCATCTTCCAGACCATCGGCACGCTGCTCTTCGTCTACAACATGATCTGGTCGTACTTCAAAGGCCCCATCGCCGGCCCCGATCCCTGGGACGCATGGACGCTCGAGTGGTCCACCACCTCGCCCCCACCGCACTATAACTTCGCCGTAACGCCAACCGTCGAGAGCCGCCGCCCACTCTGGGACCTCAAGCATCCCGACGATCCCGACAGCTACTACGAGTAGAGAGGAGACCGTGTTGAGCCAAACCGCCGTCATCCCGCAAGCCTCAAACGCGACCTGGGAACTGCCCTCGCGCGGCATCGTGGGTATGGCGTGCCTCATCCTCGCCGAAGCCGCCATCTTCCTCATCTTCATCGTTGCCTACCTCTACTATCTCGGCAAGAGTGTCACTGGCCCCACTCCGCGCGACGTCCTCGAACTCCCCATCTTCACCAGCATCTGCCTGCTCTCAAGCAGCGCTACGGTGCACTTCGCCGTCTCCGCGCTGCACCACGGAAAGCGCAGCCTGTGCTCGCTCTGGCTGGCTGCAACAGTACTGCTTGGCGGCATTTTTCTCGCTGGCACCGCGCACGAGTGGTACCAGTTGATCTACCACGACGGCCTCACCATCCGCACCAACCTCTTCGGCACCACCTTCTACTCGCTCGTTGGCCTGCACGCCACCCACGTCGTCGTCGGTCTCATCATGCTCACTCTCGCGCTGGTCTTTTCGCTTACCGGTTCCATGACCAGCAAACACACGGGACGCCTTGAGGTCCTGTCTCTTTACTGGCACTTCGTCGACGCAGTCTGGGTCGTCGTCTTCACCGTCGTCTACGTACTAGGCAGATAGCATCCCGAGAAAGGAGGCACGATGCAGGACCCGCACAGTCACACAGACACCAACGCGATCCAACTTCCTCGCCCCACAGCGTGGCCTCTGGTGTTGGCGCTCGGCATCTCCCTCATCATGGCTGGCTTGGTCACCAACGCAGTGATCGGAGTCCTGGGCTTGCTCCTGAGCCTCGCAGGCAGTATTGGCTGGTTCTTCCAGGTTCTGCCGCACGAGCAGCACGAAGGCGTCGCCGTCACCGGCGAAGACATCCCGAGCGTCAGCACCCGCACCCTCGCGGAGCGCGAGCGCCACCATCCCGGAGGCGAGACGCCGCGCAAGATCCTGCCCATCGAAACCTTCCGCGTCACCACCGGCATCCGAGGCGGCATCGCCGGCGGCACGGCGATGGTCGTCCCCGCAACCCTCTTCAGCCTGCTCAAACACCACAGCCTCTGGTACTCGGTGAACCTGCTGGCAGCGGGTGGCTTTGTCAGTTGGGCCGGCGCCAGCGACGCGTTCCTCAGCCAGTTCCATCTGCAGGGAGTGTTGGCCGGTTTCCTGATTCAAGGATTCGTCTCGCTGCTGGTGGGCCTGTTATACGGTGCCATGCTGCCAATGTTCCCAAGGTATCCGATCCTTACAGCCGGCTTCATGGCTCCACTGCTGTTCACCGGAATTGTGTACTCGGCGCTCGGCATCGTCAGCCCGATTCTCAACGGGCGCATCGACTGGTTCTGGTTCGTGATCTCGCAGTTCGCCTTCGGCCTTGTCTGCGGATACGTGGTCAACCTGCAAGCCAGGGTACGCACACCCCAGTTTCAGGCGCTCCCCTTTGCCGTGCGCGCCGGTCTCCACACGGACCAACCCGACCACTCGCAAGAGGAAGATCACCCATCATGAGACCGCCAGCCCCGCCTCCGCTCATCACCCTGCTCTTGGCGGGTGCGGTCACACTTGCCCTCGCAGGTTGCAAAGGAGCGCCCGGAAAGCCCGGCCCGAACTCCGAAACTCCCCGCCCGGAACAGGTCACCGACTTCGCAACCCTCTACAACGAGAACTGCGCCTCCTGCCACGGCGTCAACGGCAAGAACGGCGCGGCGATCTCTCTCGCCAACCCGGTCTACCTCGCCATTGCCGGCACGTCCAACATCGAGCGCATCACCGCCAACGGCGTTCCTGGCACCATGATGCCCCCCTTCGCCCAATCAAAAGGCGGCACGCTCACCGACCGCCAGATCGCCATCCTCGCCGAAGTCATGGAGCAGACCTGGCGCAGCGCCAACGCGCTCGCAGGTCAATCCTCACCCGCCTATGCAAGCAGCACTCCCGGCAATCCCGCCGCGGGCGAGAGGGCCTTCGCCACCTTCTGCGCGCGATGCCACGGCGCGGATGGAGCCGGGACAAAGATCGGCAACGGTGTCGTCACCGGCTCGCTCATCGATCCCGCATATCTCGCGCTGATCAGTGACCAGGGCCTGCGCAGCTTCCTCCTCGCCGGCCTGACCGAACAAGGCCCGCACGACTGGCGCTCCTACTTCATCGAGCCCCCCCTCGTGATGACCGACCAGCAGATCACCGACACCGTCGCATGGCTCGCATCGCATCGCGTCGCGACCCCCGGCCAACCTTATCAGCAGCGCCCGTAGCAAGCGGAGACACTCATGAGCGACCTCAACCAACCCGCCTCTGCACCCCCGAGCACCGACGCCTCGTCGCCTGAAGCCAAGGCCGCCGCACACACTCGCCGCGCCTTCCTCTTCAAGCTCTCGGTCGCGCTGAACGCAGCCGTCGGCGCAGTCCTCGCCGTGCCGCTCGTCGGCTATCTTCTCGGTCCCGCGATGAAGAAAGACACAGGCGCCTGGCTCTCCATCGGCGGCATCAACGACTTCCCCATCGGAGAGACCCGGCTCGCCGACTTCCGCAGTCCCGTCGCCAGCTTCGACGACGGTGACACCGCCAAGGTCGCCTGCTGGGTCCGCCGCATCTCCGACCGCCAGTTCCAGGTCTTCGCCATCAACTGCGCCCACCTCGGCTGCCCCGTCCGCTGGTTCGCCCAATCCAAACTCTTCCTCTGCCCATGCCACGGCGGCGCCTATTACGAAGACGGTAGCCGCGCCTCCGGGCCGCCCGAGCGCGGTCTCTTCGAATACCGCTACAAGCTCGACGGCGATTCCCTGCTGATCCACGCCGGCGACATGCCCACGCTCGCTACCCAGGCCTCCTGCAAGCCAAAGCCGCTGGTCCAGATCGCGCCCGCCTCTGAAGCCACATCCACTCCTGCGAGGTCCGAATGGCCAGCCTGAAGCAACGCGCCATCACCGCCTATGAGTGGATCGAGCGTCGCCTCGGCCTCATCCAGCCACTCACCGACGCGGCCACACACCCCACGCCTGCCAGCAATGCGAGCTGGTGGTACGTCTTCGGGAGCGCCGCCACCGTCCTTCTTCTGCTGCAGGTTGTCACCGGCATTCTCCTCGCGCTCGTCTACAGCCCCTCCGCAAACGAAGCCTGGACCAGCCTTGGAATTCTGAATCACAACATCCCGCTCGGCTGGTATTTACGCGCGTTGCATGGCTGGGGTTCGGACTTCATGATCGCCATCGTCCTCATCCACATGGTGCAGGTCTTCCTCTTCGGTGCCTACAAATTCCCGCGCGAACTCACGTGGATCATCGGGGTCGGCCTCCTGCTCCTCACACTCGGCATGGCCTTCACTGGCCAGGTCATGCGCTTCGATCAGGACGCCTACTGGGGCCTCGGCATCGGCGCCTCCATCATGAGCCGCGTGCCCTTCATCGGCGCACCACTGGTTCATCTGCTGCTCGGCGCGCCCATTATCGGCGGCGCCACCGTCTCCCGCTTCTTCACGCTTCACGTCTTCGTCATTCCGGGCATGCTGCTCGCTTTCGCCTTCGTCCACATCTTCATGACCCTCAAGCACGGCGTCAGCGACTGGCCCATGCCCGGCCGCCTCGTCAGCAAGGCCACCTACGAGCGCGAGTACCACGAACTCACCCTCAAGACCGGCATCCCCTTCGTCCCCGACGCCGCCTGGAAAGACGCCGTCTTCGCCGCAGCGATCCTCTTCGCCGTGATGGCCTGCGCCTTCTTCTTCGGACCCTTGGGTCCCACTGGAACCCCCGACCCGACCATCATCCAGACCGTCCCCAAGCCCGACTTCGCTTTCCTCTGGATCTATGCCGTCCTTGCATTCCTTCCGGCAAATCTTGAGACGCCGGTCATGCTGGTCGTCCCGATCCTCGTAATTGCTGCAATGCTTCTCCTGCCTCTGGTCGCCGGCGAAGGGGAACGTCATTGGACGCGGCGACCAGTCGCTGTCCTGATGGTCTCGGTCATCGCAGTCACACTCGGCGTCTTCACGCACCTGGGCACCTACACGCCGTGGAGCCCCATCATGGACGCATGGACCAGCGCGCCCATCCCGCCGAAGCTCCTCGAGAACCTCACCCCGCTCGCGCGTCAGGGCGCCCTCGTGCTGCAGGACAAGCAGTGCCGCAACTGCCATTCCCTGGACAACGTCGGCGGCCAGCGCGGCCCCACGCTCGATGCTGTTGCATCCCGCATGACCGAGGACCAGATCATCCGCCAGGTGTTGCAAGGCGGCGGCAACATGCCCGCCTATGGCAACGCGCTCAATCCATCGGAGACCAAGGCCCTCATGCGCTTCCTAATGACGCTGCGAGGCGAAAACCTCGGCCTCGCAATCGATTCCTCACGCAGTGTCACCCATGTCGACGAGGCACAACCCGCGCAGCCCCCAGCGGACGCCTCCGCACCAAAGGCCCCGTAGTTCCATGTCAGACGCCGCACGAGACATCTTTGCGGACTGGTCCCTGCCCATCTGGTTGACGCTGTCGATCATCCTCACCGCAGCCGTCTACCTCCGCGGCTGGCTGGCCATCCGAAAGACACGCCCCGATCAGTTCACTGACCTCCGCCTCGGATCCTTCCTCAGCGGCCTCGCCGTCCTGTGGCTCGCCATCGCGTCCCCGCTGGACGGCTTCGCCGACACGCTGCTCACCGTCCACATGGTCGAGCATCTCCTGCTGATGTCGGCTGTGCCCATGCTTCTGTTGTACGGCCTTCCCATCGTGCCTCTGCTACGCGGCCTGCCTGCGCCCCTCACCCGAGGAATCGCCGGCCCACTGCTGCGTATGACCGCGCTGCGCCGCTTCGGCCACTGGCTCGTCACGCCGGCCATTGCGTGGCTCGCGATGAATCTCGGCTATCTGCTCTGGCATGTGCCCGCAGCTTACGACCTCGCACTCGAAAACGAAGTATGGCACCGCATCGAGCATCTCTGCTTCCTCGGTACGTCGCTTCTCTTCTGGTGGTACATCCTTCAGCCCTGGCCCGCGAAGAAGCGGCAGAGCGATTGGGGAGCCTTGATCTACCTTGCCCTCGCCGACATTGTCATGACCTTGCTCTCCGGCTTTCTCACCTTCTGCGACCGCCCCGTCTATCCCTGGTACATCAACCACCCCAACCCATTCGGCCTGCCCGTCCTCGAAGACCAGGTCCTCGGCGCAGTCATCATGTGGGTCCTGGGCTCATTCGCCTTCCTCGTCCCCGCGATGATCATCACCGTCCGCCTGTTGTCACCCACCCACAAACGCAATGCGTAGAGACAGCGATGCTCGCAAGGTGTGCGTCATCCTGAGCGCAGCGAAGAACCCCTGTATTTCATATTTAGAGCCCAGGTATCAGCTAGTCTGTTAAAGTCATGGCGGAAGAACCCATAAAACTCTTTGCAAGCCGAGCGGAGCGCTACCCCCAGCAAACAGAGGCGGATATCGCACTCGGAGCTACAAGGGCAGCTCTGGCAGCAATCCCCGTATTGGGCGGCTCGATCACGGAGGTGATGAGCCTCGTCCTAACTCCGGCTATCGCCAAACGCCGGGACAGATGGTTCAAAGATCTCGCCGAGGCCGTCGAGCAACTTGAAGATAAGAAGAGCATTACAATCGCAGATTTGATTGGAAATGAGATGTTCATTTCGGCCGTCGTTCAGGCGACTAGAGCGGCAATAGGTACTCACCAGCGAGAAAAACTGGAGGCGCTCCGAAACGCCGTATTGAATATTGCGTTGAGTAAGTCCCTGGATGACGAGAAACAGATTGTGTTCTTGAATCTGATCGAGACTTTCTCAGAAACTCATTTGGAACTGCTAAAGCTGTTTGACAATCCGGCTGCATATTCGGCAATCCGCAAGAATGAGCTTCGAGCGCGGCGGACGCTAACCGATCCAATGGTGATCGACCTATCTGACCGAGGATTACTCGTCGACCCGCGACCATACGTTGCAAGGACCCGTGAGTCCAGTGAAAGCCTAACGATTCAGGGCTGGACACTTTCGCCGCTAGGAAAGCAGTTCCTGTCGTTTATCGCAACCCCGGAACAACTCAACTGATCCGATGTCCAGTCGTCTACACCACCACCAACCCACTCTTCGCCGTAGCCACAAAGTCCGACGCCGTCTTCACAATGAAGTCCAGCATCTCCTTCGTCAGTCCCGGAAACACCCCAATCCAGAACACCTGGTTCATCACAAAGTCGGTGTTCGTCAGATCACCCACCACACGATGGTCCCAGCCCTCATACGCCGGCTGCCGCAGCAGATTCCCCGCAAACAGCAGCCGCGTCCCGATCTTCTGCGTCTCCAGCGCCTGCGTCAGTTGATCACGCGTGAACGGAGCGTCCGTCTTCACACCGATCGGAAACCCGAACCAACTCGGATCGGAGTTTTCGCTCGCCTGTGGCAAAATCAGGAACTCCTCCAGCGGCCTCAGCGCAGCCTTCAGGTACGCAAAGTTCTCCTTGCGCCGAGCAATAAAGTCGGGCAGTTTCTGTATCTGGGATAACCCCAGTGCCGCCTGCATGTCAGTCGCCTTCAGGTTGTACCCGATGTGCGAATACGTGTACTTGTGGTCGTACCCGCACGGCAGCGTACCCAGTTGCCAATCGAACCGCTTACCGCATGTATTGTCCTTGCCCGGCTCGCACCAGCAGTCGCGGCCCCAGTCGCGGAAGCTGTCGATCAGCACCTGCAGGATCGGCTTATCGGTCATCACCGCGCCGCCCTCGCCCATCGTAATGTGGTGCGCAGGGTAGAAACTCACCGTCGCGATATCGCCGAACGTCCCTACCTTCCGTCCCTTCCAGGTCGACCCCAGCGCGTCGCAGCAATCTTCCACCAGCCACAGGTTGTGCTTCCTGCAGAACGCCGTAATCGCATCCAGGTCGAACACATTCCCCAGCGTGTGCGCGATCATCACAGCCTTCATCTTCGGGCTGTACGCGGCTTCCAGCTTCGTCACGTCGATCTCATACGTCGGCAGCGACACATCCACAAACACCGGCACCAGCCGATTCTGATAGATCGGATTCACCGTCGTCGGAAAGCCTGCCGCAACCGTCAGCACCTCGTCGCCCGGCTTGAGCGCCCGAGGCCCCAACTTCGGCGACGTCAGTGCGCTCAGCGCCACCAGGTTCGCACTCGACCCCGAGTTCACCAGGCTCGCCGAACGCACCCCGACGAAACGCGCCAACTGACGTTCAAACTCCTTCGCAAACCGCCCGGTCGTGAACCACGCGTCCAGCGCCGAATCCACCACCGAGCAGATGTCTTCGGCCCCAATCACCTTGCCCGACACTGGTACGGTCGACTCGCCCGGGACGAACGTCCGCTCCGGGAACTTTGCTGCATGATATCGCGCCGTAAGTTCGAGGATCTGTTGCCGCAGCTCTTCTGCTGAATTGCCCATATACCTCAAGGATACACAAACCACGCAGCAAGTTTAGCTCGGCAGCCGCACACAAACTCAACCTGCTTTCGACCATGCGAAAGTACGCCGAATCGCCTCTTCGAGCCCAACCGTCTCGCGCAATCCCAGCAACGCCTCCGCGCGCTCCACCGATGGCACATAGCGTGCCGGAAACGCTCCCAACACCGCCTGCTTCGCAACTCGGATCTCCGTTGACGGAGCCAACGTAGCCGCAACCACCTCCGCCAGTTCGCGAATGCTCACATCATGCCCGGAGCCAACATTGATGGGGACCAGCGCTGGCCCGCGAAACAGGATCGTCCACAGCCATACAGCCAAATCTGCCGCGTACAGGTATGACCGTCGCGGCGTGCCGTCGCCGCCAATCGAGATCGCCCGCCCCGCCATCACGTCGCCGATAAAGTTACCAATCGCAAAATGCGCATCCAGCGGAAGATGCGGTCCGCAAAACGCCCAGCAGCGCGCAATCTTCGCCTCAAACGCCACGCCCTCAGCCGCGGCAGTCTTCTGATACAAGGCGCACATCAACTCCGAAACCCGCTTCCCTTCCGCATAGACGCTCGCCGTGTCCAGCGGATCCGGCCCACCCGCGTAACTCTCCGGCACATGCGTCAACTCTGCCGGTTGCCACCCATACACCGCACCCGAACTCGTCAGCAGGAACTTCCGCGCCCCGCATTGCATCGCGAACTGCAGCGTCCGTTCCGTTCCCGCAACGATCGTCGACAACATCTCCAGCGGTGCGTCCGGTCCCATCCTCGCGGTCGTCTCGGTCGCAGCATGAATCACATACCCGAATTCTCCGGCCGGATAATCAAAGTCCCGCACGTCCCCCGCAACCAGTGTGATCGCCGAATCGCCCGACAAGTGCGGGCACTTCGCGAAAAACTTTGCCGGGTCCCGCGACAGGACAGTCACCTGCGCTCCCAGCCCCAACTCGCGGTTCACGTGGCAGAAACTCTCCACCAGCCAGCACCCGAAGAAGCCCGTCCCGCCAGTGAGAAGCAGGCGCTGCCCGCGCATCTCCGACCAGAGTGCCCGCGTACTTGTGAGCACCAGGTCGAGATCAACTTTCGCAAGCGGCGCGGCCATTCTGTCTCTCCGGATCTACTCCGCCAGTTGCTGAGGCTTGGCGCCGAACTCCGGACCAAAATAGCAACGCTCCACGATCATGCAGAAAATGTGTTCCAGCGCCAGATGCGACTCCTGGATATTCATCGTGATGCTGGACGGAATAATGACGTTGATGTCCGAGAGCGCCTTCATCGCTCCCCCATTGTTCCCCGTGTAACTCACCGTATGAATGCCCATGCTGCGCGCGAGTTTCAAGGCCTTGACGCAATTCTTCGAGTTGCCGCTGGTCGAGATTGCAAGCAGCACATCGCCCTCCAGGCCAAGCGCCTCCACCTGCCGCTCGAAAACATTGTCGTAGCTGTAGTCATTTCCGATCGCGGTCAGAATGCTGCTGTCGGTTGTCAGCGCAATGGCCCGGAGCGCCGGACGATCCACCGTCAGGCGCGAAACAAACTCCGCGACCAGATGCTGCGAGTCTGCCGCCGAGCCGCCGTTGCCGCACACCATCAGCTTGCGGCCAGCCTTCATAGCCTTGGCCGTCAGGATCCCAGCTTCAACGACAGCCTCATGAATGGATTCGTCGCCAAGAACAGCAGTGAGCGTAGCGACCGACTGTTTCAGTTGATGCTTAACGAGGTCTTTGATGGGGACTCCTCAGTGGACCCTCAAGCGGCGGCTAGGAATTCACCGTCGCCATCAGGCCGGCTGGCGCATCCGATTTCGGAAGCGCGGGGGGATATTCAAAGTTGATCCGATCGAGTTCGACGGCGTAAGGGCGCTTCTGGACCAGGGTGTAAATCGATCCAATGTATTCGCCCATCACGCCGAGAAAGACGAGTTGGAGAGACGAGATGAAGAAGACTCCGATCAGCATCGGCGCAAGACCGAAGCTGAACGTCGACCAGAAGGTGAGCTTGAGAATGAGGTACGCCAGGGCGACGAGGAACGACAGGGTCGCGCCGATGAATCCAGCAAGTGCGGCCAGGCGAAGCGGAATCTTCGAGTTGCTGATGATGCCTAGCATGCCGATGTCGTAGAGAGTGTACCAGTTGTTCTTCGTGACGCCGAACTTCCGGGTCGGTTGATCGTAGAAGAGTTTGACGGTGGGAAGCCCGATCTCGGCGATCATACCCCTAAAATACGGATAGGGGTCTTCGAAGGAGCGCACCAGCTCGACCACCTTGCGGTCGTAAAGGCCGAAGCCGGTGAAATTCTGAATCGTTTCGATCGAAGAGAGGCGCTCGACCAACCTGTAGTACTGCTTGCGCGCCCAGAACATCAGCGAGTGCTCCTCGCTGCTGCGCTTGATTCCCAGTACGCAGTAAGCGCCGTTCTCCCACTCGCGAATCATGTCCGCAATCATCGGCGGCGGATCCTGCAGGTCAGCGACAATGCCGATCATGGCGTCGCCCCGCGCCTGAAAGAGCGCATGGATCGGCGAGCGGATGTGGCCAAAGTTGCGCGAGTTGACGATGACCTTGACGTTCTTATCTTCCGCCGCGATCGACTTCAGGATGGCAACCGTATTGTCCTTCGATGAGTTGTCGATAAAGATGTGCTCGTACTCGTACTTGCCAATCCCGACCATCACTTCGCGGACTTGGTTATACACGTTGAGGACGTTCCCCTCTTCGTTGTAGCAAGGCGTCACGATGGAGATAGTCTTCTGGCTCATAAAGATAACTGTCCTCAATGGTTTGCTAAAGTCTAGCCTAACGCATGTGCCTAAGCAGCTTCCCTGGTTCGAAAAGTAACCTTCTTGTGCCCGATGAACGTGTAGATCACGGCCAGCCCTGTGAGGAAGGCGTTCGCCACGTATGGAGCGAGTTCCTTGCGATCTACTTGGTGGCGAAAGATGACTACAGCAGCGGGGAGGATGAAATTGAAAAGGCGAACGAGAATTGGCAGGAGAACAATGGCGGGAAGAAAGCCGCTCCAGCTTACGGCCATCGCGCCCCCAAGTTCTCTAAGATAGTTACCCTTGGTCTTGAAGACGAAGATTTTATAACCAAGGTAAGCAACCGTGATGTTGATGAAATTGGAGATGGCGATAGCGAAGACGTAGGAGGCGGGTACGTGCTGGCGGCGCAAAAGAAAATTGATTAGGGCAAAGGTACTGTAGCCGAAAGCCGTATTAAAGACGCCAACACAAAGATACCGGGTAAATTGTCCAGGGGGAAACAGGGCCAGGACACGCCGCGCGGCCGGGGAATCACGTAGTCGCCGACGAGCTGATGCTTCGATGGTGGGTTCAGGAAGGTGCAAGGGAATCCTTGAGTTAGATTATTGAACCAGTTTGATGCCGTCGCGAACCAAACGACGGAGACAGTAGGGTGTTAGCAAATAGGCCCGCGAACGCCAGAGTTCTCTAAGGCTGCGACCTGGCCAGCCAGGCGTACCTCGACCGCGCATCAGGACATCGACAGTGAGATTGGCGAGGAGCGGATCTTTTACGCGCTCTAACCGGGCCGCACCCGCGCTGTTGCCGCGCGAACGAAGGGTCTCAACCAGAGCAGCGTGAAGCTCGGCTCCATTCCGCTGCCACTCGGCACAGACCGATTCCCCGGTCCCGCTGGACGGATGCACGCGATAACGCACGAGCATCTGAGGCAAGCATACAACATTGGGATACCGCAGACCTACCTGGCCCCAGTTTCCGGTATCGCACAGCAGGCCAAAGCGGGCATCGTCGTAGCCTCCAACGACACGGGCGTCGTTAGTACGTTCGAGAACACTGGCCAGCCGTGGACCTCGATGACCAAGCCAGAGATTCTCTATAAACGAGACTGAACTCTCAAGCGAAGGGCCCGCAGCAGTGCTCCAAAGCTCTTTGCCCGCGGCGTCGATAATGACGCAAGGGGACCAGCTAAGACCTACCGACGCTGGATCGAGATCGGGAACAAGGCCACGAAACGGCACGCTCAGCCGCTCGATCGCATCTGGCGCAAGAATGTCGTCGTCGGAGAGCAACAGGAAATATTCGCCGCTAGCCACTTCGAGCGCGGCGTTGAAGTTGCCTGTCATGCCCAAGTTGCGCAGCTGTTTCAGGACCCGCAGCCGAGGATCGGTGATGGTGGACAGTTGCTCGAGAGTGTTGTCCGTGGAAGCGTTGTCGGAGACCACCACCTCGATATTCGTGTAGGTTTGGGCGAGCGCGCTGTGCAGCGCCTCCAAAAGATACTTGCAGCGATTCAGCGTGGGTATGGCAATCGTGATCTTCGGAGGGGGCACAGAAATCATGCGGTCTCCTGTCGCTTCCAGGCGGCAATGGCGTCGTGGTTGGAACGTACCGGAGAGCGGCCCAACGTTGACCGCAGTTTGTCTGTTCGCAACCCCGCCTTCAAAGGCCGGGGGGCCCGCTGATTCAATTCCGCAGTCGTGACGGGCAGCAGCAGCGACGAATCCAGTCCGAGGATCGATGCAGCCAGCTTTGCAAACTCGTAGCGCGAAATAATCTCTGGGCCGCATACATGGTAGATGCCGGAAGCTCCCATCGCGATGAGATCGACGGTTGCCTGCGCCAGATCGACATTGTAGGTTGGGGTTGAGACTTGGTCGATCGGTATCCGCATGCTCTTGCCCGAACTCAACAGCCGTCGCAACGTGTAGAGGAAGTTCTTGCCCTGGCGGTCGGGGCCATACACCACGGTCGTGCGGACAATCAAAGGACTCGGATGCGCGTCGAGGATTCGCCGTTCTCCCTCAAGCTTGGAGCGGCCATACGCCGAGAGCGCGCTGGTAGGGTCCGTCTCCCTGTAAGGGCCGTTGCCGCCGTCAAAAACGTACTCCGTCGAAAAATACACGAACGGCAGCCCACGCGAAGCAGAGGCGAGTTCAGCGGGACCGTAGCAGTTGGTATCCATAGCCCAGGACACCTCCGACTCGCAGCGTTCGACGTCAGTGGCCCCGCCCACACAGTAGACAGCGCTTAGGTCCAGGGGAGCCAACACCTTACGCGCACCGGCCGGATCGTGCGCGAGTGCGGCGAGATCGACATACGGCGAGCCGTCTTTGGTGGGCAGACGGCCCGCAGCGATCGTGCTTTTCCCAAGCAGGGAGACGAGTGCCCCACCCACTTGGCCTGCAGCGCCCACAATGAGCGGGCGAGGGCCGGACATCGCTCCATCCTTCATGCAGGCACCTCGGTCGGAGCAAACCGGAACGGGCTCTTAAATTCGGCGAATGGCGGAAAGCTGCGGTCGCGGTCCGAAAGCATTGGGCTTGCCTCGGGCCAGTCCATTCCGAACGAGTTCCACAGAACTCCTGTATCGAGCACCGGATCGTACTCCGACGAGATGGCATATACCAGGGTTGCCGGACCCTCCGTGGCAAGAAAACCGTGAGCGACGCCACGAGGAATGTATGCCGCGGCAGGCAAGTCTTGCGATAGGCGGAACTTCACCGCTTCCCCAAACGCAGGCGAACCAACCCGAAGATCGAGCGCAACGTCCAGAACCGCACCCTGCAGACAATACACTAGCTTGGCGCCATCCGATGGAGGAAGCTGAAAATGCATGCCGCGAACCACACCGGACGAAGATGTCGAGTAGAAGCTCTCGGTAAATGCTGCGTCTAGCCCAAGCTCGCGGAAAGCCGTCGCGTGGAACGTTTTCACGAAACTGCCGCGGCTATCCTTTCGCGCGACAAACTCGATCTCGAAGCAGCCGGGAATCCTGGTCGTAAGCAGCTTCATCGGGGAACATACCTATTCATCCAGCGGTTTCACAATCATATTCGCGAGAAACTCTTCGCGGCTGAGGAATGGGAACATATCCTCCAGCGGTTTGGAGACAAATGAGCCGTCGGGTTTCTGGTAGCTCTGCAAGCGGGGCGCGCGCACCTCGTCGGGGATCACGCGAACGTCGACCATAACCGGCCCGGGCATGGACAGAATCCGGCGCACATCCTCGCGCAGGTTCGACTGATCTTCGATGACCACTGCGGGAATGTCGTACGACGCAGCGATCTTCGAGAGATTGGGAATCGTCAACCCAGTGGCCGCGTCCGCTCCAATCTTCGCCTCGCCGAAATAGGCTTTTTGCGACGCGCGGATGGACGCGTAGCCATCGTTATTCAGCACGAAAAACTTGATGGGAAGTTGGAGACGGCGGACAGTTTCAAGCTCCTGGATATTGAATTGGAACCCGCCGTCACCATCGACCAGAATTGTTTGCCTGCTCCCGGAGCCAATGCACACGCCGATCGACATGGGCAGCCCATAGCCCATCGCACCCAAGCCTGCCGTATGAAAGATGCGCTGCCCGCTGCGCGTCGGGCATGCCAGCAGGAATATCTCAATGCCGGAGCCGGAGGAGCCGGAGATGAGTTTATCTTCCTGCTTGGACTCCGTTCCAATAACCTCGGCAAGATTGAATATGGAGACCAGTCCCTCCGGCTTGCGGTGCTCGTCGGTCACCACGCCGTAGCGCGTCTTCCAGTCGGCGGCGCGCTTGTTCCAATCGGCCCATCGGCTGTGATCGAGCGCGTGCCTGAGCGACTTAAGCTGCGCCAGCAGTTCATCGAGGAAGGCGCGACAATCCGAGACGATCGGCTGTTGCAGATGCGGGTAGAGCTTCTGCAACTCAGCAGGGTCAATGTCGACGGCCACCTTGTGAGCTTCGCGCGCAAGATTCTGTGGCGCGTAGCCGGTGATGGCCATGTCCAGCCGCGCTCCCAGCACGAGAAGAAAATCGCAGTTCTGAAGCGCGAAGTTGGCGCCCCGGGCTGCGACGTTGCCTGGCCGGCCGACAAACGTCGGGACATCGGAAGGGACGAGATCGGCAGCACACCAGGTGGCGACCGTTGGAATGTCGAGGAGCTCGCGAAGCTCCGTGAATTGGGGAACCCCACGCGCCAGGCGGGTCCCATTGCCAGCGAAGAGCAGTGGACGCGACGAGCGCTGCAGTTCCTCAACGACACGGCGAACCTCGTCTTTGAGATTCTCGTTCGCCATGGCCGCTTCATGTTCGGAAGCATTAAAGCCACGCAGCGTGGACGGGTCGGGAATCGGCGAGGCCTGGACATCGAGTGGAATGTCGATCCACACCGGGCCGGGGCGGCCATTCATCGCAATATAGTGAGCCTTCTCGAGTTCGTAGCGGATGTCGAGCGGCTCGACGACGACGACCGCGTATTTCGTGATCGGCTTGACGATGGAGACAATGTCGACCTCCTGCACGCCCAGTTGACGCATGCCCAGAGGCTTCCCGGTAATAGCGTCAAACATTCGGTCGGGCCGCTTGACCTGGCCGGAGAGGAACAGCGTGGGAGTCGAATCGAGCCACGCGCCCGCCACACCCGTGATCGCATTGGTACCACCTGGGCCGGTCGTCACCAGAGCCACGCCAAGACCGTTCACTGCCTTCGCGTAACTCTCCGCACACATCGCGGACGCCTGCTCATGGGAGTTGCATATAGGCGTGATGCGCTTCTCCGCAGCGAGCGAGGCGTTGAGATGCATGGCACCGCCACCCGTGACAAGAAAGACATGCTTGACGCCCAGATCGGCGACGAAATTGAATACGTAGTCGGAGAGTTTCATCTTTTCCTATGATAAATGGCTTGGCGGCAGCTACTCCGGCGGTCGAAGTTGAAAGACGTCGCGGCCACGCAGGTTGCGGGCCGCCAGAATAGCGTCGGCGAAGCTGCGCACAGCCCCGCGCCCACCAGGTAACGGAGCCACATATCCCCGGCCCGCAACATGCGCGAGCACCTCCGCGGCGGCATCCGAAGGACAAGCGCACAACCCGGCGATCTCCATCGCAAAAAGGTCATTCACATCGTCGCCAAAGAAGCATGTGCGTTCGAGCGGCACATCGAACTTCGCCACGAACTCATGCAGCGCGCCCGCCTTGTCGCGCGTTCCTTTGGCCACGAACGGAATGCACATCTTGGCTGCGTACCGGTCCACCAGCGGCGAAGGCTCACCCGAGATAAGCGCCATCCGGATGCCCAGCCGCCGCAGCAGGGATACCCCCATAATGTCGGCAAACGAAAAACTCTTCGACTCCTCCCCGCCAGCCGACCACGTCAAGGTCCCGTCGGTGAGAACCCCATCGACATCAAAGGCAATCGCCTGCAAGGGAATCAGTTGTTGCGGATTGAAGGGCATGGTCCCTTTCAGAATACTTGCTGCGCTCAAGAGAACACCCCACCCCGCGATAAGCCAGCGGTCGCGGAGGATGGGGTGCCCGGTTGCAGTTAACTCTACGCAGTCCAGAAAGCTAGACAGCGGCCCCAACGCGGCGAAGCTTCTTCATCACAGGAATCTCTTCCTCGTACACGCGCTTGATACCATCGCCCATCGACTGCTCGCACAGCCGGATGTCGCGTACCAGCCGCGAAATGCCGTTCGGCTCCAGCGATGCCGCCTGGTCCGAACCCCACATCGCGCGGTCCATCGTAATATGCCGCTCCACGCAGCACGCGCCCAGAACGAACGCCGCCACCGAAGTCGGGATGCCGGTCTCGTGCCCCGAGTAGCCCACAGGAATGCCGTAGCGCTCAATCATGTTCGGAATCGCGCGCAGGTTCAGCTGCTCGTACTTCGCAGGATACGTGCTGGTCGTGTGCATCAGGACCAGGTTGTCCTTGCCCAGAACCTCCACCGCGTGGTCGATCTCCGCATACGTGCTCATGCCCGTAGAAGCGATGATCGGCTTGCCGGTCTTGCGAATATGCCGCAGCAGATGATCGTCCGTCAGCGACGCCGACGCAATCTTGTACACCGGCGGCTTGAACATCTCGATCAGGTCCACCGACGCCTCATCCCACGGCGACACGAACCAGTCGATCTTCAGCGATTTGCAGAAGTCCGAGATGTGCGCGTAGTCCTCAACCCCGAACTCGAGCCCCTTCTTCAGGTCGCCGTTTGTGGTTCCAAACGGATTCTCACGGGGCGTGGCCAGTTCTTTCTCCGTATAGACCACATCCACAGTTCGCTTCTGGAACTTCACTGCATCGCAACCCGCGGCGACTGCAACACTGATGAGCCGCTTGGCCAGGTCAACGTTCCCGTTGTGGTTGATGCCAATTTCCGCAATGATGTAGCAGGGTTGTCCTGCCCCCACCAGCCTGTTGCCAATTTTCACAGTTCCCATATGAGTTGCTCCTGTTTATCACACAGCGATTGCCGACTCTGAAGGTTGAGAGGAATTACCGGCATGAGGGCTTCATTGTTTCAGAGTAACGGCGGGTCCGTCCACCGTAGGATGCAGAAAGGAACCATGGCATTGCTGTAACGCAATATTCATCCATAGCCTTCGGGACATCGCCGCCGCACTGACTCTCGTCCGCTGCCCACACCAGGTCAAAGTCGTACTTCCCCTTCAGCCCGGTCCGATTAACGGTCGGACGGTCGAGCGTCCGCATCACCAGCACCTCCACCATTCTCATCCTGGTCATCCAGGTGGCTCTGCGTGAATTCGCGGTCCAATTCCGATCGGCAGCCGTCGCCGCAAATCGGTGTTAACATGACTATCCTCAACGTCTCGCAAACGAAATCCATCTGGAACTTCGAGGACCAGAACATGAAAAAGTCGGACGCCAGCCAAGGCCAGTCGGCATCGGAACTCATCTCGAATAGAATCGCCGAACTCGGGGACTGGCGCGGGGAAACCCTCAGCAGAATGCGCAAGCTCATCAAGGAAGCAGACCCGGACGTCGTCGAGGAGTGGAAGTGGATGGGCACTCCGATTTGGTCGCACGACGGCATCATCTGCACTGGCGAATCCTACAAGAATGTCGTGAA
>OBLU010000557.1_pt1 | contig 34978 bp, 28 predicted proteins | sample 1518681 | NCBI WGS metagenome assembly OBLU01 (sample SAMEA3539304, study PRJEB22396) | soil metagenome | biome: tundra; feature: field; material: soil | place: USA | collected 2010-05 | depth 0.15 m
CCGCTCGCTTACACCGCTCTCTTGCCTCGCTTACTCTCTTGCCTCGCTCACGCCCTTTGCCTCGCTCGCACTGCTCTTCCACTTCGCTCACGCCGACAAGGACCCTGGCGCAATTTCCTCCACGCGCCCTTTCTGCAACCGTAATACACGATGGCAGCGGCGGGCGAACGACAAGTTATGCGTGGCAATGAGGGAGGTGAGTTGGTGCTCGCGGTGCAAGCGCGCAATCAATTCAAAAACCGCTTCCGCCGTATGTCCGTCGAGGTCTCCCGTGGGCTCATCGGCCAACAGCAACTTAGGACCGGTGATGAGCGCGCGGGCCAGAGCCACCCGCTGCTGCTCTCCGCCCGAAAGCTCGCCTGAGCGATGATGCGCGCGTTGCTCCAGTCCGACCTCACGCAGCCAGCGTGAAGCTTCCGGCTCGGCCTGCTGCCATGTCTGCCCCCGCAGCAGCAGCGGCATGGCAACGTTCTCTGCCGCCGTAAACTCCGGCAGCAGATAATGGAACTGCCAGACGAAGCCGGTCTCCCGATTGCGAAAGTCGGCGGCCGCGTCGTGCGATAGAGAATTCAATCGCAAGTGGGCGCAGTATACGTCACCTGCGGAAGCACGATCAAGAGCGCTCAGGATGTGCAATAAGGTACTCTTGCCTGCTCCGGATTCGCCCACGATTGCGAGCATTTCTCCCCGCTTGACTTCAAACGACAGATTCTCAAAGAGCACCAGATCCGATTCGCCGGACCGGAAAACCTTCTTCAAGCCTTCCACCCGAAGCATCGATTCTTGTTCCGTTAGATGCACGCCGTGTCTCTTTCGTTCCAAGGGCTAAAGTGCGGAAGATCGCGACCTACTGTCGGGCCCGTATCTGCGGGTCGTTATCATCTTCTAGATTAGTGCTTCACGCGACGAAATCGTTTCCTGACCGCTGATTGCAAATATCCGTGATTCAAAAACTGTATACCCTGCGAAATGGTCCTCATGTGATTGCAATCACGGCAGCTAAAGCCCGCATTTTCCATTGCTTGAAGTGCTTTTCCGTCTCAGCACTAGGAGCGCGGAACTCGATATCACTCATACCGCAGCGCCTCGGCCGGAAGAATCCGGGCTGCCGACCACGACGGATATAGGGTTGCCACAAACGAAATCAGCACCGCGAACAGCGCGACCCACAAGCCGTCGATTGCTCGCGGAGCGAATGGGACATAGTCGATCGAATAGACCTCGGGCGACAGCGTGAGCACGTGGTAGTGTCCGCCCGCATAAGAAATGGCATAGCCCACCACCAGGCCGATGGCGGTGCCGATCGCACCGATCAGGACGCCCTGAGCGATAAAGAGGTTGCGGACTTGAGCGCGGCGCGTCCCCATCGACATGAGCACGGCGATGTCTTTGGTCTTCTCCATGACCATCATAATGAGGGAGATCAGGATGTTCAGGGCGGCGACGAACACGATCAGGCCGATGGTGATGAAGGTGACGAGGCGCTCGGTCTTCAGCGCTTTGAAGAGGGCGCTGTTCTGCCGGAGCGCGTTGGTGGCCATGAAGCCTTTGCCGGCGGCGTCTTCGATCTGGGAAGTGACTACGTCCGCCCGGTCGAGATCGTCGATTTTGAATTCCAGCACAGAGATAAAGTCGCCAAGGCCGAACAACTTCTGCGCGTCCGACAAGCGCACGAAAGCCCAACCGTTGTCGTAGTCGAAGAAGCCGGAGCTGAAAATGCCGACGACATGGAAGCGGTTGTATTTGGGGACCATGCCGAAGGGAGTCAGTTCGCCTTGCGGACTAGTGACGAGGACTGTGGACCCGACAGTGGCGCCGAGATTGTCCGCCATTGCCTTGCCCAAAACGATTGGGGGCATCGCGGCGACGCGCCGCTGCAGTCCTTCGAGGGAGTCGGGAGATTGGGCGGCACTGGTGTTGTCTGGTGCAGGTTGTGGCGGTGGAGGGGTGGGCTCCTCCTCCAGCGGGGCGGCTGATCCTTCCTTCACGGAATTGAGGAGGTCACCGACTTTGCGTTCGTAGCGCGGGATCATGCCTTTGAGGATGGCGCCGCGGGCGCGCGGGCCGCGTGAGATCAGAACCTGTTCGAAGATTGCCGGAGCGGCCGCGACCACGTGCGGCTCTTTCGAAAGCCGGTCCATGAGTGTGGGCCAGTTTTGGATGCCGTCGTCGGCAACGCGCTGCAAGCTGATGTGCGACGTAGAACCGAGCAAGCGCTGCTGCAGGTCCTGGCGAAATCCGTTGGTGATGGCCATGGCGACTACGAGGGACGCGACGCCGGCGGCAACTCCGGCGATGGAGATGCCGGTGATGATGCCGATGAAGGCCTGCCTGCGCTTGGCGCGCAGGTAGCGGGTCGCGATGAAGAGTTCGAAGCGCATGGGAAGCTTTCAGCTGTCAGCTTTCTGCCAGACCTGGATTATAACGATTCACCGGAGAGTGGCAGTCTCATGCGCGGAGTCTGGGCAGAACTGCACGGACGGTTTGACGATAAATAACGAACTCGGAACCGAAGCGCTTCTCCAACTCAGCATCCTCCATCCGGATCATCACCGCACCAGTTGCGATGGCAAACGCCGTCAGCACCCAGCAGACTGCGAGACCTGTTCCCAAACTCCAGGTCAGCATTTCGCAGAGATGGCCAAGATAGACCGGGTGGCGGACTCGGGAGCGGATTCCAGTGGTGACGAGGCGCTGGTGCTGGTTTTCGGTGCGGACTTCGGGCAGACCTCCCAATTGAGCCCAGGTGAAGTGGGGTCCCGCGCTCGTATAGGTGAAGATGCCTATCGCAAAGAGGAAGGCTGCGGGAAGCCAGGTCCACGACATCGAGTAGAGTTCTACCTTCCGCCATGGGCCGGTCAGGGCGCCGATGCCGATCCACATGACGAGCCAGGCGGGGACCAGCACGCGGAACGGCGAACCCTCGCGGGCGCGCCAGCGATGGGCTCGCGGGTGAACCATCAGCCAAAACAGCGGGATAGTCGAATAGACCACGCAGACCAGCCATCCCAGGGTTTGGAGAAAATGCATGGGGTGATTTTACAGGCGAGCCCGGACGGATTCGTCCGGGCCGGTTGCCTCCGCATCGCGGGGCGGACGAATGCGTCCGCCGCTACGTGATCTCTTCAGAGGCTGAACGCGCGCGCATCGAACGCGATGGATCGCAGCGCTAAGGCGCTGCGCCGCCCAAAATCGGGTGCGGCGCACCTCGGTCATCTACCTGATTTCGGCGGGCGGGGCGATAATCGGAGAATGGCGCGTGCTTTCCTGAGTGAGAATTGGCTTCCGAAGTCAGTGTTGTGTCTTCGCGACTACGATAGACATAAATTTCTGCTGGATCTGATCGCTGGAGTCACCGTTGGTTTGGTGGCCCTGCCGCTGGCCATGGCGTTTGCCATTGCGTCGGGGCTGACGCCGCAGGCTGGGATTTACTGCGCGATCGTCACTGGGTTTCTGATTTCGGCGCTGGGCGGATCGAAGATGCAGATCGGCGGCCCGACCGGCGCCTTTGTGGTCGTGATAGCGGGGATCGTTGCGGTCCACGGGATCGACGGGTTGTTCATGTGTACCGTGATGGCTGGCGTATTACTGGTAATCATGGGCGCGACGGGGCTGGGGACAGGGGTGAAATTCATCCCGCGGCCGGTTGTGATTGGATTTACGAATGGGATTGCGGTGCTGATCGCCAGCACGCAGATCAAGGATTTCTTCGGGCTGCATCTCGAAAAGGTACCGGGCGTGTTCTGGCTGCGCATCGAGGCGCTGGCCGGGAATTTTCATACGCTCTCGTTTGAGGCGACGGCGCTCGCCATATTCACGCTGCTGACGCTGATCATTTGCCGGGGCCTGTCTTCGCGGATTCCTGGACCTATCGTTGCGCTCCTGCTTTCGACTTCTGCGGTTTATTTTTTCAAGCTGCCGGTGGAGACGATCGGGACACGGTTTGGGGGGATTCCAAGCGGGCTGCCGCACTGGCAGATTCCGCACTTCCGCACGGACCTGATTCACGGGCTGCTGGGACCGGCGTTCACGATCGCCATGCTGGGAGCGATTGAATCGCTGATGTCGGCGGTGGTTTCTGACCGCATGAGTAACGACCGGCACAATCCCAACGTGGAGTTGATTGGGCAGGGCGTGGCCAACATCTTCTCGCCGATGTTTGGCGGACTGCCGGCGACCGGCGCCATTGCGCGGACTGCGACCAACATTCGATCGGGGGCGCAGACACCCGTGGCGGGGATGATCCACGCGCTCACGCTGTTGTGCATTCTTCTGTTTGCGGCGCCGCTGGTCAGCTATGTGCCGATGGCGGCGCTGGCGGGGATTCTGATGGTCGTCGCCTACAACATGGGCGAGTGGCGCGAGATTCCGCAACTGCTGAAGCTGACCAAAACCGACATCAGCATTTGGCTGGTGACGTTTGCCTTAACCGTGTTTGCCGACTTAACCGTCGCCGTCGAAGCCGGGATGATTCTGGCGGCGCTTCTGTTCATCAGCCGTGTGGCCTCGACGACTACCGTATCGCAGGTGACCGAGGACTACGTGGAAGACGGGCGCGTGCACATTCTGCAGGATAAGGACATCCCGTATTACGCGACGATCTTCCGCATCCACGGGCCGTTCTTATTTGGGGCAACCGACAAGATATGGGCGGTCACGGAGAACCTGCATCAGTTGCCGCCGGTCGTTATTCTGCGACTGCGGAACATGACTGCACTCGACGCTACTGGGCTGTTCGCGATCGAGGAGATTGCCAAGCAACTGCACGCCAGCAAGCGCACGTTGATTCTGTGTGGGGCGCGCGAGCAGCCTGCACAATTAATTCATCAGGCGGAGTTCGCGGAAGTCATTGGGGAAGAAAACATCTGCGGTAACGTGCAGGAAGCCCTGCAGCGGGCGGAGGAAGTCTACGAGGGGTTGGAGCAGAAGTTTGTGGGGCGAAGAGCTAGGCCTTCGGCATCTCAGCACTGAGCCAGAATCAATTTGGAGCCTTACGGCGCGAGGTCTTCCGCCTGGTCTTGTTACGAGATCGTCACCGGATCGTGTCGTCCCTGACGGGACTCAGAACTCAAGCGCGATCGCTACCCGGCACTTCCGTGCCGGGCTTTCGCATACCGCCGCTACGCGGCTGGAGTTGGTGGTAGAGGCTGTTCGGGCACGGTAAAGAGCGTGGCTCTGTTCACCGGCCCCGGGCCGCGCGCACGAGCGCTGCTAGTTGTCGATCCGCTGGACGACCGAGAGAATCTTCCACTCGCCATCGGACTTCGAGAGCGTGATGTAGTCCACCCAACCTGGAGTAACCAACTTGGCGGAAGCGATGGTTCCCGCGATGTCGAGTACCGTGACCTTTTCCGTGCGCGCCGCTTGGGGCATGTCGGGGACGCCGTTGGCACGGATTTCCTGCACCATCTGCGGTCCGGTCTTATCCCTCATCGGGATGTCGCCGTGGATCATGTGCTTCAGGTAGTGAGGGTGGAGGGTCTGCTCCATGCGGCGGGCGTCGCCGGCGTAGTAGGCCTCGATGTAGTTGGTGACGGTGGCGCGCACGGCGGATGCGTCGGCGGTGGAAGTCTGGTTGGATTGCGCTTGGGTGGAAATATTGAAAGAGAGAAACAGGCACAGGGCGAGAGCTGGTACGAGGCGTGGCATGGTCGGTTTTCTCCGCAGAGAGGGTGAAGCGATTCGGACAATTTGATTATGGCTTAGCCCGTGGCGCGGCGAAGTACACCAAAGTCCATGGCTGAGGGGAGAGGAAGGACAGGTGGAGTCACATTTCTTCTCTTCGCCACGCACCTCAGGGACTGAAGCCCTCTCTCAAAAGGTGCTCCTATCGCAGCGCTCAAAGCGCTGCGCCACCCCAAATCAAGCGAGGCGCCCTCCCAATTAAAAGCGCTGCCGCGGCCAACTTCTGAGGTCTGAGTAAGCTGCTAGACTGTGATCTTTTGGACCTCTTCCTCTAGACTGGCAGGAGGGCCGCTCCCTTCGATGATCGTCAACTTTGCAGAACGCGCGCATAACCACAACTGGGAACTCGATCCGGTGGTGAGGTCGCTGCTCGACACGGACTTCTACAAGTTGCTCATGCTTCAATTCATCTGGAAGCATTTTCCGAACACACGCGTGGAGTTTTCGCTGATCAATCGGCATGCTTCGGTGCGGATGGCGGACATCATCCACATTGAAGAACTGAAGGTGCAATTGCAGCATGTGCGCGGACGGCGGTTTCGCAAGTCGGAACTGGTGTGGCTGGCGGGCAACACGTTTTACGGACGGCGCGGAATTTTCGAGCCGGCGTTTCTGGAGTGGCTGGAGCAGGACTTCCGGTTGTCGGATTATCAGCTGCGGGTGCGCGACGGACAGATCCAACTGACGTTCGAAGGCACGTGGACTGAGACCACCATGTGGGAGTTGTACGCGCTGGCGATTCTGGATGAATTGAAGACTCGGGCGCAGCTGAAGACGCTGAGCGAGTTCGGGCTCGACATTCTATATGCGCGGGCCAAGACCAAGTTGTGGAGCAAGATTGAGCGACTGCGCGGCGTGCCGGGACTGAGCGTGGCGGACTTTGGAACGCGGCGGCGGCACAGCTTTTTGTGGCAGGAATATGTGGTCGTGGCGATGGCTGCGAATCTAGGTAGCAATTTCATCGGGACTTCGAACGCGTTCCTGGCGCACAAGCACGATCTGGAGGCGATTGGAACCAACGCGCATGAGATTCCCATGGTGATGGCTGCGCTGGCGCCGGATGACGTGGCGCTGAAAGCGTCGCAGTACCGTGTGCTGGAACTGTGGCAGCAGACGTACGACGGCGCGTTGAAAGTGATGCTGCCGGACACTTTTGGCACGACGCAGTTTTTGGCGAGTGCGCCGGAGTGGGTGGCGGACTGGACCGGGCAGCGCGTGGACAGCAAGGATCCGTATGTCGCGGGGGATGAGTACATCGCGTGGTTGAAGGCTCGTGGGAGAGATCCGCGCGAGAAGCTGCTGATCGCTTCGGACACGCTGGATGTGGATGCGATCCTTGGGCTGCACGCGTATTTTGGCGGTGCTCTGGCAAAGGGCGTGGGACCCGGCGATTTTCTCAGTGCGGCTGATTTCGATGACCGCAACAAGTGGACGCCGGGGCGTAGGGTTCGGGTCAGCGCCGGCTGGGGAACGCTGCTGACCAATGACTTTCGCGGATGCAATCCCAATAACGGCGGGGGGTTTGATCCGATCAGCCTGATCTGCAAAGTCTCCGAGGTCGAAGGACGGCCGGCGGTGAAGCTCTCCGATAATTACTCCAAAGCGCTGGGGCCACCGGATGAGGTTGAGAGGTATCGGAGGGTGTTCGGGACCGAGGGCATCGCCAACGCTCCGCTAGTGGCCTGAGGAATCACAAAATTCTGAAAATTGTTGTTAACCATTTCCACCCGCCGTTCGTTGTGTGCATAGAGATGCTACAAAGCACTTCTCTCACGAGGGGAACAGCGATATGCATATGCAGCGGCGGTATATGGCGATGGTTCAGGCGGTCGTAGTATTCCTAGCTTTGTTCACCGCTGTCAGCGCGGCCCAGGCACCGCGAGCCGCGCAACCGGCACCCAATGCTGCGCAGCAGATGAGCGAAAAGGACGTCGCCGCGATGCAGGACCAGCTTCTCCAGTTGCTGCGCGTGAGCCCCACTCTGGCCGAGGTTGTGGCCCACGACCCGTCGTTGCTCTCGAACGCCGAGTATGTGAACCGCAATAATCCCGAGCTAGGGCAGTTCCTGCAAGCGCATCCCGAGATCGCGAAGAGCCCCGACTTCTACCTCTTCAATAATCTGCACGGCGAACACGAGCAGCCCGCCCAGGTGCTGGAGCGCAAGCTGTGGCCCCAGATGTCTCAGCCCGAGTCCTCAGGATCAGGAATTGACCGTGAACTGATCAGCGACGGCATTCCGTTTCTGGTTTTCCTTTGTATGTTGAGCGCCTTGCTCTGGGTGACGCATGTTCTGCTGGAAAACCGGCGCTGGAACCGCATCTTCAAGCTGCAGACGGATGTGCACGGCAGGCTGATCGAGAGATTCGCCACGTCGCAGGAAGTGCTCACCTACATGAGCACCGACGCGGGCAAACGCTTCCTGGAAGCGACCCCGATCGCAGTTGGCTTCGAGCGGCAGGCGCCGGTTCCGAGTCCGGTCGCCCGGGTGCTAACTCCGCTGCAGATTGGAATTGTGATGACGCTGCTGGGCGCCGGCCTGATCTCTTTGCGCCACAGTATTCCTGACGGTGGGGTCGCACTACTTGTGCTCGGGATTGTGGTGCTGATGCCGGGGCTTGGGTTTATTATTTCGGCGGGACTCACATGGGTGCTGGCCCGCCATCTCGGCCTGATGCCGAATAGCGGGGCGCGGGAATAAAATCAATTTGCTGCCTGATCCATGCAGCAGCCAGACGATGGGCTGCTCTGGAATGCAGCCATGAGGAAACACGATACGACCGGGGAATATGCCATCCCGAGTGTTGAGGCTCGCGCGTTATCGCGACCTGACGACCTGCCCATGGACAGCGATGCCTTCGCCGGCTTCTACCAGCGCTCCGCCCCGGGACTGCGGGCGTACCTGGTGCGGGTCTCGGGGAACGCCGCGCTGGCGGACGACCTGATGCAGGAAAGCTATCTGCGCTTCCTATGCGCAACGCGTCCGGAAGGCGGCGAGGTGAACTACCGGCGCTATCTCTTCCGCATCGCGACGAATCTCTTAAAGGATCACTGGAGACGGCCGCTCGCAGCATGCATTGAAGATGTTCCGGAGCGGTTTCTGGCGGCGCGGGACGGGTTGTCGCGCATCGACTCGCAAGTGATACTCGACCCGGCGATGGCTCAGATGCGCCCCCGGGAGCGGCAACTTCTCTGGCTGGCTCACGCGGAAGGTTATTCGCATCGTGAGATCTCCGAGATCACGGGCCTGAATGCTGCGGGGATTCGACTGCTGCTGTTCCGGGCGCGGCGGAAAATTGCGCGTCTGCTGCGCAAGCAGATGGATGCAGAGCGAGGGAAGGCATGACGTTTCGCACATGCTCCTACGAAACCGAACTGACGCAGACCCTCAAGGATGGGCACTGGCCTGAGGGATGCGGCGAGGAATTGCGTGCCCACGTGAAGGCTTGCGCGAATTGCAGCGATCTCGTCCTGGTAACGCAGACCTTTCAGAGTGCGCGGAGCGAATCGGAGCAGGCGCTACTGCGCGCTTCACCGGGCCTGCTGTGGTGGAGGGCGCAACTACAGCGCCGAAATGCCGCGACCGAACGCGTGAGCCAACCGATCACGATCGCGGAGACTTTCGCGCTGGTCGTGTACGTATTCGTGGGTGCGGTCCTGGTTGCATCGCAGTACCGCCATGGTCTGAAGTGGTCGTCGTGGTGGGCGGAGATCGCCCCTGCGCGCGCCTTTCATTTTCTGTCGACAGGATCTGGGCAAGTCAATCCGAATCTCCTCCTGCTGATTTTCGGGTTCGGAGTGCTGGGCCTGGTCAGCATTCTGGTGGTGTATTTCGCGTCGGAGAAATCCTGATCGATCCCGCGTTGCCGTTTTGAAAACGGCGCCCTTCCGTGCACATCTGCGGCTTTCTATGGCACAGTAGGAGTTCATGCCTGCAACCGCCGACGCCAGAGCCGAACGTGCTGCTTTCACTCACCCGGGGTTCGTGCTGTTCCAGATCGCCCGGTTCCTCATTGTGGCGGCGGTCGAGATGCAGGCGGTGGCCGTCGGATGGCAAGTCTACGAGATCACCCACCGGCCGCTCGATCTGGGATATGTGGGGCTGGCACAATTTCTGCCGGGAATTCTCCTCTTCCCTCTATCCGGGCATGCGTCGGACCGGTTTGAACGGCGGCACGTGCTCTCGGCCTGCTACGGCGGGTACGCGGTTTGCTTTGCATTGCTGCTTGCACTAGCCGAGCGCGGCGTGCCTTCGATCACCTCGATATACGTGGTGCTGGTGCTGATCGGAGTGGTGCGATCGTTTAACAGCACCGCGAGCCGATCGATCCTGCCCCAGCTTGTTCCGCAAGAACACTTCCCGAATGCAGTGGCGTGGAACGCCAGTATCTTCCAGGCGGCAACGATTTTGGGGCCGTCGTTCGGAGGCATTCTTTACGCGGCGTTCAACGGGCCTTCGGTGGTTTATGTCGTGGCGATGGTGACGGCGATTGGCGCGACGATTTCGTCGTTCCGCATCAAGCCGGAGGTGAAGGCGCGTCCGCGAGAACCCATGACGCTGAAGACGGTATTCGCGGGACTCCATTACATATGGAGCAAGAAGCTGATCCTGGGAGCAATTTCGCTGGATCTTTTTGCGGTGCTGCTGGGTGGGGCCGTGGCTTTGCTTCCGGTGTACGCGCGCGAAATTCTGCACACGGGGCCGTGGGGACTCGGGCTGCTGCGCACCGCTCCGGGAGTTGGGGCGGCGATCATGGCGGTATTGCTGGCGCACTGGCCGCTGCGCGGGCGATCGGGCCCGACGCTGCTGTGGGCGGTAGCTGGGTTCGGGATCTTTACGATCATCTTCGGGATCTCGCGCAGCCTGACGGTCTCGCTGATCGCGCTGCTGCTTCTGGGGGCGAGTGACATGATCAGCGTGATCATCCGCGCGACTCTTACGCAACTCGCGACGCCGGATGAAATGCGCGGGCGAGTGACTGCGGTGGACATGATATTCATTGGGACTTCCAACGAGTTCGGGCAGTTCGAGTCGGGCGTGACCGCGCAATGGTTTGGTACGGTGCCGGCAGTGGTGTTGGGGGGAATCGGAACGCTCGTTGTGATTGCGGCGTGGGCGTGGCTGTTCCCGGAACTACGGCATGCGGGGGAATTGACTTCGATCAAGAGTTCGAGCTTGAAGGGTGCGCCGGAAATAGAAACGCCACGGTGACAAATTCCGGTTCGTAAGAGTTGCACGGCTTACGCCGTGGGCTGCATTCTTTCGCCGCCCTTCGACTCCGCTCAGGGCAGGCTTTCGCGGCTGGCAGAGAGGCGGGTCTGCCACTTCTTAGTCGCGATTGAATTGCGAGACTCGCCCTACGGGACCTTCACGGTGACCGTGGCTGAGGTCCGACCGTATTGATTCGTCCCGTAGAGAGTGTAGGTTGTAGTTGCGGTGGGATTGACGGTTGCACTGGTTCCGCGAACTGCGCCCAAGCCTGGCGTCACGATTACATAGTCGGAACTGCCAGCATTCCACGACAGGGTGACGCTGCCTCCCGATGAGACGTGCGTGGGCGATGCGGTGATAGAACTGATCGCGGGCGCTGATCCCGTGGGATAGTTCGCGTTCGTGTACACCGGATTCATCTGCACGACTTCGAAGGCTGATGCGGGCACGGTCTTCAGGGAATTGAAGTCGGAGCCCCAGCGGCTGTCGGACACTCCCGTCACATAAAGCGCGCTGCCGTTGTCGGCGAGAATCAAGCCGTACGTTTTCATCGCGGTGAGGATGACCTGCATCTGCGTCGAGAAGCTGGAAATGTCGTAGCTGGACTTCAAGCGCAGGCGCATGCCCATTGGCGGCGCAGTCGGATCGCTGGAGGTCGCCGCCCAATGCGACGCTGGCGGCGTGAATGCGGCGCTCGTCTTCGGCAGCGTGAAGCGGAAAGCATGATTGATCTTGCCGGCGGCTACTTCGTCGTAGCGAACCAAACCGGGGAAGATTGGGAGTCCGGCGGCGTCCGCAGAAGTCCATGTGTAGGGACGCTGCTCGTTGCCCAGCAGGTCCCACACGGCGGTCGAATCGGCGTTCCAGCTTCCGTCGGAATTCACAGACGAGTTATACAGCTCATAGAGAAAGCAGTTGCCGTTGTCGAGGACGAGCACGTGGCGATCGCCGGTGCTGGAGGATCCGCCCTCAACCGGAGCGGTCGCGGGGACTGGCATGGGGCCGGAATCGCTCTCGCCGCCGTAGGCGCCGAGATTCACGTTGACCAGCGATTGACTTCCATTGATCACGACGTAGGGAATGCCGTAGGTCGGGTCGGTGCCCCAGTCGGGATGAACGTTCACCGAGCCCATCCAACTGCTGATGATGGTGCTGGAATTGGGGTCGACGGGCGCGGATGAGATGTCGGTGTTCCAAAGGCTGCTGCTGGAGAAGGGAACAAAACCGTTCAGACTTGCGGTCTGGCCAACCGACATGACATTGCATGCCAGGTTGCTGCCGCCCGTGCCGCCACTTGAGCCGCCTGTACCACCATTATTTCCGCCGGGATTTGATACGCCGGAACAGGCCGTCAAGAACAGAGCAAGGGCGAAGAGTACCGACAGGAGAAGAAAAAGCTTCCAGGCTGAACAGGGGTAGCGCATCGTACAACAATTGTCCGCGACCCCAGTGACGGCCGGAAAGAGGCCTTCGGGACATGGCCGGATTCTAAGAACGTTGCCAGAACGAGGCCGGACAGCCGAGGCGGCTGTCCCCATATGAGTTGTGGGCTCGACCCTCGGTTCACTTCCCTTTCAACAGCGTCTTGGCGGCGCCCATGTTGTCATATTTGTCGTAGACGCGCACGACGACCACGTGCTCGGTCGCGGTGTCCTTGCCTGCTTCGACCGCGACCGTGAAGTCGTAGTCTTCGACCTTCGCATCGGACAACTGGCCGACGGGCTCGACGTATTTCCACTCTCCGGCGTCCACCGAATACTCGGCGCGCTTGATGGTGGAGAATCCATCTTCGGCGCGGAAGCGCACGTGAATCTGCGCACCTTCCACGGTGGCTGTCAGATTTTCAATGCGCGGAGGCGTAGTGTCCACTTCGAAGCGACGGCTCTCTTTGGTTGCGGTCAAGGCTTCGCCAGGAGAGTGTGATGGGGCATCCGTGGCCACGACCTTCACTATGTAGCCTCCATCGGGGAGGAGGCTGGCGTCGAAGGAATAGGCTTTGTCGGTCAAGTTGTCTTTCAGCAGGAGCCAGCGGGACTCGCCGTCGCCACGGTAGTAGACCGAGTAAACAAGCTGATCATCGTTCTCATCGTGTGCATTCCACTTGACGCCGATCGAATCGCGATCGTGAGTGCTGGGGACGGGCGACTCGAAATGGCCGCCTGAAGAGCCGCTCAGGTCCGTGCTCAAGTTGAGGCTGGACTTCTGGAGCGGCTGATAGCGCACACCGATCTGTACGGAGACATCCTCGATCTCGGGCGCCACGTTTTTCGGCAGGTAGTTCAGGGTAACGGTGTCGACCGCCGGCTTGACGTTTCCCGCGTGCAGCACGGCTTTCCACTGGGCATAGCGCGCGGCGGGAACGGTCATCTCCGATTCTTTGCCGAGACTTACCTGCTTCCAGGGACTCCAGTTGCGATCCGGATTGTCGACGTTGCCGGTGCGCACCAGCAGGTCGACATTGCCGGAGCCGCGAAATTCAGCGCGGCCCCAGCGTGAAAAGACTTTAGCGTCGAACACATCGCTCTCATAGCTGCCTTCACTCTGCGGACCTGGGCCGAGAACAAATATCTTGCCAAGGTTGCTACTGGCGGCGTAGAGCCCGCCTCCGGGGGCTTTGGCAAATCCCGTGATTTGCGACGCGGGCGCCTTCAGCAGATCCGAGAATTCATCCTGGGCTTCAACGGCAAACACGTGTCCGCGGTTTCCGGTGCCGGCGAGCAGTTTGTCATGGGAATCGAATGCCAGGGCATAGACGATATCTTCGTGCGAAGTCCAAATGCGCGACGGGGAGCCATCGGAAGCAATGCGGTAGACATCCGATCCGCCACTCGCGCCTCCGCCGGGAAATGGAAACGGGCCTGCCTGAGGATTGGTGGGCGTCATGGTGAGAGTCATTCCCGGAGTCTGCGGACTGGTCGATACGGGACTCGTGCCCATCGTGAGCGGTGAAGTGCCAGCCGGCGAGACTACCGCACCCGCCCGCTTTTCGCCCACGCCAGCCGCGTAGATGTTGCCTTCGCGATCGAGCGCGAGCGCGGTGATCTCTTTCTTGGGCGCGCTGTACAGCACGAATCCTTCGCCCGTGGGAGAGATTCGGTATACGAGGCCGCTGCCGTCGGTACCGGCAATCACGTTCCCCTTGGCGTCGAGCGCGAGGACGCGGATGTGGGTGTCATCGCTCTTGAAGAAGAGCGCGTGCTCACCCTTGGGCGTGACTTTGTAGATCTCGCCGCGATCTCCGGTGGCGACGTAGAGATTGCCGGCTTTGTCGAGGAGGAGATCCCAGATGTACTTCGTGCCGGGCGCGAAATACTCGGACGAACTCCAGGAGGAGTCCAAGGCCGGCTTCGCGGGATCTTTCGGCGCCTCTTTGTCGGACTTGCCTTCGGTCTTGCTGTCCGCTTTGGGACTCTCGCCTTTCTCTTTGGCCTTGTGCTCGATCTTGTAGACCTTGCCGTCGGGCGCGGTGGCCGCATAGATCACGCCGCCGGGACCGACCTCGAGCGTCTGCACCTGAAGCTCCCGCGGTTCAAAAATGATGGAAGCCTGGCCGTCCGGCGTGATCCGGTATACGCGTGCGGGAGATCCCGTGGCGGCGTAGACGTTTCCCGCGTCATCCGAGGCGACGGCCCAGATGTAGGTCGAGGGCGTGGCGTAGAGCAACTTGAACGAGGGAGCGAGTTCGAGGCCGCCGGCACTGCGGATGGCCACTCCCGTGGCCGTACCCTTGGTCAGGTCTTCGAATTTCGATTGCTCCCATGTGCGGGTACCGTCGGCGAAGGCGGAGGGGGCCAGGACGCCCATCGCAAGTGTGGGAAAAACCAAACCGACAAGAATGGAACGGGAAACCCTGCGCGAACTCTGCAATGTCATACCTCGATTCAGAATCATCCGGAGACACCGGCCGCGGCATCTCGTGCCGCAGACCGCAAGATTTCAGGTTAACACGCAGAGAGGCCGCGGGTCTGCCCACGCGAGATCCTTCCCTCCGCCTGAAAAGCGGCTCCGGTCAGGATGACGCCGTTGGAGACAGACACGACGGAGGTCTGGGAGCTGGCCGCCGTGTTATCGTAGATTTTTATGCATTCTGCGCGTCAGAAATTGCTGAGCACGCTCGCCCACAAGTCGTTTCGGCTGGGTGAGTTCAAGCTCTCTTCCGGCGGGACCAGCGACTACTACATCGATTGCCGCACGACTACTCTCGACGCGAAAGGCTCGCGGCTGACGGGAGAGGTTTTTTTCGAAGAGATCCAGCAACGCGGATGGAAAGCACAGGCCATCGGCGGGCTCACCATGGGGGCGGATCCGATTGTGGCGGCGGTCGCGGTGGTGAGCGGCGAACTGGACGGATTTCTGGTGCGCAAGGCCGAAAAACAGCACGGCACTGGGCAGCGCATTGAAGGCTTCCGCGAGAAGGGCGCGCGGGTGGTGATTGTGGACGATGTCTGCACCACGGGGTCGTCAACGGTGCAGGCGATTGAGGCGGCGCGCGAATTCGGATTCGAAGTGGTGGGCGTGATGTGCCTGGTGGAGCGGGAAGAGGCCAAGGGACGGCCGAACGTTGAGAAGGCGGCAGGGGCGGTGCCGTTTGTTTCCATCTTTACCGCGAACGACGTGCGCAAAGAACATATTCTACAGAACGACGACACCGAGCCCAGCGTTTATGCCGTGGCAGCGGCTTGCGAAGTGTGCGGATGTCCGGCAGTGACGAATAATCCACGCAACCGCTGCGAGGCGCATAAGCCTTGAGCCTGCGATAGGAACCAACGACAAATCTATGATTCAAACCTTGGAATGGACTAACAACGGTGTGCGCTTCATCGATCAGACGAAGCTGCCGACCGAAGAAGTTTATGTGACCTGCAAGACGCATGAGCAGGTGGCGGATGTGATCCGCAACATGGTGGTGCGCGGGGCGCCGGCGATCGGCGTGGCCGCGGCCATGGGCATCGCCCTGGGCGTGAACAATTCCAAAGCGGAGTCTACCGGCGACTTGAAGCGCGACTTCGACCAGATCTGCGAACTAATCGGAAAGACGCGGCCGACTGCGGTGAATCTGTTCTGGGCGATACGGCGGATGCAGGAGAAATACGAGCGCATCCGGATCCGGCCCATTCCGCAAATCAAGAAAGAGTTGATCGAAGAAGCTCAGCGCATGCACGCGGAAGACATCGCGGCCAACCAGGCCATGGGGCGTTACGGCGCCACTCTGATGCCTAGTTCCGGCGGAGTGCTCACGCACTGCAATGCAGGAGCGCTCGCTACGGCGGGATATGGAACCGCGCTCGGAGTCATTCGCGCGGCGGTGGAGCAGGGCAAGAAGATACATGTTTATGCCGATGAGACCCGGCCATTTCTGCAGGGCTCGCGGCTGACGGCGTGGGAACTGATGAAAGACGGCATCCCGACCACGGTGATTTCCGACAACATGGCTGGGGCGATGATGAGTCAGGGCAAGATTGGAGCCGTTGTAGTGGGCGCCGATCGCATCGCCGCCAACGGCGACGTGGCCAACAAGATTGGAACGTATACGGTGGCGATTCTGGCGAAGGAGCACGGTATTCCGTTTTATGTGGCCGCGCCGATATCGACGGTGGATCTTGCCTGCCCCGACGGCAGCAAGATTCCCATCGAGCAACGGAACGCCCGAGAAGTCACGCACATCGCCGGGAAGCAGATGGTTCCGGACGGTGTGGGAGTGGAGAATCCTGCGTTTGACGTGACTCCTGCGAAATACGTGGCGGCCATCATCACGGAAAAAGGAATCGCGCGGGCACCCTACGATGAGTCTCTGCGGAAGTTGGCTGGGCAAGAGGCTGAGGTGCATCCCTAGGTGCAGCAAGGTTTTCCGGACTTTCGTAAAGGGATGTAAAGACTCGAAATATTTCTCTCCGCGCGCTACTTATTCTTTGGGTTCGGGTTGAATCTAGCGGCAACTGAATCGTGCTAACCTGAGTCCAGAAGACTCAATTCTGCGCCAACCAATCGTCGAGGGGGATGTTATGTCGTTTTGCAATCGTCTCGTTCTGCCTATCGTTCTTTCTTCGCTTGCCGTACTTGCGGGTTGCAGCAACAACAACAACGTGACCAATGGCGTTGCGCCGCCCAGCGGGAGTTTCAGCGACAGCAATCTGAATGGCACCTATGTCTTTTCCGTGGCGGGAACCGACTTCAATGGAGCCGCTTTCGCGATTGTTGGATCATTCACGGCCAATGGCAGCGGCGGGATTTCTGGTGGTACGCTTGACATCAATGACGAGGATACGAGCGTGTTTACCAACGGGCCGCTTCCCAATCTGACAATCAGCGGCAGCAGTTCCTACAGCGTTGGAAAAGATGGACGAGGACGGGCTACGCTGGACGTGTCCACGCCATTCGGGAACACGATCGCTCTCGCTTTTGTGCTGGAAGACAGTTCTCACGGGCTGGTGACTGAATTCGACGGCAATGCCAGCGGAAGCGGCACGCTCGACGTGCAGACGGCCGGCACTACGCCGACCGGCACGTATGCCTTCAGTTTTTCCGGGTCTTCCTATAGCAACGGCGACCCGTTCGCTACGGTCGGAAATTTCACGGTCGGCAGCGGTGGATCGATTTCGGGCCTCGAAGACTTTAATGAGAGTGGACTGATCGCCTATCCCGGCGAGACTCTTACGGGGTCTCTATCGGTGGGACCGTCTTCGACCCCGACGACGACACTATCCACCTCAGTCTTCAACGGACTGCTATTCGATGTTTACGCGATCGACGCCACGCATTTGAAATTTATTGAGATGGACGAATTCGCGACACTTTCCGGGGACGCATTCTCGCAAACCAACACTGCGGTCCCCAGCGGCACTCTGGCTTTTACCTTGCAGGGCTTCTATCCGGCATCTGCAGCCTCGCCTTTTGCGGCTGGCGGGTTCATGGTTATGGACAATTCCGGCAACGCAACTGTTGCCTCCACTGAGGACTTTGCTGAGGGTGCAAATTTATCGACACAACCAGGGACCTTTACCGGCAGCTTTACGGCCGGTGGAAGCGGCCGATACGTCCTGGGTAATCTCGCGACCTTCGTCGGAGGCACGAGCTTTGCGGCGTACCCGTCCAGCGGGGGCTTGCTCTTGCTGGAAATCGACAATACCGGAATTACGAGCGGCGCAGCCTATCCGCAAACGGGCTCTTTCGCGGCATCGCAGGGCTACGCCCTGAATCTAACCGGCATCTATTTGGGATCATCGACGCTAGGCACTAGCCCGGCGGAAGTGGACGACATCGCGGAGTTCACCGCAAGCAGCTCTGGGACTGCGATCGGCGTCATTGACGAAAATTATGCTCCGGGCGGAGCCCCGACCTACGGAATGGCGCTCAATGGCACCTACACCACTCCCGATGGCAACGGGCGTGGCCAGATTTCGGCCACGGCCGGCAATAGCTCGGTCAGCACGCTCAACGGCGGATTCGCACTTAACTTCTACACCGCGGATGGGACGACGTTTCCGTTCATAGAATTGGACGGTGGCCAAGTCTCGAGCGGGGTCTTCGTACTGCAGAATCCGACGGCGTCCGCGGCCGCAATGGCGAAGACGCATTTGTTCATCGTGCCGCCGCTGAGCAAGCCGCATGGCGCTCTTCGGAAGAAAAAATAGAAGGAACCAATCGGGGCGCGGCCGAAAAGGCTGCGCCCTTTCTTTGTCTGCTCCATCATCCCATAACGACCACAATCCTAGGTGTCGACGATTTCAATTTTGGGGGTGGCACAGACCCCCCGAGTTAACCTTCCCGCGGAGAAGGATCCAAGAGACAAGTCGGTACAGCATCAATATTCCCAGCACCGTCGCGTATTCCAGCGGCTTCTTCAGGTCGGCTTTCACCAGCCAGATGTAGTGGATGACTCCGGCGGCGGCGCTGAAGTAGATGAGGCGGTGCAGGGCCTGCCAGCGCTTGCCGCCTAATTTTCGGATCGACCATTTGGTGGACGTCAGTGCGAGCGGAATCATCAGAGCGAAGGCCGTCATTCCCGCGGTGATGAACCGGCGCTTGGCGATGTCGGCCAGCATTTGGTGGACATCGAAAAATTTGTCGAGCCAGACGTAAGTCATCAGGTGCAGCGTGCCGTAGAAGAAGGCGAACAAGCCGAGCATGCGGCGCAGGTTGATGAGCCAATATTGGTGCGTCAGCTTCCGCAGCGGCGTGATGGAGAGCGTGATCAGCAGAAACGTCAGCGTGCAGTCGCCGGTGCTGTGGGTGATCTTTTCAATGGGATTCGCGCCCAATCCGCCGTGAAACGCTCTCCACGCGAGCCACGATAACGGGGCGAGGGACGCCAGGAAGACTGCCGGTTTGAGATAGCGAAGCATTGAGGAATGGTTCGTAACTTGTGGTTCGGGAAAACGCCGTGCCTTCAGAACTGGAATTGGCCCTCAGGGGCTAAAGAGCCACCCTACCCGGCACTTACGTGCCGGGCTATCACATGCCGCCGCTTCGCGGCTGGAGTTTTGTGGTGTTTGTTCCACCGTTCTCCCAGAAATCCGGTTCTCACGCTCTCTCTAAAGCCCATTACTTCTCTAAGGCTCCAACGGCACGGCTGAAGCCGTGCCCTTCCCAAAACATTGTCCCGCCAAAACATTCTTGCGCTAGAAATTCTTCTTCAGATCCATGCCGCTGTAAAGACTGCCGACCTGATCATATCCGTTGAACATCAAGGTGGGCCGCTTCGAGAATTCGCCGAGCCTGCGTTCTCTGGCTTGACTCCAGCGCGGGTGGTCCACATTCGGATTCACGTTGGAATAGAAACCGTACTCCGTCGGGGCGGAAATATTCCAGGTATTCAGCGGCTGTTTGTCGGTGAAGCGAATGCGCACGATGGCTTTGGCGCTTTTGAAACCATACTTCCAGGGCACGATGATGCGGATCGGCGCGCCATCCTGATTGGGAAGTTCCTCGCCATACATACCGAAACAGAGCAGCGCCAGGGGATGCATGGCTTCGTCCATGCGCAGTCCTTCGACGTACGGCCACTCGAGCACATTTCGCTGCTGACCCGGCATCTGGGTCTTATCGAGAATCGTGGTGAACTCGACAAACTTCGCTTTGCTGGTGGGATTCGCGCGTTTGATCAGTTCGCTGAGTGAAAAGCCGACCCAGGGGACGACGATCGACCAACCCTCGACGCAGCGGTGACGATAGATGCGCTCCTCGGGCGGGGCCATCTTGATAATCGCTTCCACATCGAGTTCCCGCTTCTTGTCAACCAGGCCATCGATCTTTACTGTCCAAGGGCGCGTGCGGAACTTCTGGGCGAGTTTGGCCGGCTCGTCTTTTTCGGTAGAGAACTCGTAGTAGTTGTTGTAGTTGGTGACGTCCTTGTAGGGAGTGACGGTCTCGGTCGTGCTCAAAGGACTCTTCTGGATGCCGTTAATCTTGTTTCCCGCTAGAGCGGTGGCTGAGGGCGAGATGATCTCACGGAGTCCAATCCCTGTTGCTGCCGCGGCACCGGCGAGCGCTGCGCCGGCCAGAAACCTGCGGCGGTTCAGGTACAGACTCTTGGGAGTGATCTCCGACGAACGAATGTCTTCCGCTTTCTTGATGAGCATGAGAACCCCTGTCCTTTATACGAGCATCCGCCGCAAACGGATTTCAACCTGTCTCTATATCTTCTCAACAGATAGGACGCTGAGGTTGGAAAAAAGTTGCAAGGACTTGAAACTCATTTCGGGCGGTGGAAGCGGCCCTCAGGCGCTAAAGCCCGCGTTCGTGCTGGGCCCGACGCGGCCCTCGAAGGGCCGCTCTTCTACGGTGGTGCATGCGCTTGTAGTTCCTCCACGCCCTCTGGGGCCATGCCCTTCTTAAATCATTTATAGCGTTCGAATGCGGAGAAACGGAGACTTTCGCCTAACCCAGCACTTCCCTGACCTTGCGCGAGAGGTTCTGGAGCGTGAAGGGCTTCTGCAGGAAGGCAGCGCCGCGCTCGATGGTGCCTTCGTTGATGATCGCATCCTCGGTATAGCCGGAGAGATAAAGGACCTTGGTGCCCGGACGCGTCTGCACCAGTTGCTTGACCAGTTCGCGGCCACCCATGCCAGGCATAACCACGTCGGTAATCACGAGGTTGATCTTGCCCTCATGCTGAGCAGCGGCGGCCATGCCGGCTTCGCCATTTTCGGCTTCCACCACGCGGTAGCCTTTCGCGGCGAGCGTGTCGCGCACTAATTGACGGACGGAGTCTTCGTCTTCCACCAGCAACACCGTCTCGGTGCCTCCCATGGCAGCGTGCGCCACTGGAGCCGCATGCTTCTCGGCAACGCCTTCGACGCGAGGCAAATAAATTTGGAAGGTAGTGCCGCGCTGTTCTTCGCTTTGCACCATGACATAGCCGCCGCTCTGCTTGACGATGCCGTAGACGGTGGAGAGGCCGAGGCCAGTGCCCTTACCTTTTTCTTTGGTCGTAAAAAACGGTTCAAAGATTCGCGACTGCGTCTCCTTGTCCATGCCCATGCCCGTATCGCGAACCGAGAGTATGACGTAATGGCCGGGACGGATGAAGGTCTGGCCGCGCCGATGATTCTCATCGACAAAGATATTGCGCGTCTCGATCGTGAGTTTTCCGCCACGGGTCATGGCGTCCTTGGCATTCACGACCAGATTCATCAAGACCTGTTCCAGTTGTCCGGCGTCGGCCCGGGTGTGAACCGCATCGGGTGTGAGGCTGGTGGTGAGCTCCACGTTTTCGCCAATCAGTGGCCGCAGCAGCCGCTCCATATCGAGCACGATGGCATTGAGATCGACCACTTTGAGTTCCAGCAGCTGCTTGCGGCTGAAAGCCAGCAGTTGACGGGTCAAAGTGGTGGCGCGGTCCGCCGCCAACTGGATGGCGCGTCCCTTCTCGTGCAGGCGATGATCCAGCGGGAGGTCGGCCAGAATCACTTCCGCATAACCGCTGATCACCATCAGCAGGTTGTTAAAGTCGTGGGCCACTCCACCCGCGAGACGGCCTACGGCTTCCATCTTCTGCGCCTGGCGCAACTGGTCTTCGAGCACGCGGCGGTCGGTGACGTCTTCCGCAATCGCCTCCAGCACATCGGCCGGCTCGTCGGCACTGCTCACGGCGCGCCCGCTGATGCGCACGGTGATGGCGCTGCTATCCTTGCGCTTCCACTTCACTTCGATTCCATCCAAGCGTCCGGTGCGGCGAAACTCTTCGATCAGACGCGCGTGCTCTTCCGAATGCGCGAACACATCTTTCTCGGGATCGAGGAGCAGCACTTCCTCTGCCGATCCGTAGCCAAGCATGGTGATCAGTGCCGGATTGACGTCCAGGAATCTTCCTTCCAGACTGGAGCGGTAAATCCCATAGACTGAACTCTGCACCAGGGAGCGGTAGCGCGCCTCAGAGCGGCGGAGGGCGTGCTCGTTGCGCTTAATCTCGACCGCGCTGGCCAGTTGCCGCGCCACAAAAGTCAGAATCTCCTTGTCGCGCTCACCATAACGAATGTTCTTGGAGTACGTCTGCACCACCAGTGCGCCGAAAGTATGGTTGTTGACCTTGAGCGGAACGCCCATCCAGTCGAGGGAGCGCGATCCATTGCGCGCCACTTCGCCGCGGTCTTCCATGGCTTGCAGCACTTCTGGCGTGGCCAGCAGCGGCTGCCCGACACGTATCAGATAGTCCGTCAGGCCACGATCCAATTTTTTCGGAGACGGCGCGGAGTCCTGCTCATCGACGAAATAGGGAAAGCTCAGCAGTTCGGTGGAGGAATCATATAGCGCGATGTAGAAGTTCCGCGCATACATCAACTCATCAACGATGCTGTGCACAGCAGCGAAAAACTGTTGCAGATCGTGGGCACTGCTGCTCTTTTCGGCTACGCGGTAGAGTGCAGAACTAAGCGCCTCGACCCGCTTGCGATCGGTAATGTCGTGGTAGCCGGCGTAGAAGCCCGCCATCTTGCCATCGAGCAGCAAAGGCGCACAGGAGACGGAAACATCGAGCAAGGTTCCATCTTTCTTTCTGCGCTGCGTTTCTAGAGTGATGCGTTCATGCTTCGCGAGGGACTCGGTCACCCATCGCGATTCCGCCAGGCGCTCCGGAGGCACTACGAGATTTTCCAGCGGCTGCCCTACAACCTCGGCCGCTTGATAGTCGAACATGCGCACGAAGGTCTCGTTCGCCCAGAGCACACGATGGTCGGTATCGGCGATGGTCAATCCGTCGGGCGAGGCTTGGAACATTTGTTCCAAGAACTGCAGCCGGGTCGCGGCGCTCGTTGGATTGCTGGCAGAGGGATCGGAGATCGGAGGCAGCGGACAGGAGTGTGTAGAACACGATCCGTTCGCGGGAGCAGCGGGATTCTCGGGCGGCACGAACGCAGGAGGGGCTCCGCTCTCCAGGGCCTTTTTCAGGCGACTGGCGCGCCAAAGATCCGTTCGTCCTGATTGGGTGACACGTTCACCCATCCGCGGATTCCCCCTCGATATACGCAGTCCAAGGGCATGGTAGAACGCTGAGTACCGGGTCGAAAGTTACGGGGGTAATCCGGGAATGAAGCACTCCAAATCGGGAGGCATCGGGCGGCTGTTTCCTCGTGAGAGTGGGTTACTTTAGTGAGTCACCGATGTAGCTGGGCCCCCTCTGCCGTGGCACAATGACCCCAACTGATCTCACGCACGTAGAACCTGGAACCTCAGCAAGTGTAGCCCGGTGCGGGGGAAATGCTTGGCGAGAGGAGTTTGCGGATGAACCGTTATGGTGCGGGGTCGGTCGGTTTGCCTGCGCGCGCTCCGCTTTGTTTGCTTTTCACCTTTCTGATCGCGATCTCTGTTGCTACGGCGGAGACGCCGGGCGTCACTGAAAACAGCATTCTGATTGGCTCGTGCTCCGCGCTGGATGGTCCGGTGAGTTTCCTGGGCCGGCAGACCGTCATGGGCGCCTCAGCTTACCTCCACATGATCAATGATGAGGGTGGAGTGTTTCGCCGCAAGATTCAGCTGCAGGCTTTTGATGACGGCTACGATCCCGACAAGGCTCCGGCGTGCTTCAAGCGCATGACCAAAGAGGGAGTCTTCGCGTTGGGATTTTTTGTGGGCACGCCCACTGCAAAGGTGTACGTGCCCCTGGCACAAGAAGAAAAAATCCCGGTGGTAGGACTGTTCACCGGCGCGCAGATGCTTTACGAACCACTGAAGCATGAAGTGATCAACGTTCGCGCGTCTTATTACGACGAAACTCGCGAGCAGGTGGACAAGCTCTGGGAACAGAACATCCGCAAGATCGGCGTGATCTATCAGGACGATCCTTTTGGCAAGACCGTGCTGGATGGCGTGAAACTGGCTTTGCAAAAACATAACGCGGTTCCGGTTGCGACGGGCACCTTCACGCGCGGCAGTGTGGAGATCGAAGCGGGACTGAGGGAGGTGATGGCCGCGCGTCCTCAGGCCGTCGTGATGGTCGGTCCTTACGCCTCGGCCGCCGCGATCGTGAAGCAGGCGCACGCAGCCGGCTGGCGACCGCAGTTCCTCACCGTATCTTTCGTCGGCACCGAAAAATTCATCCAGGAAGCCGGAGCCGACGCGGATGGAACGATCATCACCCAGGTGATGCCGCCCTATGACCGCACCGATTACCCCACGGTTGCGCTCTATCGAAAATGCCTAGCGAAATACTCTCCCGGAGAGCCGCCAACATTCACGAGCCTCGAAGGTTTCGTGGACGCTATGGTGGTCGTTGAGGGACTGAAGCGGGCAGGGAAAGACGTGACGCGGGAAAAGTTCATCACTGCGATCGAGTCGATTCATGAGATGAACATCGGCCTGGGTCCTCGGCTCGTTCTCAACTACGGCGCCAGCGACCACAAGGGATTCGATAACGTCTACCCGACAATCGTGAAGGGCGGGCAACCGGTGCTGCTGACGGACTGGTCGTCGGTGGGTAAATAAGGAACGATTCCTAATGCCGTTTTCCTTGCAACTATGCTCGCACGCCAGCAGACACACATCTGCTCTGTAGCTGGATAAACCCACAGCACAGCAAAAAGTTTCGCTGAACGTATGCCTCATCCTGTGGCAGCTCGTTTCCCGTGTGCCGATGCATCTCTCGCTAATCCCTCCGCATCGAATGAATTAACCAGGCAGTTAATTCGTAAAGATTCGTCAATGGGTCGGAGGTGACCTTTATGACTGCAGCAAGGAAGAATGCAATCGGGAGGCTGGCGGGTACAGTTCTGGCGGTGGGGCTGATGGGCGCAATGCTCGTGGCTCAGACGCCGGCGGCGTCCCGCTACGACAATCAAATTCAGTCAGCGGTGATGCAGAAACTGGCGTCCAAGAACCAGTTCAGCAACGTAAAGGCGAGCGTGGAAGAAGGGATCGTAACCCTGACGGGCACCGTCGATCTCTACCAGAGCAAACTGGACGCCGCGAAGGTGGCGCGCAAGAGTGCGAAAGCCCAGGGTGTGCGCGACTTGCTGACCGTAGCAGGCCCCAACGTGCCGGACGCGCAACTTGAGCAGAAGCTGGCCAAGAAGCTGCGGTACGTGCGGGTGGGTTATGACAACACATTCGATTACTTCGCGCTGGGAGTGAAGGATGGAGTGGTCACGGTCGAGGGACAGGATCGCACCGGCATTGGCCGCGATGAAGCACTCTTTGACATAGCGAACATGCCCGGGGTGAAGGACGTGATCGACAACGTTTCGGTCGAGCCGGTTTCGCGGTTCGATGACGGGCTGCGCTTGCGGGCAATGCGCGCGATCTATGGTGACAACGTGTTGAGCAAGTATGCGATGGATCCGGCGCGACCGATTCGCATCATCGTGACAAACGGACACGTGACGCTGTACGGCTCGGTCGACAGCTCGATGGACAAGACGATCGCCGGACTTAAAGCCAACCAGCTCTTCGGCGCCTTCAGCGTGGACAACAAGCTGCAGGTTGAAAAGAAGACGGGCCAGCAGGGCTCATAAAGGTTGATGTAGCGGTGACGGAGAGGGCGCGGCTCGACACTAAACAGTGACGAGCCGCGCCTTTTCTCATTTCGGCGGCGTGTGCTCGAACGGCAGCTTGGTGTAGCGCAGCCTCTCTACTTCAATGATTAGAGCGACGCGCCCTTCCGGATTGCGCATGGGGAACGGTTTGCCCGTGTACTTGTGGGAGATGGGATCCATGGTCGTCAGGTCGGGATCTGAGCGTCGCTCAACGACGCGGCCGCGGATCTGGACTTCTTCGTAGGGATTGGTGAAATCGACGATCGACAGCGCTACCCGCGGATCTCGGCGCGTGTTCTTACCCTTGAGCGAGTTCTCTCCGGTACAGATGACGAGGTGCTCGCCTTCGCGTCCGATCCAGACCGGAACCGATTGCGGAGAACCGTCGGGCATGAGCGTGGCGAGGTGAGCAAAGTTCGGACGATCGATGAGTTGCTTTACTTCCGGCGAAAGAACGGTTGGCATTGCTCCTCCTTGGTATTTAAGGCAGGCGGTTGATTAGCGAGGCGACGTAGCCTGCGCCGAATCCGTTGTCGATGTTGACCACGCTGACGTTTGAGGCGCATGAGTTGAGCATGCCGAGGAGCGCGGCCAGTCCTTTGAATGAAGCGCCGTAGCCGATGCTGGTGGGCACCGCGATGACGGGGACGCCGACGAGGCCTCCAACGACGCTGGGCAGCGCGCCTTCCATGCCGGCGCACACGATTACGACGCGCGCTTTGGTCAGCGCTTCCCGATTCGCCAGCAGGCGGTGAATACCGGCAACGCCGACATCATAAAAATGCTGGACCTCGTTGCCCATAAGTTCGGCGGTAACAACGGCTTCTTCGGCGACGGGGATGTCGCTGGTTCCAGCGGAGACCACGGCGATGATGCCCTTGCCGTATTTCGTGGGATCGCGCTGCAAGACAATGGCGCGGGCCGCGTCGCGATATTCGGCGGCGCGAACCTTCTTCTTTACGGCGGCGAATTGCTTTTCGTTGGCGCGGGTGGCAAGGATGTTGCCCCCGTGTTTAGCGAGACGAGCGAAGATTCCGGCGACCTGCGCGGGGGTCTTGCCTTCGCCGAGGATGATCTCAGGCATTCCAGTTCGCAGAGCGCGGTGATGATCGACTTTGGCGAAGCCGAGATCTTCGAAGGGCAAGTGGCGGAGGCGAGCGACGGCATCGTCGGGCGTGAGCTTGCCCTTGCGGACCTGCTCGAAAAGCTGGCGGATGGATTCGGCGTTCAAGAAGGACTCAGCATTCAGCACTCGGCATTCAGCCGGGCGCAGGTTAGATTAGCACTTTGAGGGCCTTGGGTTCAGGCGTGGGCGGCGCGCGACTTTGAGTTGGAGACCGTGCGGAGTTTGGCAATCACAGCCGTGCAGACTTTGCGGGCGAGTCCGGGCTCATCGAGGTGAGCGAGGAACAGGCGGCGCAGTCCACTGGGCGCGACCTTGCCGGCGAGGTAGGCGTCGTAGATCTGGCTTCCGATGCGGTAGCCGAGGTCTTTTGCGGCTGACTCACTCCTGCTCATTTCGGCGCGAACGGACGCCTGGGCGGCTTTTTCGCACGCGGCGCGCGACGGCAACGACGAGTCGTCGGGAACTGCCCGGGAAGGATCCAGTACGCGCGAGCCGAAATAGGCGACGGCGTGTTCGATTACGCGGGCATAGAACGTGTCGATTGCGCTGCGTTCGCGTCGACCGCTTCCGTTTGCTGCGCTTCCCCCTTCCGCATGTCCATTGAGCCGCTGCGGCAAACCTTGACAGGCCTGATGCAGGAATCGCGTGGCATCTTCGGCGGCGTGGATCATTTGAAATTCGCGCAGGTAGAACGCGTTGACCTGCGGCAGATAAGCGCTGCCGTGCTCCTCGACGCTGGTGAGCATCGATTCGCGTTCCTCCTCGGCAATGCCCTTGCGAGACAGCAGGCGGCGCAGCATGGCGTCGGACGGGCCGCCGTAGACTTCCGGCAGCATGTCGACCAGGAATTTCGGTTGCGTGCCGTTGTGCGGCGAGTAGCGGTTGATTTCGAGGAAGCGCGCCAGACTGTCGATCAGGTTGTAAATGGTGGGAGCGAAGTCGGGACCGCCGTCGCAACGGCTCCACTGGTCGAGGAACAGGCGGTAGCTCTCGTATTTTTCCAGCGGCGTGGCGTTGAAGACGCACAGCACGTCGTCATTGACGCGGACGGCTTCCACTTTGTCGACGCGTTCTCCGGCAGCACGCCAGTAGAGAGCGTCAATGTTCTGCAATACGGTAACGACTTTTGCACCCGGGATCTGGTCACGCAGCGCGCCGGGCAAATGGCCAGGAGCGAGATGCGACTCGCCGAACAGAGCGAAGATGACAGCGTCAGAATGGCGCTCACGGATTTCGGCAATCTTGGCGGCGGCGTGGCGGTCGCGGGCGCCGATTTTGCGCAGGTCTTCGCGCGGCATGCAGTCGAGTCCGTAGACGGCCTCGGCGTGATCGCGCGCGGTGACCAGCAACTCGTGGAATGGGGTCCAATCGTATCCCCAGTCGAGGTCGAAGCGGATGCGCTGGCGGAGCTCGCTCTCGTCGATTTCGCGGCGCCACCATTCGTCGAGAATGTGCTGGTCGCGGGCGAAGATGGTTTCGACTCCCAGCACGACCGGGCGGTCCCCGGCCAGGGCGCGCTGCTCGATCAGCGAGGCAGCATAGCGCTGGGCGGCGGGCAGGGCGTGATAGTCGCCGATCAGGACGACGTCGGCGGAATGCAGGGTGCTCTGGATCTGTTGCGAATCGAGAACGGAATCGTAGCTGCGGTACGCCTCGTTGAACTCGCGAAGATATTTGCGGCGGTTATGCGAATCCTGGGCGCGGATTTCACGCTCCACTCCGGCCAGCGCGTGCAACTGGGCGGCGCTGCGGCGGGATCGGAGATTGGCGGGGCTGGCCATTTTTGGGTTGCGCTTCTCTTGACTTCTAGTCCATTGACTCCCTATGCTCCGAATCGGCGGAGAATCAGTGCCGTCCCATTCGGGACTCGTTCGTCCTCGCCGCTCCTACCCGGCACTTACGTGCCGGGCTATCACATGCCGCCCCTGCGGGGCTGGAGTGTAGCGATTTCGTTTTCTCGCTCCATCCCAGTGCCGCGAGGCGTTTTCGCTATTCCAAAGGACCTTCGTGCCCAACCATCCACCGCAAAATTTGACCATCGCTGCAAGCGGGGCCAGCGGGGCCATTTTCTTGCGGCATCTTCTTCTGGCCGTCGAACGCGACGAGCGCGTGGAGACGGTCAACTTCATCGCTTCCGACAGCGCCCTGCGCGTCATGGCCGAAGAGTTGGGCCTGAAGGGCCGGTCCAACCTGGTCGGCCAGATTCTCGGGGCTCCCGCCAGGAATCCCAGCGGAAGTTCCGGCAGCCGCGCTTCGCGCAAAATTCAAGTTTCCAAAATTAAAGAGCAATCGAACGCTGACATCGGTGCGAACGTGGCCAGCGGTTCTTATCCCGCCGACGCCATGATCGTCATGCCATGCAGCGTGGGCACTCTGGCCCGCATCGCCAACGGCGTCGCCTCGCAACTGATCGAGCGCGCAGCTGACGTTTCGCTCAAAGAGAAGCGTCCGCTGGTGCTGTGCGTGCGCGAGACGCCGCTCAATAAAATCCACATCCGCAACATGTACCGGGCCGCCGATGCCGGAGCCACCGTCTTCCCGCTGATCCCAGCCTTCTATTACGGCCCTGCTTCTTTCGATGAGATGGCGCGCGAATTTGCCTATCGCGTGCTGGCTCATCTGGGCCTTCCCCAACCCGACGCCTTTCGCTGGAAAAGCTGACGGATCAATCACTTGGACGCCTAGGGAAAATACCCTCTCCCCTCAGGAATATCGGCAGCATGAGGGCAGGATTTCAGTGTAGAGAGCCAAAGGTGCCGGCCCCAAGATGCCCGCCGGACATGTACGGGTGGGGAATCTATCCTCTTTCGCAAATCTCCGAGATTTCCAAAGCTGCATTCGCGATTCGATGGCGTAGAATGCGGCAACTTCCCGGGAAGGTGAATCATGTTCAGACGATGGTGCATGGGACCGATCCCGCTGCTGCTCCTTACGATTGGGACGTGCGCAGCGGATGATCACAATCCCTTCGCTGGCGATGCCAAGGCAGCGAAGGCTGGCGAGTATGAGTTCCGCATCAACTGCGCGCTGTGTCACGGGTTGGGTGCGCACGGTGGAGGGCGCGGGCCTGACCTGACGCGGGCGGTGAAGAAGCATACGCACTCCGACGCCGACATGTTTCAGGTGATCAGCAACGGCATTCCCGGAACTGCGATGCCGGCCAACGGCACCAACGGGCAGGGGGTCGGGATGACCGACGAAGAGGTCTGGCAGATCATCACCTACATTCGCAGCCAGGAAGTGAAGGCTCCAGCTAGCGCGGTGGGCAACGCTGGCCATGGCAGGGATCTGTTTTACGGCGATGCGAATTGCTCGCTGTGCCACATGGTCGAGGGCAAGGGCGGGCGGCTGGGACCGGAGTTGACGGCGGTGGGCGGGTCGCGGACGCGCGAGGCGATCATTGAGTCGGTACGCGACCCGAACCGGCGGCTGGCTTGGGGATTGACGGAGTCGACGAAGGAGTTTCCGCAGGAATATGAGAGCGTCACTGTGGTCACCGCGGACGGGAAGGAAATCAAGGGAGTCACGCTGAATGAAGACAGCTTCAGCGTGCAGGTCATGGACGCGAACGAGCAGATTCATCTTCTGGAGAAGAACAAGTTGCGGTCGTTTCAGAAGAGCCGGCAGTCGGCGATGCCGAAGTACGGAGCTGACATTTTGAGCGACAAGGATCTTGCGGATATCGTGGCCTACCTGGTCAACGTGGGGGCGAAGTGAGAGGGCCGGGCACCATGAAAGGCGTCAAGTCACCGTGGAAGAGCGGCGCTTCAGCGCCGCGCCGAGGCGCTATCAAAGGTGAGGGCTGCAGCCCCAGGCGCCCACAGGGCCTAAAGGCCTCTTTCTCAAGAATCCGCAACGCGGCCCTTGAAGGGCCGCTCTTCCACGGTACTGTCAGAGCTCGGGCACGTCTTCTGGCGATCTGCTTAATGGCCCTCTTTGCGAGTCACGCCCTCGCGCAGGTGACTTTCGAACGGCTGGTGAATTCTGCGAAGGAACCACAGAACTGGATGACTTATTCCGGGGACTACACCGGAAAGCGCTTCAGTTCCCTCGATCAGATCAACATCACCAATGCCCGAACCATGGTCGCGAAGTGGGTGTACCAGACCGGAGCGACCGGGAAGATGGAGTCCACGCCCTTGGTTGTCGACGGTATTCTGTATGCGACGGGGCAGGATGACCGCGCATTTGCGCTCGATGCCCGCACGGGGCGGCCCGTCTGGATGTACCAGCGGCAGATTCCGGGAGATATTCGTCCGTGCTGCGGGCGGGTGAATCGCGGGCTCGCAATTCTGGGCGACAAGGTTTTTATGGGCACGCTGGATGCGCACGTGATCGCGCTCGACGCCAAGACCGGGGCCGTGGTGTGGGACGTGGTCGCGGCGGATTATCGCACGGGACACAGCTTCACGGTCGCGCCGCTGGCGGTGAAGGGACTGATCGTCATCGGCGTGTCTGGCGGCGAGTACGGAGTGCGCGGGTTCATTGACGCGTACGATGCGGCGACCGGCGAGCGCAAATGGCGCTTCTATACGGTGCCGGGGCCAGGCGAGCCAGGACATGAAAGTTGGGAGGGCGATTCGTGGAAAGTGGGTGGCGCGCCCGCGTGGAATACGGGCACGTACGATCCGGTGACGAATCAGATTTTCTGGCCGACGGGGAATCCTGCGCCGTCGAATCGGGGCAAGGGACGCGCAGGCGACAACCTGTACAGCAATTCCCTGCTGGCGCTGGATGCCGATACGGGCAAGATGAACTGGTATTTCCAGTTCACCAAGCACGACGAACACGATTGGGATGCGACGCAGGTTCCGGTCATGATTGACACGAGCGGTAAGCATCTGATCGCGCAGGCCAACCGTAACGGATTCTTCTACGTGCTTGATCGCACGACGGGCAAGCTCATCTCGGCGAATGCTTACGGCAAGATTACATGGAGCGATACGAAGGATGCGGAAGGCCGTCCGGTGGCGAAGAAGGAGGCTTCGCCGACTCTTGAAGGTCACACGGTCTGCCCCGGGGCGTTAGGGACAACGAACTTTATGGCTCCGACCTACAGCCCGCAGACCGGGCTGTTCTATGTGACGGCGCGCGATCAGTGCGACATTTTCAGCACGGCTCCTCAGCCTTACGAAGCGGGGCACGCTTACTACGGGAGTGCCTATTTTCCTTCGGAGGAGGCCCGTCCTTATCTGGGATTTCTGAAGGCGATCGATCCGGCGACCGGAGAGATCAAGTGGAAATTCGAGCATACGTCACCGACGTGGTCGGGAGTGCTGTCAACCGCGGGAGGTCTCGTGTTCACGGGCGATGCCGAAGGAAACTTCATCGCCTTCGATGCGGCGGCGGGCAAGCCGCTGTGGCACTTCCAGATGGGCAGCGCGGTTTACGCTGCGCCCATGGCGTTTGCGGTGGACGGGAAAGAATATGTCGCGATCGCGGCGGGTAGTGCGGTGTGTGCCTTCGGGCTGCCGTAGACGTTGACCACTTGGATGGACTATGGTCTACTATATGAGTCATGAAGGAAATAGCTATCTCCGAGTTCAAAGCCAAGTGTTTGGCAATCCTCGATGAGGTGCAGAAGACCAAGCAGCCGATCCGGGTGACTCGTCGCGGGCGTCCCATCGCGGAGGTCTCCCCTCCCGCGCCGACCAATAACCGGGATTGGATCGGTTCGATGAAGGAAATGAAGATTCTTGGTGACATCATTTCTCCCGCAAATGATGAAGATGATTGGGAGGTACTGCGAGATTGAAACTTCTGCTGGATACTCACATTTGGTTGTGGAGTCTCCGCCAGACTAATCGGCTGGGCGCGAGAGTACGCAGAGAACTGCGGGACTTGCAAAACGAGCTTTGGCTATCCCCCATCAGCACGTGGGAGGCGCTCATCCTTCACCAGAAAGGTCGAGTGTACTTGGCGCATGACCTGGATCGGTGGATGGCGGAAGCAACAGGACCATTCCGGCAGGCTCCTCTGACCCACGAAATGGTCGCAGCGGCACGCCGCCTTCCGTTGCCGCAGCGCGATCCAGCCGACAGATTTCTCGCAGCTACCGCCAAGGTACTCAATTTGACGCTGGTCACGGCAGATGCCAGCTTGTTGGGACTGGGCGAAATTGCCACTCTCGCCAATCGTTAACGGGCTCACAGTCTCCTGTTGCTTTCCCTGATACCCACTTTCGTGCCGGTTGACGCACAGGGCGGTTTCGTACTAATGTGCGATTACACCGGAAAGGAGGTGGTCGGATGATAAGTTCTGAAGGCAGTAGTTGGGGTTATCAAAGACCAGGTGAGGTGGCTGAGACTTAGAGCGGTTGCTCTAAGCGGGGCTTCAGGCGCAGACAAGAAACGCGCGCCCGGAGCTACAGCCCGCACACTACCGGTGAGGTAAGGATTCAATTCCGCCTGACGCAGGTCGGTCAGGAATCGTCGATTCGACGAACCCGGAGTTGCCGTAGAGGCCACGTTAGAGTGACCACCTCTTGGTCAATCCCAAACAGTCCACCGGGCAGCCCGCAAGCTTCGTGCTTGCGGGCTGTTCTATTTTTCGTGGCGCGCGTTGCGAATGCCGCTACGTCCGCGGCTTCTTCTTGGGAACCCCCTTCGTGTGGCAGTCCGCGCACTTCACCGTGTGGACGTTGTGCGGGCTCTTGATCGACTTGAACGTGGTATCCATGGTTTCGACGTTGAGGCCGCAGTTCGACAGCTGCGGGTGGCACGTGGCGCACGAGGCGCGGGTCTTCTGGCCGTGCTTCTCGTGGCAGGCCAGGCAACTGAGGCCTTCGTGGACTCCGATGGGCGTGCGGTCGTCGCCGGAGCCGACCTGGCTGCTGGCCTCCGGGGCGTGGCACTGGTAGCAGAGAGCCTGGCGCTGGTCGGGGCTGATCTTGATCGGGCGGGCGCGTTCGTACATCTGTGGGAGCGGCAGGCGGCCGAGCGATATGTAGTCCTGCTCGCGACGATCAAATAATGCCAGCGAAGGGCGGGAGATTTCTTCTCGAGGGCCAGCGTCATCCGCCTTGACCGCAGGGTGTGCGAGGGGTGCGCCGTAACGATGCATCTGATGGCACGCCAGACACGGGATCGCGGGTTGCTCCGCGAGTTTCGGATCCAGGAGTCTCCACGGACCTTTCGTATCCACAGGTGTGACTAAGTCGCGGACGCTGCCTTCGAAGTGCATTGCGTGACAACGCAGGCAGTCGTCCATCAAGAGGCGGCGCCGGTTGTGATCTTTGTCGAGGAAGATGCGCGAATAGGTGGCGCCGTGCGGGCCGGCTGACCAATCTGCGGATTCCTGACGGTGACACTTGGCGCAACGCGCACTGATTTTGAGTACGTCCTCGGTTTTCAGGCGAACTTGTTCGGGGACTTGGCCACGCAGATGCGCGGCTAATTGACGGATATTCTTCAAATGAAAGCCGGCATCAAGAGTGAGGACATCGCCGTGACACTCGGAACACGGGATGTTGCGATGAGCCGATTCGTGCCAGTCACGGTAGGGCTGCCAGATTTCGTGGCAGCGGGTGCAGGATCGTCCGCCGGAATAACTGTAGTAGAGGCTGGCGCCGGGCAGGAACAGGATCACAAACAGGGCGATCACCAGGGGCGCAACGACGCGAAGGCGAAGGAATCCGCGGACCGTCATCGCGCACATTCCTTGCGGCAAGCGCTAAGAGCGGCCATGAGTGCCCTTCCACGATCTAACGAGATCGTCGGAGGCGTAATAAGCGATCGCCATGATGGTGAGGACAGGATTGAATCCGCCGTTGGTGACATGGACGCTGCCGTCGATGACATAGAGGTTGTCAACGTCATGGACGCGACAGTGTTTGTCGACGACGGAAGTCTGCGGGTCGTTGCCCATCCGGCACGTGCCGGCCTGGTGCTGGCCGCCACTGGGGCCGTCACGAGAAGTCCAGTTGAAGGGGATGGTCGTGGTAGCGCCGGCTTCCTTCAGCCACGCTTCGGCCTTCGCAGAGAGGAACTTGGTTCC